>Ga0164306_10000879_pt1 | contig 12798 bp, 14 predicted proteins | sample Whisoiple_242_MG_FD_110213 | JGI IMG/M metagenome (GOLD analysis project Ga0164306, IMG submission 110213) | Soil microbial communities amended with fresh organic matter from upstate New York, USA - Whitman soil sample_242_MG | ecosystem: Environmental > Terrestrial > Soil > Unclassified >... | reverse complement strand
GCACTGGTGTCGGTTCAGTGGCGCGGCATGGCCGAAGCGGAAGCCCTGCGCCAATCCGGCGCCGACCGCGAGCGCCTGTTCGAGGTGCTCCTCGGTCTCCACGCCCTCGGGCCGGACGCGGTCAAGGCCGCTGACGCGCGTTAGGGCTAGAGGTCGCTCGCGTCGTCCGGGACGTCGACGGCGTGCTCGGCGAGGGCCTCGAGCGGCACCACCTCGAGCGTGCGCTCGTGCGTCGACGCCATCACGACGGGTGCGGCGAGGCCGTCCGCGTAGGCCTGCAGCCAGTTCGCGGCGGTGACGCACCAGCGGTCGCCGGGCACGAGCCCGGGGAAGCGGTATTCCGGACGCGGCGTCGACAGGTCGTTGCCGATGCGGCCCTGGTGTTCGAGGAACTCGGCGGTCATCACCGCGCAGATGGTGTGCAGTCCGACGTCCTCGGCCGCCGAGGAGCAGCAGCCGTCGCGGTAGAAACCTGTCAGCGGGTCGGTGCCGCACGGCTCCATCGGGGTGCCCAGCACGTTCAGATCCGGCATCGGCTCAGTATCGCCCGATGACTAGGGTCGTGGCATGCCAACCGTCACGCCCGTCGCGGGCAAACCGAATCTGCTCATCGGCGGCTACGACCTCGCAGACCTCGGCTACGCCGCGAGCGAGTTCTTCATCTCCGGAACAGCGTCGTCCTATGCAGGGGAAGGCGTCGCCGGTGAGGCGGAGTACACCACCCGCATCGTCGCGCTGACGCCGATCGACGCGTCGGCGTTCAACGGCACCGTCCTCGTCGAGTGGCTCAACGTCAGCGGCGGGATCGACACGCCCGCAGTCTGGATGATGGCCCACCGCGAGATCGCCCGCGAGGGCTACGCCTATGTCGTCGTCTCGGCGCAGAAAGTCGGGGTCGACGGCGGGCTGACCATCACCGGCATGGATCTGTCACTGAAAAAGCAGGATCCGGAACGGTATTCGAGTCTCAGCCATCCGGGTGACGCATACGCGTACGACATCTTCAGCCAGGCGGGCAAACTGGTGCGGGACGCATCGACGGCGATCCTCGGTCGGCTACATCCCGAAAACTTTGTGGCAGTGGGTGAATCGCAGTCGGCGATGTTCCTGACCACGTACATCAACTCGGTGGACCGCATCGCCGGCGTCTACGACGGCTTCCTGGTCCACTCCCGCTTCGGCGCCGCGGCACCGCTCGACGGCGTGTCGGCGTTGGAGGCCCTGCAGGAGGGCACGTCGGATCCGGCCCCGTTCCGGACGGATCTGCGCGTCCCTGTGGTCAACATCATCACCGAGACCGACCTCGTCGGCGCGGTGCTGGCCGGCTACTACCGGTCCAGGCAGCCCGACAACGACCGGCTGCGGACGTGGGAGATCCCGGGGACCGCGCACGCCGACGCCTACACCATCGCGGTCGGCTTCATCGACGGCGGTTCCACACCGGTGGCGCAACTTGCGGCCGCGTACGCCCCGACCAGAATGCTGATGGGTCAGGACATGGGCTACTTCATCAACTTCGCCCCGCAGCATCATTACGTGCTGCAGGCGGCGATCGCCGGCCTCGAAAACTGGGTCCGCACCGGCACAGCACCGCCGAGTGCGCCCCGCATCGAGATCGGCGACGGCGATCCGCCACCTATGGTTCTCGACGCGAACGGGATCGCGAAGGGTGGCGTCCGCACGCCGTGGGTCGACGTGCCGATCGCCAAAACGTCGGGGATCGCCGAGAGTGACAACGTCCTGGCGCACCTCTTCGGGTCGGGGGAGCCGTTCGACGCGGCAACGCGCCGCCGGCTCTATCCCGGCGGCAAGAGCGAATACCTCGAACGGTTCACGGAGTCCCTGGACGCGACGATCCGCGCGGGCTTTTTGGTGCGGGCGGACCGTTCGGAGATCCTCGAACTGGCTGCCGCGACGTATTAGCGCGGCGTCCTAGGCTGGCGTGAGCTTGACGGCCCGCATACCTTCGCGCTGCGCTGCCTCGGTGAACTCTGCGAGTGTGGGCACCCGGTTGTCGCGGAACTTCAGGCCCATCATGCGCTGGGCCTTCTTCGGTCCATAGGACTCGGCGACGCGGTGGCCGAGGTCGGCGACGGTGGCGGGGTCGCGGATGAGTTCGCCGCGCATGGCGGTCCTCTTCCCGTCCCAGAGCACTTCGGCCTTGGCGCCGTCGCGGAAATTGGCCGTCCAGCCCGCGCTGGCCAGCGCGTAGAGGGCGTTGTCGAGCTGATGTGCGCTGACCGGAATCGAGTACTGGTGTCCGCTCTTGCGACCTGTGAAATTGAGCACCATCATCTGCCGCTTCAGGCCGCCACCCAATGGCGTGCCCAGCAGGAACTTCACGGCGGGATTGACGGCTCTCAGGAGCCCCTCAGGCGGGTGCGCGATGCTGACCGCAGGCAACTGATCTGTCATGCCGCTACCGTATGACGTCAAGTGTGCGCGATGTGCCGAACTGCCGAACATACTGCGCCGCAGCAAACTTCGATGACGAAGTTATCTGCCATATCCGGTAGGAACGTTAAACGGCCTGCGAAACGGGAACATAACCAGGGCCGCACGTTGCACCGCAACGCCATCCCAGGTCGGGAAGAACGGAAAGGATTGTGAATGACCTCCGCGCAGGGCGGCTCGCGGCTGGGCACGCGATTCGGCCCGTATGAGCTGCAGACTCTGATCGGGGTCGGTGGCATGGGCGAGGTGTACCGCGCGTATGACACCGTCAGAGATCGCATGGTCGCCGTGAAGGTGCTTCGCGCGGAGATGGCGGCCGACACCAGCTATCAGGCGCGATTCCGCCGCGAGTCGAAAATGGCCGCGCGGTTGCAGGAGCCGCACGTCATCCCCGTCCACGACTTCGGCGAGATCGACGGCACGCTGTACATCGACATGCGGCTGGTCGACGGTGCGAGCCTGAAAGACGAGCTGGCCGCGAACGGTCCGCTGGAGCCGCGGCGAGCGGTGTCGATCATCGCGCAGGTGGCTGCGGCGCTGGACGCCGCGCACGCCGACGGCCTGGTCCACCGGGACATCAAGCCCGAGAACGTGCTGCTGACACACGACGACTTCGCCTATCTCGTGGACTTCGGCATCGCGCACGGCGAGGGCGACGCGAGCGTCACGTCGACGGGGCTGATCATCGGGTCGTGTGCGTACATGGCCGCGGAGCGTTTTGCGGGCGGCCGGGTCGGGCCTGCAGCCGACATCTACTCGTTGACGTGCCTGCTCTACGAATGCCTTACCGGTAGGGCGCCTTTCGAGGCCGACGGTGATCTGCGACAGCTGATGAGCGCGCACATGTTCTCGCCGCCGCCGCGGCCGAGCATCATGCGACGCGGCATCTCGCGGGCGTTCGACGAGGTCATCGCGCGGGGCATGGCGAAGGAGCCGTCGGACAGATACCCGACGGCCGGGGCGCTGGCCAAGGCGGCGAATGCGGCCGTGGGTGCGGTCGAGGCGCCGCGGCCGCCACTTCCTGTGCCGGGCCCGCCGACGAACACGAGGCAGTTCTCGGCGATCTACGAGAATCCCGCCGGTACCGGGTACACGCCGTATCCCGCGCCGCCGCCGCCGGCGCTGCCCGCCTCGCGCAAGAGGCGCCTCGGCAGGCCACAGATGGCGCTGGCAGGGGCGGTGATCGTGCTGTTCGCCGTGGCTGCGGTGCTGGCGTCGTTACTGATTTCCAGCGGCGACGACAGCGGTCCGCCGCGGCCGACCCCGCTGGCGGTGCCGCCGTCGGCGAGCACGACGACAAAGACAGTCACCACGACGTCAGGGTCGCCGACCACCACGTCGACGACCAGTGCGGCAGCTCTTGCCGGGATGACGGGGACCGACGGCCAGGGGTTCGTCGGCCATACGACCCGCTGCGACGCGGGCAGTTCACTGGTGACGGCGATCGAGACGTCGCAGTCGATGGCTGTGGTGTGCGAGACCGCGCCGGGCAGGTACCAGTACCGGGGTGAGCGGCTGCGCGACGGCGCCAACATTCAGCTGGAACATGCGGTGCCCGCCGGTGGGGGATTCGACGCCACCAACCCGGCCGACGGCGCGCACTACGAGGTGCGGCCCGACCGGCTGCGGATCCTCAGCAACGGCGGAGTGGACTCCGACGAGCCTGCGCTGCAGTACGGCTCGCGATAGCCCGAGGGACGCGTCCTCGAACTGCCCGCCTCCGCGCGAATAATTCGCTCTTCTCGATTCCGTTTCAGTACCAGCGACAAAGTCGCTCAGAGGTGGGCAGTTCGCAAGTCCGCTTTGTTTACGCGGGCGGAGTTCTGGCGACCCTCGCGGCATGGGACAGCCCAACGATCCACCGGCAACGCCGAAGGACGCCTCCGAGGCGACCGACGAGCAGCGTGAGCTGCAGGACGAGCTCGAACATCAGGACGACGACCCGGACGCGCCGGGCGGCCATCAGACGCACAAACAGGTCGCCGACGAGACATAGTCTCGCCGCCGGGCACTAGTCGTCCTACTTCTTGCCGAGGGCGAATCGGTGATTGCCCACCGCCCCGGCTTCCTTGCCGTCGCCCACCGTGATGGAGACGTTGCGGTTGCCCTCGTACGGCTGGAGACCGCTGTTGCCTCCGTACGAGTAGGCGTTGGAGCCCTTGCCCAGCACGACGGCAAGGTTGTGGCGGCCCAGCGTGCCCGCGTTCGACCCATCGCCGAGCGCGAGTGCGACGCTTTGCGACCCCGTCGCGTATGCCTGCGGCCCCATGACGGTGTCGGGGTAGAACTTGTTTGCCCCGGCATTGCCGACGGCGATGGCGACGGTCCCCGGTCCGTTCGCGACGGCCGCGGCCTTCGGACCGAGTCCGAGTGCTAGGCCGCCGTTGACGCCCTCGCAGCCCTTGCCGATGTGATTCCCGTTGAGCGACGCGCAGCTGGCCGAGGCCGTCCCCGTCGCGCTGAAAGCGGCGATAATGCCCGCTGCCGCGATGCCGCCGACGACAGCCGCCTTGTGAATTGTCATGTCGCACTTCCCTAATCTGTTGGACTGAACGAGGACTCGGTCCCCGTCCATCACTCGCCCGAGGCGTCGGACGAGTCGAGTGGTCCCGGACCCCTCAAAATGCCGGGACCACTCAAGCTTTGTCGTGTGAGATCCCGCCGGTAGTCGCGATCGATCTCCGCTGCGAATATCGGCCGACGATGTCCACGATCAACTCGTCGGGATAGTGCGCCTGGTGCGTTTGGCGCGCGTATTCCTCATCGGCGCCATAGACGACGCGTGCGATGTGCCCGTCGCGCTCCCGACCTCTGCTGGTGACGACAAAAACGTGGTGCATCCCGCGCCTCCTGTCTGCTATCGAGTCCGCTTCTCGACGACGCAGCTGTTGAGCGAAAGAGTAAGAAATAATCGGCAATACTGTCAATAAAACGGCAAAAATTGCCACAGTGATGCGTGTCACACTGCAACCTATGCGGGTCCGGGTGGCATGTATTTCTGCTACCTCCACTCGCGAGGCTGGACCTGCAGTTTTGCGGACGCAGCCTTGCGGTGCTGTCAAACTGAGATCCGGCTATCGACGGACCCGAGGGGCAGCGATGACGACCGTGTACGTGGTGACGGCGGGCAAGGAAGACACTTACCGCATCGAGAGGATCTATCTCGACAGCGAGCAGGCATACGGATTCGCACAGGCCTACAACGGCGTCGGGCCAACCGACCCCGTTCAGGTCGAAGAATGGCAGGTCGGCGACCCCACCGCACAGTACGACGGGCCGTATTGGCGGGCGGAGTGGTGGGCGCGTGTCCCGGCCGCCAAACGGCGCGGCGCGTTGCGCGACACCGACGACGGCGAACGGTTCGACGACTTCGCCATCCGCCAAGAATGGTGGACGGGCGAGGAGCTACCCGATGCCAAAGTCGTCCGCCGCGAACTGGCCGGGGTGCCGCGGGTCGAAGTGATCGGCTCGTCCAAGGAGAGGGTCGAGGAGATGTTCTGGGACGCGATCACGCGGATCAGGGAACAACTGGCGGGCATTCAACGGAAATGATCTCCGCCAGCCCGAGCAGCGGATGGAAAGAAACGGGCATGGCGCCTCGACTTCCCGGCCTGGGTGGGCCATGATCGGCGCATGGACCGCCGCTCGCTGGAACGGCTCGGCCACTACATCGTGAGCCGGCGCGTCGCGCTCGGCTTCCGCAGCCGCACCGACCTGGCCAACAGCCTGCAGTTCACCGTCCGCACCCTTGCCGACATCGAACACGGTGTCCGTAAAGCCAGCCCGGGTACCTACGCCATGCTGGAGAACAAGCTGGCCTGGGCGCCGGGCAGCGTCGACACCATCCTGGCAGGCGGCGAACCCAACGAAGTCGTCACCGAACTACGTCGCACTCCCCACCGCCCACTCGCCCCGATCTCCGCAGACAACGCACTGTCTCGTGCCACCACCGAGGAACTGCTCCTCGAGCTACGTCGGCGCATCATCGCCCCCCGCCCCCAGCCCAGCGACGCCTGGGACGACGGCGGCAGCCTCGACCCCCATGGCGATTGGCCTCGGCAGGGCTAGTCGCAGAAGGTCAAAGCGACGTGCGCACGGACAATTTCGGCAAAGCTGATGTAGCTTCAATCGACACATCAGCGGGTTGGCCGCTGCCGAGGAGTTAGCGGTGGATGCGACACCATTCGGGCAATATGAGCTGCGGGAGCTGATTGGCCGGGGCGGAATGGGCGAGGTCTACAGGGCCTTCGACACCAAGACCGACCGCGTCGTCGCCCTGAAGGTGCTGCCCTCGCATCTGGCCAGGGATGCCGTCTTCCAGCAGCGTTTCCGCCGGGAGTCGCAGGCCGCCGCGGGCATCAACGAGCCCCACATCGTGCCGATCCACGGCTTCGGGGAGATCGACGAAAAGCTCTACCTGGACATGCGGCTGATCGACGGCCGCAACCTCGGAGCCATGCTCGGCGAGGACGACGACAAGAAGCCGCTGGCGCCCGCGCTGGCGGTGTCGATCATCGACCAGGTTGCCGCCGCGCTGGACGCCGCGCACGAACTCGGCCTGATCCATCGCGACGTCAAGCCCTCCAACATCCTCGTCACCAAGAATGACTTCGCCTATCTGATCGACTTCGGCCTCGCGCGGACCGCTGGCCAGCAGGGGTTGACCACGGCGGGCAGCACGCTGGGCACGATGGCCTACATGTCGCCCGAGCGGTTCGAGGGCGGCGAGGTCGATCCCCGCTCGGATGTCTATGCGCTGACGTGCGTCCTCTACGAGTGCCTGACCGGTTCACGGCCCTATCCCGTGGACAGTCTCGAGCAGCAGATCGCCAAGCACATCAACGCGCCCGCGCCCAAACCCTCCGCCATCAATCCGAAATTGGCGGCGTTCGACGAGGTCATCGCCAAGGGCATGTCGAAGAAGCCCGGTCGGCGCTATCAGACGGCGGGCGAGATGGCCGCCGCGGCACGTCAGGCGTTGAGCGTTCCGGTGCGGGCGACCGGCTCCGGCCGTCATTCGGCGAGCCGCGTCAAGCAGAAGTCGAGTCGTGGTGGCCTGTCGGCCAAGACGCTCGCCATCGTGGGCGCTGCGGTTCTGCTGGGCCTGGCACTGGTATTCGGTGCGTGGCAGCTGTGGGGAGGGCGTGACGACGGTGGCGGGTCCGCGCAACCGCCGTCGACGTCGGCGACACCGGGGCCCTCGGACGGATCGAGCGGGTTGGTGCCCGCGATCGCGGCGACACTGCCTGCCGAGATCAGGGACTCGGGCCGGCTGACGGTCGGTGTCAATGTCCCTTATGCGCCAAACGAATTCAAGAACTCGGGGGGTGACATCGTCGGCTTCGACGTCGACCTGATCAACGCGGTAGCCGCGACCCTGGGGCTCATTCCCGAGTACCGGGAGTTCTTGTTCGAGGACATCATCCCGACGGTGCAGCGCGGCGAGATCGACATTGGCATGTCGTCGTTCACCGACACGCTGGAGCGCCAGGAGCAGGTCGACTTCGTCACCTACTTCGAAGCGGGGACGTTGTGGGCGCAGCGCACGGGGTCGGGCGTGGACCCGAACGCGGCGTGCGGGTTGCGAGTCGGCATGACGCCGGGCTCAACCCATGAAACCGTTGAGATCCCGGCCAAGAGCGATCAATGCGTCGCGGCCGGCTTGCCACCCGTTGAGGGCGTCACCTATCCCAGGCAGGACGAACTGACCGCGGCTCTGATCAAGGGGGAGATCGACGCGATGTCGGCGGACTCGCCCGTCACCGGGTTCGCCATCAAGGGCAGCAGCGGTGCGCTGGCACCCGCAGGGGAGCAGTTCGACACCGCACCGTACGGGTGGCCGGTGCAGAAGGATTCGGGGCTGGCCGAGTCGATACGGCAGGCGCTCGAGCACGTGATGTCGACCGGCGAATACAAGGCCATCGCCACCAAATGGGGTGTGGAGAAAGGCATGATCGCCAAGCCGGTCATCAACGGCGCGATCAGCTGATTTCCGCCGCCAGTAGATGCCAGGGGAGTGACGCAGATCATCGTCTTCGCTGCCGCAGCTGGTTTCGCCCGCAGGTTGGCGCCCTGTAGTCTGGTAGCAACGTTGGCGTTCAACAGATCTTGCCAACAGCGTCGTGGATCACTTCCCATCGTGCACACCGCACAAGGTTTTCTCACGGCGATCGATATTGCCCACCGGCAATCTCGCCAGACTTGTGCTCGCTCGTGCCGATCATTCGCGCGCAGCGCAGTGCAACAAATGCCTGAAAGGCACTCGCAATTACCACTCAACAAACTTTCGCTGATCTCTGCGTCGACGACAAGCTGATCTCATCGCTTGCCGCGCGCGGAATCCTCACCCCTTTCCCCATTCAGGAGAAGACGCTTCCTGACACTCTCGCCGGTCGAGATGTGTTGGGCCGCGGCAAGACTGGCAGTGGCAAGACGCTTGCGTTCTCCATCCCACTGGTCACCCGGCTTGCAGCCATGCAGCGTCGCGGTCGGCCGACCGGTTTGGTGCTCGCACCCACCCGTGAGTTGGCGACCCAGATCGCTGCGACGCTGGCTCCGCTGGCGGCCGCCCATCAACTCAAGGTCACCACAATCTTCGGCGGTGTACCGCAGAGCCGTCAGGTGTCGGCGCTGCGTTCGGGCGCCGACATCGTGGTGGCATGTCCCGGCCGGCTCGAAGACTTGATGCGCCAGCGCGTCATCAGCCTCGACGCGGTCGAGGTCACGGTCGTCGACGAGGCCGATCACATGGCTGACCTCGGCTTTCTGCCCGGCGTCACCCGAATCTTGGCCGCTACCCCCGCACGCGGGCAGCGGATGATGTTCTCCGCGACGCTGGACAACGGCGTCGACAAGCTCGTCAAGAAGTTCCTGCACAACCCGGTGACACATTCCATCGACGAGGCGCACTCACCGGTGCCCGAGATGACCCACCACGTGTTCCACGTGACAGGAGTCCAGGCCAAGAAGGATCTAGTGCATCATCTCGCCTCCGGCACCGGACGGCGAATCCTGTTCATGCGCACCAAACACCAGGCCCGCAAGCTCGCCAAGCAGCTCACCGATTCCGGTGTGCCGTCAGTCGATCTGCACGGCAATCTTTCCCAGAACGCGCGCGACCGTAACCTGGCCGCGTTCAGCACGGGCGACGCGCGTGTGCTGGTGGCCACCGACATCGCCGCGCGCGGCGTGCACGTGGACGACGTCGAACTCGTTGTGCACGTCGATCCTCCGGTCGAGCACAAGGCTTATCTGCACCGGTCCGGTCGGACGGCGCGGGCAGGCAATTCGGGCGATGTGGTCACCGTCGTGCTGCCCGAGCAGCGCAGGGACACCAACGCGCTGATGCGCAAGGCCGGGATCAACGTCCGCCCGCAGGAAGTCGTCGCGAACTCCGCGCCGGTGACCGCGCTGGTCGGCGAGGTCGCCCCGTTCAAGGCGCCGCCGAGCCGTCCCGCGCCAGCCGCGAACGCTACGGGCGCGAATGCCTCCGGAGGGCCGCGCCGAAGGCGCGGTGGAGGCAATGGCGGTTCAGCCCGCGGCCAGCATCGCAACCCCGCAGGGCGTCGGCGCAGCGCCTCACGCTGATCCGGACGCCGACCTCGCAAACATGGGGTGTTCGGCGCGGGCGGCGAGGACGATGTCCTCCGCCGTCCGGAACGCGTCGGTGTCTCGGTGGACCGAGAAGACCGCCAGTCCGGCGGCTCGTCGCAGCAACATGACGGCGAGCGCCGTGCTGGTCTGGCACGGCACCACAAGAAGGCGCGCGCAGGCGCGGCTGCCGGTGACGGTGATGACGCGTTGCGGGCGGGTGTTGCGGCTCCGAACGGCGGCATTGCCGCGGTAGTTCAGCGAGTCAAGATCGGGCACACCTTCCAGCGGCGACCAGTTCACGCCGATGTCGATGATCTCGCCCAACGGACGTTCCAGCGCCTCGATCAGCTCGGGAAGTTCTTTTGCGACCGACGACGTGTACGGCCACCAGCCGCCGTCAAGCGCGCCGCCCAGTTCCGATACCAGCGTGAGTCGGACCTGGCCGGACGGTTGGCGTCGATTTCGTTCGTGCGCAGAGGTTTTCGTATTCGTGCCAGCGCGATCCATGGGCGATTCCCTTACTTCGAGCTGGCCCGTCGCACGGATGCGGGGGTGGGTTCACCACCGACGTTACACCTGCGACGATGCGACGCGCGCACCATCTGGCAGGCCGCGGACCGGCATTTGCGCTGGTCATCGGTGAAATATGAGCTGGCGCAAGCAAAAACGCGCCACCCGCACCCGAGCGCAGCATTCGGATGCTCCGGGTGTACCGTTGAGGTGGTTGGAACCCAGCCAGTCCGGAATGCATCATTGGCATCCGCTGATTTGCCGAGCAACCGCTCATGTCGGACACGCCGGTAACAATCGTCCATCGGATTTACCTTGAGCGCTCCGCCTTTTCTCCCGTCGCTGGCTCCCCCTGTTCGCATACAGCATGCCTCTCGTCGCGCCGACGTGGGCATCCTCACTCCCTATCCGCCCACCGTTGGCGGACTGGCGACCTTCAGCGCTGCGCTGTCCGAAGCCCTGAGAGCGCATGATGCCGCCGTTCGGGTGGTCCGCGTGGCCGACGGATCGCCGTCGTCTCGGGGCGACGTGGTCGGCGAGCTGTGCAGTGACTCGGCGACGTCGGTCGGGGGCTGCGTCGACCTGCTGAACCAGGGCAACGTTGCGGTCATCCAATACGACTATGGCGTCTACGGCGGTGTCGACGGCAACGACGTGGTGGACGTCATCCGGGGGTTGCACGTCCCGTCGATCGTGGTGGTGCATACGGTTCTGAAAAAACCCACACCGCATCAGCATTCGGTCCTCGCATGGATCGCCGCAACGGCAGGCCAAGTGGTTGTCATGTCCGAGGTTGCCAAGCAACGGCTGTGTGAGATCTATGGGGTTGATCGGCGCAAGGTCACCACAATCCACCATGGCGCGGTTGTCCCGAGCGACCCTCCGCTGAAGCGGCCCAGCAGGCCGACGATTCTGACGTGGGGACTGTTGCGCCGCGGCAAGGGCATCGAGCGCGTGATCGAGGCGATGAGTTCGCTTCATGAGCTGCCCGGCAGGCCTCGATACATGATCGTCGGACCCACGCACCCGGATGTGCTCGCCGAAGAGGGCGAGGCATATCGCGAGGCCCTTATCGAACAGGTTCGCAGCAGCGGAATGGCGGATTCGGTGGTGTTCGACGCCCGTTACTTCAACGGGACGATGCTGACCGCGCTCATCCAGTCGGCGGCCGTTGTCGTGCTGCCCTATGACTCCACCGAACAGGTCAGCTCCAGCGCGCTGGCGGACACCATCGCTGCAGGCCGACCGACCGTCGCCACTGCTTTCCCGCACGCTGTCGAAGTCCTCCGCAACGGCGCGGGCACCTTCGTCGACCACAGTGATCCCGACGCATTGGTGACGGCGTTGCGGAATATCCTGACGCAGCCGCGCCTCGCCGGTTCGATGGCCGCCGAGGCACGCGGGTTGGCACCGGATATGGCCTGGCCCAATGTGGCCGGCGCGTATCTACGTGTGGCGCAACGGCTTATCGCCGAGCGGCCTGCTGCGACATGACCGCGTGCGGATAGGAGGGCGACCACGATGACAGGTCATGAAGGTCAACGAAAAGATCCCCATCGCGAGAACGTGATTCATGTAGGCGCCGGGTTCGTGGCGAAGGAACGACAACACGTCGTGGACATGTTGTCGACACTAGGACCGCATCTCGGAAAGTGGGACTCGAGGGAAGTGGACCTGGACGTCTCGCTGCAGGACCGCGGAGGCAAGGAGCAGCGCGTCACGCTGCGTACCGTCTTGCCCGGCCAGCCGCCGCTGATTGCGGTGGCCGACAACAAGGACATCGATTGCGCGCTCTCCGAAGCGAAGCGTGAGCTGATCAGGCAGCTCGAACACCAGAAGTCAGCGCGCGATCCGATGCACAATCGTCGGCTACGGGAAGCGACGATCCGGCATCCGGGCGGTTCGAGTTAGGGCATTACCCTTGAGGGCTCGGTTTGGTCTTTTCTGACCGCGTGTGGATAGGCGTCGTCGCGGCGTTGAAACGACAGGATGCTCGGGTTCTGAATGACTCCGTCGCGGATCTCGATTGCCCGGGCGATGGTCGGCGCCGCATCCCACGCTGACGGTCCGGCAAGAATCGTGTCGATGTGCGGCAACAATGCTTCGCTGATCTCCCACGTCGCCGAGTTCCACAGGTACGACGGGCTGTGGTCTACCGCGTAGTAGTGGATACCGCCCGCCATCTCGATGATCGGCTGTGCGAACGAGGTCGGTCGCGCCCAGTCGAACCCCATGCCGGTG
>Ga0164306_10000878_pt1 | contig 12803 bp, 11 predicted proteins | sample Whisoiple_242_MG_FD_110213 | JGI IMG/M metagenome (GOLD analysis project Ga0164306, IMG submission 110213) | Soil microbial communities amended with fresh organic matter from upstate New York, USA - Whitman soil sample_242_MG | ecosystem: Environmental > Terrestrial > Soil > Unclassified >... | reverse complement strand
GCAGACCACGCGCATAAACATCCAGGGCATTCTCAACGTCAAGGCCAAAGGCAAACGCCCTGCGGGACAGATCGTCTTCATCGACACGCCCGGCGTTCACAAGCCGGATAGCCGTCTCAACCGCAAGATGATGCAGGAAATTCATTCTGCGCTTGAGTCGCGCGACCTCGTGCTGCTGCTGGTTGACGCCACAGACCGCTTTGGCCCTGAAGACGAACAGGTGCTGGAACTCGTCAAGCGCTGCGGCGCCCCGGCCTTTCTCCTGCTGAACAAAGTTGACCGCCTGCACAAAGAACGCCTTCTGCCGGTGATCGAGCGTTACAGCAAGCTGCACGCGTTCCAGGAAGTCATCCCCATCTCGGCCTTGAAGGGTGAAGGGCTGGACGTGCTGCTGGATAAAGTCGTTCGCGCCCTGCCGCAGAGTCCGCCGTATTTTCCTGAAGACCAGCTTACTGACCAGCCGGAACGCTTTCTGGCTTCAGAAATCATCCGGGAAAAAGTGCTGCTCCAGACCGGCAAAGAAGTCCCTTACGCGACCGCCGTCATCGTGGAGAAATTTGAAGACCTGCCCAGGCTGCTGCGCATTGCCGCCGCCATTTTTTGCGAACGCGACAGCCAGAAGGCCATCCTGATCGGCAAAGGCGGCCAGAAGCTCAAACAGATGGGCACCTCCGCCCGAATGGAACTGGAAAAACGCTTCGGCAAAAAGGTCTACCTGGAATTGTTCGTCAAGGTCAAAGCCGGCTGGCGCCAGTCCGCGGCGTTTGTTGAGGAACTGGATTGGCGAAGGCAGTTGGAGAACATGGCCTCAGGCAAGGCGACTGAGGAGTAGGCTTTTCCTGAAAGCCCGAAGCGCGGCGAGGGATCCGTATAGCCATATAGAACTCATCAAACTCCCATTCCGATTCGCGATGAAACACAAAATCTTTGCTGGATGTTAACGCTTCTTTAGGGAAGGGGAAGCGGCAGGGCTGGGCGCGTTCGTCGATTGGGGAGGTTGTGGTGGAGGAGTGGGAAGGGTGTGCATGAGTTCCTCACGCGATTTCGGCTTCGTAGCAAAATAAGGAAACATGAAAAGCGCAGCAAGGGCCAGAAACAGAACTACACCAATGCAAATCCATAGCCAGTTACCGCCTAAGCTCCTATCGGTCGCCGCCAATTCTTTCTCCAGTGCAATCTAATGTAGCTATGCGAGTGTACCGATTTAGCGCGCAAGAAGGAAGCTGGAGCGTAAGAAGCGTCGGGCAGGCTGAAGAGACGTAAGGAACATAGGGCTCCCTCGCTTCGCTCGGGATCCTACTCTGCCCGCAATGCCTCCATTGGCGAAACCTGCGCAGCGCGCCGCGCAGGCACATAAGCTGCCACCAGTGCCACCACCACAAAAATCACAGGCGCCGCGACAAACGTCAGTGGATCGCGCGGGCCAATCCCAAACAGCAGGCTCTTCATCAGCCCGGAAAGTGCCAGGGCCGCCGCCAGTCCAGCAGCCGCCCCAAGGATGACCATACGCGTCCCGCTGGCCACCACCATGCGCGTAATCGCCAACGGTTCCGCTCCCAGGGCGATTCGCACTCCAATTTCCCGCGTACGTTGCGTGACCGAATAGGCCAGGACGCCATAAACTCCAATCGCGGCCAGCAACAGTGACGCCAGTGAAAATCCTCCCAGCAGCACGGCGCTGAATTGCTGGCTGGCAAATGTCTGCCGCACAACGGTCTCCATCGTGCGTATTTGCGATAGCGGAAGTTCGGGGTCAATTTCCTTGATAACTTTGCGTGCCGGGTCCGCCAGTGACAGCGCGTCGTTCTCCGCCCGCAGCACAAACACCATTTCCCCATAGGAAAGATGGGAATGGATGTAATAGACGGTCGGGGCCGGTTCGCTATCCAGCGTCTTATCGCTTACGTCCCCCACTACGCCCACGATCTCGCCAAATGGGTTCTCCTTGTTCATCCAGGCGCTGATCTGCTTGCCCAGAGGTTCTTCGCCAGACAGACACTTGCGCACAAACGCTTCGCTCACGATGAAACGATGTGGAGTGAATTCCACGTCATCGGCCGCGTTGAAAGCGCGACCACGTTTCAGCGGAATGCCCATCGTGCGAAAGTATCCGGGAAGCACCGTGCGAATGGTTGCAACAAATTCTTCTCCCGGCTTGGCTGGTGGCTGGCCTGAGATCTGCACTGTGGTTCCAGCCCCAATGCCGTTCAATGGCAGATAGCTGGTGGCGCTGGCCGAGCGCACCCCCGGCAATTGGTTTAACTTTTCTGTGGCCTGCTGGAAGAAATCAATTCTCTTCTGCTCCTCCTTATAGCGTTGCGTGGGCAGCGTCACCCGGAAGGTGAGAATGTTATGCGCATCCAGCCCAGGATCCACATTCTGTAATCCCACCAGGCTCCGGAACAGCAGGCCCGCGCCGGCCATCAACGCCACGGAGCACGCAATTTCCAGCGCCACCAGCCAGCTCCGCATGCGAGTGCCGCCGCCGGTGCTGGTGCGGCTTTCTTCGTGCAGCCCTCGATTCAGGTCGCCATGCGACGCCATCAGCGCTGGAGCGAGCCCAAAGATGATGCTGGTCACAAGCGATAATAGAAAAGCAAACAGCACAATGCGCAGATCGAAAGTAATTTGTACGGAGCGCGTGAGATCGCGCGGCGCCAGCGCCACTAATCCTGAAACCGCGAAGTATGCCAGCACGACTCCTGCAATACCGCCTGCCAGACCAAGGATTACACTCTCGGTAAGCAACTGACGAATCAACCGGCCACGGGCAGCGCCCAGCGCGCCCCGCACAGCCATCTCTCGCCGCCGTGCACTGTAACGCGCCAGCAACAGGTTGGCCACATTGGCGCATGCCACGCAGAGCAGCAGCGTCACCGCACCCAACAGGACCATGAGCGAGGTTTTTGCCTGGCCGACGAAAGAATCGCGCAACGGCACAACATCGGCACCCCAACCCTTATTGAACTCCGGATAGGCAATCTCCAGCCTCTGGGCGATGCCTGTCATTTCCGCGCGGGCCTGGCTCAGAGATACGCCTGGCTTGAGTCGTGCCACCGCCCACATCCACCGTCCTTGTGTTTTGCGCAGGTTGTTGGCCGGATTCAGGCCCAGCGTCAGCCATACGTCGCTGGTGCGCGTATTGAAATAGAAATCCGGGGGCAGCACGCCGATCACGGTAAACGGACGCGAGTTCACTTGCACCTGACGGCCAATCACGCTCTCATCCCCGCCAAACCATTCCTGCCACAGCCGGTAGCTGATTACCGCGACATGCGCATCGTCCTTGTCTTCCTGCATGGTAAAGATACGGCCGCGAACCGGCTTTACCTGGAGGGCCGGAAGTACTTCACCACTCACTGCCTGCGCGTCTTTTTCCTCTGTGCGCTTGCCGTCTCCCAGGATCACGTGAAAATCAAAGAATCCGCCAATCGCACTGAAAGAAGAGCTCTGCGCCTTCCAGTCAAAATAATTTGCGGGCGAGATCACGTTATGCGCAAAGCCCCGGTGCGGGTTCTTTTCATACAGCATCACCAGTTGCTTCGCATCGGGATAAGGGAGAGGCCGCAGTAGAAGATTATCTGCGACGGTATAAATGGCCACGCTCGCGCCAATGCCGAGCGTCAATGAGAGCACGGCCGTGGCGGCGAAGCCCGGATTCAGGCGCAATCCGCGTAGCGCGTACCGCATGTCGCGCAATGCCGTATCAAACCACAGCAGACGCGACGTTTCGCGTATGGATTCCTTTGCAGTTTCCATGCCGCCGAACTTTACCAGCGCTTCACGCCGCGCCTGCTCCGGCGACATGCCGGCGCGAATGTTGTCGTCAATGTGCAGTTGCAAATGCGATTCAAACTCCTGCGCCATTTCACGGTCGCGCCAATTCTTATGAAACAGTCCTGCCACGCGCGCCCATATTCGCCACAATGCCTTCATAAAGATTCCTTTGGCGCCAGAAACCGCGCAACGATGGCTGCAGCTTCCTGCCACTCCGCCGTTTCCTGCTTGAGCTGCCTGCGTCCCGCCGCCGTCAGACGGTAGTATTTGGCCTTGCGATTGTTTTCCGACGTGCCCCACTCAGAAACGATTGCGCGCTCCTGCTCCAGTCGCAGCAGCGCCGGATAAATGCTGCCGTAATTGAGAGACAGCCGGTCGCCGCTGATCTGCTCGATGCGCCGCGCTATCCCGTACCCATGCAGCGGCCCCATGGATTCCAGGGTCTTCAGCACCATCAGCGCCATGGTGCCCTGCCAGACATCGGATTTCTGATTTTGTTCAGTCATATAGGAAAGTTATAGGAGCTAAACAATAACTTAGACTCCTATAAGGTGGCAATAGGAAGCAGGGATTTGAAAGAAAATCGCCGGACAATGGGAGGCCCGACAGAAGGACGCTGCTAGCCCGGTATGTCTACTTCTGTATAGCTTCCTGGCTGTGCCGCGTTTACCGCGTCTACGACAGACTCAATTACCGGACGGATTAGTCTCCACCGGCCTTTACCCAGAACGACGATGGCAATCCTGCGGCCATCAAGATTCTGTTGATAGCGAAGGTTTTTATCGGTGGTTAGCAGCACATCAAATCCCGCCTGCTCTGCGGCATTCAGCAATTCGCCGTTGGTCAATCTGTCCCAGCCTTGGGATTTAGCTTCTCTTACGGTATGGCCCAAGAGCCAGCGTGCTATGCCGCGTGGCGTGCCCTGGTCAAAGAGAACGAGCATTAGTGGCGCACAGGAGCATCGAGGCTGCGCGCGGCAAATTCAAGTACAGCCTGAATTTGTTCGCGGGTGACATCGAATTGCTCCATAACTTCTTCAATTGTCATGCCGTCTTCAAGGTTTTCGAAGACCGTGGCAACCGGAAGGCGGGTGCCGCGAAAGACCCATGCGCCGCTGACCTTTCCAGGCACACTCTCCACTGCAGGGCATTTTGACCAGTCCAGTACGGCCATGGCATCTCCTGCCTCTATTCTAGTTGGGTTAAGCGCGTTCCCTAAGAAAAAAGTTGGCTTACGTCAGTCGCTAGTTCTGCATTGCTTCGCCCCTGGATAATCAGGGCTTTGCGCACCACAATTTTGCCGTAAACTGAACCCGATGACCATTCACCTTAAGCCCGAGTTGGAGGAACTAATCAGGCAAGATATTCAGCGCGGGGCTTATCAGAGTATCGACGAATACGTTGAGCACGCTATTTTCATGCTTCACGAGCAGGAAACCTTGCTGGCTGATCATCGCTCAGAAATCGGCGCAAAGATTGAAGCTGGTTACGCTGCCGCGCGACGTGGGGAGTTGATCGGTCCCGACGAAGTCCGTCCTTCTCTGGAAGACAGAAAACGGACATGGCTGTTGCCCTGATTTCAGCTTCGTTCACTACTTTTGTAGTTCCTTCACCAGATAAATCATCTGTCCCGTATGGTGATAAATATGGCCTGCACAATGAAGAAAGGCGCTGAATCGGTCGCCAATTTCTTCCAGGCCCTTGGCTGCATACGCGGCGCCCCAATCGCTTTCTGACTGCTTCAGCAGCACATCCGCCACCACGGCAATCGCCTCATCAAAGCGCTTCAGCAGTTCATCTTTCGGAATGCACGATGTCTCGGCAAACTCCAGCGGACGGTTACGCACATAGCCGGTACCGCCCATTTCAGCGCCAAAGTAATTATTGAGGTTGCCGGTCAAGTGCAGAATAAGATTGCCTATGCTGTTTCCATAAGGATAAGGCCTGGTCCAGATCTGCTCATCTGAGAGCGGATCGACCAGCCCATGGATTGTCCTGGCTGAATTCCGGTAATTGCGGGTGAAATCCTGGATAAGAGTCTGGTTGAGTGGGGTCACGCCGCGATTCTAGCAAACTCCTGCGCGCGCATCGCACAGATCAAAGATCAAAGATCACAGATCAAAGACCAGTCCATGGCACGCCGATTCAGGCAACACGCTTTAGGATAGAATTTTCTATTGGCCACCAATCCCCAACCCGCACAGAAGGGCCGTGTCTTTCTCATGGACACGATGTCCTTCATCTTTCGCGCTTATCACGCCATGGCGCGGCAACGTCCCATGTCCACCAGGAAAGGCGTGCCCACCGCGGCCACGTATGTTTTCGTCAACATGCTGCGCAAGCTGCGGGCGGACTTCAATCCTGAATACCTGGCTGCCGTCTTCGACGTGGCCGGCCCGACCTTCCGCGACGAGCAGGCAAAGGCCGTCACCTCGGTCCGCAAATTCGATATCAAGACGCAGACCTTCAAGGAAGTGGAATACCAGGGTTACAAGGCGCAGCGCGCGGAGATGCCGCACGATCTTGCGCAGCAGGTCCCTTACATCCGGCGGGCGCTCGAAGCCTACCGCATTCCCATTCTGGAATCGAAGGGCTTTGAAGCCGACGACGTGATTGGCACGCTGGGCCGCAAGGCCGCTGCCAGGGACTACCAGGTCTTTGTCGTCTCCAGCGACAAGGACATGCTGCAATTGGTGAACGATAAAGTCTGCGTGCTGAACCCGCCGAAAGACAATCTGATCTGCGACGCGGCTAAGGTGGAAGAAATTCTCGGCGTCCGCCCCGAGCAGGTGATTGACGTGATGGCCCTGCGCGGCGATTCCATCGATAACATTCCTGGCGCGCCGGGCATCGGCGACAAGGGCTCGGTTGAGCTGATTAAGGAATTCGGAACGCTGGAAAATGCGCTGGACCACGCGGAGGAAGTTAAGAAGAAGACCTACCGCGAATCGCTGCTCAACAATAAAGACACCATCCTGTGGAGCAAGCAGCTCGTCACCATTGACCAGAACGTGGACATCGAGCTTGATCTGGATAAGATGATTGCCGGCGAGCCCGATACTGACGCGCTGCGCGCGCTCTTCAGCGAGCTGGAATTCACCACGCTGCTCAAGGAACTGGTGCCGGTGATGGAGGTACGCGAAACCGAGTACCGCGAGCTGGCATCGGTCAAGGACTTGAAAGCGCTGGCCAAGTCAAAAACGCCTCTGGCGATTGCCTTCGAGTTCACCGCCGCGGTAAAGACAGAAGAGGAAGATGAGCCGGAAGAAGGCGACCAGAAATCCGGCAATCTTCTTTTTGATGAGGCCCCAACGCCCGAAGCCAATGCTCTTGCACCGTTGAAGCTCGCCCTCTCCGCCGAGCCGGGCAAGGCGTTTACGTTGGTCCTGGGCGACGATGAAATTTCCGCGGAACTAAAGAAGCTGCTCAGCGATCCCAATATTCCCAAAGCCGTTCACGACTACAAATCCGCGCTGCGCCAGCTGGAAGCGCATGGCGTTGAACTCGCGGGCGTCCGCGACGAGCCCATGCTCTACTCCTACATTATCAATCCCACATACACGAACCACTCGCTGGCGGAAATTGCCGTGCGCAGCTTCAACCTCAAGCTGTCACTGGCTGTGCCGGAAGCGGCGGACGTGACCGGCCGCATTGCGCCGGTGCTGCGCAAAGAAGTGGAGAGCGCCGGGCAATTGCCGCTGTATGAGCAGATCGACCTGCCGCTGGCGCCGGTGCTGGTGCGCATGGAGCAGGCCGGCGTGAAAATCGATCGCCAGATGCTGGGCACGCTTTCCGTCGATCTGGAGAAGCAGTGCGCCGCAAAAGCGAGCGAGATCCATACAAAGGCCGGCGTCACCTTCAACATCAATTCACCCAAGCAGCTCGGCGACGTGCTCTTCAACCAGCTCAACCTGCCCAAGCCGGTGAAGTACGGCAAGGGCAAGACCATTTCCACCGCGGTCGACGTGCTGGAAGAACTTTCAGAAACGCATGAAGTGCCGCGCCTGGTGCTGGATTATCGCCAGCTTTCCAAGCTCAAGAGCACCTACGTTGACGCTTTGCCGGTGCTGATCGATGCCGCCACCGGGCGCGTGCACACAACATTCAACCAGACCGGCACCACCACCGGACGCCTCTCTTCGACCAATCCGAACCTGCAGAACATTCCCATTCGCACCGAGCTGGGCCGCGAGATTCGCGCGGCATTCATCGCCGAGCCCGGCTTCTCGCTGCTTTCCGCGGACTATTCGCAGATCGAGCTGCGCCTGCTGGCGCACTTCTCTGAAGATCCTCTGCTGACAGAGGCTTTCCGCCGCGGCGACGACATTCACGCGCTCACGGCTTCGCAGGTCTTTGGCGTGCCGCCCATGCTGATTGACGCGGAGCACCGCCGCCGCGCCAAGGCCGTCAACTTCGGGATTGTCTACGGTCTCTCGCCCTTTGGGCTGTCGCAGCAGTTGGGCATCGAGCAGCGCGAGGCAAAAAAGTTTATCGATGCCTACTTTGAAAAATATGCCGGCGTGCGCCGCTACATTGACCGCGTGCTGGAAGAAACTCGGCGCGAGCAGAGCGTAAAGACCCTGTTTGGCCGCTCGCGCCCCATTCCGGACATCAACAGCAAGAACGCCAATATGCGCGGCTTTGCCGAACGCACCGCCGTAAACACTCCGCTCCAGGGCACCGCCGCCGACCTGATCAAAATTGCCATGATCCAGATCGATCAGGAGCTGCGCTCGCGCAAGCTCAAATCGCGCATGCTGCTCCAGGTACACGATGAATTGCTCTTTGAAGTTCCCGCGGACGAACTCGACCTGATGCGCAAACTGGTCCGCGAAAAGATGGAAGGCGTCCACAAGCTGAGCGTTCCTTTGCTGGTGGAGCTGGGCGTGGGCCCGAACTGGCGCGACGTGGAGTGATTACTCTTCCCGCTGGCCGCGGCGAATTACATCTTTCATGTAGCGTGCATTGCGAATCCGATTGATGCGCCACACTCGAATATAAGGCCGCAAAAAGACTGAATACGCAAACCTCATGAGCGCATAAAACATCAGCGGCAACATCACGACCGCAAAAAGGTAGGCGAGTATATAGACCGCGCTTTCCGCGATTCCGATGCCGGCACGCAGCGCAGAACGCAGCATGGGAACCAGAGCAAAAGCCGCCAGCAGGATCAACACAAGAATCACAGCCCACGGCTTCAGCCGTTTTTTGCGCGGCGGCACCAGTTCAAGGGGCAGAAGGCACACCCAGTCCTATGGCAGCTTCCAGCGCCGCAGCAATCTCGCCAGCCAGACGTTGCACGGTCTCTTCGTTCTCCGCTTCCACCATCACCCGCGCCAGTGATTCAGTGCCGGAATAACGGACGTTCACGCGGCCGTTGCCGCCCAATTGCGTCTCCGCATTTCTTATCGCCGCCATCACGCTCGGCAGCTGGTCCAGCGGGCGCTTCTCTTTTACGCGGACATTCTTGATCGTCTGCGGAAACACTTTCATTCCGGCGGCCAGGTCGGCGAGCGAGCGTCCGCTGGCGGCCACGATTCCCAGAACACGAATGGCGGTCAGCAAGCCGTCGCCGGTCGTGGCTTCGCGCGAAAGGATAATGTGGCCCGACTGTTCGCCTCCCAGGACCGCGCCGGTCTTTTGCATTTCTTCCAGCACATATTTGTCGCCCACCGGAGCGCGCAGCATTTGAATGCCCGATTCACGCAGAGCAATTTCCAGTCCCATGTTGGACATTGTTGTCGCGATGACGGTGTCGTTCGCCAGTTCGCCGCGTTGCTTTAGTTCGCGCGCCAGCAGAAGCATCACGGCATCGCCGTTCACCACGTGCCCGTTGCAATCGGCAAAAAGCGCGCGGTCGGCATCGCCATCAAAGCAGATGCCGAGGTCGGCGTTGCGGGATACAACCTCCCGCGCCACGATTTCCGGATGCAGCGCGCCGCAGTTCTCATTGATGTTGCGGCCATCGGGCGTGCGATGCGTAAATTCAACCTGGGCGCCGGAGCGCTTGAATATTTCCGGGGCAACCGTGCTGGCCGCGCCGTTGGCACAGTCCACAACCAGGCGCAGCCTCTCGGCGCCGGCAATCGTGCGCGCCAGCCAGTTCAAATAATCCAGGCGCAGGGCGGGATCGCCGGGCAGCGACGGGGCCGCAGGTTCAGCGGTGCCTGGAGGTATTCCCTCATTGAGCAGAGAGAAAATTTCAGTTTCTATTTCAAGTTCCACCGCATCCGGCAGCTTGAAGCCGTCAGGGCCGAACACTTTGATGCCGTTATCGCGCCAGGGATTGTGCGAGGCGGAGACGACCACGCCGGCGGAAAAGCCATGCGTGTGCGTCAGGTACGCGATGGCCGGCGTAGGGACCACGCCCGCGCTGGCGGTATCGACCCCGGTATCGCGCAGCCCGCAGACAAGCTCGTCGGCCATCCATCCGCTCGATTCACGCGTGTCCTGCCCAATGACCACGCGACGAGGACCGGCCGGCAGGTGGTCGCCCAGCGCGCGACCCACGGCGTATACGGTTTTCTTGTCCAGCGGATATTCGCCGGCCACGCCGCGAATGCCATCAGTCCCAAAAAGTTTTCTCAACCCTGCTCCCTGCTATTGGTTTTACCACAGAGGACACAGAGAGCACAGAGATGCCCCCCAATTTCCCGGTGTTTCTGTGTGCTACTATCTATCAAATTCTTCTCGACTCACGAAAGATTTATCGCCGCAGCCGAGGGCGGCTGCGCTCCATAAAGATTTTTTTGGGTCGCGGCCTGTCGCGTGTTCTCCTGTGGTTAATTGTTCCTGGTCGATTTCACTTCCGCGGTAAGACTGCCTCGCGCCACGCGCGCGGAAATCTGCGCGCCATTGGCAAGTTTGGTTGCGTCCTTCACCAATGCGCCGGTGGAGTCAAAGACCAGCGCATAGCCGCGCTCCAGGATTTTGACGGGTGAAAGCGCATCCAATTGCGCAGCTAACCGCTCGGCTCGTGAACGTCGCGCGGCAAGGTAAGACTGGAAAGCATGGACCATGCCTTCTGTCCGCGCCTCCAGCTCACCGCGGACCACGGCCAGCGAGCGCCGGAAATCATAGTGCCGCACGCGGTCCGCGGCCCGGTCGAGCCGGCGACGGTATTCATGCAGCAGCGTGCGATAGTTTGCCGCCAGGCGATACGCAAGCTCGTCAAGGCGCTGCGATCGCCGCACCATCAAATCCTGTATCCGGGCAAAGGCGCCGTGCTGCGCCAGCTCCTGAAGACGGGTGCGCGCCATCAGCAGCCGGTAGCGCGTGGCGCGGTCCAGCCGCTGGTGCAGGTGCGCCAGATGCTCCGCCAGGCGATGCTTGGATTCAATCACCAGTTCGGCCGCGGCGGAAGGCGTGGGCGCGCGCAGGTCAGCGACAAAATCGGCGATGGTGAAGTCGGTCTCATGGCCCACGGCGGAGATCACCGGCAGCGTGGAAGCGAAGATCGCGCGGGCCAGAGCTTCATCATTGAACGCCGCCAGGTCTTCAATGGAGCCGCCGCCGCGCGCGATGATGATCACATCGACGGTTTTAGCGCGATTGAAATGCCTGATGCCGGCAGCAACTTCCGCCGCAGCCGTTTCGCCCTGCACCTGCGCGGGATAAATCTGTATGCCCACATTTTCATGGCGGCGGGCCAGGATGTTGAGCATGTCTTGCAGGGCCGCGCCGCGGGGTGAAGTTACAATGCCGATCCGCCGCGGCAGCGGCGGAATGGGCTTGCGGCGCGTGGCGTCAAACAGACCTTCCTGCGCCAGCCGGGCTTTCAGCTGCTCAAACGCCACTTGCAGCGCGCCGGCGCCCACGGGCTCCAGAAATTCGGCGGAGAGTTGCAGTTCGCCGCGCACGTGATAGATGGTCACGCGCCCGCGGGCAATCACCTGCATGCCGCCCTCAGGACGGAAACGCAATAATCGCGCCTGGCTGCGGAACATCACAATGCGCAGCTGCGCATCGCCATCTTTCAGCGTGAAATAAAGATGCCCGGACTCAGACGGACGGAAGTTGGAAATTTCGCCTTCCACCCATACGTCAGTATAGCCGCGCTCCACGGTGGTGCGGACCGCGCTTACCAGGTCGGCCACGCGCCAGATGCGACGTGAGGGCGCCTGATCGAAAGTGAAGCCGAGTTGGTCTGCGAATGACACTCAGGTGAGTTTAACAATAGGAGAGCTGCAGTTCCAAAATGGCTCTGGAGCACTGAAGAAAAAGAAGAAATCCGGCGCAATCATGGAAGTTCAGCAGTAGCATGGGAAAGCTCGAGAATGATCGTGGAGCTGAAGCTCTCGTCTCCGGCATCTACGCGGAAGGGACAGGAAATATGAAAAGAGTTTTGCTTGCTGTCATGCTGGGAGCCGCCATGTCGGCGGGAGCTCTATCTGCCCATCAACTGGGAAAGACCTCCGTAACACTTCTGGCCTGCGGTAGCCCCTGCAACGGTACGATTATGTGTGCCAGGCCGTGCTTTTGCTATAACCCGTTTGGCACCGGAGGCAATTGCCAGCCGGACGGCCCACCGCCTCCACCGCCAAACTCGAATTGATCCAAAAAAGGAGATCGAACAATGACTAAAAGAATCTTGTTGGCGACTATGTTTATGGGCGTTCTCTCCGCCAGCGCGATGTCCCTGCGCCAGTTACACAGCGGAACGAATGCAATCAAAGCCTGCGGAAGCTCATGCATGAATGGCGACATCTGTAAACGTCCATGCGGTTGTTGTTTTGGGGTCGGCGGGGGCACTATCGGCACCTGCCAGCCCGAGTGCCCTGCACCGGCAAGAAAGTAAACCGGAGGTTTTTACCGCGGATTTTCGCGGATGAACACGGATCAAAGCGAAATCATCGTGAATGAAAATGGTTCGATCCGCTGCAATCCGCGTTGACCCGCGGTCACTTCCAAGCTGTTCTCTTCTCCGCGAATTTTCTTCGTGATAAGATTCTGCCCGCTTTGGGGAACGCAACGTTCTCTTCCCTTCCAAACATTCTCTTCCCGGAGGTCCCTTATGTTGCGCGGCAG
>Ga0164306_10000875_pt1 | contig 12817 bp, 11 predicted proteins | sample Whisoiple_242_MG_FD_110213 | JGI IMG/M metagenome (GOLD analysis project Ga0164306, IMG submission 110213) | Soil microbial communities amended with fresh organic matter from upstate New York, USA - Whitman soil sample_242_MG | ecosystem: Environmental > Terrestrial > Soil > Unclassified >... | reverse complement strand
CCGCGTCCCGCGTCGCCTCGTCGGGACCGACGGCAAGGTGCTCGAGGCCCTGCAGGAGCTGACCCGACTGGCCGTGCAGGTCGAGACCGGCGAGCGGAGCCGCCTCATGCTCGACATCGCCGGTCACCGCGCGCAGCGTCGTTCGGCTCTCGTCGAGCTGGCCAAGGTCGCCATCGCCGAGGTGCAGGAGTCGGGGACGAAGCGCGCGCTCGAGCCGATGACCGCGTTCGAGCGCAAGGTCGTCCACGACGAGGTCGCGGCCGCCGGTCTCGTGTCCGAGTCCGAGGGTGTCGACCCGCACCGTCACATCGTCATCCTTCCTGCGTGACCACCTCCCGTTTCACGTGAAACGGGAATCGACCCCTGCATCCGAGACGGCATCCACGAGGAGTGAGAGCGCGTGACCCACGGTGCTCTCGACCCGGCGGAGCTGCCCTCGACGCCGGCTGCGGCGGCCGCGGTCTTCGGGGACCGGCTCGCGCTTGCGGAGCACTTCGTGGCGATCCTGGCGGACACCGGGATCAGCCACGGCCTGATCGGCCCTCGTGAGACGCCGCGGCTCTGGGACCGTCACGTGCTCAACTGCGGCGTCGTCCACGAGGCGATCCCCCGGAGCGGGGAGACGCAGCAGGTCATCGACGTGGGGTCGGGTGCCGGTCTCCCCGGTCTGGCTCTGGCCATCGCGCGTCCCGACCTGGACCTGCACCTCGTCGAGCCGCTCGCGCGGCGCACCGGGTGGCTGTCGGGCACCGTCGCCCAGCTCGGTCTGACGAACGTCACGGTGCACACGGCCCGGGCGGAGACCATGTGGGACCGGCTGCACGCGCCATGGGTCACGGCCCGGGCGGTGTCACGCATCGTCCAGCTCGCCGAGTGGACGCTTCCCCTGCTCGAGTCGGGCGGCAGCCTGCTCGCCCTGAAGGGGAGCAGCGCCGTCGACGAGCTGGCTGAAGGGCGTACGGCACTCACGCGTCTCGGCGTGGTCGACGCCGAGGTGCACGAGTACGGTGGGGACCTCCTCGGTGAGCCCACCATCGTGCTCCGGGCGACGATCGGCGCGGTCGTGGACCGTCGACGGTTCCGCTCGCGCCAGCCATCCAGTGCCGGTTCGGCCCGCCGTCGGGCTGATCGGCCGCGCGGTTCGCGACGCTCCGGCCCGGAAGCGGGCGGGCGTCCGCGCCATCAGCCATGATCGTGTCCAGACCATTTCGATGGATGACCCTCGCGGATCCTGCCGCGGGCCGTCCCTCAACCCCGGAGGTGCACTCCCTGTGACGATGTCGACCAACCTGGGCTGGCCGAGCGAACCCGAGCCGGGACCGGAGCACCGACGTCTCGGTTGGCTGGCGCGCATGTTGGGCGTTTCACGTGAAACAGGCGACGGGCAGCAGGCAGAGTCGGGACCCGAGACGTCGGGCGACGAGACGCAGGCAGCGAACGCTGCCGAGGTGGCGGACTCCGGCACCGTCGAGGTCGTCGACACCCCGTCTCAGGCGGACGCCGCGTCCGGAACCCATGATGTGGCGGGGACGGCCGACGACAGCAGTGTCGACGAGAGCATCGCCGACACGGAGCCCCGCGACGACATCGCTTCGCATGACCGGGCCGGCGAGCCGGACCCTGAGACGGTGGAAGCGCACGTCGAGCCCACGCCCTCCGACACCGAGGCGCCCGGCGCCCAGCCCGATCCCCTCGAGCTCGGGCACGACCTTTCGGCCTCCGACGAGTCGCTGCCGTCGCCCGACCAGCCGCTCACTGACGAGGCCGCGGCCTTCGGTGAGCGTCAGGTGATTGAGCCCGCTCCAGGAGCGGCACCCGACGACCGGCCGGTCGAGGACTCGGGGCCTGCACCCGTCGAGGTCGAGGCGCCGGGGGTCGAAGCGGCGCAGGACGAGCTGCCACCCCCTGTGGACAACGCGGTGGATGACGCTCCGGGAAATGCCTCTGTTGAACGGGAAATCACGTCGAACGAGGCTGGGGACAACGCTGTGGACGAAGCCCGACGCGCCTCCGAGCTCAGGGCCGACCATGCCGATCGTGAGGCCCTCGCAGCAGCCATCCCGACCGCCGGCCAGGACACGCCGCTGGCGATGGAGCTCGCCGAGAACGCCCGTCGCCGCATCCAGCTGACCGGTCGTCCGTTCCCGAAGCCGGTGGGTCCACGGGTGCTCACCGTGGCCAACCAGAAGGGCGGCGTCGGCAAGACGACGACGACGGTCAACGTCGCGGCCGCCCTCGCGCAGTCGGGACTCAAGGCCCTCGTCATCGACCTCGACCCGCAGGGCAATGCCAGCACCGCCCTGGGGATCGACCACCACGCCGAGGTGCCGTCGATCTACGACGTGCTCGTCGAGGGGACCCCGCTGCTCGATGTCGTGCAGCGGTGCACCACGGTTGAGAACCTCTACTGCGCGCCGGCGACGATCGACCTCGCCGGTGCCGAGATCGAGCTGGTCTCGCTCGTGGCGCGGGAGTCGCGCCTCCAGAAGGCGATCGCTGCCGCGGCCGAGGCCGGACACGAGTTCGACTACATCCTCATCGACTGCCCGCCGAGCCTGGGCCTGCTCACCGTCAACGCCATGGTCGCGGCCAGCGAGGTCTTCATCCCCATCCAGTGCGAGTACTACGCCCTCGAGGGTCTCTCGCAGCTGCTCAAGAACATCGACCTCGTCAAGCGTCACCTCAACCCGGCGCTGCACGTCTCCACGATCCTGCTGACGATGTACGACGGCCGGACGCGCCTGTCGGCTCAGGTCGCCGACGAGGTCCGCGAGCACTTCCCCACGGAGGTGCTCCGGACGTCGGTGCCCCGGTCGGTCCGAGTGTCGGAGGCGCCGAGCTTCGGCGAGACCGTGATGACCTACGACCCGGCCAGCAGTGGGGCTCTCGCGTACCTCGAGGCGGCGGGTGAGATCGCCGACCGTGGAGCCGCCGGTCGCACCTGACCTCGACACGCTCCTCGTCCCGACACGGGGCCGTCACCGTCGTGACGGCCCCGTTTCACGTGAAACGCGCAGAGGCATCCGTTGATCTGAGGACCGTTGCGGCCGGCGTCCGCTCGGTGCACCTCGCGACGTCGCAGAGTCCAGGTGAAGCGAGAAGAGATCGCGGAGCGGCTCGACAGGGTGGGGAGACGTGTCACTGGCAATCGCATCGACGCCTGTTTCACGTGAAACGAGAGGGACGCGGCTCAGTGTCGAAGGACTCGGGTATCCAGGCGCACTCTTTAGGGGCCATCGGGGGATGGCCGGCCCGCCATGGGCACCCGCCGTTCCACGTGAAACACCGTGCGGCTCGGCTCGGAGCGACCGGCGTCGTTTCACGTGGAACGTCACCGCTGGGCTGTCGACGCGATATCGCGACATGAGGTCGGGTGCGCGGGTGGAGTGGTCACGTGCACCTAGACTGACCGACGGACGCGATGGTCGCGTCGGAGATGGCGAGGGGTTGGCGAATGGCGGAGAAGCGTCGAGCACTGGGTCGAGGCCTCGGGGCACTCATCCCGAGCGCGCCGAGCGGAGGCGCCGGTCGACCCGTGGACGTCTTCTTCGCCGAGCAGAAGCAGGCAGAGCCCACCACGCCCCACGCGCCGGGTGCGTCCTCCGGCCCCGACGGAGCCGCCGACCCGACCACGCCGCCGACCACGGCCCCCCCGAGCATGTCGACATCCAGCGCTGACGCTGCGGTCCCGGCAGCCGAGACGACGAGCAGCGGACTCGCCGTCGTCCCGGGCGCGGAGTTCGCCGAGCTCGACATCGACTCGATCCGCCCGAACCCCAAGCAGCCGCGCACGGTCTTCGACGAGGACCACATGGGCGAGCTCGTGCACTCCATCCGTGAGATCGGTGTGCTCCAGCCCATCGTCGTACGGCGCATCCCCGCCGACCAGCTCGACGAGGCCGAGGGCAAGACCTTCGAGCTCATCATGGGTGAGCGCCGCTGGCGTGCCTCGCAGGCTGCGGACCTGGGCGTCATCCCGGCCATCATCAAGGACACGAGCGATGACGACCTCCTGCGCGACGCACTGCTCGAGAACCTGCACCGCAGCCAGCTCAACCCGCTCGAGGAGGCTGCGGCCTACCAGCAGCTGCTCGACGACTTCGGGTGCTCCCACGAGGAGCTCGCCACGCGCATCGGTCGCTCCCGACCGCAGATCTCCAACACCCTGCGGCTGCTCAAGCTCCCGCCACTCGTGCAGCGACGCCTGGCGGCCGGTGTCCTGAGTGCCGGCCACGCCCGCGCCCTGCTCGGCATGGCCGACGGTGCGGCTATGGAGCGGATGGCCCAGCGCATCGTGGCCGAGGGCCTGTCCGTGCGCAACGTCGAGGAGCTCGTCGCGCTCGGCGAGGGCAACGACGCCCCCAAGCCCCGCCGTCCGCGCGCAGGGAGCCGCCACCCGCAGCTCGACGACTTCACGTCGGGGCTCTCGGACCATCTCGAGACCCGCGTCGCGATCGCGCTGGGTCAGCGCAAGGGCAAGATCACGGTCGAGTTCGCCTCGATGGAGGACCTGCGCCGCATCCTCGGGCTCATGGGCATGTCGTCCCCGACGCGCGAATGACGCACACCGTCCGTCAGAGCCAAGCCGGCGGACGGGGGATGCGCACGACGGTGAGACCGCCGACGCGCAGCACGTCGGCGTGGGGATCCTGCTGCACGGCTTGGGCGATCGACGTGCACTCGGCCGGCTCGCACCACCGCGGGTAGAGACCCTGCTGGTCGTAGAGCATGGACCGCACGGTGACGGCGGTCATCGTGCCCCGGGCCGTCGCCTTCCAGCGCGGCTCCATCCACATGACGACGGTGTCGCCTGGGTGCTGGCCCACCAGGGCTGCGGTGTCGCTGACGATGACGTCGTACTGGTCACGCGTCACCCGGTGCTCCCCGAGATCGGTGCGCCAAGAGACGACGCCGACGACGGCGATGAGCGCCAGCGCCACCAGGCCGGCGATCCGTGACGGCCGAATTCCTTTGAGCAGCAAGGCCGCCGGCAAACACACGGCGGGCCAGGCCCAGAGCGATGCCCTCGTGCCGGTGACCACGCCGGAGTAGACGGTGAGCCCCGCCTCGAGTCCAACGACGATGACGAGGGCGCCGAGCACGATGACGGCCGCGCGTCGCGTCGTGGAGTCGACGAGCGCCCAGACGACGCAGACGACCGCGACGACGGCCGCCCATCCGAGAAGTGCCAGGAGGGAGGCGAACTGGGTGCCGTAGCGCCCGAGGTTGGTCGTGAGGTCGTCGAGGCTCCTGAGGGGGTTCGGCCGACGCCAGGCCGAGATGGTCAGGCCGAACGTGCCGAACGCGAGCCAGTTGAGGGCGTACACCGTCAGGACACCGATGCCGTACGACGCGACGAAGGCGACGGCCCCGACGAACAGGCGGCGGGTGGACTCACCGAGTTCCGTGACGACGAATGTGAGGAACACGAGGGCGGCCACCGGCGGGTAGGAAAGGATCGACAGGACGACGAAGACCACCATCCAGACCGCGAGCATCCAGCGGCGTCTCCGGGCCCAGGGGAGCGTCCACACGGCCGTGGCGGCGACGATCATCGAGGCCGAGAGCGTGCCGGGCCAGTAGATGAGGCGGATCCAGGTCGCCGACACGAACACGGCGAAGGTCAGGACGAACGTCGAGAGCCGAGTGGGCGGCGCCAGCGCGCGGACGAACCCCCACACGAAGGCGGAGTACGCCACGACGAAGACCGTGGAGGCCACGACGATCGAGGTGCGCTGTCCGATGACGTACCAGTAGACGGTGTTGAGCCAGCGGCCCTCGTAGAGGTTGCGGATGCGCTGTGCCGTTGATCCCGGCTCGTGGCGACCCAGGGTGAACGGCCAGTCGTCGTGCCGGATGAACGGGTGTGCCACCTGCAGCACCGCTCCGGTGACGACGAGGGCGAGGCACAGGGCGCCGAGGACCACGAGCCATTCGGGCAGTGTGCGACGAGGGCGCCACGACGAGCGCTCCCTCGTCGCCGGCTCCGCCGTCACGCTGGCGGTGTGGGTCATGCGGCCCCCTGGGTCTGGTGGGGTCGAACGTACGGGCAGAGCCCCTGACTCTGCTCTCCCGCACCACGGTAGCCCCAGCACCTGCACGGTCACTGGTACGTCGATGCCAGGACCCGGTGCGTCGCGGATCGGGTACGTCCTGCAGGATCGAGCCACCGGGGCAACGAAGGGCACAGGGAGGTCGAGGATGCCCGAGGGTCACACCATCCACGCGCTCGCCGACCGCCTCGACCGGGCCTTCCGGGGCCACGAGGTCGAGGCGTCGAGTCCGCAGGGTCGGTTCGCGGCCGACGCCGAGCGCCTCGACGGACGGGTGTTCGAGCGGGCCCAGGCGTGGGGCAAGCACCTCTTCGTCGAGATCGGGGATGCGACGCTGCACGTCCACCTCGGACTGATCGGCATGTTTCCCGTGAAACATCTCGACGGCGCCGTCCCACCGGCCCCGGTGGGAGCCGTCCGGCTGCGGCTCGTGGGTCCCGAGCACTGGGCCGACCTCCGCGGGCCGATGATCTGCACCCTCGTCGACCGGGCGAGACAGCGCGAGATCGTCGGGACGCTCGGACCCGACCCCTTGCGGCGTGGTCAACGTGCAGACGCCGGGTGGGACCGGGTGCGCCGGAGCCGTCGCACCGTGGCGGAGCTGCTCATGGACCAGTCCGTCGTGGCCGGGGTCGGCAACGTCTACCGCTGTGAGGTGCTCCATCGTCTCGCCGTGGACCCGCTCACGCGAGGCGTCGACGTGTCCGAGGAGGTATGGCGCGAGATCTGGGCCGACCTCGTCCTCCTCATGCCGCTCGGTCGGGTGTTCTCGCAGATCCTCACCGTCCCGGACCAGGTCGAGGCCGCCGCCCGCGCCAAGCGCTCGGGGCGGGCTCGGGAGGTCAGCCGACGGCTGACGGGGGAGCGGCTCGGTGACACCTTCGACCGGAGGTTCCTCGTCTACAAGCGCACCGGAGAACCGTGCCCGAGGTGCTCGAATCCCTTGCAGGAGAGGGAGATTGCTGGACGTCGGCTCTACTGGTGCCCGGCGTGCCAGGTGCGGCACTGAGACCCGCGCGACTCACCAGCCCCTGAACGGGGCACGCGCCAGGACGGGGATCTCGACGTAGTCGTGGCAACCGAGCACCGGCAGCATCATCCGGGGCGGCTGGGGCATCCGGGACCTGCCCTCGTCCTCGGCGAGGTCGACGGGTGCGCCCAGGGCCAGCACCTCGTCACCCAGGTGCATGCGCCCGCCGCCTGCGGCCCTGAGGTTGGCGAGCCAATCGACCCTGCGACCGTAGGTCAGGGCGACCGTGACGACACGGCCGCGGTCGAAGGCCATCATCGGCACCCGGAAGGTGCGCCCCGACCGTCGGCCGACGTGCTCGAGCTCGACGAACCAGCCATGGCCGGCGAGGTGGACGAGGGCCTTGTTGAGAACCTTCTTGTTCAGTTGCGTGACCGCACGAGGGATCGGCATCGGGACCTCCGCCCCCAGCCTCGCACCCGCGACGCCTGCCGGCACCCCTGAAGGTCTCCCACCGCCCTGACGACAGAGAGACACGACACCTGTCCCTGCAGGGCGCACGCCCGCCTAGGCTGGCGCCATGGCCTACACCGGATCGCGGCCGGCGCCGACCCACGTGCTCGCCCACCTGTCCGACACGCACCTCATCGCCGCCGGCGGACTGCTCGCCGGCCACATCGACACCGAGGCGCAGCTGCGCAAGGCTCTTGCGCGGGTCGAGTCGTCGGGGGAGCGGGTCGACGCCCTCGTCCTCTCGGGTGACCTCGCCGACAGCGGCGACCCCGCGGCGTACGAGCTGCTGCGCGACATCGTCGACCCCGTCGTCACGCGGCTCGGTTGTGCCCTCGTCCTGACCGGCGGCAACCACGACGAGCGTCGCCCGATGGCCCGCACGCTCCACGGCATCGACACGGATGCCCCGCAGGACACCGTGACCGACTGCGACGGGCTGCGCGTCATCGCCATCGACTCCGCGGTGCCGGGTTATCACCACGGCGGCTTCTCCGACGACCAATATTCTTGGCTGGCAAGGGAACTGGCCACACCGGCGGAGCACGGCACGATTCTCGTCATCCACCACGCCCCCATCACCTACCGATCTCCGGTGATGCAGCTGCTCGACTTCGACGACGTGGACCGGCTGCGCGCGGTCGTGGAGGGAAGCGACGTTCGCGCGGTCCTCAGCGGCCACCTCCACGTCACGAGCTTCGGGACGCTCGGTTCGGTCCCGGTCATCGTCGCGGGTGGCGTCAGCTACGTCGACGACGTCGGAGCGCCGCGTGAGCTGCTCATGGGCGTCGACGGCCCCCAGTCGTGGAACCTCATCGAGGTGCACGCCGACCAGGTCGTCGCCACCGTCGTGCCGATCGAGCAGCACGAGACGTGGCCCGCGCTCTCGGAGGCCGTCACGGAGTTCATGGCGACGGTGCCGGAGGCCGACCGCCGCGAGGTCTTCTCGCGGAAGCGCACGTGACCAGATGCACCTTTCGAGAATCGAAGTGTCGAGAAGGGGGATCCCCGATCGACATGGGAGTGAGGGTCCGAGACGCGGGCCGCACGCAGCTAGGAGTCAGACATGAGCCAGGTCGAGAAGGCCACATCCGCGGACGGCACGACCATCGCCTTCGAGGCTTACGGCACGGGACCCGTCGCGGTCGTCGTGGGCGGCGCCTTCTGTGACCGCGGCGCGTTCCGGGACCTCGCCCAGGCGCTGGGCGAGCTGGGACTGACGGGCGTGACGTACGACCGTCGTGGACGCGGCGACAGTGGAGACACGCAGCCGTACGCGGTTGCGCGCGAGGTCGAGGACCTCAACGCCGTCATCGCGGCAGCAGGTGAATCCGCTTCTCCCGCCTACGCTTTCGGTGTCTCGTCCGGCGGCGCGCTCGTCATCGAGGCCATCGCCGCGGGCGCACCGCTCGCCAAGGGGTCGGCCATCGAGGTGCCCTACCGCAACGACGCCTGGCCCGCGCCGGACGACTACATCGGCACCCTCGAGCGCTTCGAGGCGGCCGGTGACCGCGAGGGCATCCTGCGCTACTTCAACAACATCGTCGTCGGGATGCCGGACGAGATGGTCGAGGGCATGATGGGCACACCGATGTGGGAGCCGATGCTCGCGATGACCTACACGGTCAAGTACGACGGCCTCTGCCTCGGGGGTGACGACCAGAACCTGCCCACCGAGACCCTGGGCCGCGTGACGGTGCCCTTCCTCTCGGTCTGCAGCAGCGGCACGATGATGCCGGCCCTGCACGACTCGGCCGTAGTCCTCGCCGACGCGCTGCCTGACGCCCGGGCGGTCGAGCTCCCCGGGGAGTTCCACCAGGTCCCCGCGGCGGTGCTCGCCCCGGTCCTCGCGGACTTCTACCGCTCCTGACGTGCGCATGCCGATGGGTTGCCTTGTGTGACAAGGCAACCCAACGGCATACGCCGTCGACGCACTCGTCAGCCGGCCAGCAGGGCGAGCACGGGGTTGTGCTCCGGCGGCACGACCTCACGCGGCGGTCCCGGCGGCGTGCCGTCACCGAAGGGCGAGCCGCCGAGCTCCTCACGGCCGTGCGGCGTCGCCCAGTTCTCGAGGGACGGGCCGAGGGGCACGACTCCTGTCGGGTTCACGTCGGTGTGCACGACGTAGTAGTGCCGCTTGATGTGCGTGAAGTCGACGGTGTCGCCGAAACCGGGCGTCTGGAAGAGGTCACGCGCGTAGCCCCACAGAGCCGGCATCTCGATGAGCTTGCTCCGGTTGCACTTGAAGTGGCCGTGGTAGACGGGGTCGAAGCGCACGAGCGTGGTGAAGAGGCGCACGTCGGCCTCGGTGATGTGGTCGCCGACGAGGTAGCGGCGCGTTGACAGGCGCTCCTCGAGCAGGTCGAGGTTCTCCCAGAGCCGACGGTAGGCCTTGTCGTAGGCGTCCTGGGTGCCGGCGAAGCCGCAGCGGTAGACGCCGTTGTTGACGTAGCGGTAGATGGGCTCGCTCACCGACTCGATCTCGTCGGCGAGGGCCTCGGGGTAGAGGTCGGGTGCACCCTCGCGGTGGAGGTCGCGCCACTGGGTCTCGAGGTCGACGGTGATCTGCTTGAAGTCGTTGGTCACCACGGCGCCGGTCGGCACGTCGACGATCGCGGGAACGGTGATGCCGCGCGGGTATTCGGGGTCGCGCGTGAAGTAGGCGTCCTGGATGCGGGGGATCTGCAGCACCGGGTCGAGGCCGCCGGGGTCGAGGTCGAAGGTCCAGCTGCGCCGGTCGTGGGTCGGGCCGCAGATCCCCATCGACAGGGCGTCCTCGAGCCCGAGGAGGCGGCGCACGATGATCGCGCGGTTGGCCCACGGGCAGGCCCGGGATACGACGAGGCGGTAGCGGCCCGCCTCGACGGGGAAGCCGTCCCGACCGTCGGCGGTGATGCGGGTCGTGATGTAGTTCGTGTCGCGCTTGAAGTTCTTCTCGACGTAGGTGCCCGGCTCGCTCATGCTGCCCACCCTAATTCGATATGCCGGGTCGCCCGGGGAGCAGCCTCGGCAACTCTCGACAGGGCCCCGTGGCGAACGCGCCACGCCCCCGAGCCACCTCGACACCGCCTCGACACCACCTCGACACGGCGGTTCTCGTGGTCATGCTGCCGACCGGGGGGCGGCGGGTCAGAATGGGGAGCATGAGGGCTGTGAGGAGACGGGATGCGTGAGCTCTTGCCCCTGACGCCCGACGTCGTCGGCGACCTGGTCGGTGCGTGTGCGCCGTGCACGTTCTGGCAGACGGTGCCGCGCAACGGCCACTCCGACGCCGGCGACCCGCTCGACGTGCTGGCCGAGTGGGTCGAGACGGTGACGGCCGACTGGGGACCTCCGGGTCGGATCGCCTACGTCGACGGCACCCCGGCTGGTCACGTCGTCCTCGCCCCGGCGCGGCACGTCGCGCGGCTCGCAGCCTTCCCGACCTCGCCGCAGGACCCGTCGACGCTCATGCTCGTCACGGCGGTCACGAGGCCCGAGTGCGCAGGCCGGGGACTGCGCAAGGCCCTCGTGCAGTCGGCCGCGAAGGACGCCCTGCGGCACCGCACGCGCTCCCTCGAGGCGGTGGCGGCGCGCCCGCTCGCCGTCTCGAGGCACACCTGCGTGCTCGACGTCGCCTTCCTCGAGAAGGTCGGCTTCCGCGTCGAGCGCGACCACCCGGCATACCCGCGGCTGCGGATCGACCTGCGCACGGTCGTCACGTTGCGCGACGGGGCGGCGGCAGCGATCGTCCGGGCCCTGGACCGGGTGCCCGGGGTGCGGCCGGTGCCCGAGACGCACCCCAACGGGTCGAGCCACGCGCACGTGACCGACCGCCGCTGAGCCGTCGAGACGGCTGCCGCGCGTCAGCCGACCGTGCGCTCGGCTCCCACCTGCTGCGCGCGCATGGTCTCGAGGTGGCGACGCAGGTCGTCAAGACGCAGGACCCCGGTGCGCGACGTGTCGGCCTCGCCGAGGTAGACCCGCTGGAGCGCCACGACGACGGCCTCGGCCACGTGGTCGAGGGTCTGCGCGCTGGCCAGGGCCGAGGCGTCGCCCTCGTGGCTGAGGTAGCCGAAGTCGAGGCGGACCGCGGGCATCCGCGTGCGTCGCAACAGCGGCCACGTGCGGGCGTGAGCGCGGCAGTCGGTCAGGCCGGTGCGGGCCACGACCTCGCGCAGGAGCAGGTCGGCGAAGCTCTCGCCGATGACCGACCAGTCCGCGTGCGCAGCGTTGTCGGGGTGGCCGTAGAAGTAGGTGGCCGCTCCGTGGGCCGAGCCCGTGACGGAGTGGTCGGTGTGCAGCGAGAGCACGAGGTCGGCCTCGCAGGAGTTGGCGAAGGCCGCCCGCTCCTCGTCGGTGCCGCCGTCGGTGGCCTCGGTGTGGGTGAAGACGACGCTGACGCCGTGGGCGGAGAGCCGGCCCTCGATGCGTCGGGCGAGGTCGAGCGCGAGCCGACCCTCGGCCAGGCCACGCAAGCCCTGGGCGCCGACGTCGCCGCCGCCGTGTCCGGGGTCGAGCACGATGGTGCGCCCGCTGAGGCTGTACCCGCTGCGACGGATCTGCTCGCGCTCGCGCAGGGCGTTGGCCGACCCGCCGCTGACCGAGCGGCGCAGCCCGGCGAAGGCCCGCATCGTCTCGGGTCCGACGGTGCCGTCGGGGACGAGCCCGACCGCGGCCTGGAAGGCGCGCAGCGCGGCGTCGGTGCTCGGTCCGTGGAGACCGTCGACCTTGCCGGGCGTGAAGCCGAGCTCGACGAGCCGGGACTGGAGGGCCACGACGTCGTCACCCTCGACGAAGTGCTCGGGGACGTAGCGCAGCACCCGGTCACCGAGCGCCCAGCGGGCGCCGTCGAGGACGGCATACGTGGAGCGGCCGACGATGCCGTCGACGATGAGGCCACGACGCTGCTGGAAGGACTTGACGGCCTGCTCGACGCGTTCGTCGTAGACCGCGTCGCCGAAGCGGTCGCTGTGGCCCGAGCCGCCGGGGAGGTCGCCCGAGAGGACGAGGCGTTCGCACACGGCGGCCACGGCCGGGCCGGAGTCACCGCGCCGGAGCACGACTGACTGCTGTGGGGTCATCTCGGCTCCTTTCCTTGAGGGGCTCCGGAGGGGGTCGCGGGTGGCTGTGCGTCAGTCCGGAGCGGTCGGGCGCCGTCAGCAGCGTAGTACGCGAAAGGGGTGGCACCGTGACGGTGGACCACCCCTTCGACGTTTGCCGGTCAGGCGATGAACTCCTCGAGCTCACGCAGGAGCTTCGGCTTCGGGTGCGCGCCGACGATCGTCTTGACGACCTCGCCCTT
>Ga0164306_10000874_pt1 | contig 12818 bp, 11 predicted proteins | sample Whisoiple_242_MG_FD_110213 | JGI IMG/M metagenome (GOLD analysis project Ga0164306, IMG submission 110213) | Soil microbial communities amended with fresh organic matter from upstate New York, USA - Whitman soil sample_242_MG | ecosystem: Environmental > Terrestrial > Soil > Unclassified >... | reverse complement strand
TCCTGCGGGGCGGGGTGCTGGCCGCACTGGCGATCACCGGATCCATGGTCGTGGTCACGCTGCTCGGGCTCGGCCTCTGGCCGCTGATCGTGCTGCTGGTGTCGAACATGCTGGTGACGGGCATCCTGCTGCCCGCGGTTCCGATGATCGCGCTCGAGGCAAATGCGCACCGGGCCGGCAGCGCGGCTGCATTGCTCGGCGCCTTCCAGTTCGGCGTCGGCGCGCTGATCGCGCCCGTCACCGGGCTGTTCGAGGAGGGCTCCGCCGTCGCCATGGCGTCGGTGATGTTCGGTGCAAGCCTGGTCACGGTGGCGATCACCCTGGCCATCCGGCCCGCGATGCGGCGCACCAGCATGACGTCGCCGAACGATCCGAAATCGATGACGACACAACCCGCCGGCAATGCCGAGGTGAGCGTCATCCGCCGATTCTGTCAGCACCGGATCGAGTCGTCGCTCCGGCGCGCGCCGCTCGTGCGCGGCGTCGAAGTCAGGCGACGCGCTCGGACACGACGAGTTCTTCGGAACGAGCCAACACCCGGGCGGCGTCCTTCGTGCTCCGCCGCAGCGCCGGGATCACGGCGATCATCAACCCGACCATCACCGTGGTGGCGCCGAACATCACTGCGGCCATCGCCAGCGCCGATCCCTCTTCGAACAGTCCGGTGACCGGAGCGATCGCCGCGCCGACCCCGAACTGCAGGGCGCCCAACAGGGCTGCCGCACTGCCGGCACGATGGGCATTGGCCTCCAGGGCCAGTACCGGCACCGCCGGCAGCAGGATCCCCGTCACGAGCAGATTCGACACCAGCAGCACGATCAGCGGCCAGATGCCCAGCTGCAGCGCGGTGACCGCGACCATGGAACCGGTGACGACCAACGCTGCGAGCACGGCCCATCGCAGGATCTGCTCCGGGGCCACCCGGCCCAACATGGCGCCGTTGATCTGGGTTCCGGCGGTGACCGCCACCGCGCCGGACGCGAAGATCCAGGCGAACTGCTGCGCGGACAGCCCGAATCCCTGCTGGAAGACGAAGGTCGCGGACGAGACGTAGGTGAAAAGAGCCGCCATCGAGAATCCGCTCAGCAACGCCAGGCCCATGAACACCGGGTCCCTGAGCAGCGACCCGTAGGACCTGGCAGCCGCGCCCACTCCGCCGGAACGACGCAACGTCACCGGCAGCGATTCCTTCAACAGGAAGAAAGCCAGCGCCAACAAAATCGCGCCGAACCCGGCGAGAGCCACGAACATGTAGCGCCACGAGCCCAGCAGCAGGAACTGCGCGCCGATCAGCGGCGCGATGCTCGGCGCGACACCGACCACGAGCATCAACCTGGCGAGCGCCTTGCCGACCTGGATGCCCTCGAACCGGTCGCGAACGATCGCCATCGACAACACCATGCCGGCGGATGCGGCAAAGCCCTGCAGGAACCGGAGGGCGGTCAACATCTCGACCGAGGTGACGAAGACGATGCCCAGCGACGCCACGATGTAGAGCGACAAGCCGGCCAACAGCGGACGCCGCCGCCCGACGGCGTCGGAGATCGATCCGATCAGCAACTGGCCGAGAGCCAGGCCGGCCAGAGTCGCCGTGATGGTCAACTGGACCGCGGCAGGCTGCGTGTCGAGATCCGAGGTGATCTGCGGGAAGGCCGCGAGGTAGAGGTCGATGGTGAACGGCCCGATGGCGGTCAACGCGCCCAGCAGCAGGATGAACCCGCCGCCGATGCGCGCGAGCTTCGGGGGGACGCCGGCCGGCAACGTGGTGGTCGCGGCGGATGTCGGCGGCGCTGAGCTGATCATGGAACTGCCTCTCGGGATTCGTCGACGGGTCGGGGCCGTCAGGTTTCAGACGCCAACCAGTACCTATCGGTGCCCGATGGCGGACGTGATGGGCCGCACTGCCGCTGTCTGGGGCAACCGGACGTCGCGACGATCCATTCCCGCAGAGTCGAATCGATTTGATTCAGCGGTGCGGATCACTCCATGCGGCCCGTGGAGCGAGCGGCTTCGGGGGATGGGCGGGCGAGGATGAGCGAAGTGCCGGTGTCCGGTTTGTTCCGTATGGCGATATCGCGGAAACGTTTCTGTGAGCAGCACCGGGGGCGGGGGCACACCGGAGCCCCGATCGTCGCGGTGAGCATGTCCGATTTGCTCCGTATGGCGATATCGCGGAAATATCTCCCTGCTCGCAGGTGCGCCGAGGATGCTGCCGATCGCCGGGTCCGGAAAATGCGTCGCAGGCAAGCATCAGCAGGAGCATGATCCGGCAGGCGTCCGGGCGTCCGAAATGTCCCGGCGTCGGGGCCTCGCCCACATCGCTCAATACCGCCGGCCGCGCCACCTTCAGGAGGAGAACCGTCGTGACCGTCACTGCCGCCACGTCGCCCGAGTCGGGGTTCGAGCCGGAAATCCGCACGGCGGCCGGCGTGCTGCGCGGCCGGGTGGAAGCAGGGCTGGCGGTCTTCCGTGGCATCTCGTATGCCGAGCCTCCGGTCGGTGCGCTCCGCTTCGCCGCACCGCGGGAGGTCAGCGCCTGGGCCGGAGTACGGCCGGCATATTCGTTCGGCCCGCAGCCTCCGCAGCCCGCGTTCGGGATGGACGCTTCCGGTCAGGAATCTTCGAGCGACGACTGGCTCACCCTCAATGTCTGGTCGCCCGATGCGGCTTCCGGTGCCGGGTTGCCGGTGCTGGTCTGGATCCCGGGCGGTGCGTATGTGATCGGGGCGTCCAGCGTCCCGGAGTTCGACGGAGCCCGGCTGGCGAGCGGCGGCGTCGTCGTGGTGACGCTCAACTACCGGCTCGGAGTGGAGGGTTTCGCACAGATCGACGGTGCTCCCGCCAATCGGGGGCTGCTCGACCAGGTCGCCGCGCTGCAGTGGGTGCGCGAGAACATCCGCGACTTCGGCGGTGACCCGGACCGGGTGACGATCTTCGGCGAGTCCGCGGGTGGTGGATCGGTCGCCGCACTGTTGGCCATGCCGCGGGCATCCGGGCTCTTTCGCGGGGCAATCGCCCAGAGCGTCCCGGGGCCGTTCTTCACCCCAGCGCTCGCCGCGGACATCGCCGTCGCCCTGGCCGCCGAGCTGGGCTTGCTGCCGACGATGGCCGACCTGTCGGCCGTCGACCCCGCCCGTTTGCCGGCAGCCGGTCAGGCCGTCTCGGAGAAGATCGCGCAGTTTCGGGATCGCTGGGGCCCCATCGCCTACCGGCCGATCCCGTTCGCGCCAGTGGTCGACGGTGAGGTCCTGCCATCCGCTCCCTGGGAGGCTTTGGCACTCGGTGCCGGCAGGGACGTCGACCTGCTGGTCGGTCACACCCGCGACGAGCACCGGCTGTTCAGCTTGATCGACGGTGTGCTCGGCCAGGTGACCGAGGAGCAAGCCGATTCCGCACTGCACGCCCTGGCCCCTGGCTGGGATGGCGCTCGCCGGTACCGGAACGCCTTCCCGGAGGCCCGTCCGGAGCAGTTGTACGAACTGGTCAACTCCGATTGGTTGTTTCGGATGCCGTCGCTGCGGCTCGCCGAGGCGCACGCCGCGGCCGGCGGCCGGACCCATGTGTACGAGCTGACCTGGTCCGCGCCGGGGATGGGAGGTGTGCTCGGCGCCTGTCACGGCCTGGACGTCCCGCTCGTTTTCGGCAACCTGAGCAGCGGCGGGCCGGCCATGCTGGTCGACCAGCCGCCCTCGGCCGAGACCGAGGCGATGTCGACATGGATCCGCGAGGCGTGGACGGCCTTCGCCACCGACGGCGATCCCGGCTGGCCGGTGTTCGACTGCGAGGAGCGGCTGGTCGAACTCATCGACACCCCACCGACCGGCGCCGCCTATCCGGAAGAAGCCTCCAGGTTGCTGTGGCAACAGCACGCCTTCGGCGCACTCCCGTTGATCGGCCAGCCCACCACTCCAAAGGCCTAACGATGGCCGAGGAGATCACCGATAGCGATAGATTCACTCGATCGATAGACCATCAGTGTGACGCATCGGAGTGAAACCGCGCTACTCTGACTGTGAGTAGCGAAGCCGCACCCGGGGCTTTTGGCTTCGTTGCTCCCGCAGTCCGCAATCGGACTCGTGGATGCCGGAGGCGTGACCGAACGTTCCTATGCCGGGAACCGGTCCGCCTCCGGCCTCAAATTCCGCCGAGATTTCCCCTCGAGCTTGTTGCGATCGGGCGTAGCGTCACCACTGACGCCTGCCCGACGATCCGGGAGCTCTGGTGATCCATCATGACGGACCAGTCGCCGCCAACAGCAGATCTGCCCGCCGCACCCACTGAGCCCGGCGAGCGGTACGAGGCCACCATCCACGCCGCCGACCCGGCGCTAGCCGATGCCGACGCGCTGGCCGGTGTCAGTGACCTCGATCTCGACCGGGTGCCCGACCCGTCCGGCGGCATCCGAGTGCTGGTCGAACCAAGCGACATCTCCCGCCTTGTCGCGCAGGGCTTCGAGGTGCGCCTGCACCGGGCCGTCCCGGTCCAGCCACTTGACCCTGGGCTGGTCACCGCGGACGAGGACAACCTGTCCTGGCTCACCGCCCGGCTCCGGGCGCCGGGGGAGGGCTGATGTACCGCACCGTCGAGCAACTGGACACGGTCATCTCAACGCTCGGCAGCACGGCGTCGTCGCTCTGCGAGGTGCTCCGGATGCCGGAGAGTTCGGTGCAGGGTCACGAGGTGCTCGGCCTGAAGCTGGCTGCCGGCGACGGCGGGATCCGGCCGGGCGTGCTGCTGATCGGCGGCACGCATGCCAGGGAGCTGATGAACCCGGATCTGCTGGTCGAGCTTGCGGTGGATCTGGTGTCGAGCCACCGGTCGGGCACCGACATCGTGCTGGGAAACCGCACCTGGGCGGCCGCAACCGTGCGGACCATTCTCGACACGGTGGATCTGTACCTGCTGCCGTGCATCAATCCGGACGGTCGCAGCTACGTGATGACGGTCGATGACATGTGGCGCAAGAACCGGCGGGACAACCCTGGCAGCTCCTGCGACGGGGTCGATCTGAACCGCAACGTCGACATCGTCTGGGGAGTGACGGAGGGACAGACGTCCTGCTCCCCGTGCACGGACATCTATTGCGGGCCATCGGCTTTCAGTGAGCCGGAGAACCGGAACGTCAAGCACGTCCTGGACACCTATCGGATCGACTGTTTCGCCGACGTCCACTCCTACTCGGAACTGGTCATCTACCCCTGGGGTCATGCCCTGACGCAGACGTCCGATTCAACGGAGAATTTCACCACCCTGCCGACCGGCACCTGCCTGCCGATCCAGCGGGCGGGGTACCGCGAATATCTGGCTCCGGAGGAATTGGCCCGGTTCCAGCAGGTCTCGGCGACGGTGGTCAGGGAGATCGCCGCCGTCCGCGGGAGCAGGTACACGCCGGAACCCGGCATGACGCTCTACCCGACAACCGGCACCCACAGCGACTATGCCTACAGCAGGCACCTGGCCGACCCGGCCCTGCACAAAACGGACGGCTACACGATCGAAACCGGGCCGTTCCAGGGCAATGCCAGGGAATCGTTCCATCCCGCGGACCCGGAGCCGATCAAACGGGAGGTCGAATCCGGATTGTTGGGCCTGATCAACAGTCTCGTTGTCGGCTGAACGGGTCGAAATCTGGCAGCGGGCCGGGAATCGGTTTACCGTCGCGCGGGTGACGCCGACACATTCGCTCAGCCATGCCACCAGCAGCACGATCGCCCTGGAGGTCAACGGGCACAGGCATGACCTGGACGTCGACCATCGAACATCACTGCTCGACGCCCTTCGCGAGCATCTGCAGTTGACCGGGACCAAGAAGGGCTGCGACCACGGTCAGTGCGGTGCCTGCACCGTGCTGGTCGACGGTCGCCGGGTCAACAGCTGCCTGGTGCTGGCAGTGACCGCACAGGAACGGCAGATCACCACCATCGAAGGAGTTGCCGACGGGGACCAGTTGCACGAGATGCAGCGCGCGTTCCTTGATCGGGACGCCTACCAGTGCGGCTACTGCACTCCAGGGCAGATCTGCTCCGCGATCGCCGTGCTGGACGAGGCAGCGCAGGGCTGGCCGAGTGTGGTCACTTCCGCCGACCGGGCCGCTGCGGAAGGTCCGGTGACCCTGGACGAGGCGGAGGTCCGAGAACGGATGGCGGGCAATCTGTGTCGATGTGGCGCTTATGCGAACATCGTGCCGGCGGTGCTCGATGTCGCAGGTGCGGAAGCGACCGCAGGTGAAGCACGATGAAGCCGTTCGCCTTCGCCAGGGCTTCCGATGTCGCCGCGGCCATCAGCTCGGTGTCCGACGACGAGAATGCCGTGTTCCTCGGCGGTGGAACGAATCTCGTCGACTTGATGAGGTTGGGTGTGGCGCGACCGGACCGGCTGGTCGACGTGTCCGGGCTCTCCCGGTCGATCACCGAAATCGAGTCGGGTGCACTGCGTATCGGCGGCGGCGTGCGCAACAGCGACCTGGCCGCCGACCTGCGCGTTCGCCGGTGGTATCCGGCGTTGTCGCAGGCCCTGCTGTCGGGTGCGTCCGGGCAACTGCGCAACATGGCAACGGTCGGCGGCAACCTGCTGCAGCGCACGCGATGTCTGTACTTCCAGGACGTCAGCAAACCGTGCAACAAGCGGGAGATCGGATCCGGATGCCCGGCCAGGACGGGGGTGCACCGCGATCTGGCCATCCTGGGTACCAGTTCGGCCTGCATCGCCACGCATCCCTCCGACATGGCCGTCGCCCTCGCTGCCCTCGACGCGGTCGTCGAGGTCCAGGGTCCCGAGGGCATCCGGACTCTCGGGCTCGACGAGTTCTACCGGTTGCCCGGCGATGATCCGACCCGGGATACGACGTTGCAGCACGGCGAATTGATCACTGCGATCGAACTGCCGGCGCCGTCGGCGATCTCGCTGGCGTCCGGGTATCGCAAGGTGCGGGACCGGGCGTCGTACGCGTTCGCCGTCGCGTCGGTCGCGGCAGCGCTGACCGTCGCCGACGGAGCGGTGCAGGACGTGCGATTGGCCTTCGGCGCGGTAGCGCCGCGACCCTGGCGGGCACGAACCGCCGAAGCCCTGCTCCACGGCGGTCCGGCAACAGAGACCGCCTTCTCCGCCGCCCTCGCCGAGGAATTCAGTGCCGCAGAAGCATTGCCCGACAACGCATTCAAGGTCCCGCTTGCCACCAACCTCGGAGTCGCGATGCTGCAGGAGTTGACACGCGGTTCCGCCGCCGTTCGAGCAGGGGACGAATCGTGACCGGCGTACTGACCAGGACCCCGCTGCATCGGGTTGAAGGCCGGGAGAAGGTCACCGGCAGCGCCAGCTACGCGGCCGAGTACCACTTCGGCGATCTGCTGCACGCATGGCCGGTGCTCTCGGCCATCGCTGCCGGCCGAATCACCGACGTCGACACCACCGAGGTGGAGAAGATGCCCGGCGTGGTCCAGGTGTGGTGGCACGGGAACGCGCCGCGGCTGGCCGATGTGGGTATGCCGATGCTCGCCGTCCTGCAGTCGGACGAGGTGCACTTTCGCGGGGAGATCGTCGCGGTGGTGGTCGCGACGTCGCCGGAGATCGCCCGCGAAGCGGCGGGTCTGCTCACCGTCACGTCGGTGGAGCGGGATCACGATGTCGACCTCGACCCCGGGAATCCTGCGGTCCGCACTCCCGACACGGTGAACGCCGGGTTCGCCGGACTGAGTGAAAAGGGGGACCCGGACAGCGTTTTCGCTTCGAGCCCGGTCCGGTTCGACGAAACCTACCGAACGCCGGCCGAGCACAACAATCCGATGGAACCGCACGCCACCACGGCGGTCTACTCGGCGGGTGAGCTCACCCTGTACGACTCGAGCCAGGGCGGCCACCCTGTTCAACAGCTCATCGCCGGGGCCTTGGGCCTGCCGACGGAGCGGGTCAGGGTGGTCAGCACTCACGTCGGCGGCGGGTTCGGTTCGAAGGGCCTGCCGCGACCGAATGTGATCATTGCGGCGATGGTCGCCGTCCAGCTGGAACGGCCGGTACGGATGGTTCTCACCCGCCAGCACCAGTTCTCGCTCGTCGGCTACCGGACGCCGACCATCCAGCGGATCAAGCTGGGCGCTGAGCCGGACGGTCGGCTGCGGTCGATCGACCATGACGCCGTGGTACAGACATCCCGGCACGCCGAATTCGTCGAACAAGTGGTCACGGCGTCCCGGATGATGTACGCCGCAGAGAACCGTCGGACCCGGCATCGGGTCCTTGCCCTTGACGTGCCGATCCCCTCGTGGCTCCGCGCGCCGGGGGAGTGCCCCGGCATGTTCGCTCTCGAATCGGCGATGGACGAGCTGGCCTCCGAGGTCGGCATCGACCCCATCGAACTGCGGATCCGTAACGAGCCGGAAACCGACCCGGAACTGGGAATCGCCTTCAGCAGCAGGAATCTCGTGGGATGTCTGCGGCGGGGTGCCGAGCTGTTCGACTGGACCGAAAGGGATCCGCGTCCGGGTGTACGGCGCCGTGGTCGATGGTCGATCGGGACCGGCGTGGCGTCGAGCACGTACCCGGGCTACGCGATGCCGGCCACCGCGTCCGCCACCAGAACCGCGGACGGCAGTTTCCTGGTGTCGATCAACGGCACCGACATCGGCACCGGTGCCCGCACAGCCATGCTGATCCTCGCGGCGGAGGCCCTCGATGTCGATCATTCCCGGGTCGAGATCCGGATCGGTGATTCGGATCTGCCTCGCGCCGGGGTGGCCGGCGGCTCCGCCGGGACCACCTCGTGGGGGTGGGCGGTGCACAAGGCCTGCCGGGAGCTGGTCGAGCGGTTGACCGAACTCGGCGACGCTGCCGACCGGACCGGGGAGGTCACGGTGACCGCGAGCACCTCCGCGGATCTGAAGGCGCGGGAGGAACTGAGCCGGCACGCGTTCGGTGCCCAGTTCGCCGAGGCCTGGGTGGACATGGTGACGGGCGAGGTGCGGATACCAAGGATGCTCGGGGTGTTCGCCGCTGGCCGCATCGTCAACCCGCGAACCGCGCGTTCCCAGCTGATCGGCGGGATGACCATGGGCCTGTCGATGGCGCTGCACGAAGAAGGCGTCATGGACCCGGCATTCGGCGATTACGCCAACCACGACCTGGCCGGCTATCACATCGCATCCTGCGCCGACATCGGTTCGATCGAGGTGGAGTGCCTCGACGAGCAGGACAGCGCGATCAACCCGTTGGGCACCAAGGGTATCGGCGAGATCGGGATCGTCGGCACGGCTGCGGCGGTGGCCAACGCGGTGTATCACGCCACCGGCGTGCGGGTGCGCGAGCTGCCGATCACCATCGAGTCGGTGCTCCGGGTCCCGGTGTGACGCTGCCTGACGACCTGCCGGCCCAGGGTGATGCCGCCCGCTATCCGGCGGAACTGTCGGCTGCGTCGGTGCAGTTCCTGGCCACGGCCCGGCCCGGGATCAGGGTGGTGGCCCGGTACCGGATCGATAGCGGCTACACCGACGCCCTCGGCTGGTTGCTGTCGACCAATGCGCGGAGCTGCGTGATCGAGACCAAGCGCGGGCCGGTCACCGTGCGATTTGCCGACGTCGTGGCCGCCAAACAGGTTCCACCCCCGGCCGAGCGGAAGGCCCGGCCCTGAGGCGTCATCGGTAGTCGGTCAGCCCGACCACCACGGCCGCAACGGGACCGCAGAATCGCCCTTCGGGCCCGGCTTGACCGCGAGCACCTGGTGCAGCTGGATGCCGTTGCGTTCGAAGCTCAACCGGGATGCCGCCATGTACAGCCCCCAGACCCGGGCCGTTCCCTCGCCGACCTCGTCCACGCAGGCGTCCCAGTTCTCCCGCAGGTTCCGGCACCAGTCGCGAAGGGTGAGAGCGTAGTGCTCCCTGAGGTTCTCCGAGTGACGCACGTCGAACCCGGTGTCCTGCATGGCCATGATGATCCGACCGGAACCGGTCAGCTCCCCGTCCGGGAACACGTAGCGGTCGATGAAGGCCTCGGTCTTCACCGCCGTCGAGTTCATCGGACGGGTGATGGAGTGGTTCAGCAGTCGGCCGCCGGGCCGGAGCCGGTCCTGCAGCGATCGGAAGTACGCGGGGTAGTTCTTGACCCCGATGTGTTCGGTCAGGCCGATGGACGACACGGCGTCGAATCCGCCCTCCGGGACATCGCGATAGTCGAGATGACGGATCTCGGCGAGGTGCTGCAATCCCTCGTCGACGATGGCCTTCTGGCCCCATTCCGCCTGCTGGCGCGACAATGTCACGCCGAGAGCGGCAACGCCGCGGCGGGCCGCGTGCCGCACCATGGAACCCCAGCCGCAGCCGACGTCGAGCAGTCGCTGGCCGGGTTGCAGGTCGAGTTTGTCGAAGATCAGTGCGTGTTTGGCATCCTGGGCCTGCTCGAGGCTGGCGCCAGGATCCGGGTAGACGGCGCAGGTATAGGTCATCGACGGGCCGAGAACGTACTCGTAGAACGTGTTCGACACGTCGTAGTGCCGGCTGATCGCCGCCGAATCGCGCTTCTTGGAATGGCCGAGACCCTCGGCGATCCGCCGCCACCGCGGTGGTGCTTCCTGGGGCGGCGGTGGCACCGGTAGGAACGATCGCGCCCCAACGGTGGCGACGACGTCCCGCAGCTCGGCGGCCGACGGCCGACGTAGGTGCAGTTCGTCGTCCATCAGCCGGAGGAATTCGTAGGGATCGGCCGAATGGACTCCGATGAAGTTCAGATCGCCCGCGACGTACGCCCGGACCAAGCCGAGATCACCAGGGGCGGTGAGGATGTAGGAGAGTGCCCGGTGTGAGATGAGGTCCAGACCGGGTGCGTCCAGCGGCCCGGTGCTGCTGCCGTCGTAGGCGGTCAATCGGAAAGGGAACGGGCCATCGGAGAGGGTGTCCGCGATGTCGGCGATCGACATCGCCTCCTTGGTCCGGTGTTGCCGGGCCTGCGCCGGGGATGATGACGCCTTGAATGTCGTCTTGGTCAACGTCATTGTCGTCGCACCGCCTTTTGATAGAGGGTCAACAGTCGGGAATCGGGGTCGTAGGCCGACTTGAGCGCGTCGTAGGCATCGCCGCCGTACAGAGCCGCGAAGTCCGCTTCCGTGTAGAACGCATCGGAGTACAGCGATTTGTGCCCGCCCAGTTCGCTGACCTTGTTCTCGATCAGCCGATTGGTCGCGCCCTCGGGTGCTCCCGGCTCGATCGGCACCGTCGACCAGAAACCCACGTTGACGTATGTCTTCTCGGGTGGGATCGGGTACAGCGGCCAGGTGGGTGTTGGGTCGTTCACCCGGACGACCGGAAGTCGCAACGGGCAGAGCCAGACGGGTTCGATGGGGATGGTGTCCATGAACCAGTTCACGAAGTCCGCGGTCCGGGCAACGGGCACCTCGATGTCCTGCACGACGCGTTCCAGGGGTGGGCGGTGATGCAGCCGTTCGATCCGGTCCGCAATTCCGAACCGGCGGTCGAGTGCGACCAGCTTCCAGTAGAAGGAGCTGCGCCGCAATCGTTTCGGCCACAGCCGGCGCACCAACGGTTGTTGTGCGCCGAAGGCCCGTGAGCACCAGAACCAGTCGGTGTCCCAGCGCCACAGATAGTCGTGGATCGTCAGCCGGTCGGTGGTTCGTTGCCGAATCGATCGGTAGTAGATCTGTTGGCCGGTGTAGTCAGTGGTCGGGCCCGGTTCGTCGGTGAGGGTGCCCAGGGAGAGGTAACACTCGGACCTGCTGAACACCACTCCGTCCAGATAGTCGACCCGAACACCGTCGTGGGTCGAGCGGTCGACGATCTGCTCGATGGTGTCCTGCAGATCCTGCAGTCGGCCGAACCGCAGATGTCGCACCGCGACGAAGGGCTTGACCGGCTCCAACCGCACGCGGAGACGGGTTGCGTAGCCCAGGGTTCCGTACGAATTCGCGAAGCCGAAATACAGGTCGGCGTGCTCGCCGGTCGGGCTCGCGGTGATGATGTCGCCGGCACCGGTCAGCACATCGAGTTCGACGATGTCCTCGAAGACCAGGCCGCTGCGGAACGAACTCGACTCGATGCCGCCGCCCGTTGCCGCCCCGCCGACGGTGATGGTCTTGAGTTGCGGCACCACCAGTGGCGCCAGGCCGTGCGGCAGGGTCGCCGCCACCAGTTCTTCGTAGGTGCACATGCCCGCGACATCGGCCGTGCACCCGGCGACGTCGACGCTCAGCACGCCGCGCAGCCCGCTGGTGTCCAGGCCGGGCGCATCGGCGGCGTGCCGTGCCCGGAACAGGTTCGACGTCGGTTTCGACAGCCGGACCCTGGCAGACGCCGGTATCCGGCGGTAGCTGGCGAGCAGGGTGTCGATGCCGGTCAGGTAGTCGCTCGAAGCGGTCTGTGAGTCGACGGCCGTGGCCCCACCGGTCGTCGATCTCGTTCTGGTGGGTAGCTCCCACATGCACACAAATTTAGTCCTTTTCGCACAGCGGTGTGCGACCGGGGTCGGTGGGTCGGCGGCCTGGTGTGCCGTCCCGCAGAGCCAAGCGGGAGCAAGGACGGCCCGCCGACGCCCGCCGGGATTCGCTGTCGCGCAACGTCGATGTTCAAGGCGGGCAGGCGGTTCCGAGTGGAATGGCAGGCCGGGAACTCTTCGAGGTCAGGATCGATGAGACCAGACACTTGATGATTCAAGTCGACGGCACCACTGTTTCATGAAGGTGCGGCTTTGAGAGGAGCCTCCTGTGACACAGCTCACCGTCATTGGTACCGGCAACATGGGCCAGGCGATCGCCGGCCTGGCTACCAAGGGTGGCAACATCGCAGAACTGATCGCGCACAGTGACGCGCGTTCCGCGGTGAGTG
>Ga0164306_10000873_pt1 | contig 12830 bp, 12 predicted proteins | sample Whisoiple_242_MG_FD_110213 | JGI IMG/M metagenome (GOLD analysis project Ga0164306, IMG submission 110213) | Soil microbial communities amended with fresh organic matter from upstate New York, USA - Whitman soil sample_242_MG | ecosystem: Environmental > Terrestrial > Soil > Unclassified >... | reverse complement strand
GTTCGCGCTGTCGGCGGTGTCGGAGCGCAGCCCACGGCAGCAACAGCTTCTTCGTGCCCAGCCAATTTGCATGGTTGAGTGGCAGCGAGCTGGTGCATAGCTATCGGCCGCCCGAGGCGCTTCGCTTTGCGGCGGCGTTTTGCACGCGGTGTGGCGGCGGAGCGCCGGTGGAACGCGAAGGCGTGCCGTTCGTGTTGGTGCCGGTGAGCTTACTCGACGGCGATCTCGGGCTCAGGCCGCAAGCGCACATTCACGTGGCCAGCAAGGCGAGCTGGTACACCCCGGCGGACGGGCTGCCGCAATTCGCGGAGCTGCCCCCGGCCTGAGCCGTGCAACCCCGTGCCGCCGCTTCGCGAGTGTTGGCGCACGCAGACGGCCAGCTCCTCCGAAGCTACGGTTCACCATTGCCTGGGGAACCGACGGTGGCAATCGGCGCGGAGGCGTTGGAGGAGCACGAGGACGCACCCTCGCCCATCCATGTTGCTCGCGACGTATGCGCGGCCCTCGGTTTCGAGCTGCGGCGCTCTCCGCCCCTGCGTGGGCCGGGCCACATTTGGAAGAAGCGGAGTCTGTCGGAGCGCCTGTGGCGAGCGTAGATGCTGGCTCGAGCGACGCGGCTACGGGATGTTCTTGGATTTTACTTCCCAGGCGCTGTTGGAGCAGTAGCTGCAGCCCGCGCCAATCAGGGCGCCTTTGCCGCTCTCTCCTTCGTCGCCTTTGAGGCGCCAGTTCAGCCACGCCAGGTTGATTCTGGTGAAGTCGCCGCCGCGGGTGCTTTCTAGGTCGCCGCCGTGGCCGAGGTTCTTGCTGAAGAGCATGATCGGGAGACCGAGAGCGCTGATACGGTCGTAGTCTCGTTCGCCGTTGTTGTAGGCGATATCGCTCGTGCCGCCGAGGATGATAAGCACCGGCGTGTGCATGGTCTTGTAGAAGGCTTGATCGTCGCTCGTCAGGCCGCTGCTGGTGACTCCGATGCTGCTCATGCGCGGATCGCCGGCGGTGCCCTCGGACATCAAGCCGCCGCACGAGAAGCCGTTCGAGGCGATCTTGGTGGTGTCGAGACTGCCGTGATAGGCGCTGCAGCTCTTGGCGTTTTCGGCGATTGCCCACGACACGTAGCCGAGCAGGGGCTTGCCCATCGCGACCCAGTCGGACGTCTGAGCGCGGCCATCTTTTGTGCCCGGGGTCCCGTCGGCGACGACGAAATAGCCGTGGGATGCGATCTCGGCCATCGCGGCGCTGTTCGACAAACCGTTGTTGGAGCAAGCCCCGTTGCCCCAAACCAAGATGGGATATTTCTCGGTACCGCCCAGGTCGGTGGGGCGATAGATGGTTCCCTCTTTGATGCCCGAATCTGCGTTGGTCTCGACCGTAACCTGATGTGGGCCGCTGCCGCTCACATTGACGGAGACCGATTTCGAGGCCGTGCACGTGCCGGTGCCGGTGCTTCCGGCCGCTCCGGCGGTACCAGTGCCGCCCGTGTGCGCTTGACCGCCCGTGCTCGTTCCACCCGAACCGCCATTGGCGAGTCCACCCCCTCCGGAGGCCCCGGCTGCGCCCCCCGATGCGGCGCTGCCCGCCGAACCAGCGACGCTAGCGCCGCCGTGGGCCGAGCCGGCCGTGTTCGGGTGACCGCCCGCGCCCGCGCTCGCCGACGAACCGCCGGAAGGCAGCGCGCCGCCAGCGCTCGGCTGCGCATTGCCTCCTTGGCTCGAGGTGCCGCCACTGCCGCTGGCTCCAGCGCCAGAGCTCATCGGGCCATCAGCAGCGCCGGAGTCGCTGCAACCGGTGCTGGCTAAGAGCCCTAGTAGAACCGAAGACGTGATAGCGCGGGCACGATTGAACGTGAGGGTCATCGATGTCGATTCGTTGAACGGGTAGGGTTGGTTACTCAAGGGCGCCTCACGCTATCGAAGAAGGCAAACACGTCGGGCAACACCAGCGGCACCATTCCTGGGTGGTCGGCGTTGACCTCTTTGTATTCGAGCTCGAAGGCGTTCGTCGTCAGCCAAGCTTCGAGCGCGCGGCTCCCCGCCAACGACTCCGCTTGCGTCCCTTCGGTGACGAAGAGCGGCAACTTCCGAACGTCGTCCCAGAGGTAGCCCGTCTCTTGCACGAACGGCCCGGACATCGGCGCGAGGGCGGCCCAATACGCCGAGTATTTGGCCCCCAAGTACCACGTGCCGGCGCTGCCCATGGAGTGGCCGGTGAGAAACATCGCGGAGCGATCGATGGGATATTCGTTCAAGACCAGCTCGAGCACGTTGATGACGTCCTTCTCGCTGAGCTCGTTGGTCGACTCGCTCTCGGGCGTGATGGCCGCGATCTTCTTCGCCGCTTCTGCTGGTTGACCGAAGACGGCAGGCAACCGCAAAAACGTGCCGTAAGCACCCTGCAGGCCGAGCGGCGAGACGAGGAGGTAACCATGCTGCTGAGCAAGGCTCACCATCTGTTTGCCGTTCTGATCGAGATACGAGCTCTCGTCGTTGCCAGCGCCGTGCAAGAACATCACGAGTGGCAGGGCGGCTTTCCCGTCCCAACTCTCGGGCACCACGACGCGGTAGGGCACGTCGGTGTTGGCCGCTTCGAAGCGATAAGACCGCTTTTGGTCGCCCTTCGCCCGCCATCGTGCGGCGGTCGGGGCGGCGAGCACCTGCGCGAGCGCTCGCGACTCACAAATCTGCGCCTGAGGCTCGAGGGTGGTGCCGAAGGCGATCAGACGAGTCGCGCCCGCGGGTTGCGCGCAGCTGTCCGGCGCTCCCCCGCTGGCTTGGCCGCCGCTACCGCCTTGCGAAGAGCCGCCGCCCGGCGCTCCGCCGCTGCTCGATGCGGCGCCGGCGGTGCCCGCCGCATTGCGTCCGCCGCCTCCGCCAGCGCCGCCGCTGACCGCGCTGCCTCCGGCTGCCGTCTGCGCGCTACCGCCCGTGTCGGTGGGCTGAGCCATCGACCCACCGCCGCCCACTCCCGCTTGCCCCGCGGAACGACCCGCCGCTGCGCTCTCTGCGGAGGAGCCCCCGGACGACGCGCTCGCGCCGCTAGGACCTGAGTCGCCGCATCCAGCGAGGGCCACGACCAGCGCGGCGGCGCCGAGCGACCTTGCAAACATCGTGATCTCCATCGTCTGAGCGACCGCCATGACCGAGCACCTCAGAACTGCGTCAGGAACGTCCAAACTTCTTGAGGGTTCCAGCTCGCGGTTTGATTCTTGTCTTTGGGGGATGGGTCGTGCACCCCGTCGAACGCGCACCATCGCGCCGGGTGACCCGACGAGCACCCGCTGTACGACGTGCAGACGTGCTTGCCGCTGCCCTTCGCGGGCTCGGGCGGGCTCATCGCCGTACAGCCGTTGTTCTTGACGAAGCGATCACGAATGGTTTTTCCCGAGTCGTAGCCGTTCGTCGGATCACTGAGGCCATGCGAGCCGAAGAACGCGATCGGCATCGTGCCCCCGTCGCACCCGCTCAGGAAATCGGCTCCGGAGTAGACCGTGATCGCGCGGAAAACGTCTGGGCGAGCGCAGCCGATGGCTTTGGACATGCCGCCGCCGTAGCTGAAGCCGTTGGCAAAGATGCGCGACTCGTCGATGCAGAGATCGCCCTTGACCTGCTTCAGCAAGTCGTCGGTGAACTTGATGTCTTCACCGTCGGAGTTCGCCCAACCTTGATTCAACCCGTCGGGCGCCACGAAGATCGTGCTGTCTTTCGCCAGGTCCCAGAGGCCGTAAAAGGGGCTCTGGGTGGTGTAACACTTGATAGACTCTTTGGTGCAGTCGAAGACCTGAGCGGCGCTACCCGTGTACCAATGATAAGCAACGATCAATCGGTAAGGGCGGGTGTTGTCGTAGTTGCTCGGGTACCGCAAAATGTACTGGCGGCTCTTTCCCGAGCTCTGAATGGTGTTGTAGTTGATGGCCGTAGTCGGGCTGTTTTTCAGCGTCGGCGCCTTACCGCAGCCGGCGCTGTGTGTCGTCGTGGCGCCTCCGCCCGCACCCGCGCTGCCCGCAACGTTGCTGCCCGCCTCACCGGCGTTGCCACCACCGGCGTTGACGGTTCCGCCGTGCCCGGCCGCGCCCCCGCCCGAGCCAGCCGCCCCAGCGCCGCCGGCTTCCCCGGCGTCTCCCGAGGCGCCGCTACTGGCCCTACCTGCGGAGCCACCGCCCGCCCCCGCCTGGTTGCCCCCGGCTTGCGCCGCGCCACCGCTGCTCGTCGACTGACCACCGCTCGCCGCCCCGGCCGTGCTCGCGCCGCCAGCGCCGTTCATCGAGTCGCTGCCGCATCCGAGCCCGCAACCGAGGAGAAGCGCGCTGCTCGCAACCAGCTTCGTTGCGGAACGTGGGCGCGCGCAGAAAGTGACGGGTGTGAGCTTCATGGCGAGGGGGGCCGAAAAATGCTGCGCCTCGACCTCGAAAAGGAGCGCGCCACGAGAGGCGAAAGCGAGCTGGATTCGATGGAAGGCGTGCCAGCCCAGGCACTGTCGTGACCGCGGACTTTCCGTCGAGGATGCAGGCGAGGTCGGGACGGCGCGTGGCTCCGAAGGCGAGCGGCTCGGGCGAGGGCATTTGCCACGAGCCCCCCTCTGTTCGGTCGCGTTACGCTTCGCGCATGCTCAAGGTTTACGGCTTTAGCCGGGTCAACAAGATGGCGCGGGGCAACACGCGTGATTTGCGCGTGCTGTGGGCGCTCGAAGAGATCGGGATGCCGTACGAAATCGTCGGGATGGACCACCCCAATCACGATCTCGATAGTGCCGAGTACCGGGCGCTGAACCCATTCGGACAAATCCCAGTGATCGACGACGACGGAGTCGTTGTCTCCGAGTCAGGCGCGATATTGCTCTATCTCGCGCGCAAGAGCGGTAAGCTCATGCCGCTCGAGCTCGCGGGCGAGGCGCAGGTACTTCGCTGGTGCTTCGCGGCGCTGACCACCATCGAGATACCGGTGCTGTCGTTGTGGTTCGTGAACCTGAGTGGCGGTCGGGGAAGCCAAGCGAGCGAAGCGTTGCAGGGCTGGTCCGAGATGCGCTTGAAGCAGCTCGATGGTTGGCTCACCCATCGCGACTTCGTGGCCACCGACGGGTTCACCGTCGCCGACATCTTGATGACGCACGTGCTAGACGCCGGAACCAAGCCGGAGATGCTCGCGCCACACGCGAGTCTCCTGGCGTACCGCGCGCGCTGCACCGAGCGAGCGGCATGGAAGAAGGCGTACAGCGCCTATTGCGAACGCGTCGAAGCGGCTTGAGCAACTGGCGACGCGATGATTGAACAGCGGTAGTGCGTGCGGCGCTGTGGGGGGCGCCGTGAAGGGGGGAGTGGCGTCGTCGTTCCGGATCGGTTGTTCGAGCCCGAGGTGCCCGCACCGACGTCGCGGCGCTCGGCAAGATGTGTGTGGGAGCTGCCGATTCGATCCGTTTACGAATCGACATGTAGTGAGTTTTTTCGCGAGATTCCTCGTCGTTTGGAAGGTTACGACGCGGCTATTCTCGCGGCGCCGCTGAGAGGTCGAGTACCCGTTGCATGTGTCTCGAAGGGCCAATGCGAGCGCCATGCGTACAGCGGGGCGCCATATTTCGCTCGATCGTCGGATAAGGCGAGGCAGTCGCAACTGGCGTTGAAGCTGAGCGCGTCTCTCGTGCTTGCGCGGGAGTCAACGAGCTCGCACTTCGCATTGGCGCGTGCCCTCGATTCTGAGTGCGGGAGCAATTGAATGGCGCTACGTTCACTCGCGCCCGAGACGGCTAGGCGACGTCGGTACACTTGCGAGTGCGGACACGACCCACCGATCTGGGTCGCGTCCGCATCCATTGGCCCGGGTCGCTATCTAGCGATCTCAACCGCAGCAGTATTCCCATGAGCAAAAGAACCAGACTCCTCGTTGCCTCTCTTCTCTCTTTCACGTCGGGCCTTTCGCTAGCCGCTTGCGCTGCGGGCGACGCTGACACCGGCGGTACGGCTGGCACCGGCGCTGGAGTCGGCAAAGCGGGCAGCGCGACGGCGATGGCCGGCACGGGCGGCACCGGCGGCACACCGAGCAGCACGGGCGGCACGCCCGGCAGCACGGGCGGCACGCCTGTTGGCGCCGGCGGTACGCCTGTCGGCACGGGCGGCACTCCCGTCGGTACGGGCGGCACTCCCGTCGGCACGGGCGGCGCGACGGCCGGTACGGGTGGCGCGGTTACCACCGGTGGCACCTCGGGCGGTGGCGGCACCGGCAGCACGAAGTGCACTCTGCCGAACTTGCCCGAAGCGAGCGCACTGAAGGCAAACCCGAAGCTGCCCGATCCGTTCACGTTCTTCGACGGTACGAAGGTCACCAAGAAGGAGCAGTGGGAGTGTCGCCGTCAGGAAATCTTGGCAATGGCTGCCAAGTACATTTACGGCCCCGTTCCCGGCAAGCCCGACTCGGTCACGGGCACCGTCTCGGGCGGCACCGTCACCATCAACGTGAAGGTCGGCACGAAGTCAGACACGTTCATGGCCAGCATCGCCGGGTCCGGCACCGCGATCGCTCTCGAGCTATCGGGCGGCATCTTCCCGTCGAGCCACAAGAAGCTGAGCTTCGCCACCGGCTTCGAGAACAAGATCAAGACGCTCTTTGGTTTGTCGGAGCTGAACCCGAACATCGCCAACGGTTGGATGATCGACCGCGTGATGGACGTGTTGGAGTTGAACCCGACGAGCGGACACGACCCGACCAAGGTGATGGTGTCGGGCTGCTCGGGCTGCGGCAAAGGAGCGTACCTGGCGGGGGTCTTCAGCCGTGCGCCGCTGGTCGTGGTCGTCGAGTCGGGCGGTGGCGGTGCGGCAAACTTGCGGCAGGCAGAGTGGTTCCGTCACGGCGCTGGCAAATCGACTTGGATGTGCGCCGACGATCTGCCGCAGAGCATCGACAACTTGGAGAGCAACGGTATCTGCGGACCCTGGATCACCAAGGCGGCCGATTGGCTCGTGCAAGCTCCCGCAAAGGTCAACAACCTCCCGTTCGACACGCACTTGCTCTTGGCCACGATCGCGCCGCGCTACCTGCTGCACTTCTCGAACAACAACGGCAAAAATTCGTGGTGCCACCTGGGCGGCACCTGTGAAGCGCTGTCCGCTTGGGCCGCGAAGCCCGTGTGGAAGGCGCTGGGCATCCCTGAGCGCATGGGCTTCCACATGTACAGCGCCGGCCACTGCAGCACCCCCGCCGAGGCAACGACGCTCGCCGGCGAATTCTTCAAGCGCGCGATCGACGGCAACATGACCGCCAAGACCGACGTCATGGAAATCATGGACAACGGCGTTCAACAACCGGTCGCCGACTGGAAGGCCATGTGGGTCGACTGGGACATGGACACGGTGCTGCAATGATGGGTGGATCCGAGGCCCAGAAAACGCCTCGGATCAACTAGCCGCCCCGTCATTTCGAGTGCCGATCGCTGCCATGCGCCGTCAGGGCATGGCAGCGACTATCATGCCCGGCATGACCCGCACCCGCACCGCCATCGTTCTCGGAGGCTCCGGCTCGGTGGGGGCGGCGCTGCTCCGCGAGCTGTTCAACGACGGCAGCTTCAGCGCCGTCGTGACACTGACGCGCCGGTCGTTGCCCGATGCCGTCGCGCTGGCCAATCGCACCCAGCGCGCACTCACCGAGCGCCTGGTTCCGGATATGGCGCCGGCGCCGCTTGCCGCCGCGACGCTGGACGTGTTGAACGGGCTAGAGGGCGAAGTCGAGGCGTTCAGCGTGCTCGGCGTGGGCGCGGGCACCGCCAAGCTCACGCTCGAGCAGCATCGCGCGGTCGACGTCGCGCTGAATGAAGCTTTCGCGAAGGCCTTGCGAGACTCAGGCAAGGTGGCGCACCTCGCTTTCATGAGCGCGGTGGGTGCGGATCCGACGGCGAAGGCCAGCGGCGGCGGCGCCGCCGGCACGTCACGCTACAACCGCGTGAAGGGCGAGTCCGAAGCAGCGGTGCGCGCGAGCGGGCCCGCGCTCGTGAGCGTCTTTCGGCCGGCAATGATCATCGGCTCGCAGCACACGCCCTGGATCCTGGAAAAAACGCTCCCCTTGTTCTCGTTCGTCACCCCGGCAAAGCTCCAATCGATCAGCGTGGAGCAGATCGCCAAGGCGATGGTCGCGACCGCGAAGCACCACCCGCCGACGAGCGCGATCTATCACTACCCCGAGATGATGGCGCTGATCGGCCGCTAGCAAGTCGGGCAATAGCACGAGACGGCGTGATCATCGGCGGCGCCACACTCGAAGCCTTCGTCACTACATACGGAAGCGCCGCAACTGCAGTCGAGGGGCTGACTGCCGCACGGATTCGCGACGCACTCGTAGCTCGATTTTTGTGCAGACTTCGCGACGCACAGCTCATCGCCGCTGCAGGTCAGACCATTCTCGGCGGGCCCACAGCGGTGGCTCTCCGACGACCCGCAGCCCGCGGCGCCGAGCCACAGCGCCGCAAAAAACGAGCCCAACCCTCGGCCTCTCATCGCACGAGAGTAGCCGGCTCTCTTTGGGTAGCCAAGCGACAGCGCTGGAGCCCAAGGTGTGCAAGCCGCGCCGGGAGCGCTCGCGCGGCGACGCCGGGAGCTCTTTGCCGACATGCTGTACTGTTCTTCGATAGCGGTCGCTCCCGCGCTGATAGTGTTGCTCGCATTAGGGCGAGCGGATTTGTCGCGGTCGGAGCGCCGCGCCTTTCTGGCGGCGGCGGCTTGCTGGGCGGCGACGACGCCTGGCGATGCGATCGACCCTGCTCACGACGCTCCTCATCTCGACGGAGCTTGCGGCTCGTCGCGGCTCACTTTGGGTCCAGACGCAGCGTGCGTCTGCGGCAAGCTCTGTGTTAGCATCGGCTCATCATGGCGGGTGGATCAGCGCTGCGTGGTGTGAACGTGCTCGCGTTCGTGTGGAGTCTCTCGATGGGGGCAGCTTGTAGCGGAGAGCACGCTTCGAGCGGCGCAGGCGGCCAACAACCGACGGCCGGCCACTCGAGCACGTCGGGGGCGGCCGCGGGGAGCGGAGGCGCTGCCGACGTGGGGGAGAGCCAGCCGCGCCCGGTAGCCAAGGCAGACATTGGCAACGACGTGTTCGACGAGGGCGAGCTCAAGTCTTACTACCTGACCCTCTCCGACGAAGAATACGCGAAGCTCTTCGACCTCAAGACTCTGCTATTGGCGGACACGGTCGTCAACGAAGAGCGCTACGTGCGTGCCTCGCTCAAGGTCGACGAGACGACGCTGCCGTCCATCGCGATCAGGTTCAAAGGGCAATTTTCGATCTGGGGCTGCGTCGACCGCGCGACGGGCACGCGGAGGGCGCGAGTTGAGCCTTTTTTTCGCGATATCGACGTGTGCCAGAAGTTCTCGCTCAAGCTCGACCTGAATCGTTACGACGGTAGCGCGCGGCTCGATGGCTTGAAGAAGCTCAACCTCCACGCGATGGCTGCAGATCCGAGCAAGATGCGCGAAAGGCTGGGCTACTCGCTCTACCGCGATATGGGCGTTCTAGCGCCGCGCGCCGTCCACGCGAGGGTCTACATCAATGGTGAGTACCAGGGGCTGTTCGCCGCGGTCGAAGAGGTCGACGGTCGGTTTACGGCAAACCGATTCCCGAGCAGCGGCGACGGCAACGTTTACAAAGAGATTTGGCCGGCAGAGCCGCTCGCGAGCGCCGAAGCCGAAGCCGCCCTGAAGACCAACGACGATCCGACCAAGCGTGACGTATCAGACTTCATGGCGTTCAAGGCCGCGGTGCTGGGCGCGACCGACGTTGACTTCGCGACGAAGCTGGCTCCGTTCATCGACTTCGACTACTTGGCTCGCTACATCGTCGTCAATCGCGCCATCGCCGATTTCGATGGTGCCTTGGCCTTCTACTATGGCTGGGGGCCGCCGCCGGCCAACCACAACTTGTATTGGTATCACGACAGCGAAAGCGGGCGTTTTCAGCTCATACCGTGGGATCTCGACAAGAGCCTCTGGTATCCAGAGCCGAATTTTTGGTCCGACAACGCGCCGAACGGACTCAACATCACCCCGAATTGGAACGTCGTCACGAACGGGTGTAGCGGCTACGAGGCCTCGTTCGACAATCTTGGCAAATCCTATCTGATGATGGCCATCGACTGCGACCCGCTGCTCAAGCGGCTCCGCGGGGAGGTCTATGCCGGTCAAAAAGCGATGACCGAGCAGTTCCTCGCCGGCGCGTTCTCGGCCGAGAAGGTGCGCGCCAAGCTCGACGTGTGGCGAGCACAAATCGCGGCCTCCATCCAAGACGACCCCATGCAAGACAGCGTCCACTGGCAAGATTCGGTGGACGCGCTCCTCGCCGATCTTCCGAATTTCCAGCGCAACGTGAGCCTGATGATGAGCGGGATGATCGAAGAGCAGGGTGCGGCGGGCGCCGGATCGCAGTAGCTTTGCCGCCTTCGATGGCTGAGCAAGTGACCCAGCGTGGCGGCGTGTCGATCGACGCGCGCGTGCTCGAGGCAGTGCAGCTCGCTCTGAGCGCCGATAAAGAGGTGGCGCGCGAACGCTTGCACGAAGCTTGGCGTAGCTTGAGTGAAGACGACGCTTTTCATCGCTGCGTGGTCGCGCACTACCTGGCCGATGTGCAGCCGCTCGCGATCGATGAATTGAAATGGGATCAGCGCGCGCTCGATGCGGCCTTGTCGTGCTCACCAGCGGCGTTCGAAGAGCGTATGCCCGGAGTCACCAAGAGCGCGTTTCTGCCGTCGCTCCATTTGAACCTCGCCGCGAGCCTCGAGCGCGTTGGACACGTGGCGGCTGCAAAGGTGGAGGCTGCCGCCGCGCGAGACCAGCTTCGCTCGTTGGTCGAGACGCCGCTCGGCGAGCTCACTCGCGGCGCCGTCCTTCGCCTCTGTGAGAGGCTGGGAGCGTGACTTGCGCTTCAGCAGCTTCTACCGACAGCGCCGCGCCTTCGGACGTCAGATGAGCTAGTCTCGTTTTGCCGCGTTGCGATTTCATGAGGCGAGGGTCATGGTCGGCGGATGGCGCGTACGGTGTTGGTAATACACGGTGCCGGTGAGCCGAGGCGTCGCGGCGGGAAAGTGTATTGGCAACCGTTGCTCGAGCAAGGCTTGGGCGACGAATACGTGGTGCGCGCGCCAGTGATGCCATCGCCGGACGAGCCGCATTATGAACCGTGGGCGGCGCGAGTCGCGGAGCTGATCGGCGCCGCGACCGAGCCCGTCATGATGGGGCACTCTTTCGGCGCCTCGGTTCTGCTCAAGTACTTGTCGGAGGAGAGCGCTCCGCCTGCGCTCGCCGGCGTGTTCCTGGTTGCCACTCCATTTTGGGGGCCGAAGTTTCCGGAGTTTCAGCTACGGAGTGACTTCGCGACCAAGCTCGGGGCGGTTGCGCCGCTCTACTTTTACCAAAGCCGCGACGACGAGGAGGTTCCGGTCGAGCATCTCGAACGTTACCGCAAAGCGCTGCCGAACGCAGTCGTGCGGCTCTTGGACGGGCGCGGGCACGAGTTCGATCAGCCCGTCTTTCCCGAGCTCGTCACCGACATTCGCAGCCTGAGGGCGCCGCTTCAGGGCAAGACGGGGAAGGCGTGATAATGCCAGCTGTCGCCGTCGCGCGTCGTCACTTCGCCCACGTGGTCGTCGAGCGTGAAGTTTTCGAAGATGGCGGAGTTGTCATCGAGGCTGCCGCCAGTGGTGAAGCTGATGCCGTTGTCGCTCGTTACGGCAATGCTCTCGACCAACGTCTCGCCGTAGTACGCGGGGCCGCCGTAGGTCATGTCGTAAGACATTCCTGACGAGGTCTGGGCGGAGGTTTCGCTGTAGTACGGCCTCACGAATGCCGTGAGCGGCGTGCCATGCGTGTCGCTGAGCACCACGACGTAGGCGTTGGCCTTGCTGTCGTCGATTTCGGCGGCGTCGGTGTGGTGATGGGCGACGATGAAGCGATCCAGCGACGGCTCGCTTTCGCCGACCAGCGGCGCTACCGACGGGTAAGAGACGCAAATGCCGCGCGCGGAGCCGTTTTCGAGGCCGCGACACCCGCCCATGCCGCCCGAGACGTTCGGGGTCGAGAACGCGATCAGCGAGGCATCCATCACGACGGTGAGATCGGTCGGAGACTCTTCGGTGATCTCGACGGGCTCAGGTAAGCGCACGGTCTTGATCGAGCAGCCCCAGTTGCCGATGGCCGTGAACTCGCCGCCGCTGGCGTCGTCGTGCGGCACTTCCATCAAGCCGAGCGGGTAGCTTTCGTCGGCGGTGGTCGCGTAGGTCGTGCTCACGCTCTCGCTGTCGACCGTGAACGTGCCGCGCACGTAGCCCGGAGCGGCAGTGCCGCCGGGCTTGCCGGCCGCGCACATCTCGAGCGAGACCGTGTCGTAGCTGCCGACGTTTACCTCGGTTTCTCCGCCCGTGCCGACCGCGGCTCCGAGCGCGTCGAGCTCACTTTGGCTGGTCACATCGACCAGGCACTCTTCTTCGGTGGCGTGAGGGCAAGTGTAAAGAACGGCCTGCGCAGTCGGGTTGCCGTGCTCGTCGGTTTGCGAGAGCACGATGCGCATCACCGAAAGCTTCAAACCGGTAGGAGTGAAGCTCACTTCGCCGGGTTGAGCGGCGCCGAGCGAGGCATAGCTACAGAGTACCGCACCGAACGACCAACCCAGCAACCGTGAGTGTTTCATGCGGCTCCTCACTTCGCCCTCAACTGCAGGCGTACGACGCCTTTTCCGGTGCTGGTGCTGGATCCGCCCTGCGCGCTCATACCCGCTTGCGAGGTCGACCCGGCGTGCGAGCTCGAGCCCGCCTGCGCGTTGCTACCGCCTTCGCTCGAAGCGCCGGCCACGGTCTCATCGTCGCCG
>Ga0164306_10000872_pt1 | contig 12837 bp, 15 predicted proteins | sample Whisoiple_242_MG_FD_110213 | JGI IMG/M metagenome (GOLD analysis project Ga0164306, IMG submission 110213) | Soil microbial communities amended with fresh organic matter from upstate New York, USA - Whitman soil sample_242_MG | ecosystem: Environmental > Terrestrial > Soil > Unclassified >... | reverse complement strand
TATTTTAATCCACATGCTCCGTGCCCTCCAACATGGTACGGTCAACCTGCATCTGGTCAATTTAAAAATCATTGTTATTATGAACCAAAACCTGATACATGTGCTAGTGTTTATAGAGGTTAGATTATCAAGGAGTTATGATTAATTCTGGAGTAGTATGGGGGAGCTGCGAATACAACATTTTAGTCGTAAGTACTGGTAGCTAGCGCTATTATTCAATGCAACTCCTATAAATCATGTGACAGTGGTCCGTTGAAAAAAACTTTGCCCCCACTGTAGCCTATTTCTTTAATCTTTGTTTTGATGTATTTTTACCTAGCGAAATAACAAGGGAACTTCCTGGTTAGTAGGTGTTCCCTTGTTTCGCATAAGCAGTTAATCAAATGAAACAAGAAAGAGTACTAATAAGGTAAATAAATCATAAAAAAGAGGAAGAGGGTTCTCTTCCTCTTTTTTATAGCTTTATCATTAATATTCCCTGTAATAAGCATATTAAATAATGTAACTACACGATGATAGACTTAATGAATTTCAGTAATGCCCGATAGACGAATAGAGAATATATTGTGTTGTTCATCCTCTAGAGAAAGAGTTTGATCATGAAGATTAAGATCATTTACACGTCCCTTACATGTTTGTAATAAACCGTTTTGATAATAGTTAATGGTAATGACACCTTTCTTTCTCAACGCTTTCAATATCATGCTCCGTTCCCCTTTCTTCCTAATAACTAATGTAGGAATGTGTTATTCAAATAAGTAATTATCATACAGAATTTGTGAGAAAATCATACAAGTTAAAAGTTATATTGTTTTATATTATTTAGTATACAACAAACTATTAGGAAACGCTTACATTTCATTGTGTAAACTTTGTGAACTTTCAACAGGAAGAAAGCTCAAAGAATAAAAGAGGAAAAGGAATATATGTCTAGAATCTATATCTATGTTTCAATCCATCTATTATACCTTCTTGTAACTGAGCTTCTATTTAATGCTTAAAATATCATTCCGATTTTTAGCACAAATTCTTTTTAATTGTTTAACAGGTGAAAATTCCCTGTACTTAATTCGTTTTAACTTCCATACTTTATGTATGTAGCATACCCTTATCAATTTACCTCATTGCTTTAACACGTAAGAACATTAGTTTTAGAATCCTTCTAATGGATACGCAAATTAATAATTGTACTTGGAAACGGAGCGATACGATGAATAAGACGTATGATGTCATCATTACCGGTGCTAGAGTTGCCGGCTCTACCCTTGCTATTTATCTTGGGAAGGCAGGTTTCCATGTGTTGTTAGTAGACCAAGCGACCTTTCCAAAGGATACATTATCAACCCATACTTTTTTCAATAATACTGTCGCTCTTCTTCGAGAAATCGGTGTCATGGACAAATTATTGGAAACAAACGCCCCACCGGTACAGGATATTAAATTTCAATTTGAGGATACCACGATAGAAGGACTCATCCCTAAGGTTGACGGAGAAGAAAGTTGTTACTGCATTAGAAGAACTTATCTCGATCAGATCCTACTTGAACAAGCCAAATCACAAATGAATGTAACCGTTCTAGAAAGATTTCATGTGACGGATGTTATTCATGCTGACGATACAGTAGTGGGGGTGGAAGGTCTAGATGGCAATAACGAGAAACAAGAATTTTTAGCTCGCCTGGTAGTCGGGGCAGACGGCCGATCCTCAATTATTCGCAAGCTGGTAAAAAGTGAACTCAAAATAAGCATTTCGGCAAAAGTCGGCATCTATTTCGGGTACTTCTCTGAATTTCGCCATGACAATGTTCCTAAATTTGAAGTATACAAGATAAAAGATAACACAGCCATTCTCTTTCCAACGAATGATAATTTATATGTTATCGCCGGCATTTTTCCATTAGAAAATAAGGAATTGATAGGACGATTGAAATTAAATCCAGAAAGCTGTCTACGCAATTTCTTAACAGATAACTTTCCGAATACAACAATAGGGACGCGTTTAAAAAATGCGGAATTAGTAGAACCGGTTAAAGGCATTCTCAGATATGATAATTACTGGTATAGAGGAATGGGAAAAGGGTGGGCGTTGGTTGGAGACGCAGTTTGTTTTAAAGATCCTGGCATGGCACAAGGTATCCATGATGCTATATGTGGAGCACGTATATTATCCAATATTCTCTCAAAATATAAGGGACAATCCAATCAATCAAATCAAATATCTGAAGAATATCAAAAGGCAATAGAAGACGAGTTTATGGTTCGGTTTCACATGGGATGTCAAATTTCGCAGAATGAACGCATCTCTGAACAACAGAATGCCATCAATAAGCTAATCAGTTCTCATCCAGAGGCTATAGAGAAGTTTTTAGGGATTTATAATTACTCAAACGAGCCCGATGCTTTAGAAAAAGAACTCACACGAATTATGCAGTCAATTTAGCAATAATTTTGAAATTGACCTAAGGGTTTTCAAGAATTAGCAATGAGGGGAAGGTAAACCGAGGGCAGGAAGGGATATATCGAAAACAAAAATTTTATTCTGTTACGATTAGTACATTTTATCTAAAACATACTCAATATAAAGAGCCACTTGTTTCATACAAGTGGCTCTTTGTTACGCTGAATATATTAAATCATTCCCAATACTATTAGAGAAGTTTATGAATTTGCAAAGAATGGTGTTAGCTAATAATAGTCAGATAGCAATGGAAGAGAAATAACGGCAAGAAATAGATCTTGATAAAGTGTATGAATACGATGAATTTCCGGATAAAGTTAGTGGAAGATGCGATCACTGCAACTCAGCTTACTTCAAAAGTTCCGTAAAAGGTGGCGTTTTCTTACGTGAATGCAGGGAATGTGGCATGAAGAAAAGCATTTAGTTGGTAAGGGTTGAAAGGGATGGGGAAATGAGAGATATTTGGGATGATGGATACAGTCAATCAAAAAAATTAACAGAAGAAATGGTCAACGAAGCAGAAAAGAAGTTGGGTGTGAAGTTACCAAAATCCTATATTGAGTTATGTAAAATACAGAATGGGGGCAATTTAAAGTATTGTGACTATCCTACCTCCGTTCCAACAAATTGGGCAAACGATCATGTAAACGTTCCCGAAATTTATGGAATAGGAAAAGAAGGCATCTTATCCAGTGATTACTATATAGAAGAATGGGAGTTACCAAAAGATATTGTTCTACTATGTGGAGAGGGACATTGGTGGATTGCATTTGATTATCGGCATACAAAAGATACTCCTCCTATAATTTATATGGATCTAGAATGGGGAGAAGACACACTTATTTTGGAATTAGCTCCTGATTTCGAAACATTCGTAAATGGCTTATTTATTTATAAAAATGAAGAATGAATACACTTATACAATAAAAAGGAACTGGCAATCAATTGTCGGTTCTTTTTTATTGTTTTCGTATGATTTGATTCACCAAGCTCCCACTGATTCTCCTTTAGTCATCGGAACCTCTTTGGACCTCATCCATATTGAGGTATATATGACTCTGTCCCCTAGGAACGTTCTAAATGGTTTCATTATCCTTTATTCTCAGTGATTCAGAATCTTTAACATTATAAAGGGTATTTACACCTGTTAACAATCATAAGTGTATGAATACGATGAATTTCCGGATAAGGTTAGTGGCAGATGCGACCACTGCAACTCAGCTTACTTCAAAAGTTCTGTAAAAGGTGGGATTTTCTTACGTGAATGCCGGGAGTGTGGAATGAAGAAGAGCATTTAAGGGGACCTATCGCATAGCAGCCAATATTATAAAAACAGGTCATTTGATGGTGATAAGTATCACTAAGTGACCTGTTTACTTTTTTCTTATTTATATTTCTCCAAGGATTAAATGGGAACCTCATTTAATCTTGAACTTCCACACCTGGCCAAGTCATTAAACTCGTCTACTGTTATGTTATTAACTACGCATAGCTGGTTCGGTTGTTCTCCATAAATCAAATCATATCTAATATCGTTCATAATTGACGCACTCAAATTTAAAGAATGATCTATATTTAATCTCCTATAAATTTAATCCAAATCTCTTTAATTCAATGAAGATACTTTCCAATCGTTTCCCTTTTTCCGTTAACGTATATTCCACACGAGGAGGGACCTCTGGAAATACCTTTCTTTCCACTATCCCATGATTCTCCAGTTCCTTAAGGCGTAATGAAAGTGTTTTTGGACTAATTCCATCCATTGATTTCAACAAATCACGGAATCGCATCGTTCCTTCGATAAGCAGATCCCGAATAATTAAAAAGGTCCATTTAGTACCAATCACGTCAAGCGTTTTAGCAATGGGGCAAGGCTCCCCTGATGTTCCTTTGGTTAGTACAACCGGCTCAATAGCACTCATCTGACACATCCTTCCTAAAATTTTTTTTGGCTAATTTTCCTTATCATATCACAATAGTATACTTTCAGAAACTTTATGAAATAAATATCACTACTTTCCTAAAGAAACTTACTATACATATAATATCGGTGAGCCTATTATTCTAACACTGCATTGAGGAGGTGATCAAAGTTAGTGCGAGCAATCAACCAATCACACTGCCCTTATTGCTCATTACTCTCTTAATCAGTACTTTTGCTATTGGTACTACATATTTATCATCATTGATATTCTTCCAAATGTAGCAGAAGATTTGAATGTTACCTTAGCGCAGCAAGGTTATTGGTTACGTCGTTCAGCTGGTCCCTGAATCGAGGAGAGGAAACGTATCCTGCATTAGCTGAGCTTGAATAAATCTGCGTAACTGCAAATTATGTATAAACGTTTATTGATGGAGAGGCACTTTAGAAAAAAGCACAATATCTCATTCCCTTGGGACTTTCATTGCAAGTCCACACTTAGGGAGCAAGATTCGCAGCCTATATCAAAACATTTGAGGAGAAAATATGATGAGGTTACAAAAAAGAACGATTCGATCGATAGTTAGTATTATCATGGCTCTTGGGGTAACACTCATGAGCGCCGCATGTGCCAAGACCAATACTGACTATAAACCTGCTAAAACAGCTCATGCAGACATTCAACTATTAAAGGATTTACCTCAACCAAAATCGATGACAGTCGATCCGTCATTGAAATCAAAAGAAGCTACGGCCATGGTTCAAACCGCCCAGCATTTTTACGGGTTCTGGAATACTGGCAATGAGGATCTTATTTCACAAGCCGTTGCCTCTAGCTTCTTTGATAACACATTGCCGAAGGGAAGACCTCAAGGTCCGGAGGGATTGGCCTTCGCTTCTCGCAACTTTCGTAAAGCTGTTCCTGATTTACGCTGTACTATTGAGGACTTAGTGATATCTGATAACAAGGCTACAGCCCGTCTCTCGTTCACCGGGACATACAAGGGTGAGTTTATGGGGAAAACGCCAACAGGGAAGCCGGTTCATTTCTTTGCCATTGATATTTTGCATATCAGGAATGGAAAAATCGTTGAGGATTGGCACTTAGAGGATAATCTTACATTAATGCAACAGCTCGGAGTAGTATCTGAAAATTAAAGATCAACGGATTTTTTAAAGATTACAGAATTAAAGGGGACGGAAAAAAGTTAAAAAATATACTTGTTATTAACGGCCATCAGAAATATGGTTCAGCGAAAGGGACTTTGAACCAAACATTGATGAACAAAATGATCAGTTTGTTAAGTGAAAAGAACAATATTAAAACAACAAATATTCAAAATGGATATAAAGTCGAAGAAGAACACCAAAAGTTTTTATGGGCTGATATTATAATTTACCAAACACCTATTTATTGGTTCAGTGTCCCAGGCTTATTGAAGACGTATATGGATGAAGTTTATGCTTATGGTTTATTTTTTAAGGGTGCTGATCAATATGGAAGAGGTGGGTTATTGACCGAAAAGAAATATATGTTTTCGACTACCTGGAATGCTCCCGAACAAGTATTTAACGATCCAACTCAATTTTTTGAAGGGAACAGCTTAGAAGATACATTAAGTCATTTACATCGTGTACAGAAATTCCTCGGAATGAAACCTTTAAAGAGTTTCACTTGTTATGATGTAATTAAAAATCCGAATATTGAAAAATTTGTATTCGAACTTGATATACATCTGAAAGAAGTATTGGATTTTTAATCTATTAAGTAAAATCATGAGGAGGTAAAAACATGTTAAAAGGTAAAAAAATTGTGATTATCGGTGGAAGCTCAGGGATTGGTTTTGAAACAGCTAAACAAGTAATAGCTCAAGGAGCAGAAGTAATTATTGCTAGCCGTTCCAAAAATAAATTACAGAATGCAAAAGAGCAACTAGGAGCTAGGGCCACGGCTTTTATACTAGATACAACTCAAGAACAGCAAGTTCAATCTTTCTTTGAAAAAGTCGGCCAGTTCGACCACCTTGTGGTGAGCGCGGCAGAAACATCCGGTGGGTCATTCCTACACACAAATACAGCCCAAGCCCGGCAATTGTTTGAAAACAAATTTTGGGGTCAATACTACGCAGCTAAATATGGTGCTCCAAAAATTTTACCACACGGTTCGATTACTTTATTCTCTGGGGTGGTAGCCTACAAATCGATGGTTGGTTCGTCAATTCTAGGTGCAGTCAATGCCGCCGTTTCGAATTTAGGTCAGACCTTGGCATTAGAACTTGCTCCGATCCGAGTGAACATCATTTCACCCGGTATTATTGATACACCTTCCCGCAGCAAAATGCCAGAAGAACCCCGTAACCATTTCTATGCTACGGTGGGAAACAAACTGCCTGTGAAACGAATAGGAAGAGCTGAAGACGTTGCACAAAGCGTACTATACTTGCTCCAAAATAGTTTTGTGACTGGAACCGTTCTTCATGTGGAAGGCGGTCACATTTTATCTTAATAATGTTAAGAAGACATATGTCAAACAGCCGTTATCCCACGAGGGATTTACGGCTTTACTAAAGAAGATTTTAAAGGGATTAGTGAAAAAGGAGCTTATTTTCTTTCTAATTAGAATACCTTCCCATGCACATCAAGACAAGGAAAAATCCTGTCCTCAAAACATAAAAAACGCTATTCTTTTTGTAGAATCAATCTGGAACATACAATTTGTCATGTTCCCACTAAACCTCATCACGTTCTACTTTAGTCGTTGGCACATCATTGGATCTCTCGTCCATTTGATGAAAAAGATAAGCGACTAAGTCCGTCTCCAGCATATAAAAACCAAACACCTCTTACATCACTACCTACTCCCCACCTACTGCAAGTAAGGGTTCTTTTTTATTTTTTGAATGGCCAGGCAAGCTTACTGCAGTAGCTACATAGTATCTAAAGAATTACGACTTCATTACCTAATCAGTAGCTAATTCAGTAACGTTACCGCGTTGTTAGAAAAGATAGATTTTCACGAATGAGTTGTTAACTGTCGTAAATTTCGAAGAGCAACAAAACCTGCTTTAGTTCCATTACCAACTAGAACTAAAGCAGTACATACTCCAAATGTTGCTAGATTTGAATGAGCAATCAATTGGGCAGAACAAAAACGAATATTACTTCTTGCAAGTTCAACGACTTTTACCTCATATTTGAAATCACTAACTTTATAATTACCATACGAGTGTCCTGTTCTAGGTAACCCCTCTCCGTTATCTAAAAACATGTTAGTTGAACTAGAATAAGATTTCATATGCAAATTTATAAGTTTGTCCAAATCTTGACTACAGTTAATTGTTTTTTCGTCTAAAAGTCCATAATTGCTACCTAAATCAATTAATTCTTTCCTTTTTTTCACAATACACTTTTGTAAGTCTTTTATTTGACCTACTGGATTGACTACCATTAACATAGCTTTTTCTCACCTCATCGGAATTTTTCATCTCTAGGAAATTTAGTAGGTCCATAATAAAAAGATAGAGCCAACAAAAAATATTATGAGCAATATAAGATAGAATGAAAACGTTTTCTACAAAACATATCAAAAAATTACAATAAAACACAAAAACTGTAGACATTAATGAGGTAGTCCAGTCGAAAAATTATATATTTTTAGTTAGCATAATGTAATTTATAGAATAGGTCCCCTAATATTAAAAGAAAGCGTATCAGCAAATATAAGTGAGATTTTTCAAAAAAAGGAGTTACAAAATAAGAAAAAAAGGAAATAATTATCAATTATTAGGAAAATAAAGATAAATAGTTTAGCTCCTTTTTAACGTGGAAGATAAAAAATATATTGAAAATTATTAGGAGGCATGTAAAATGACAACTAATAAAAACAATGACAAAATGAGCCGTGAAGAAGCTGGAAGAATGGGTGGCAAAGCTACAGCTAAAAATCATGATAAGGAATTCTACCAGGAAATCGGTGAAAAGGGTAGCAATTCCAACAACAAACGTAATAATGACTAATTGTTTGTAAAATAGAATTTTTCTATTTTTACGCGGTATATGATATACATTTTTAGTTCGCATCATCAACATTAATAGAAGCCAAATTCTTTATATATAAAGAATTTGGCTTCTATTTTTATCAAAAAAATGATTAATATGTTTATTTAATAATAAAAATCAAATTAATTCGGTTTGGTTAGTTAAATAAGAATATGCAGTAATCATTATCCCGTTAGTAGGATATCATTTAATAAAGCTAGTTCTACTTTAAAAGGATCGTTAACTTTTCTAAGCTCACAATAACCAGAACTATAAATATGAATAATCTTAAATCGTTTACCGCGATAGAAAACTTCTTTATTAATTGACATACCTTCCCTCCAGATTCATTATTACAGTTTTTTCAACATATTAACCATTTTTCTTATTTGAAATTTATCTGGAATAAAATTAAGTTATTGTTCCCTTTTTTATATGTTTTAAAACATAAATTCAAATAAATTTTAAAATATACTTATTTATGGACATACTTTTTACCCCTTTGAACAAACTACTCAAGACGCCGTGAGGCATCACACCAAATTTCCTATTCTAAACAGGGAAAACTACTGAACAGGAGCAGTAGTTTTTTCTTTTTGTTCTATCCAACTATGCTATCGCCTTGGAAGAGAGGAATAAAATTTAAAATTACTCTTGTTTAGCAGACAGAAGGTTCACTCATTGGATATTTTGTGCAAAATTAGTTATGACTTTTAATATTGTTTAATTTATAATAAAAAGGAAAAAATTATGGATTATTTGTTCCGAGAAGGCGCCATCTTAGGAACAAACTAATACGTAGATTATACAAAATTAGTTTTCTTGGGGAGAAACAACGATGAATCTTACACACAATAATTCAGAAGGTACAAAAAGAGAAGAAGGACAAAAGCAGTTGCTTGAAAGAAACCTTGAAGCTCATAGAAGTAGAAAATGGATAATCAATTTTATTTGTGCTATATCCCTACTTGTAGCTATACTTTGTTTCTGCTTTCACGTACCGCGATCTGTAATTATAACTGTAACTTTACTGTTTATATGTACAATCATCAAAATCGTACATAAAACGTTAGATAAAAAAATAGAGTTGCGCTTAAAACGCGTTAAACAGGAGCAAAGAAAGAGCTTTTTCAAGGTGAATAAACCCTAAAATCTTTTCAATAAGCTTCTAATGATTAACATTGAATTATCTCGAAGACCATCTCTTTTGTTAGAGTTGGACTTAAGGTGATCTAAATAATATTTTTACTATTGTACTTTAGTATCAGGATAAAGGAATTTGATCTATAATAAGAGATGACGTGGTGTTCTGACATGAACTCGTCACTTCTTTAAGAGCATCTATTTTTATAATAGGTGTTTAGAAATATCAACGTAGCAAAAGGCACTTGCATATAGCAAGTGCCTTTTATAATTTAAGTAAAATACTAAAACGATCATTTACCTACATTTTATCAATTATATAACTTTATCTAAAAGAGAATTATTTTTTTGATGTGTTATTTTAACAGAAGTACTTAAGAGCTTTTAGCTTTTAATTTTTTATCATTATTAATAATAATGAAGGAAGAGAGGTACCTGATGGGCACTTTATTACGTTATAAAGCATGAAATAGAAAGAACCTATACAGTCATGGTATACTAATAACAAACATGGAGATGATGGAGGACATTATGACGAAACGATTAGATTTACGTGTCGACTTTGCGTTTAAATCGTTATTTGGCACACATGGAAATGAATCTATTTTAGCTGCTTTTTTAAATGCAGCGCTTCGTTTTCCAGATGAGAAAAAAATTCAGACGGTTCAGTTATTAGATCCTCATTTTAATAAAGAAAACCAAGAAGATAAACGTTCAATTTTAGATGTACACGCGCAGTTAGAAGATGGAAGTCGTGTCAACATTGAAATTCAACTTAATAATAAACATGACATGGAAAAACGAACGCTCTATTACTGGTCCAAAATGTATAGTAGTCAAATGAAAGAAGGCATGGACTATGGAGAGCTTTGTAAAACGATTACCATCAACATTATAAACTTCCGTTATTTATCGCATATCACGGATTATCATTCCACCTTTCAGTTATATGAGCGAGAACAGAAATTACTCTTAACCGATATGCTGGAAATTCATTTTATGGAGCTACCTAAGCTATTAATTAAGTGGCGTCACAGAGAGGTAGATCCACGAGAAGATCAACTTGTGCGATGGTTATTATTACTTGAAGCATCTGAAGATGAAGAAATCACTCAGGTATTGGAGGAGATTGCAATGCAAGAAGATCAGGTATTGAAAAAGGCAATGGATGAATGGGAACGTGTCAGTCAAGACCCAGAAGTGTTATTAGCGTATGAGGCCCGAAAAAAGGCATTATTAGATGAAAAATCAGCTTTAAAAAGAGCTGAAAACCTTGGGAAAATAGAAGGAGAGAGAATTGGAGTAGAAAAAACCATTAAAACTATGGCTCTGGGTATGATTCATAAAGGAATAGACAATGAAACGATAAGTGACCTTACAGGTCTTTCACAAGAGGAAATCAATAATCTTCGACGCCAGTGAAATTAATAATAAAAAGATTACCTATTAGATAATAAGGTAATCTTTATTTTTTTGCTATTCCTAATTTCAAAAATTAAGTTACTATCCTTGAGTTTTTGGTTCTGGTACAAAACTATTTGATGGAGATGTAGAACCTCCATGACCTGTTCAATTACAGATTATCATGCAATTCCAAATAGCTTATATATGAACTTGAATCCATTTTTGATAGACTTCACCTGGATGTAGGGCTCGTCGACTAAATAGTAAATGCAGAAATGAAATTTTGTTCTTGAGAAAAGAGATTTAAACTGGATAATAAATAATCATACTTAATCGAGTTAATGTTTTACCACTATTATAATAAGAATGAGGCCTGTCAGCTCTAAACCTAATAGCGTTCCCCCTATTTACTATATACTCATTGCTATTTACCCTTATAGTGAGTTCTCCTTCAAAGACAGTTATGAACTCTTCCGTTCCTTCTCTATGCGAATCAGCCTCTAGGGATCCTCCTTCTTCTATCTCTACAGAATAAACTTCAAAGCGTCTATCGTCCTCAAAAGGAAAATAAGGATAAACCCGATATTTCCCGTTATCTTCAGAGAATATTTGAATTTCATTTTTTGAAATGACTTTTGTATCTGGTTGCGGATTATTTATTAATGAAGTAAAAGAAATTTTTAATCCATTGGCTATTTTCCAAATGGTTGTAATTGTAGGACTTGATTCTCCTCTTTCAATTTGTCCTATCATAGTCTTACTTACTCCAGTTAATTCTGAGACTCTTTCGAGACTTAATTTCTTACTTTCTCTAAATCCCTTCAAATTTTTAGCGACAATAAGATTTATTTCCTCCATAATTACACTCCTATAGCTATGTACAATATAACGACTGTATTGTAAAATAAAAAGCACGACGTTATATTGTCCTTTTTGAACATTATAATATACATATTAGAGGAGGTTCAAATATGCCAGTATTATCATTCTTGCTATATGTCTTTGTAACCAGCTTTACCCCTGGTCCTAATAATATTATGGCCATGTTATTCGCTAACAAATATGGTTTGAAAAAGACATTAAAGTTTTGTGTAGGAGTAGGTGCAGGTTTCCTTATAGTCATGTTGTTGTGTAGTTATCTTAATCTTTTACTCAAGAATTTTATTCCAAAAATTGAATTTTTTATGACTATCCTAGGTGCAGGTTATATGATGTATCTAGCTATAAAAATTATTCGTAGTAAAGGGGATAATGAAAATAACAATGAAGACCGGAATAACAGTTTTTTCATGGGGATGATCTTACAATTTATAAATCCAAAAGGCATTTTATATGGTATAACAGCTATAGCAACCTTCATCCTTCCATATCACAATTCAAACTTTAGCTTACTAATGTATTCGCTATTTCTAGCTCTTATTGGTTTTATGAGTACATTCTGTTGGAGTTTATTTGGTTCATTTTTTCAAAAATTCCTCTCAAAGTATAGAAGTCAGTTTAATGTAGTTATGGCTTTATTATTAATGTATAGTGCAGTCTCAATTCTTATAAAATAAGTTTCTGATTTATATTAAAAATAAAGTTTAATCTTGGAAGAATTTTAACGTTGTAAATATTCATTTCGTTAAAGAGTTATACTCGCGTTATGCAAAATAACAACGCTCTATCGATCGTTATAACGTATATAATGGACTTTATTGTTATGTAAAAACTGGGCATTGCTATCTTATAAACAATGACATCAATAGAAGCTTTTTTTCATACTATATTTTGGGGGTGAATAAATGGCAAGAGTAAGTTACCGAAGTGCAGACATTAACTTAATGGCAAGAATGATGCGAGCAGAAGCTGAGGGTGAAGGAAGACTAGGGAT
>Ga0164306_10000871_pt1 | contig 12837 bp, 13 predicted proteins | sample Whisoiple_242_MG_FD_110213 | JGI IMG/M metagenome (GOLD analysis project Ga0164306, IMG submission 110213) | Soil microbial communities amended with fresh organic matter from upstate New York, USA - Whitman soil sample_242_MG | ecosystem: Environmental > Terrestrial > Soil > Unclassified >... | reverse complement strand
GGCGAGCGCTATCTCGCGCAGGCGCTTGCGTCCGGGAGCGACGGCTACGACTTCGTTTTCCTGGACTGTCCGCCCTCGCTCGGGCCGTTGACGGTGAACGCGCTTGCCGCCGCCGACCGCGTGCTCGTGCCGGTGCAGGCGGAGTACTACGCGCTCGAGGGCCTGACCCAGCTTCTTCACTCGGTCGAGCTGATCCGGAGGCGGCTCAACCCGAGCCTCGGCATCGGCGGCGTTCTCCTCACCATGGTCGACCGCCGCACGCGTCTCGCGCAGCAGGTTGAGGAGGAGGTGCGGCGGCACCTTGGCGCGCTGGTCTTCCGCGCTTCGGTTCCCCGCTCCGTTCGGCTGGCCGAGGCGCCGAGCTACGGATTGCCTGCGATTGCCTACGACCGTCGCTCCGCCGGAGCCGACGCCTACTGGAAGGTGGCGATGGAGCTTGTCGAGCGCGCCTGAGCCTTCACCCCAACGTCGCGGTCTCGGCCGCGGGCTCGAAGTCCTGATCGGCGGCCACCCGGTTCCGTCGGAGCTTCTTGAGCTGCCCGTCGACGCGATCCATCCGAACCCGCGCCAGCCGCGCCGCCGCTTCGAGCCCGAGGCTGCCTCGGGTCTGGCCGAGTCGGTGCGGCGGCAGGGCGTGATCCAGCCGCTGCTCGTGCGGCCGCGCGGTGTTGGTGGCTACGAGATCGTCGCCGGCGAGCGGCGCTGGCGGGCGGCGCGCGAAGCCGGGCGCGCCACAGTGCCGGCCGTCGTCCGTGACGCCGACGACCGCGAAACCCTCCTGCTCGGCCTGGTCGAGAACGTCGCGCGCGAGCAACTGACGCCGATCGAGGAGGCGCGCGCGTACGCCGTCCTGATCGACGAGTTCTCGCTCTCGCTAGGTGAGGTGGCGGAGCGAGTGGGCCGCTCGAAGCCCTCGGTCTCGAACCGGATCCGCCTGCTCGAGCTCCCCGACGACGTGCTCGGAATGGTCGAGCGCGGCCAGCTCACCGAGGGACACGCCCGCGCAGTCCTCGCCGTGCCCGACCACGAAGGCCGGCGGCGCCTCGCTCGCGAGATCGTGCGACGGGGCCTCTCGGTGCGGGCGGCGGAGCAGCGCGCGAAGTGGGCCGGCGCCCGGCAGCGGCCGCGCACCCATGCGGCGAAGGTCGATCCTGCTCTGGCGGAGCGTGTGCGTGCCGCGGTGGAGCAACTCACTGGACGCCACGCGCGGATTGCCCCGGGACGCGTCGAGCTGCCGTTCGGCGACGAGCCCGACCTCGCCGAGCTGGCCGAGGCCTTCGAGAATGCGGCGGCTACAATCTCCCCCCGCGCGGGCGATTAGCTCAGCTGGTTAGAGCGCCGCTCTGATAAGGCGGAGGTCCCTGGTTCGAATCCAGGATCGCCCACCACTCTCGCGTACCCGTTTTCAGTGCGAGCGATGGGCTCGGACGAGGTAGTTCTCCACCGCCAGCAGGAATGACTCGTCCTGGGCGAGCTCGATCACTTGACCCTTCGTCTTCGAGTCCAGATCGCGGTCGAGCGCCACCTCTGCGACGAAGCTTGGAGTGCGGCCCGTCCGGGAGAGCGCTGCCATCCGGAGGAAGATCCGGGGGCATCCTTGTTCTCCGCGATCGCCTCGAGCACCTCGAGCTCGTTTGGCCACAGCGTGGTCACGACGGACCAACGACGGACGATTCCAGGCGGATACGCATCGCTGGAACACCGGCGGCAAAGCCGCCGGAGCCCAGCGAAGACCGCGTCGCCTTCGGCTCCGCCCGGGTTTCCCGTCGGGTGGCCTGAGCTATATTCGAGCCGAGGTCTGCCGATGCAGGAGATGCTCATCTACGGAGTCAGCTTCGATCTGGTCGGCAAGCAGCCGATCGTTCTCCTGAAGACCGCCGACGGCAACAAGTTCCTGCCGATCTGGATCGGACACCCCGAGGCGGCGGCGATCCTGATGAAGCTTCAGAGCCAGGCGTCGGCGCGGCCGATGACGCACGATCTCGTGAGCGACATGCTCGAGCAGCTCGGAGCCTCGATCAAGCAGATCACCGTCACCGAGCTCCGCGAGAACACCTTCTACGCCCAGATCACCGTCGTGCAGGACGGCCAGGAGATCGACGTCGACTCACGGCCGTCCGACGCGATCGCGCTCGCCATCCGCGCCGAGGCGCCGATCTTCGCTGCCGACGACGTGATCGCCGAGTCCGCGATCGAGTTCGAGGGCGAGGAGGTCGACGAGGAGCAGCTCGAGGCCGAGGTGCTCAAGTTCCGTAGCTTCCTCGAGGACGTCACGCCCGACCAGTTCGTCGTCGAGAACGGCGACGAGGAGGACTAGGAAAGCAGGACGGCGGCGGCGAGCGCGGTGCCGTTGAACAGGCCGTGCACGAACATGCCGGGGATCACGCTCTCTGTGCGATCGCGTAGCCACGCGAGCGCGATGCCGAAGGGGACGAGGACGATCAGCGCTTCGACGAGGCCGTGGGCCAGGCCGAACGCGAGCCCGACGAGGAGAATCGACGGGACTCGGCCGAGGAAGCGCAGGAGCGACTGGCCGACGCCGCGGAACGTCAACTCCTCGACGAACGGCGCGATCACCGCGAAGAGGACGAGGTTGGCCGCGAAGGCGCCCGCATGCGCCGGCTCCCAGCCGGTCGGCGTGAGGCCCTGTTCTTTGCCGGGGCTCTCCGGTAGCGGCAGCGTCGAGACGACCCCCTCCCAGAGGAAGATCGCAACGATGACGGCGACGGCGAAGCCGGCCGCCTTCGCCCAGCTCTGAGGGCGTCGCAGCGCGAGGAGGTCGAAGCGGTCGATCGCGATCAGCAGGACGATTCCGAGCCAGACCGCGTAGAGCACGGTCCCCCCGGCGAACGTCGTATACGAGTAGACGGCATCGCGACTACTGGTGCGGCCCGTGCTGCCGCTGCCGGTGAAGCGGGCCGCGTAGTTGATCGCGGCGATCAGGCCGACGAAGATCGTCCAGCAGATCAGGCGTGTGCGGTACACACGTGGACGCGAGGGGGCGACTTCGGCTTCGAGCTCCACTCCGTCTCAGCATAGGGTTCCGGTCGTGCGCCACTTCACCCCGGAGGAGGCGAACGCGGAGCTAGAGCATGTGCGACCGCTCGTCGAGCAACTCGTAGCCGAACGGAAGGAGCACGCGCTCGCACTCGAGCGGCAGGAGGAGCTTGAGGGAAAGATCCGCGGCAACGGCGGCGGCATCCCGCCTGCCGAGCTCGCGGCCGCGACCGCAGAGGTCGACGGGCTTGCGCGGCGGCTTGCGCACCTGGTCGACGAGATCGCGACCCACGGCGCCGAGGTGAAGGATCTGGACACCGGGTTGATCGACTTCCCTGCGCTCCGCCACGGCGAGGCGGTCCTGCTCTGCTGGCAGCTCGGCGAGGACGAGATCGAGTGGTGGCACACCGTCGACGACGGCTTCGCCGGCCGCCGCCCCCTGCCCCTGGACTGAGGAAACGCGGCACCTGCGGCGAATCGGGCGACGATGCCCTTCTGGCACCGGATCGTGATCGCCGCCGTCGTGGTCATCGTCGTCGTGCTCATCGCACGCGCCGTTGACTGGTGGCTGTCGCGCAAGAAGCTTCCGCCGGGCGCGGAGACGCGGTATCGCGTCCTCCGGCGCGCGATCACGACGACCATCATCGCCGTCGGCATCTTCTCGGCCCTGCTCGTGATTCCCCAGGTGCGCGGGCTGGCGGCCGGCCTGCTCGCATCGTCCGCGGTGCTCGGCGTGATCATCGGACTGGCGTCGCAGCAGACACTCGGGAACTTCATCGCCGGCCTGCTGATCGCAACGACGCAGCCGGTCCGGATCGGCGACCGTGTCACGTACGACGGAGAGTCCGGGGTGGTCGAGGAGATCGGCCTGACCTACACGTTCATCCGCACGACCGACCGGCGGCGGCTCGTCGTCCCGAACAGCAAGCTCGCCTCGGACTCGATCATCAACGCCTCTATCCGCAGCCGGGAGACGTTCGCCGAGGTGTCCGTGCCGGTGCCGCTGAACGCGGATCTCGAAGCCGCGCTCGAGGCCCTGCGGGAGACCGTCTCCGATGAGCGCGATGCGGACGTCTACGTCGGCTCACTTGACGGAACGGCGACGGTGAAGGTGCGTGCGGCCGCCGCCGACGAGGCCGCCGCGGAGCGGCTCGAGAACGAGCTCCGGCTGCGGGCCCAAAAGCGCCTCCGCGCGCTCGGCGTCTGGGCGTGAGCCGCAAGCAGCGGCCGAGGCCGAAGGCCAAGCCCAGGCGGCGCCGGCGCACCATCGTCCTCCTCGCCGTTGTGATTCCCCTCGCCTTGCTCGCGCTCACGGCGGCCGGCGGCGCCGTCTATTTCGGCTCGAGCTGCGATCTGAGCGCCCTGCGGCCTGTGCGCCAGGGCAACAGCTCGCTCGTCTACGGCGCGAACGGCAGCCTGATCGGAGTCTTGCCCGCCGTCGAGAACAGGACGCCGGTCACGCGTCAGGAGACCAGCCCTTGGATGCCGAAGGCGACCGTGGCGATCGAGGATCGGCGGTTTTACTCGCACGGGGGCGTCGACCCGGTCGGGATCCTCCGCGCCCTCGTCGCCGACGCCAGCGCCGGCCGGATCGTGCAGGGCGGCTCCACGATCACGCAGGAGCTCGTCCGCAACCTCTACCTCAGTCGCGAGCAGACGCTCCAGCGGAAGGTGGTGGAGGCATGCCTCGCCATCAAGCTTGCCCGGGTCTGGCCGAAGGACACGATCCTCACCGCCTACCTCAACGACGTCTACTACGGCAACCACGCCTACGGCATCCAGGCGGCCGCAGAGACGTACTACTCCGTCCCGGCGAGCCGCCTGACGCTCGCGCAGGCGGCAGTGATCGCGGGGCTGCCGCAGGCGCCGTCGTACTACGACCCGCTCCACAACCCGGGGGCTGCGCTCGTTCGCCGCGATGCGGTCCTGCGCGCGTTGCGCCGGAGCGGCGACATCGACGATGCGCAGTACGCGGCGGCGGTCCGCGACCGCAGCCTCCACCTCCGGCCGAGCCCCGCGTACGCGAGCCGCGAGCCGTACCTCGTCGGCTACGTCGAGAACCTCCTGCAGCAGGAGTACGGGGCGGCGACTGTGCAGGCCGGCGGCCTGCGGATCTACACCACGATCCGGCCGCGCCTGCAGACAGCCGCGGTCGGGGCGCTGTCGAGCGTCGTTTACGCGCGGCACGACCCCGCCGGCGCGATCGTCTCCATCGACCCCACGACCGGCGCGATCCGCGCGCTCGCGGCTGTAACGCCCGGCGCGCCCGGCAGCGAGTTCGACCTCGCCACGGCCGCCGAGCGGCAGGCGGGCTCGACGTTCAAGCCGATCGCTCTCGCCGCCGCCGTGAAGCAGGGAATGAACCCCTGGGCCACGCGCTACCTCTCCGCACCGTTTTACGACCCCTCGCTCGACTGGCATGTCCGAACCTACGACGGGACGTACGCGGGCCCGGAGACGGTAGCCGCGGCGACCATCCACTCCGACAACACGGTGTATGCGCGACTCGCGCTCGACCTCGGCCCCGACGCCATCGCCGCAATGGCGGAGAAGCTCGGGGTACGGACACAGCTGCGGCCGACGGCGTCCCTCGCGCTCGGCTCGGCCGCGGTGACTCCGCTCGAAATGGCCTCGGTCTACGCGACCCTTGCCGCGGGCGGTGTCCATTCGAAGGCGCTGGCGATCCGGAAGGTCGTCTTCCCGGACGGCAAGGTCGACGACGCCTGGGGCAGCGTGGAGCAGGAACGCGTGGTGCCGGGGTGGGTTGCGGCGACGGTGACCCGCGTGCTCGAGGAGAACATGCTGCATGGCACCGGCATCGGCGCGCATCTCGCCGGCCGCGCCGACGCAGGCAAGACGGGGACGACCGACTCCTACGCCGACGCATGGTTTTGCGGCTACACGCCGTCGCTCGAGACCACGGTCTGGATGGGCTATCCGCGGGGAGAGATCCCGATGCTCGACGTCCACGGAGCCGCAGTCTCAGGGCCGACGCTGCCCGCGACGGCCTGGCGGCTCTTCATGAAGCAAGCACTCTCCGGCACGTCGAGTCTCGCCTTTCCGGCACCCCTGTCACCCGCGCAGTTCGTGCCATGGCAGGGCACTCACGCGTACCGCCTGGCTGCCAGCCCCTAGTCGCACGACTACGGTATGGAGCCGGCGTGGCTTCGCTACTCAGCTTCGAGGAGGCGCAGGCCCGGGTGCTCGCCGCCGTGCGGCCGCTCCCGGCCGAGCTCGTGCCGATCGCCGAGGCCGGGGGACGTGTCCTCGCGGAAGACGCTCGCGCGCGGGTCGACCTGCCGCCGTTCTCGAGCTCCGCGATGGACGGGTTCGCGGTGAAGGCCGCCGACCTGCCGGCGACCCTGCCGATCACTGGTGAGTCCGCCGCCGGCAGCCCGCTCGGACGCCCGCTCGAGCCCGGCAGCGCCGCCGCGATCTCGACCGGTGCGGTCGTACCAGACGGCGCCGATTGCGTCATCCCGATCGAGAACGTTGTCGTGACGGACAACAGAGTGGAGATTCCGGCGGCGGCGGTGCCCGGAGCGAACGTCCGCCCTCGCGGCGGCGACATCGCCGCGGGCGACGTGGTCGTTCCCGCACGCGTCAGGCTCACCGCGGCGCGCATCGCCGCCGCCGCCGCAACCGGGATCGCCGTGCTGCCTTGCGCGCGCCGGCCGCGCGTCAGCGTGCTCGCGACCGGCAGTGAGCTCGTCGCTCCCGGCGAAGATCTTCGCGACGGCCAGATCTACGAGTCGAACACCGTCATGCTTGCTTCGGCGCTCGCAGGCGCGGGCGCGGAGGTCGAGACGGAGGCGCCGGCCGCCGACGACGAGAGGGCGCTGCGGGAGGCGGTCCAGCGTGGGCTCGCCGCCGGCGTTCTCGTCACCTCCGGCGGCGTCTCGGTCGGTGAGCACGACCTCGTACGAGCGGCCGAGCGTGAGCTCGGCGTCGAGGAGGTGTTCTGGCGGGTTTCGATGAAGCCCGGGAAGCCGATCGCATTCGGTGTCCGCGGGGAGACGCTCGTCTTCGGCCTGCCGGGGAACCCGGTCTCGGCGCTCGTCGGGTGCGAGCTCTTCGTCAAGCCGGCGTTGCAGGCGCTCCAGGGGCTCGCGGATCCTCTGCCGCGGTTTCAGCCCGGGCGGCTCTCGTCCAGGCTGCGACGCGATCCGGAACGGGACGAGTTCGTCCGTGCCAGATCACAGGTCGAGGGCGACGTCGTCGTCCTCGAGCCCGTCGTCGGCCAGGAGTCTCACATGATCGCCCGCTCGAGCGCCGCCGACGCTCTCGTCCACGTTCCACGTGGAAACGAGGAGCTGGCCGCCGGCTCGACGGTGCGCTGGCTCCAGCTCGGCGCCTGAGCCGACTACTCGTTGATCGCGCGCCGGGACTCGGCGAGAGCGGCCCGTCGCCGCTGGGCGAGGAAGAGCGTCCGGAACAGCTCGCGGAGAGGTCCGCGGCGCGAGCGGTCCTGCGGGGCGGGGTACGGCGCGTACCGCCCGGCCGCAAGGGCAGAGAGCTGACCGGCGACCGCTAGCCAGCCGACGCCGATCACCAGCAGGGGCAACGGTGCGTACCCGATCGCGAAGAGCTTGGCGATGTACCAGGGCGCATCCCAGCCGAGCCGGTAATGGGTCGCGAACGACCAGACGAGAAAGGCCGGGCCTAGGAATCCGGCGGCGAGGACGCCCGCGCGCGCCGCGGGTTGCCGGTCCTGCACCTGCGGCAGCCAGAGCCAGGCATGCAGGGACGGCAGGACGAAGATGAGCGCGTACGGGTTCGTCGCCCCGACGAGGAGACCGACGACGCCGAGGGTGAGCAGCGCGCCGCTGTAGCCGGCCAGCCGCTCCTCCGGCAGGATCGGCCGTCGCGGGAGCAGACGGCTACGCGCCACGATCCAGCCGACTCCGGCAAGTACGACGAAGGCGACAAGGGCGCCTCCGGGCCAGCTGACGTCGGTAAGCGAAGGCGGCCGGCTGCCGCCCCGCCCCCAGAAGCCGAGTAGATCGAAGACGAGGAAGATCGCTCCTACCCAGGCCCAGAAGCCGAGCCGGCTGCGATAGCTCCGCAGAGAAGGCGCGATCGAGATCCTTCGGCGGCGGCAACGCGCGAACAGGTCGACGGCTGCGGCAAGGAACGGCAGCAGCATGGCAACGAGGACGATCTCGATCGCCCAGCCGCGGATGAGGCGCTGGCCGAGGAAGACGTAGCTCGCTGGCCCCTGGGCGAGTGAGACGCCCCCCTCCATGGCGTCGACGGTGGCCTGCGCCGCAAGGCCGACCAGCCCGAGATGCCGCACATTCAGGTGTTCCCGTGCCTTCGGCGCGTCGGGCGGACGTGCACCGGCCGTCGTCACGGTAACCGCCGGGATGCCGCGGCTTACGAACGGCGCCTGCTCGTAGGGGCTGAAGGGAAAGGCGAGGCCGAGCAGCTGCTGGAGGGCGCTCGGCCGTGACGGATCGCCGCCTCCCACGCGCGCCAGAGCCGAGCGCACCGTCTCGACGAGACCGGGCGACGGCGAGCGGGGACTGTCGCCGTTGAGCACGAGCCTTGGCTTTCCCGGGCCTCCGATCGAGTCGAGGTTGACGACCCCGAGGATGCTCTGGCGTGCCCCGGGTTGGGCCGCGAAGTGCGCGGCGCCTCTTGCGCCCGCTGCGGCTCCGTCTGTCGAGAGGAAGACCAACGAGTACGGGAGCTTGATCCGCTGCGCGGCGGCCGTCGGGGCGTATGCGCGGGCCAGCTCGATCAACGCGGCGGTTCCCGAAGCGTTGTCGTCGAGCCCGCCGCCGGGTGCACCGCTGTTGTCGCGATGCGCCATGACGACGATCTCTGCGCGCGGCGACAGCCCCGCCTTCTGCGCGACGAGGTTGACGAGCGTCGTGCGGTGGCCGTGGATCGTCGCCGTGAACCGGTCGGCCCGGACGTCGAAGCCATATGGAGCAAGTTCCTGCCGCAACCACGACTCCGCCCCCTTCGCGCCGGGCGTGCCGGGCCTTCGGTCGGGATAGCGGGAAGCGAGATCGGTGGCCAGCGCGGCCGCCGTCGTCCCGTCGAACGCGGGTGGCAGGGTCGACGGCTGGAGCGCCGTTGGCTTGGCGACGCTGAACGCAAGCAGCAGCAGGGGCAGTCCGACGAGCAGCCACGTCCCTCGGTAGAGGCGCGCGTTGACAGGACGCTCGAGCGACCCTGGCCGCGAGCGTCGGCGCTCGGGTGCGGGCGAAGCGGCCGTCACGAAAGGCCAGTTTAGGGCGGGGTCAGGGCGACGGCCGGAAGCCGGCACGTTTTCCCGTGGAAACGTGGGTTTGGACCGGACTCCAGCGGGGAGGTCCGCCTGCACAGCGATATGCGACCCGGCCGTCGCGCAAGAGACCTGGCCGCAACTGGTAGAAATCTGCAGGTTTAGAAGCCTGAATCCGCGGGAACGTGTGAGAGGCGGCGCATGGACGAATCGGCGGTCATCGAAGCGGCGGGAGCGGAGCTCGAGGGGATGCGGACGGTCCGCCTGCGGATTCCTGCGCGTGCCGAGTACATCGCGCTGGCGCGGCTCGCTCTCAGCGGTCTCGCCGACATCGTCTCCATACCCGAGGAGCTGGTCGCCGACCTGAAGCTCGCGCTGACCGAGGCCGTGTCGAATTCGGTGCGGCACGCGTACGGCGGGGGCGACGGCTTCGTGTCGGTCGCGTACCAGTTGAGCGGCGGCGCGCTCGCCGTCGAGGTGGTCGACGACGGCGAGGGGTTCGATCCGGAGCGGCCGCCGGCGCTCGAAGGTGAGGAGCTCACCGAAGGCGGGCTGGGGATCGCGATCATCCGCACGATCGCAGACGACTTTCAGCTCGACTCGCGGCCCGGGGTCCGCGGGTCGCGGCTCCGGTTCGTGAAGCGGCTGCGTCCGCCCGTCTGATCGTTGTCAGACGCGACAACGCCACGTCACAAGCTCCTCGTCGTCGCCAACCGAGCGCCGGTCACCTACCAGCGTGACCCGAGCGGCGCCCGCGTCGCCAGGCGAGGCGGCGGCGGCGTTGTCACGGCGCTCGGCGGTCTGCTCTCGCACCACGACGTGACGTGGGTGGCAAGCGCCATGAGCGAGGAGGACAGGGCCGTGGCGGTCGAGCACGGGGGCTCGTTCGACGAGGAGACGTCGGACGGCGGCTCCTACCGGCTGCGCCTCGTCGCGCACGACCCGGCGGCGTACGACCGCTACTACAACGTCCTCGCCAACCCGACGCTCTGGTTCCTGCAGCACTACCTCTGGGGGCTCGGCTCGGCTCCCGACTTCGACCCACGGCTGCATGAGGCGTGGGACGCCGGCTACGTCCCGGTGAACGAGGCCTTCGCCGCGGCGACGCTCGAGGAGCTCGAGCGCGAGCCCGATGCGGCCGTCATGTTCCACGACTACCACCTCTACCTCGCGCCGGGACTCGTGCGGGACGCGCGGCCCGAGCTCGTGACCTCGCACTTCGTCCACATCCCGTGGCCGGAGCCCGACTACTGGTACGCGTTGCCCGAGGACCTGCGCGTCGCGGTGCACCGGGGGCTACTCGCGAACGACGTGGTCGGCTTCCACACCGAGCGCTGGCGCCGTGCGTTCCTGCTCTCGGCGCAACGCCTGCTGGGCGCCCGCGTGGACGAGGCCGCAGGGACGGTCGAGCACAGCGGCCGCCGGACCCGCGTCGTCGCCCATCCGATCGGCGTCGACGCGGCCGAGTTCGACCGGTTGGGCGAGGATTCTACCGTGCTCGAGCGCGAGCACGAGCTCGCCGAGCGGCGTCCCGCGCAACTCATCCTCCGGGTCGACCGGGTCGACCCGTCGAAGAACGTCATCCGCGGCTTCCACGCCTTCGCGCTTCTGCTCGAGCGCCATCCGGAGCTGCACGGGAAGGTGGCGATGACTGCGCTGCTCGCCCCGTCGCGAGAGGACATTCGCGAGTACGCGGAGTACGCCGCCGCCGTCGAGCGTGCGGCCCGGGAGGTGAACGAGCGATTCGGGCGTGACGACTGGGAGCCCGTGGACCTCGACGTCGCCGACGACTTCAGCCGCTCCGTGGCCGGCTACAAGCAGTTCGACGTCCTGTTCGTGAACCCCGTCTTCGACGGGCTCAATCTCGTGGCTAAGGAGGCGTTTCTCGTCAACGGCCGAGACGGTGTGCTCGTCCTGTCGGAGAACGCCGGGGCGCACGCGGAGCTCGGCGAGTGGGCGTTGACCGTCAACCCGCTCGACGTCTCGGGACAGGCCGAGGCGCTGCACGCCGCCCTGATGCTCGACCCGGCCGATCGCCGGCGGCGGGCGGAGGCGATCCGCGGACACGTCCGCGCGCATGGCATCCAGGAGTGGCTCGAGGCGCAGGTCGCCGACCTCGACGCCGTACGATCCTCCTGATGAACGACCTCTCGCATGTCGACGAGTCGGGTGCCGTCCGCATGGTCGACGTAGGCGGCAAGGAGCTCTCGCGCCGGCGGGCCGTCGCGCGCGCCGAGGTGCGGATGGCTCCCGAGACGGCGCGGATCCTGCGGGAGCTGCCCAAGGGCGACGCGCTCGCGACGGCGCAGCTCGCCGGGATCATGGCGGCGAAGCGCACCAGCGAACTCATCCCTCTCTGCCATCCGCTGCCGCTGACGCACGTCGAGGTGACGCTCGACGTCGGCGAGGACTCGGTCGAGATCCTCGCCTCGGCTGAGACGACGGCGCAGACCGGCGTCGAGATGGAGGCGCTCACGGCGGCATCGGTCGCCGCGCTGACGGTCTACGACATGGCGAAGGCGGTCGACAAGGAGATGCGGATCGCGGAGGTCGTGCTCGTCGAGAAGACGAAGGAGCGCGTCAGCTGAAGGCGGCCGTGCTGACGGTGTCGGACGGCGTCGTGGCCGGCACGCGCGAGGACCGGAGCGGAGACGCGCTCGAGGAGCTGCTGCGGGCCGAGGGCTACGAGGTCGAGCGCCGGGTCGTTCCCGACGAGCGCGAGGCGATCGCCAATGCGATCGTCGCCCTCGCCGCGGATGCCCGGCTCGTCCTGACGACCGGAGGCACGGGTCTTGCCCCACGGGACGTCACGCCGGAGGCGACCCGCGACGTGCTCGACCGCTACGCCGCCGGCATCGCGCAGGCGGTGCGGGCGGACTCGATCGCGAAGACACCGCACGGGCTCCTCTCCCGCGGCGCCGCCGGAGTCGTGGGCAGCACGCTCGTGGTCAACCTCCCGGGCTCGACCGGCGGCTGCCGCGACGGCTTCGAGGTCCTGCGCCCCGCGCTCTCGCATGCGCTCGAGCTCCTGGCCGACGCTCCCACGGAGCACGAGCAGACGTGACCGCCGGGCTGGCGCCGCTGCCGGCGCGTTACGCGCGCCTCGTCAAGATCGAGCACACCGTCTTCGCGCTGCCGTTCGCCTACGTCGGCGCGTTCCTCGCAGTCGGCGGGACGCCGAGCGGGCACGACCTGCTGTGGATCACCCTTGCGATGGTCGGCGCCCGTTCGCTCGCCATGGCGCTCAACCGCCTCATCGACGCGCGGATCGACGCGCGGAACCCCCGGACCGCCGGACGGGAGCTGCCGAGCGGCCAGCTGTCGGTCGCCCAGGTCGTCGTCTTCTCGCTTGCATCGCTGGCCCTCTTCCTCGTGGCCGTCTGGCAGCTCGACCCGATCGTCCGCTGGCTGTGGCCGATCCCGGTCGTCGGCTTCGTCGTCTACCCCTACCTCAAGCGCTTCACGTGGCTCTGCCACTTCTGGCTGGGGGCGGTGGACGGGCTCGCGCCGGTCGGTGCCTGGGTCGCGATCACCGGCCGGCTGCCATGGCAGTCGTGGATGCTCGGCGCCGCAGTCGCGTTCTGGGTCGCCGGCTTCGACTTCTT
>Ga0164306_10000870_pt1 | contig 12838 bp, 14 predicted proteins | sample Whisoiple_242_MG_FD_110213 | JGI IMG/M metagenome (GOLD analysis project Ga0164306, IMG submission 110213) | Soil microbial communities amended with fresh organic matter from upstate New York, USA - Whitman soil sample_242_MG | ecosystem: Environmental > Terrestrial > Soil > Unclassified >... | reverse complement strand
GCTCATCGAGAAGCTCGGCGGGCAGCCAGTCGGTGTTGGGCCTCACCCGTCCGATCGCCCACAGCACGGCGTCGGCCGATGCAGGCGGTTGTCCGGTGCTCCACTGCACGGCCTCGCCGGTGATCTCGTCGCACATGAACCCGTCCGGAATCAGGGCCCGGTGGCCGGGATGCAGGCCGACGCCCGCCTCGTGGAGCCGTCGCCGCACCTTCTCCCAGATTCGCGGGTGGTGCGACGGCAGCGGCCGCTCGCCGGGGAAGTAGAGGTCGACGCGCTTGTCGGGCCACGTGGTCGCGACCTGGGCAGCGCTGCTGATCGCCGCGGCGCCACCGCCGACCACGATCACCGACTTCGCACCGCGCAGGCGTGCGTGCGCCTGGCGGAGATCGGCGCCGATCTCGTTGTGCGACTGCAGGTTCGGTGTACGCCAGAACCCATTGCTGACGCCTGTGGAGATGACGAGCGCGTCGTAGGGCTCCTGCGTCGACAGCCCGTCGTCACCACGGACGGTGACGGTGCGGGTGTCCAGGTCGACTCCGGTCAGCGTGCCGTGCACGGTACGCACCCGGTCAAGGGCGCGGAACCGGTCGAACGGAATCCAGTTGGCCCTTGCCCACTCATCCGGCCGGGAGAGCCGCCACCCCAGTTCCTGGCCGCTCACCAAGGCGGGCTTGGCCGAGATGCCGACGACATCGAACTGTCGGGCCAGCCGGATGGCGGTGAGCACACCGCTGTCCCCGAGCCCAGCAATAACGACACGTTTTCGGCTCACGCCATTTTGTAGCATCCGCAGACGCGCATCGATTCACCGAGGAGGTCAGGGCGATGAAGACACACAGCTACGACGTCCGGGTGGCGTGGACCGGGAACACCGGCGTCGGCACCGCCGGTTACGCCGACTATCGACGGGACACGGTCACCACCGCAGGCGACAAAGACGGGCTGCTCGGATCGTCCGATCCGGATTTTCGTGGCGACCCCGCCCGGTGGAACCCGGAGGAACTCCTTCTCACATCGCTTTCGCAGTGCCACCTGCTCTGGTATCTCGACCTGGTCGCGAGGGCAGGTGTCGTGGTGACCGATTACGTCGACGAACCGAGCGCCACAATGGTTCTCAACTCTGACGGAAGTGGCCAGTTTGAGCGGGTCGTGCTGCGGCCGAGGGTCACCATCACCGATCCCGACGACCGATCCCGAGCTCTGGAGCTGCATTCGCGCGCCCACGACATGTGTTTCATCGCCCGGTCGGTCAACTTCCCGGTCGACTGCGAGCCAACGGTCGACGTCCGGCAGTCAGGTGTCCTAGGCTAACCATGTTCGATTGCCGCGGCCTGCCGACCAAGAATTGTTGCCGGCCGCGACCCGAGGAGCCACCGTGACGCACGACTTGCGACGAATGACAGGCGCGGTGATGGCCGCAGCCGCCATGGCGACCGTGCCGATGGCGGGCGTCATCGTCTTCACGCCTGCAATCAGCTGGGCGTGCCTGCCCGGCGAGACAGCGGGCCCCGCGGCTTGTGCGCCGTTCTGTCTGCCCGGCAAGGCGCTCGATGTGCAGACGGGTTTGTGCGTTCCCATTTCGGACCCGGCGCCGAACGGGGTCAATCCCCCGATCAACGACTACTAGTGCGTCAGGCCGCAGGCGTCGGCACCCAGTTCCCGTGGAATCCGGCGGGCACCCGGTGTGGCAGCTTGATGCTCGCCACGTCGTCGAGCGTTTGCGCATCGAGGATCGCCAGCTCACTTCGATCGCTTGCACGGTCGTAGACGTATCCCATCAGCACCCCGTCGTCCTCCGCGGCATCAGGCGAGGAAGGATGAAAGACGAACTCGCCGAGCGCTTTCTGTTTCCCGAACGAGCGCGCCTCAGCTCCGCCGCCCACCAGATCGTGCTTGAGGAGCACGTCGTTTCCGCTTGCGCCCTCGCCGACCGTCGGCGCGTAGCCGTACCGGTGCCGCCTGCCGACCAGACGTTCGTCGACGCGGGGGAATTCCTGGCCGCGGTCGTCGACGCGGGACTCGCGCACCTTGCCGTCGGCCAGGTCGACGGTCCAGCGATCAAGCGTCGGCGGCCCTTCGTTTGGACCGAGGTGCTCGGTGTCGAACATCTTCGGATGCCGCACCACATCCAGCACGACGGTATCGCCGTCGTCGTAGGCGTTCATCGGGTGGAAGACGTAGCACGGTTCGACGTCGAACCAGCGGACGTCGGAGTTGTCGCCGTCGCGGGGCATCACCCCCACCCGCGCGGGGTACCTGGGGTTCCACGAGTAGGGGAATCGACGGTCGGTGCCCTTGCCGCTCGGCTGCCTGGCTGAAACGGGATCCGGGATGCGGACGCGACCGATCAAGGCGGACAACATGAGTCGTGCGGGCAACCGCAGGCTGCGAGGCACCGTCATCTCGGCCGCCTGTCGGGTGTCGAACGTCACGGGCAGGTCGTAGAACACCACGTGACGCTCGGTCAGCGACATGTCGTGCATCATCGGGCTGCCCGCCACTTCGATGTCGACGGTGCGCCGCGCCTTGCCGTCCGCACCGATCACCGAGTACTGCACGGTGTTCCCGCGATACATGCTGTACGAAACCGCATGCAGCTCATCGGTGTCCGGATCACGCTTGGGATGGGCGGTGTAGCCGCCGGTGAGCGTGCCGTCAAAATCGCAGACACCGACGGTGTCGAGCTCGTCGGTCATCTCGAAATTGGCGACACCGGATTCGATCAGGGCGAGAGTCCTGCCCGCATGTCCGATCACGTTGGTGTTCGCGCCGATCCCGGACAGCCGGAAGTCGCCTGTCGGTGGGGTCTCGCCCAGCGCTCGTGCGGTCTGCGGGCCACGCACCCAGCGGTTCCGGTACCACTCGGCCTTGCCGTCTCGGATGCGGATCCCGTGCACCATGCCGTCTCCGACGAACCAGTGATACAGCTGCGGGTCGATCTCACCGATCGGGTTGGGACCGTTGCGCAGATACCGGCCGTCGAGGTAGTCCGGAATCGTCCCCGCCACCTCCAGGTCGGTCAGCGTGTACTCACGGTCCACCGGCGCGAATTCGCCGTCGAGATAGCGGTTCGTCATCGCCCCACCCCCTGATAACAGTGTTATGAACACCTCCTGTATAACACCGTTATGGCACCATGGCAACTGTGAGCGATGTGCGGGCGCAGCTGGTCGAGGCGGGCATGCGAGTTCTCGAGCGGGACGGCATGGCCGCGCTCAGCGCACGGAAACTCGCTGCCGAGACCGGCACCTCGACGATGGCCGTCTATACCCACTTCGGCGGCATGACCGGGCTCATCGACGCCATTGCCGGCGAGGCGTTCGTCCGCTTCACCGCCGCGCTCACCGAGGTCGAGCAGACCGATGACCCGGTCGCCGACTTCTTCGTGATGGGGGTTCGCTATCGGGAGTTCGCACTGGCCAATCCACAGCGCTACCAGATGATGTTCGGCACATCCGCCGACTCCCTCGACCGTCATCACGCCGATCTGACCGTCACCGGCAGCGCCAGCGACCGGGCCGAGTTCGCCGTGTCGTTCGAGGCACTCCTCGAGGTGGTCCGGCGGATGATCGGTGCGGGCCGGATTCGCGACGACGGAGCGTCGGTGGTTGCCGGGCGGCTGTGGTGCATCACCCACGGCGCGGTTCTGCTCGAGATCGCCGGCTTCTTCGGGCACGAGGGGCACGGAGTCACCGAAATCCTGGCGCCGATCACCGTCGACGTCCTGGTCGGCATGGGCGATGACCGGAAGCGGACGAATCAGTCGCTGACCGAAGCGGTCACGCGCATCGGCGACCGGATCTAATCGGCCGCGGCGTCGAGACCCGTCCGCACGAGATCCCATGCGAGCCGCCGCGCCTCGGCCGCCTTCTCGTACATGGTCCTCTGCACGGGCGGGATCGGATTCGGCTGCGTCGTACGCCCCTCGACGATGTCGTCACAGACGTCCTGGGCGACCCGAATCCCCATCAGCACAGCCTCATTCACACCTTCGAGTGCCCGATTGAGGCGAGTGTCGTCCACGATTTGGTGCGCGTTGGCGAGTTCGACCGAGAAGTCGTTCACGACCTGCCCGATCTGTTCGAAGATCGGCAGCATCGCTTCTTCCCGCTCGGCGCGATCCTGGCTGCCCAGGACGCCCGCACCCCGGTACCACAGCGTCGCCAGCATCTGGGTATGCAGGCTCACCGCCCGCGACACCTCTATCACCGCCTGTTTCTGAAGCTGATTGCGTAGATGTGTGCGCTCGACCTCCGCCTGCTGGTGGTGGGCAGCCAATTCTGCGCGATGAGATTTCTGCTGGCTCTCCAGTTCGGCCTTGTGCAGCTTTTGCGTTGATGCCAACTCACGCGCCGAGCGCTCCTCGGCGGCAGCCCGCTCGAGGGCCGAGCGCTGCTCAGCGGCCGCCAACTCGGTGCGCAGCCGCTCTTCCGCCAGGGCCGCTCGCTGGTTCGCCTGACGCTGAATGTTGACGGTCTGCCACATGACGACCAGCACCGCGCAGAAGACCGCGGCGCCGAAGAACCAGTCCGCCTTGGCGCCGATCTCGCCGGGAGCCTCAAGGATGAACCACGCGATGGCCAGGCCGCCAACGGCCCCGCAGGACAGCCAGCCGACGCCTCGCCAGCCGTCGATCGCAGCCAACCAGCCGCCGTCATGGGACACCGGCACTGTCCCGGGTATCGGCTCCGTTGCGTCCCGCACCTCGCCGCTTTCTGACTGGTCGCCTGCGACGGAGGACTCCACAAGTCCCGCCATCACCCGACCCTCCGTTCCACCCGAGCCTCCCCGCGCTGCGGGTACAGACTAGGGAACCCGCGGCCCATCTTCACACCGTGCCCGGGACTCCCGGTGACGCGGCGGGGCGCCGCCCGCTAGTGTCAACCCGTGCTCAAGTCGAGCGGGGCGACGGACAGGCACGCGTCGTCGGCCGCTCACTGCTTTCGCAATTGACCGCAGAGATTCGAGAGGCCCATGGGACAAGCAGCGCCACAGGATGATTCGTCGATTATCGTCAGTCTGTCCGAGGCGGCGATGCACATGTACAGCGCCGCGATCGACGCCTTGCCATTCGCCGAGGACAAGAAATTCCACAAGCGCGCCGACGTGGTGCTCGACGGGTTGCGGAAGCTGCGCACCGCACTCGGTGACGCCGCGAGCAGCAACAGGCCGTCACCTGCTGTGATCGTCGAGCTCAGCAATGTGAGACGGCGTTACGACAACCTCATGGAGCATGCGGCCGCCGCACCCGGATCGAGTCTGGGCCAGCAGCTGTATGTGACGCGGGTGCACGCCAAGCTGTCGGCCGAAGAAGTGGCCAACGGCGCGGGACTACCCACCCACCTGCCCGACGAGTTGGAGGCGGGCGGCACCCCCAACGACGACCAGGCCGCAAAGATCCGGGACACGATCGCCGCGCTCGGCGGAGTGCCCGGCACCGAACACCTGCAGCACCCCGAGCCCGATCACCACGATGCCGAGGAGCACCACGACCACGACGACTCACACGTCAACGGTCACGAAGAACATTTCGTCGAGGAGCACGCCGGCTGAGCCGGCTGAAAAATTATCGCGGAAAAAGTGTCCGGCAGACCGGCGCCCGCAACTCCTACCTACAAGAGCGACCCAGCGAGGGGTCGCCGTAGAAGAGGAGCACACATGATCAACACCCTTGCCTGTCCCCGACTGACCTGATCGAATAACCGCACTACCCATGTCATGGGAAGCGCAGTCATGACCGCAGTACCCCACTGGGACGTTGTTGGCCCAGTCGACACCGACGCGGACCTCGCCCGCGCCGCGGCTGCCGGTGACCGCGGGGCATTCGCAGGCATTTACGACCGCTACGCCGACCGGCTCTTTGACTTCTGCGTCGGGATGCTCCGCGACCGCGACGACGCCGCCGACTGCGTCCAAGACGCATTCTGCACAGCCGCGAGCCGGCTGGGCCAGCTCCGCGACGCCGACAAGCTGCGCCCGTGGCTGTATGCCATCGCCCGCAACGAGGCGCTGCGGCGGCTGCGGGACCGCCGCCGCGAAACCCTCTCCGACGAACTGCCTGAAACCGTGTCTGATGAGCCCGGCCCGGAAACCCTGGCCGCACGAACCGAACTCGCGGAGTTGATCTCCGCGGCCGCGGGCGGGTTGTCCGACCGCGACCGGTCGGTCCTGGAACTGACCTACCGCCACGGCCTGGACGGACCCGACCTCGCAGAAGCGCTCAGCGTCAGCCCGGCCAACGCGACCAAGATGGTGCAGCGGTTGCGCGACACCGTCGAGCGTTCGCTTGGCGCACTGCTGGTGGCACGGCGCATCCGCAACACCGGTGCGGGGTGCTCCGAGCTGTCAGCGATTCTGGACGGCTGGGACGGCCATTTCACTGTGCTGATGCGCAAGCGCATCGCCCGCCACATCGAGTCCTGCCCGACCTGTCATAACGACCGGCAGCGGTTGGTGAGCCCCGTGGCGCTGCTCGGCGCGACGCCGGTGTTCATCCCGGCGCCTGCGGCGCTGCGCGAACGGACCCTCCACGGCATACGACTCGCCCCTTCGGCAGATCCGATCAACCCCGAGGTGTCGCAGGCCGCTGCGGGCGGGCCCGCAGCGGTTGTGAGCGCGCAGCTGCCGACTGACCCTGTCGCCAAGCAGCCCGGCAAACGGACCCGCCGTCTACTGCTTGCGATCGGGTTGCTCGCGGTCGTCGTCACGGCGTCGCTCGGGCTGGCGATCGCCTGGCACCAGCAGAAGAACGTCACCATCGCGCCCGCCGATATCAAGGAAACGGCGACGCAGCCCGTCGACACCACACCGAGCGAGACAGCAAGCCAGACACCGAGCAGCCCGACGCCGTCACCGACCGCGACGACGTCGCTAGTCGTGCCGCCTGTCGCGGAACCTCCGACGGCGCCGCCCACGACAACGAACGCTCCGCCGCCGCGGTCGGTCGCTCCCGAACCGTCGGTCTTCCAAGAACCGGTGCCAGCCAGGCCTCCGGCACCTGCCGTGCCCGACCCGGGTAAGCCGCCGGCCGATCTTCCTAACGACGCCGTCACGCCGCGTAACGAGCGGGCGCAGCCGCCTGCCGGCATCGCAGGGGTCCCGCCTGCGCCTGCTGCGGCGCAACCGAATCGGCGCGCGATCAATCCGCCATCGCCGCAGCCATCCAACCGAAGGGTCGTGACCCGCTCGACCGGCGACCAGGACCCGCCCCGCTGACGGCGCACCGTCGTGCGGGCATGCTGAGCTCATGGACCGCATCGCGATCATCGGCGCCGAGTCGCAACGATTTTCCGACGTGCTCTCCTCCGCCGAGCCGACGACGCACTGCCCCACGTGCCCGGATTGGACCGCCGCGGACCTGTTGTGGCACCTGACCGAGGTTCACTACTTCTGGGCCGGGGTGCTCGAAAAACGAGTCCGCTCCGAAGCCGACCTGGCGTCCGTGGAGGCGGCGAAGCCCGAACGACCGACGACGATCGCCGGCTTGGTGAAGCTGCGCGCCGACGCGACAGCCGCGCTGCTTCGAGAGCTCACCGGGCGCGAGGACGCCGAGCCGTGCTGGTCGTGGTGGCCGCCGGACCAGACCGTCGGCTTCACCCGGCGGATGCAGACCTATGAGGCGACGATGCACCGGGTCGACGCCGAGTTGACGGCGGGTGTGCCGGTCGGTGCCATCACCGACGATGTCGCGTCGGGCGCCGTCGACCATGCCGTCGACGTCATGTGGGGGTGGATGCCTGAGGGGGCCACCTACCGGGCCGACGGTGTCGTCGAACTCGTCGCGACCGACACCGGGGCACAGTGGCTCGTGGAGGTCGGGGCGTGGACCGCCCCCAGCGGAAAGTCCGCGCCGAGGGCGGCGCCCGCGCAGGTGGGCGACCCGAGCACCGTGGTCACCGGGCCGGTGCAGGATCTTGCGCTGTGGGCGTGGACGCGTGGGGGCACTGTCGGCATCTCTGGAGAACCGGCGTCGCGGGATGCACTCGCTGCGCTGATCACCCAGGGCATGGTGTAGCGGTCAGCGGTCGAGCTCACCGGCGATCCCGCGTTCGATCGCGGCGCGGGTGCGCTCCGGCAGCACGATCAGGCCGTCGAGTTCTCGTCGGGCAACATCGAAGGCGCGTCCCCGTTCCTGCGGGGTGGCCGCGGTGTCCGTCGCGATGCGCAGCGCGCTGTGCGCGCGGGAGAGACGCTGCTGCTGGTCCCTTGAGAAGTCGTTGCGGCGCTTGCGGATCGCTTCGGCCTCCGCGACCTCGAACGCCGTCACGTACTCCTCGACAGCGTCTCGGTAATCACGGGCGGCGGCACTATCGTCGAGCAGATCCCCCGGCTCGGCGGGACGCAGCAGGTCGGCCCGCAGCTTCGCGCGGTGGAACCGTTGGGTGAACGGATCGCGCATGTCGGTCATCAGCGGATAGTCGAGCAGCTTGCTGACATCCATCTCGTAGTCGAGCCAACGGGTGTCCGTGCGGTCGTGCTCACGCACCGTCCGCTCGATCGCCCGACGCTGCGCCGACGTGCTGGTCCGCTGTGCCTGCGGAGCCCCGCCTACCGCCGGGACGTCGTCGGCGCGGTCGCGAACTTTGGACACCGCCTTGAAGCCGCCGTAGGCCAAGCCGATCAGCGGCACGACCACAATCAGCAGCTCCACCAGACGCACGATGAGCAAGCCCACTCCGCCAGGATGCCACCGCCGCGCGCCTGAGCGACTAGGGAGGAGTCTCGGGCTGCGCGTCAGTCGATCCTCGGGCGGACAGCAACAGCGCCACGACGACGAGCGCGATGCCGAGTATTTCCAGGGTCGTCGGAATTTGTCGCAGCACCCCGATGCCGATCAGCGTCGCCGTCACCGGTAGGAGCGCCAGCAGCAACGCGAACTTCGCACTGCCGATCTGGACGAAGACGAGTTGGTCGAGCGCGTACGGGATGGCGGTCGACAGCAGCCCGATGCAGAGACCCAGCAGCCAGGTTCGGGAATCGGCGAAAACCGACGCGTCGATGAGTGCCTGGGGGATAAGGATCGCGGGGGTGAGGATCACCGCTCCCAGTGACATCCCCACCGCCAACGAATCGAGGCCGTCGCCGGTGTCGGCGACCCGCTTGCCGACCAGGATGTAGCAGGCCCACATCGCCGCCGACAACAGCGCGAACAACACGCCGGTCAGGTTGGCGTCGAACTCCACCCCAGCCAGCAGCACCACGCCGACGCATGCCAGCCCGACGGCGGCGAAGTCACGTCGTCGTCGCGAGCCGAGTGCCGCCACCGCCGTCGGACCGAGAAACTCGATAGCGACGGCGGTGCCCAGCGGGATGCGCGAGATCGCCTCGTAGATGGCGATGTTCATGCCGATGGTCACGAGCCCGAACATCAAGGCGACACCCGCTTGGCGCCTGCTCCACCGACGACGCCACGGTCGCCGCCACGCGAGCAGGGCGACTGCGGCGGCGGCGGCCCGAAGCCAGGCGACCGTTGCCGGTTCGGTCGTGTCGAACAGGAACACGCCGATGGCGGCGCCTGCGTATTGAGAGATGGCCCCGACCACGAAGACGATCGGTATCGACCATCCCGGCAGCAGCGATTGAGATCGGATGAGTCGCAACGATACTTCGTCGGCATAGGGTGGCCAGATGAGCACCGAAGACGAGCGCGAGTGAGGATCGCAGCGAGGTACGAGCGAGGACCGGAGCGAGCGGGAGTCGAGAAATGAGCACCGAAGACGAGCGCGACGGGGTGAAACTCACCAATCTCGACCAACCGCTGAGTCCCGAGTCGGGCGCCACCAAGCTCGACCTGGTGGACTACCTCGACGCCGTCGCCGATCGGATGCTGCCGGGGCTGGCCGGGCGACCGCTCACCGTGCTTCGAATACTGCGCGGGCAGGCGCCGTTCATGCAGAAGAACGTCCCGAAGTACACCCCGGACTGGGTGAAGACCGTGCCGATCTGGGCCGAGGCGTCCAAGCGCGAGGTGCACTATGCGTTGTGCGACGACCGACGCACCCTGTTGTGGTTCGCGAACCAGCGCGCGGTCGAATACCACCCGACCTTGGGGCTTGCCGACAACATCTACCGGCCCACGCATATGGTTCTCGATCTCGACCCACCCGGTGACGATGACTTCCGCGCCGTGGTGGCTGTCGCACATCTCGTTCGGCAGGCTTTGGCGGATGCCGGTCTGTCGGGAGCGGTGAAGACAAGCGGTGCGAAGGGAATTCACGTTTTCGTACCCATTGACGATTCCGCGCCCGTCGACGATGTGGCCGCGGCAACGCGTGCGGTCGCGGCCAGGGCGGAGGCGATCGATCCGACTTTGGCCACGACCGCGTTCATCGTCGAGGACCGCGGCGGCAAGGTGTTCGTGGACTCCACCCGCGCAGGCGGGGCAACTGTAGCGGCCGCCTACAGTCCACGCCTTCGACCGGGCACGCCGGTCTCTTTTCCGCTGGACTGGTCGGACTTGGATTCCGTCAACCCCACCGACTTCACCGTGCATTCGGCTATCGACGCGCTCGGCGGGCGTGATCCGTGGGCCGATGCGATGCCCGAATCACAGCGACTACCAATCGATTTGATCGAACAGGGCCGCACCATCCCCGTCGCCCGGGTGGCCGCGATGCACGAAGGGAAGCGGCGCGCCAGGGCCCGCCGTGCCACCTCTTAGCCGAAAAGTGTCCGGCTGAAGAACGTTCAACGCTCCTACCCCTGAAGGCGTCCCATCGAGTCGCCTCGAAGCGAAGGGGCACATCGTGGACGCTGCGCACATCCGCATAAAGTTGGTCAGGGCGGCAGCGGCCACCGCCGCTCTACTCTCGCTGAGCGCGCCAATTGTGCACGCCGGGCCAGGCGACGGCGCAGGCAGCAGCGACAACACCGACCCACCGCCAGGCCAGGTGTTGGTGGAGCCTGCGATCGACGCATACGCCAGCGAGAACCCGGTCGTCTTTCTGCCGCACCAGAACTACAGGACCATCCAGGCGCTGTGGACCTCACAGCCGGTGTCGGAGGTGGTGGTGAAGGTTCAGGACAATAGCGGTGAGATCGTGTGGCAGGGCCTCGACCACGGGGTCGGCAAGTTCAACCTCGGCATCACCTACGGGCACATCTACCACGTGTGGGTCTGCCGGTGGCAGGACGACGACTCATGCTCTGCGGTCGTCATCACCACGGTGCGTAAGGAATTCAGCCTGCCGACGCTGGTGAACCCGCCGGTGCCCTACTCCGGAGACCGCAACAAACCTGCGTTGGACAACGATTCCGACTCGACGCCGCGCGTCCCGCAGACGCCGCGGGAGCGCCGGGTGCCCTCCGGCAGCACCGACGCGCCGGTGCGCTGAGGATGCAACCAGACCGCGAGGTTTCGGACGTAAACCATGAAGACCTCCATGCGGGATCGGTCGGCTTTGATCTGCGTGCCCGGCGGCTCGGTGACGAACGACGGTGCGCCGCTCGCCAAATCCCAGTTGTAGTCGGCGAAGTGATGGAACGTCGACTCGGCGACCGCCCTACCCATCGGCCTGCCGTCGGGTCCCCGCTCACCGTCGATGACGACGGCAAGATTGAAGCGACGACCGGTCGCCGTGCTTCGGCCGTGCGCGAGCACAGTGGCTTCGGGCACCGCCGCGGACACACCGCCCTCATGCGGGTGCGCGGGAAACCACTCGACCCGCCCGCTCGCGGTCAGGTCGGTGTGCAGCAGTGCATGCGCCGGCCCGTCGGTGAGCACCGGCTGATAGTCGCCGTTGGCGCCGGAGTGATAGTTGGGCCAGGAAATCGACGGGGTGTCCTGGTCGTCGCAGCGGGTCGCCGCGTCCACCGACTTGTCATGGAACTGGTTGACCTTCCCGATCGTGCCGAGACGCAACAGACATCGGCCCAGATCCTCGTGGTCGCGCGCCGTCAGCACACCCCCACCATTGCGGCGAAAGCGCACAATCGCCTCGGCCTCGGCGTCCGTCAGCCCGTCACCGACGTCCACCGCCATCAGCCATAGCTGGTCGAAGTCCAGCCCGCCCAGGCGACTCAGCACCGGGTCATCGACACCACGCCTGGCGCGATTGCGCGCGACGACATCATGGCCCGCACGCCGCAGTTCGCCAGCGAGCAACGAGAAGCGGGCGACGTCCCAATCGTCGGGATCCTCTTCGATCGTGGTTTGTAGCAATATCTTCGACATCGGCTCGCACCTATCCGATAGTGCCGGGTTCGGCGGCTACCCGACGATTCTCGCGCTGCTGCAGCTCCTCGTCGCTGACCAACTCGAGCATCGGCCTTCCGGGCACGCAGAGCATGGTGACCGTGAACCGGCACTCCATGTCGTCCCTGTTGTTGGCGTCCGAGTAATGGATGGCGTCACCGCCCGGCTCCCAGAACGCCTCGCCCGCACGAATCACCCGGGGCGGCTCACCTTCCAGCTCGAACAGCATCTCGCCCTCCAGCATGTAGCCGAAGCACGGCCCGCTCGGGTGCCGGTGCGGCGGTGCACCCGCACTACCCGGCGGATACGCGATGACGACTGTCATCGCGTGCGCGCCCTCGGGGATGTGCGGCGGCTGCACTTCGGCCACCACCGTCAACGCGTCCTCCCACGAGGGGTCATAGTTCTTCGGCATCGGTCGTTCCTCCTTGGATTTCTCGGTCTTCTCAAGCGATCAGGGGTTCGTCGGCGGCTGGCGGCGCGAGGTGCGCCAGCGCGATGCGCAACCGCTGCCTGCCCCGCGACGCCCGCGACATCACCGTGCCCAGCGGGACGCCGAGGATGGCGGCGGTTTCGGCGTAGGTGTATCCCTCGATGTCCGCGTAATACACCGCTTCACGGAAGCCCGGGGGCAGCGCGGCGAAT
>Ga0164306_10000869_pt1 | contig 12844 bp, 11 predicted proteins | sample Whisoiple_242_MG_FD_110213 | JGI IMG/M metagenome (GOLD analysis project Ga0164306, IMG submission 110213) | Soil microbial communities amended with fresh organic matter from upstate New York, USA - Whitman soil sample_242_MG | ecosystem: Environmental > Terrestrial > Soil > Unclassified >... | reverse complement strand
TGGCCTCGGGTGGAGCGTTCTGCCCGACACGCCCCGGCGAGTCGGGCAGAACGCTCCACCCGGTTCCACTCGGGGCCGTGGGGCGTCGCGCGGCGGGTCGCCGCGGGCGGGCTCGCGCTCGCCGTCGTCGCGTTCCCGCTGAGCACCTGGCGTCCCGGCGCGGCGGTCGTCGAGCTGTCCGGCCGGGCGACCCAGGCGCACGCCGTGTGCGACGAGCTCGACGAGCTGGCCGTGGACCGCGTGGTCTGGACGCACTCCAGCCCGTTCCGGTACCTCGCGACGCTGCGGGTGCTGTGCGACGTCGAGCTGGTCGAGTTCGTGACGCCCCCGACGACGGCCGACCTCGCGGCGGTGCGCGCGGCGTGGGGCGGCGGGCCGGTGGCGGCGCTCAGCTTCGACCCGGGCAGCTACGCGTGGACAACGCCGCCGGCCGCGCCGGTCGGGGGGACGTCGTCGACCACGCTGGGGCGGACGCTGACGGGTGTGCCGCGCACCGTCGACGCCACGTGGAGCGAGGTCTGGGTCGGGCTGGTGCAGGACGACGGGACGGTCGCGCCGGCGGGTTGAGCGCCCCGGGGTCGATGCCGGGCGCCGGGCGGGGGCGGTCCGGTCGCGGCCCAGTCGACGAGGTCGTCACATCGCGGCGAGGTCGTCACTCGTTTCCGCCGACCTCGCGCCGGTGTGACGACCTCACCAGCCGGAGCCCGGTGGGCGCGCCGACCGGGCCGGGTCAGAGGCGGGCGGTGACCCGCTCGGACGCCGCGATCCGCTCCGCGCGGTCGGCGGCGTCCCCGGGCTCGGGGCGCAGCAGCACGACCGACCCGCCGCCCGCCAGCACGCCCAGCGCGGTGAGCAGCACGGACGCCGTGGCGGCGCGCTCGTCGGCCACCGGCAGCAGCGCGCGGGACCCGGGCTCGACCGGCGCCGCCCCCGCCGCCGCGGCGACCAGGCCCGCGTGCGGCACCGGCGTCGCGCCGACCTCCAGCGCCGGCTCCGCGGCCTCCACGGCCGGGGCCCAGCCGACGACGTCGCCGTACGTCATCACCGACTGCGCGGCGTCCAGCGCGCCGGCGGGCAGGTCGCCGTCGAACCGGCGGGCCAGGGCGGGCAGCGCCACCGCGACGACCCCGGCGCCGCGGGGCAGGTCGAGCGCCGCCGGGCGGTCGGAGACCACCACGTCGGCGCTCGACCGGGCCGCGTGCGCGTCGGTGGCCACGGTCGCGCCGACCCGCCACGCCGCCAGCGCCCACACGACGGTCCGCCAGTGCGGCGGCAGGTCCAGCAGCACGCGGGTCCCGGGTCCGGCGTCGAGCTCCTCGACGAGCAGGTTGGTGGTCTTGCTCACCCAGTTGTCCAGCACCGCGCCCGAGAGCTCGATCCGCTCGCCCGCGGGCCCGTACCAGGTCAGCCGGGGGCGCCCCGGCTCGCTGAGCAGGGCGGACAGGACGTCGGCGACGGAGGCGGCGGGGCGGGGCGTCGAGGGGGTCACGCGAGCAGCCTAGGTGCCCGTGATAACGGGGATCCGGACATATCGCCCGGTAAGCGCTTCAGTACCAGTCTTCCGCTTGACTACGCGGAACGACACGCGTGTAATTCCCTGGAACGGGTGGCACGCGGGTGACTGCGGACGCCCGGCGGACCATCGACACGAGCACGACGGGGGAGGCACACATGTGGAGTCTGCTCGACGACGAGGGACCCTTCCCGTCCGAGGCGCGCACGACCCAGCCCGAGGCGGTCGCGCCCGTGCTGCCGCTCTTCGGCACGCCCGAGGACGACGGCATCATGGGCTGGCAGGAGCGCGCCCTGTGCGCCCAGACGGACCCCGAGGCGTTCTTCCCCGAGAAGGGCGGCTCGACCCGCGAGGCGAAGAAGGTCTGCACCGGCTGCGAGGTCCGGGCGGAGTGCCTCGAGTACGCGCTCGCCAACGACGAGCGGTTCGGCATCTGGGGCGGCCTGTCCGAGCGTGAGCGCCGCAAGCTCAAGCGGCGTGTGGTCTGATCGCGCCCGCCGGGGCGCCTGACGTCGTGACCGCGTCCACGCTGCACCCCGGCGCGCCCGCCACGGGCTCCCTGCCCGCCGCCGCACCCGCGACGGCGGTGGTCGTCGCCCGCGGCGTCACCCCCTTCGTCGCGACGACGCTCCGCGCGCTCGCGGCCCAGACCCGCGCGCCCGCCCGGGTGCTGCTGGTGGACGCGGGCGACCGGCCCGACCCCGGCCTCGCCGCCGTGCTGCGGGAGGCCGGGCTGCCCGCGGGCAGCACCACGCTGCTGACCGCCCCCGGCGCGCGCACCTTCGGCGACGCCGTGCGCGCCGCGGTCGCGGCCGAGGACGACCTGCCCGGCGGCGGCTCCCGCTGGCTGTGGCTGCTGCACGACGACGCCGCCCCGGACCCGGCCGCGCTGGCCGAGCTGGTGCGCGCCGTGCAGGCCGCGCCGTCCGTCGGCGTCGCGGGCGTGAAGCAGCGCACCTGGACCGCGCCCGCCCGGCTGCTGGAGGTCGGCGTCCGCACCTCCCGGTCGGGGCGGCGCATGACCGACATGGAGCCCGGCGAGGTCGACCAGGGCCAGCACGACGGGCGCGAGGACGTGCTCGGCGTCGGCCTGGTCGGCGCGCTCGTGCGGCGGGACGTCTGGACCGAGCTGCGGGGGACCGACCCGGCGCTCGGCCCGTTCGGCGACGGCCTCGACCTGTGCCGGCGCGCGCGCCTGGCCGGGCACCGGGTGCTCGTGGTGCCCTCGGCGGTCGTCCGGCACGCGCAGGCGGCGTACCACGGCCTGCGCGACCCCGGAACCGACCCGGCCTCGATCGTCGACCTGGACGCGGACGGCGAGCCCGACGGCGCCGACCCGCGGCGGTCGTACGCCGCCCGCCGCGCCGCGCTGCTGCACCAGCGCCTGGTCTGGGCGCCGCTGCCGCTGCTGCCGTTCGTCGCCGTCATGGCCGTGCTCGCCGGCCTGGTGCGGGTGCTCGTCCGGATCGCGACCAAGGAGCCGGGGCTCGCCGCCGCCGAGCTGGCGGCGCCGCTGCGCGCCCTCGGCCGGCCCGCGGCCGTCGCCCGCGGCCGGGCCCAGGCCCGCCGCACCCGGGCCGTGCCACGCCGCACCCTGCGGCCGCTGCAGGCCGACGGCCGCACCGTGTGGCGGCAGTGGCGCGACCGACGGCTCACCCGCGCCGAGGCCCGGCGCGTCGTCCGCGCGCCCAGCGAGCTGGAGCTGCGCGAGCTCGCCGCGCTGGCCGTGCGCCGCCGGGCGGGGCTCGCGGTGGTCGCGGTCGCCCTCGTCGTCGTGACGGCCGCCGCGTTCGGGCCGCTGGTGCTCGGCGCGCTGTCCGGGGAGTCGCTGGTCGGGGGCGCGCTGCTCGCGGCGTCGTCCGGGCTGGGCGACGTCTGGGCCGCCGCCACCAGCGGCTGGGCGTCCGGGGGCCTCGGCTCGCCCGGGCCCGCCGACGCGCTGGTCACGGCCCTGCTGCCCGGCACCGCGCTCGCCGGCGGCAGCCTCGGCGTGGCGCTCGCCGTGCTCGTGCTCGGCTCGGTGCTGCTGTCGGGGCTCGGCGCCTGGTTCGCCGCGGGCGCCGCCACCCGGTCCGTGGGCGTGCGGGTCTGGGCCGCGGTGGTGTGGGCCGCGCTGCCGAGCCTGCTGCTCGCCGCGGGCCAGGGGCGCGCCGGCGCCGTGCTGGTGCACGTGGCGTTGCCGTGGCTCGCGCTCGCGCTGGCGCGCGCCGTCGGGGCGCAGCAGGTCGACGTCGTGCTGTCCGGGGTCGCCACCGCCGCCCGCGCCGAGGACGGCGCCGGGGTGCCGGGGCGGGACCCGGGCGCGCAGGAGTGGCCCGACCCCGAGGCGTGGGCGCGCGCGGGCGAGCCGGCGCGCCGGCGGGGGCGCCGGGCCGCCGGGCGCGAGGAGCGCGCGGCGGAGGGCACGACGGGCGCGACGCCGGTGGTCACCGGCGCGACGCCCGCGGTGACCGGCGCGACGCCCGCGGTGACCGGCGCGACGCCCGCGGTGACCGGCGCGACGCCCGTGGTGACCGGCGCGACCCCCGCGGTCGCGGGCGGCAGCGCCGACGAGGCCGGCGACGGGCCGTCGACGGGCTCGGCCTCCGCCGCTGCCGGGGGCGAGCCGACCACCGATCGCGACCGGGACGAGGCCAGCGACGTGACGCCGGTGCGCGGCACCCGTGCGGTGCCGGCGGCGACCGGGGCGACCGAGGTCGTGACGGCGCGGGTCCCGGCGGACGGTGACGCGGGCACGGCTGACGACGCGGGTGCGGGCGAGGACGCGGCGGGTGCGGGCGACGACACGGCGGGTGCGGCCGACGACGCGGCTGCGGCCGACGCGGCGGCGGGCGCGCGGGACGACGACGCCGGCCGGTCGCGCGGCACGGACGGCCCCGGCGCGCCGGACGCCGCCGGCGACCGCGACGTCCCCGCGACCGCCGGCGACGCGCCCGCCGACCGCACCCCCGAGCCCGGCGCGACGCACCCCGACGCCCACGCCGACGACCTCCCCGCCGCGCCCGGCCGCCCGGCGGGCTCGATCGCCGCGGCCGCCGCCGCCTCCCTCGCCCTCGCCGTGGTGGCCGCGGGCGCCCCCGTGCTGCTGCTGCCCGGCGTCCTGCTCCTGCTGGCGGTCGCCGCCTGCGCCCCGCGGGGCCGCCGGCTGCGCGTCGTGCTGGCCGCGGTGCCGGCCCTGGTGCTGCTCGGCCCGCTGCTGGCCGAGGCGGCGTCCCGCGGCCTCGACGGCGTGCGCCTGCTGCTCGCCGACCCGGGCGCGCCGCTGGCCTCCGACCCGGCCTCCCCGGTCGCGACGCTGCTCGGCGTGCCGGTCGACGGCACCGCCCTGGTGCCGTCCTGGCTGCCCGGCTGGGTGCCCGGGGCGGTCGCCACCTGGTGGCCGGTCGCGACCGGCGGCGCCGTGCTGCTGCTCGCGCTGATCGCCCTGCTCCGGGGCGCCCCGGTCGCCCGCGCCGTCCGCCTGGGCTGGTTCGTCGCGGCCGTCGGGCTGGCCGCCGCGCTGGTCGCCGGCCGGGTGGCGGTCGGCGAGGACGACGGCACCGTCGTGGTCGGCTGGGCCGGCTCCGGCGTCTCGCTCGCGATGGCCGGGCTGCTGGCCGCCGCGGTGCTCGGCACCCGCGGGACGCGCGCCTGGCTGGACCGGGCGTCGTTCGGCTGGCGGCAGCTGACCGCCGCCGTGGTGACCGCCGTCGTCGTCGTCCTCCCGCTCGCCGCCTGGGGCGGCTGGGCGTGGCAGGCGCGCGACGGCGCCGCGGCTGACCTGACCACGATGGACCGCGCGGTCGTGCCGGCGATCGGCCGGCAGACCCAGCAGTCGGAGGACGCCCCGCGGGTGCTCGCGCTCGCCCCGTCCGCCGCGGGCCCGGCGGGGGTCGCGTCCGCCGCGACCGGCGCTGTCGACTGGCAGCTGCTCCGCGGCGACGGCCCGCAGGTGCTCGAGTCCGCCGCGGCCGCCCGCACCGCCGGCCTCGGCGGCGCGCTGACCGACCTCGCGGCGGCAGAGCCGGACGACGCCGACGCCGAGGTGCAGGCCGTCGTCGGCACGCTGGCCGCCGGGTCGAGCACGGACGTGGCGGCCGACCTCGCCGCGCTGGCCGTCGCGGACGTGCTGGTGCCGCCGCTGCCCGCCGCCGAGGACGACCTCACCCGCGCGCAGGCGCGCACCGCGCTCATCGGGCGCCTCGACGCCACGCCCGGCCTCGAGCGGATCACCGAGGGCGACTCCGGGGTCATCTGGCGCGTGCAGCCCTCGGGCGGCGCGGTCGGCGAGGAGGCCGCCGGGTCGTCGGACGACGGCGCCGCCGCCGTGCCCGCCGTGGTGACCGCCTGGGCCCGCCTGGTGCCGGACGCCCGCGCGGCGCAGGACGCGGCCGGCCTCGCGTCCGCCGACGCCGTCGCGGTGCCGGCCGTGCCCGGGGTCGTGGCGCGGGTGGACGCCGAGATCGGGGCGGGCGACGCCGGGCGGCTGCTCGTGCTGGCGGAGCGCGCCGACGCCGGCTGGCGCGCCACGCTCGACGGCCGGCCGCTGCGCGCGGTGACCGACGGCTGGCGGCAGACGTTCGAGGTCGGGGCGGAGGGCGGCCGGCTGGTCGTCACGCACACCGCGCCCGACCGGACGGCGTGGACGGTCGCGCAGGGCGCGGTGGGGCTGCTGGCCCTGCTGCTCGCCCTGCCCGTCCGGCGCCGTCGGGCTGGGAGGCGATGACATGACGGACCCGACCGCCGCCGCGCGCCCGCGCCGGACCGGGCGCGCCGCGCGCCTGCTCTCCGGGGTGCTCGTGCTCGGCCTGACGGGCGGCGTGGTCGCGCTCGCGGTCGCGGCGCCGCCCAGCGAGGCCGACCCGGTGCCCGCCGCGACGGTCGACGTCGCGCCGGCGGCGGCGACCCTGGTCTGCCCGGGTCCGCTCCAGCTGCCGGACGACGCGCTGTCCGGGGACTCGGCGTTCGACCGGGTGCCGGTCGCGCCCGTGGAGCGGGTCACCGGGTTCGACACGGCGACCTCCGCCACCGCCTCGCTGACCGTGCTCGGCGAGGACCCGCTCGCGCTCGCGGACGGCGCGGGCACCGTGTCGTCGCCGGGCGCCGCGACCGTGCTGCGCGCCGAGCCCGTGGCCGGGGAGCCCGCGCGGGTGGCCGGCGCCACGTCCTCGGTCGTCACGGACGGCGACCTGCGCGGCCTGTCCGCCGCGTCCTGCGCGCGCCCGTCCGCCGACGTCTGGCTGGTCGGCGGCAGCACCGAGATCGAGAGCACCGCCGACCTCGTGGTCGTGAACCCCGGCGCCACGCCCGCGGACGTCACCGTCGAGGTCTGGGGCCCGTCCGGCCCGGTCGACCTCGCCAACGGCGGCACGTTCCTGGTCGCGCCGGGCGCGGAGCGCGTGGTGTCGCTGCCGGGCGTGGCCGCCGAGCAGCGCCGGATCACCGCGCGGGTGACCGCCGCGGGCGGCCAGGTCTCGGCCTACCTGCAGGACTCGCAGCTCGACGGCTTCACCCCGCGCGGCACCGACCTCGTCACCGCGGGCACCGGCCCCGCCACGACCCAGGTGGTCCCGGGCATCTCCGTCGTCGCGACCGAGGTGGACGCCCCGGACGCCGGCGCGCTGCGGCTGCTGGTGCCCGGCGACGAGGGCGCGACCGTCTCCGTCCGGCTGCTGGGCCCCGACGGCGACGTCGCGCTGCCCGGCGCCCAGGAGCTCGACCTCCCGGCGGGCGAGGTCACCGACGTGTCGCTGGGCGGGCTCGCCGCCGGCAGCTACACCGCCGTGGTCGAGTCGACGGAGGCCGTCGTCGCCGGTGCGATGATCGCCCGCGAGGGGAAGGCCGGCGAGCTCGACGAGGGCCCCCGCCTCGAGCGCGCGTGGGCCGCGGCCGCCACGCCGGGCGGCGGCCTCGTGGCCGTGCCCGCGGGCACGACCGGGACGCTGGTGCTGACCGCGGTGCCGACCGGCGACGACGGCGGCGCCGCGGCGGACCCGGAGCCGACGGCCACGGCGTCCGCGTCGCCCAGCCCCGAGCCCACCGAGGGCCAGCGGCCCGACCCGGAGGCGGACGCCGCGCCGCAGGGCCCCGCGGTCACCGTCACCCTGCGCGCCTACGGCACCGCCGGCCTGCTCGCCGAGCGGGAGGTCGACGTGCCGGTCGGGTCGACCGTGCCGTACGGCTTCAAGGACCTCGGCACCCGCGTGGTGGGCATCGAGGTGGTGGCGCCGGACGACGACACCGTCGACCTCGCCTGGGCGCTGTCGTCCTCGGTCGCCCACGCGAGCGGCACGCTGCTCTCCGTGCTGTCGCCGGTGACCGACGCCGAGGCCGTCACCCGGGCCCAGGTGCGCGAGGGCTCGCGGGTCGGGCTGGACTGAGCGCCGGGACGGACCGGGCGCCGGGACGGACCGGCGGGGCGCTCAGCGCGCCCGGCGCAGCTCCACGACCTCGCGGCCCTTCAGCCCGGCGGACACCGCCACCCGGACCGGCCAGTGGTACCACCGGTGGTACCGCCGGTGCAGGTACCGCTCCGCGGACCGGTGGTGCGCCGAGATCATCGCGGCCGGCTTCGCCTTCCACGACACCCCGCCGACGTGGGTCACCCGCGCGGACGGCACGTAGAGGTTCGGCCGGCCCGCCAGCGCCAGGCGCTCGCCCAGGTCCACGTCCTCGAAGAACATGAAGTAGTCGTCGTCGAACCCGCCGACCGCCTCGAACGCGTCGCGGCGCAGCAGCAGGCACGCCCCGGACAGCCAGCCCGCGACCCGCTCCGCGCCGACCGTCTCCTGGCGGCGCTGGTACGCGCGGGTCCAGGGATTGCCCGGCCACACCCTGCCGAGCACGGCGTGGCCGGCGCCCTGGGTGAGCGACGGCAGCTCGCGCGCCGACGGGTAGACCGTGCCGTCCTCGTTGAGCAGGGCCGGCCCGAGCGCGCCGGCCGTCGGGTTCCGCTCCGCCGCGTCGAGCAGGGCGTCGAGCGAGCCGGGCTCCCAGACCACGTCCGGGTTCGCCACGACGAGGAACGGCTGCGTCGCGCCGCGGGCGCCGGCGTTCGCGCCGCCGCCGTAGCCGAGGTTCTCGCCCGTGCGGACCACGCGCCCGCCCGCCTCGGCGGCGACCCGGTCGGCGACCTCGGGGTCCGCGCCGTTGTCGACCAGCACCAGCTCGACCGGCGCGGTCGTCGCCGTCGCCAGCGACCGGGTGAAGTCGGTCAGCTCCGGGCCCGGGTTGTAGACGATCGTCACGACCCGGACGGCGGGGCGGTCCCCGGACGGCTCCGGGTCGGGGGTGGCGGGGGCGCGGCGCGGCTCGGGGCTGGTCGTCATGGCCGGGTCAGGCTACCGCCCGTCCCCGAGCTCCGGGTCGACCTCCTCGGGCGACCGGCCGAGCAGGTGCGCGACCTGCTCGACGACCACCTCGTGCACGACGTCCGCGAGCTCGTCCGCGTCGACCGCGCGGGACTCCACCGGCCGCCGGTACACCACGATCCGCGGCGGCAGCCCGGGCTGGGAGGGGAACGACCGGCCGAGCGGCACGCCGCCGGACTCCCACGGGGCGGGGTCGGACGGCGGCACGTCCTCGACGGCGAACTCGACCCCGTCGAGGTACTTCCCCCAGCGGACCTCCAGGCGCTCCACCGAGTCGAGCACCAGGTCGTCGAACCGCTCGGCGCGCGTGCGGTGCGCCGGCAGCGTCGCCGGGAGCAGCGGGCCGCGGATGCCGCGGCCGCGGCGGTCCCGGCGCCGGACCGCGCCGACGCGGGGGACGGGTCCCCCGGGGGTGCCGGGAGCGGCGGGGACGTGCCGACGGGGTGCCACCACGGCACTGTATCCGGGTGAGAAGGCGGGTCGCGCGCACGCTCCCGCCGCAGGCGGCGGTAGGTTCTACCCCGTGAGACCCGTCCGCCAGTGCTCCCGCACCGCGTGCGGTCGTCCGGCGGTCGCGACCCTGACGTACGTGTACGCCGACTCGACGGCCGTGCTCGGCCCGCTCGCCAACCTCGCCGAGCCGCACTCCTACGACCTGTGCGCCGAGCACGCGTCGCGCCTCACGGCCCCCCGCGGCTGGGAGGTCGTGCGGCTGACGCCCGAGTTCGTCGAGACCGGCCCGAGCCACGACGACCTGCTCGCGCTCGCCGACGCCGTCCGCGAGGCCGGCCGGCCGGCACCGCGGCACGCCGCCGCCGTGCCCGACGGGCTGCCGCCGGCCGCCGAGCTCGACACCGAACGCCGCCGCGGGCACCTCCGCGTGCTGCGCGGCGAGGAGGGCTAGCCCGCGATGGCCGGTGCAGGGGGCGGCGGCGGAGCGCGCCGCAAGGGTCGCCGGGGGGAGCCCGAGCCGACGCCGCTGGGCTCCCTGAGCCAGGCCGGCCAGGAGCACGCGCCCGGCACCGAGGTCTGCGAGGCCTGCGGCTCGACCCGGCTCACCCGGCTGCACCTCGCGCTGGCCGACGGGACCGACGTGACGTTCGTGTCCTGCCACGAGTGCGAGCACCGGGCCTGGTTCCCGCTGGACGGCGACGGGACGTCGCTGAGCCGGGACGAGGTCGTGCGGCGGTCCAGCCGGGGCTGACCCGGCACCCGTCCGGGTGGAGGGCAGCACCCCTGGTCGCACCGCGTGACGACACCCCGATGGGATACCGTGACGCCGTGCCCGAGACCTCCGCGCTGCCCGACCTGACCGGCCTGATCAAGGCGTACGACGTCCGGGGCACGGTCCCGGACCAGCTGAACGCCGACGTCGCCCGCGCGATCGGCGCGGCCTTCGCCGACGTCGTCGTCCTGCCCGAGGCCGCGGACGGTGCCCGCCCGCGCGTGGTCATCGGCAACGACATGCGGCCGTCCGGGCCGGAGCTGGTCGGCGCGTTCGCCGCGGGGCTGGCCGCGCGCGGCGTCGACGTCATCACGATCGGGCTGTGCTCGACCGACGGGCTGTACTTCGCGTCGGGCAAGCTCGGCATCCCGGGCGCCATGTTCACGGCGAGCCACAACCCCGCCGAGTACAACGGGATCAAGCTCTGCCGCGCGGGCGCCCGCCCCGTCGGCCAGGACTCGGGCCTGTCCCGGGTGCGCGACCTCGCCGCCGAGTACCTGCGCGACGGCGTGCCGACCCCGGCCGAGGGCGCCGCGACCGGCGAGGTCACGGAGCAGGACCTGCTCGGGGACTACGCGTCGTTCCTGCGCGGCCTGGTCGACCTGTCCGGCATCCGCCCGCTCAAGGTCGTCGTGGACGCCGGCAACGGCATGGGCGGGTTCACCGCGCCGGCCGTGCTCGGCACCGGCGCGGGCCTGCCCGAGCTGCCGCTCGAGGTCGTGCCGCTGTACTTCGAGCTGGACGGGACGTTCCCGAACCACGAGGCGAACCCGCTGGAGCCGGAGAACCTGCGCGACCTGCAGAAGGCGGTCGTGGAGCACGGCGCGGACCTCGGCCTCGCGTTCGACGGCGACGCCGACCGCTGCTTCGTCGTCGACGAGAACGGCGACCCGGTCAGCCCGTCCGCGATCACGGCCCTCGTCGGCCTGCGCGAGATCGAGCGGGAGAAGGCGGAGGGCCGCACGCCCACCGTGATCCACAACCTCATCACCTCGATGGTCGTGCCCGACCTGGTGACCGCGGCCGGCGCGAAGGCCGTCCGCACCCGGGTGGGCCACTCGTTCATCAAGGCGCAGATGGCGGAGTCGGACGCGGTGTTCGGCGGCGAGCACTCGGCGCACTACTACTTCCGCGACTTCTTCTTCGCGGACACCGGCATGCTCGCGGCGCTGCACGTGCTCGCCGCGCTCGGCGGCCAGCCGCACCCGCTGTCGGCGCTCGCCGAGCAGTACCAGCCGTACGTCGCCTCGGGGGAGATCAACTCCCGCGTCGCCGACGTCGCCGCGGCCCGCGCGCGGGTCGTCGAGGCGTACGTCGAGCAGCAGGGCGCGGGCCCGGTCACGGTCGACGAGCTCGACGGCCTGACCGTGTCGCACTGGGACGGCCACCCGCAGTGGTGGTTCAACCTCCGCGCGTCGAACACCGAGCCGCTGCTGCGGCTCAACGTCGAGGCCGCCGACGAGGACATCATGGAGAAGGTCCGCGACGACGTGCTCGCCCTCGTCCGCCAGGACGGTGCCGCGTGAGCGCCGCCGAGCCCGTGGGCACCACCGGCCTCGCCCCCTGGGTGCGGGAGCTGCTGCGCTGCCCCGTGACCGGCGCGACCCTGGTCGACGGCGTCGGCCCGGGCGGCCAGCCCGAGCTCGTGTCGACGGACCCGGACCGCCCGCTGGCGTACCCGGTCCGCGACGGCATCCCCGTCCTCCTCGCCGACGAGGCCCGCCCGGTCTAGCATCTCCGCTCGGGCCACCGCGCGGCGGCCTCGGGGGACCTCGGTCGCCCGTGCGCTGACCAGCGGAGGGACCGGCATGGCACACGGAGGCGGGAACAAGGCGATCATCGCCGCGCTGTCCGCGAACCTGGGCATCGCGGTGACGAAGTTCATCGCGTTCCTGCTCACGCAGTCGAGCTCGATGCTGGCGGAGTCGGTGCACTCGGTCGCGGACTCGGGCAACCAGGTGCTGCTGCTGCTCGGCGGCAAGCGCGCTCGGCGGGCGGCTGACGAGCAGCACCCGTTCGGCTACGGGCGCGAGCGCTACATGTACGCGTTCATCGTGTCCATCGTGCTGTTCAGCCTGGGCGGCCTGTTCGCGCTGTACGAGGCGTGGCACAAGTTCGCCGACCCCCACCCGATCGAGTCCTGGCAGTGGGTGCCGATCGCGGTCCTGCTCGCGGCGATCGTCATGGAGGGCTTCTCCTTCCGCACGGCGATCAAGGAGGCGAACCACACCCGCGGCGACCAGAGCTGGGTGTCGTACATCCGCACCGCCAAGGCGCCCGAGCTGCCGGTCGTGCTGCTCGAGGACTTCGGCGCGCTGATCGGCCTGGTGCTCGCGCTGTTCGGCGTGTCCATGACGCTCGTGACGGACGACGGGCGCTGGGACGCGATCGGGTCCGCCGCGATCGGCGTCCTGCTCGTGCTGATCGCGATCGTGCTCGCCATGGAGACGAAGAGCCTGCTGCTGGGCGAGTCGGCCAGCCGCAAGGACGTCGACGCCATCCGGGCCGCGCTGGTCGGGCCGGGCGTGCCGTCGGTGATCCACCTGCGCACGCTGCACCTGGGGCCGGAGGAGCTGCTGGTCGCGGCCAAGATCGAGGTGCCGGCGGCGTCGAGCGCGGCGGACGTCGCTGAGGCGATCGACGCGGCGGAGCGGCGGGTGCGGGCGGCGGTGCCGATCGCGCGGGTGATCTACCTGGAGCCGGACCTGCGGCACGCGCTCGCCGCGGGCTGACGGTCGGCCTGGGTCGACGCCTCTC
>Ga0164306_10000868_pt1 | contig 12845 bp, 6 predicted proteins | sample Whisoiple_242_MG_FD_110213 | JGI IMG/M metagenome (GOLD analysis project Ga0164306, IMG submission 110213) | Soil microbial communities amended with fresh organic matter from upstate New York, USA - Whitman soil sample_242_MG | ecosystem: Environmental > Terrestrial > Soil > Unclassified >... | reverse complement strand
GGGAGTTCGGAGGACGTCGATGAACCGGCGGGGTACCGCGCCCCCTTCCCCCTTCGACGCTCCCTGGCCGCCGGTGTCGAGACGTACTCCCGGCGCGTGACGACGCCACGGGGGACAGGCGTACGGGTGAGGTCGGTGGAGGCGCCCCGCTCAGTCCTCCGCGTCGCGGACCAGGAGTGCGATCTGCACCCGGTTCTCGACCGCCAGCTTCGCGAACAGGCTGCCGGTGTGGGCCTTGACCGTCGCGACGGTGATGCGCAGCCGCTCCGCGATCTGCGGGTTACCCAGTCCGTCCGCGATGGCCCGTGCGGTCTCCCGCTCCCGTTCGGTCAGCACGGACAGCCGCCGGCGCGCGGCCTCACGGTGACGCCCACGGGCGTGCGCGGAGTCCGGGCCGGTGGCCGCGGCGATCACCCGCGCCGTGGCCGCCGGTGACAGCACCGGGTTCCCGTCCGCGACGGTCCGCACCGCGTCGAGGATGCGTGAGGGCGGGGTGTCCTTGAGGACGAATCCGAGCGCACCTACGCGCAGCGCCCCGAGGACCAGGTCGCTGGAGTCGAAGGTGGTCAGCATCAGCACCCGTGGCGGAGCCGGCCGGGCGAGCAACGCGCGAGCCGTGTCCAGACCGTCCCGCCCCGGCATCCGTACGTCCATCAGCACCACATCGGGCCGCTGCTCGTCCACCACGCGGAGCGCGGCGTTCCCGTCGGCCGCCTCCGCCACGACGGTCAGGTCCGGTTCGCCGTCGATGACGAGCCGCAGGGCCATGCGCACCAGTTCCTCGTCGTCCACGACGACGACACGTACGGGATCGTCCCGATTTTCCACTCATGCGCTCCTCTCGTGGATGTGGGCGGGGCCGTCCGGCCAGGGCAGTCGTGCGGTGAGAACGTACCCGCCCCCGGGCGTGGCACGGTGGTCGAGTTCGCCCCCGGCGAGGCTGACCCGTTCGCCCAGGCCCAGCAGGCCGAAGCCGGAGGCCGGTGGCGGTGCGGTGCGCAGGGGGGCCGGTCCGTTCCGGACACCGATGCCGAGGGTGCCGCCCGCGGTGCCTTCGAGGGTGACGCGCACGACCGCGCCGGGGGCGTGCTTGGCAGCGTTGGTCAGCGCTTCCTGGACGACCCGGTAGCAGGTCCGTCCGACGCCGTCGGGCGGCGTTCCCGCCACGGCGTCGGTGAGCCGGACGTCGAGGCCCGAGGTGCGGGCGTCGGCCACCAGGTCGGGGAGCCGGTCGAGGGAGGGCTGCGGCGGTTCCGGGCGGCCGGGGCCGGAGCGGAGCACGCCGAGGACCTCCCGCAGCTCCTCCAGCGCCTGGTGGGAACCCTCGGCGATGCCCCGGACCAGGACGCGGTTCTCCTCGGCCGAGAGGTCACCGCGGTGGTCGAGCACCCCGGCCTGCATGGCGACCAGGGAGATGCGGTGCGCCAGGACGTCGTGCATCTCGCGCGCGATCCGGTTGCGTTCCAGCGCCCGTGCCTGCGCCGCCCGCGCACACTGCTCCCGTTCCGCGCTCTCCGCCCGCTCCCGCAGCGACCGCACCTCGACCCTCCGCGCTCCGACCGCCATGCCGGCGGCCACCGCGATCCCCGCGGTCAGCGCCGGCACCACGATCTGGACCCACCACAACGCCTCGGCCGAACCCTGCACCGGGTACATCCCGAGGGCCAGCTGCGACGCGGTCACGTAGGCGAGAACGACGGCCCCGATCTCCACCGGGCGACGGCGGGTGGAGACCGAGCACAGCGCCAGCAACGCGGCGCCGGTGGCGAGCGCCGACACGGTCGAGGCGACGGTGACCACCAGGGCGACCACGAGGGGCCACCGCCGCCGCCACAGGAGCACCGTCAGGCAGCCCAGGGCCACCAGCGGATCACCGACGAGGATCCAGGAGCCCGGGCCGCCGGACCCGTTCCGCATCAGCGCGGCGGTCGAGAGCCAGACAGGCAGGCTCACGAGCCCGGCCACCGTCAACCGCCAGGCCTGTTGCCACCACCCGAGCCGAGGCACAACGTCCGTGTTCACCAGGCCATTGTCGCCACATCGTGCGTCCGGCGGATCAGACCCAGGACCGATACGCATAGGACCCAGGTCGAAGAAGCACCTTGCTCGCGGTTGGGGCCGGGCCGGTCCGCCGGGCCGATGTCTCTCCCGCGTCCGCCGGACAGACTCGTTCGCGTGCCGGTGAAGCCCCCAACAGGAGGAAACCCCATGCGCGGAAGCCTGTTCCTCGCTCTCACCGCCCCCGCGTCGGCCGCGTTCGCCCTACGGCAGCAACACGTGCGCCGACGACGCGACGACGACGTTCCTGACCACCGGGAACGTCGCCCGCGCGATCTCTCCTGCGCGGCGGAACCGGCCAGCTGAACCACGACGCCCGTACAGGAGGCGACGCAACATGTTCGAGGAGATACGAAGCCGCAGGGCCGCCCGGCGGGTCACCCCGGGTGACGGACGTCCGCTCAAACGGTTCCGCTGGTGGCAACTGCCCTACCGTTCCCTGTTCTACCTCTGCCTGCCCGACGACAGCGGCGGACAGTCGGTCTACGCCGTGGACGTCAGGCGTGGCCAGGACCAGACATCCGCGGAGGCCAAGGCCGACCTGTACCTCGACGGCCGGCACCACCTCCGCTCGAGGCTCCCCGCCGCCTTTCCGGTCCCGGGCGGCACCGTCGAGGTACGGCTGAGCGCCTTCGGGCTGCGGCGCTGCCACTACGTCACCGCCGGGGGCACGGAAGAGCTGCTCGTCCCGGACAGGGCTTCCGCCGAGGGGCGCCGCGCCCGCTTCGGCCGCGCGCATCCGGCGCTGAGCCGCGGGATCGGCACCGTCTCGCTGACCGTACTCGTCGTCGCCCTGGTCGTGTTGGCCGCACAGCTCGCCCAACAGATCACCGAGGTGCCCGCGGTGGCCGAGCGAGTCGGGTCGTTCACCGCACCGGTCCGTCCACCGGCCTGGTGCAACGCGGTGCTGACCCTGGTCACCCTGGCGGCCGGTACGGAGAGGGCCCTGCGGGTGCGGTACAGCAGGCTGCTCGACGGTACGGCCGCCTGACCGCGCGGACGGCCGACGGCGCAGGCAGGCGTGGTCAGGCGTCGCCGTCCTGGCGGCGAGGGCAGCCGTCTGCGCCAGGAGTGCGGCGGGCGGTTCGTTCAGGTTCAGGGCGTGGGCGGTGATCGTCACGGGGGAACGGCGGATCACGTGGTCGGTGGGGGCCGGGCCCGACGTGGTCGCCGCGTGGACGAGGTGGCCGTGGGTGAGGCCCAGGGCGGTGCAGTAGGCCAGGAGCGGGAGGGCCGCACATGCGAAACGGCGAGAAGCGCCCGGTCCTGCACGCCCCCTCTCCGGAACGCGGCCCCGGCCGTCGTCCCCGGTGGCCTGTTCATGCCGGTTCCCAGGCGGCCGCGCACAGGGACTCGGACACGGCGGAGGCGTAACGGGCCGCGGCGAGCCAGTGGGTCGCGAAGCCGTCGGTGTCGGCGGGGAGAAGGCGGCCGAACCGGTCGCGTTCGCGCCGGGCCGCCGAGGCGCACAGGGCGGTGAGAAGGCCGGCGGCCGTGGGAAGGCCCGCCCGGCGGAGGCGGCGGGTCTCGGCGGAGACGTCACCGAGCATGCCGAGGGCGGCGCGGCCCGCCGGGACCGTCTGTTCGACGCGTCGCTCCAGGAGGTGCAGGGGTGAGTACGCGCCGGCGTCGCCGGCTTTCTGCGGGGCGGGGTCCACGCGGGCGTCCGGGACGGGGAGATCGGCGCGGCGAAGACGGTCGAGGCCGAGGTCGATCGTGCCCTCACCGGTGGGGTGGGAGCAGGCGAGGAGAGCGAGTCTGGGATGGAGCGCGGGTACCAGACGGCCGACGATCCGCAGCCGTGTCCCCGGTGCCGTGGCCAGCAGCATCAGGTTGTCCCGGTGGGCCAGTGCCGGGTCGTCGTCGGCGACCGTGAGCCGGACGGTGACACCACCGTCGCACGACGCGAGCAGACAGGCGCCGCCCGGCTCCCTCACGAGGCCGCGAAGTTCGACGTCCAGGAAGAGCAGATCGCTGCCGCCGGCATCCGGATCCGCGTAGCGGGACGTGGACCGCAGAGCTTGTGCGGCCTGCTGGGACGGGGGAACCTCCCACAGGGCGGCGAGTGGTGGTTCCGTCCATGCCGCGCCCCGGGCGGTGACCGCCCTGACGCCCTTTCCGGCGCCGAGTCTGCCGTCCGGCGAGACCGTCGCCCCCGAGACCGCCAGCCCCGCCCGGCCCAGTTCCCGGTGGGTGAGCGCGCTCTCCCCGAGGCGCACGGCCCGGTCGGCCGCTCCCAGGGCGCGTCCGACGCCGCCGGGTGCCACGTCGCCGACAGTGAAAAGCCGGCCGTCCGGCCCGGCGACCCAGGTGCGGACGCCGCCGTGTCCCGAGCCGGTGACCACGGGTTCGGTGAACAGGCCGTACAGGCGCAGCGAGCCGTCCGGGCTGTACGGCCTGCGTGACCGGCCTCTGAGGGCGGCCAGTTCCGTACCTGAGGCGGTGCCCATCCGGTGCGCGATCCCCAGGACGTCGGCCAAGGCCGTGACGAGGCCGGCGGTGCGGTAGGACGGGTCCCCGGCACGGGCCGCGCGCAGCAGCGTGACGACGGACAGCGCGGCGCCCGCGACGCGCGGCAGGTGCTGGAGCCGGGCGGTGTGAGCGGCGCGCAGGAGCGCCGCCTGGGCGACCGCACCGGCCCCGTCGACACCGGCCTCCAGCACGGCCGCGGCCGCCGACCACACGGCCTCGGCCGCTGCACGCTGGGCCGGGCTCGCCACGTCGGGCGCCGACACGGTGTCGTCGGGCCGTGATGCGGGTTCGACCGCGGTGGCGTCCTGCGGTCCGGCGGGCTCCGGGGCCGGATCCGCCGTAGGGGCTGCGCAGGCGGCGGCCGCGCGGTGGACGCACGCCGGGGCGAGGAGGCAGCCGCACGTGATGGCGTCAGCCGTCACCACCACGCCGCCCGGGGCGTGCAGCCGCAGATCGGTCTCCTCGTCGACCGCGATCGTCACCGTGTCCCCGTCGTGCTGCACAGGGCGGGCGCCGAGCTTGGTGACTGCCGCGTCCAGCCGCTTGCGCAGCCGGGGCGAGAGGTCTTCCACCAGGGTGGCCGTGACCTCCGGTGCGACACGGGGCAACTGGGCGGCGGTCATGCGGTCTTCTCCCCTATCCAGCGGGCCAGTTCGAGTGGGCTGAGTGCTGCCACGGGCATACCGGCGGCCACGAGCTGGCCGGCGACCCCCGTCGAGTAGCGGGGCCGGCCCGCGTCGTCGAGGCTCGCGCACCCGAGGACGTGGGCCCCGGTGGCCACCAGGGCCCGCACCTCGGCCAGCAGTCCGCCGAGTGGAGCGCCCTCCTCGAAGTCGCTGATGACGACGACGAGGGTCCGGGTGGGCACCGTGATCAGACCGCGTGCGTGCCGCATCCCGGCGGCGATGTGTGTGCCGCCGCCCACGCTCACCTCCAGCAGGAGGGAGAGAGGGTCGTGCACATGACCGGTGAGGTCCACGACCTCCGTGGAGAAGGCGAGGAAGTGGGTGCTCAGGGCCGGCACGCCGGCCAGCACGGATGCGGTCAACGCGGACCAGATCGTGGACGCCTCCATGGATCCGGAGACATCCGTGACGATGATCAGACGCCAGTCGGCGGACCGGCCGGCCCGGCTGCGGAACACCGGCTTCTCGGGAATGACCTGGACCGTTCCGTCCGCCGTCCGGCGGGCGGTGGCCAGATTGGCGCGCAGCGTGCGCGCCAGGTCGAGTCGGCCGCCCGGGCGGCGGGTGGGCCTGGCCAGCATGGTGCCGGTGAGCGCGGGCCGCAGCCGGGTGGCGAGCTGCCGGGTCAGTTCGTCGACCAGCCGCCGGACCAGAGGCCGGAGCGCCGCGAGACGCGCCTCGGGAAGGCCGCCGGCGTAGCGCAGGACCGTACGGAGCAGTTCCACGGAGGGTGCGGCGGCCGCCGGGTCGATCTCGGTGAGGACGTCCTGCCGGCCGGTCGCGGCCGCGGCGGCGAGGACCTCCTCCCGGACACCCGGGCCGAACAACGCGGCCAGTTCCTCGGACCACTCGCGGACACCGGGAAACGACGCCTCCCTGCCTCCACGTCGGCCGCCGCCCTGGCCAGGACCTGGCATGCCACCACGTGACCCCTCGCCGCGCCCTTCCCCGTACAGCTCGTCCAGCGCGGTCGCCAGACGGGCTGCGGAGGACGGCAGTCGATCGGGGCGTCGCCCCAGTACGAGCCGCCATCGGTCGGAGGGTGCGAGGGTCCGCGCGGCGCCGGCCGCGACCCGCGCGGGCACGGGGACGGCGGAGGCGTCCGCCCCGGTGGCGGGTGTGGGGGTGAGGGATGCCCGGGTGGTGGGTGGCGGGGGCGCGGCGAGGCGGTCCGGCCGTGAGGCGAACCGGTCGTCGTGCGCGGGGGACGGTACCGGCAGGCCGAGGCCGGTGAGCAGTTCGCGGGCGGAGAGGTCGGCGGCCGTTCGCGCCGCCAGGGCGGCCGGGTCGTCTGCGTCGAGGCTGTCCATCCGTTCGCCGAGCCTCTCCTCGACGGTGTCCAGCAGCCGGTCACGTGCGGCCGGGCTGAGGGTGTCGAAGCCGCCGCGCAGGGCGGGCAGCCGTGCCAGGAAGGCGGCGTCGTCCAGCTCCACCACACGGTGCAGCAGGGGGTCCAGGGCGCCGGATCCGGTGGTCAGGAGCGGGCCTGCCACTGTCAGGACGCCGATGAGGCGGGCCGTGAGCGTGGCCCGGGAGGTGCTGTCGACAGCACCGTCCACCCACGAGGCGACGCGCACTCCGAAGGCCTCGGCCTCCTCGTGGCCCGTGAGCACCCGGACCGCCCCGGCAGCCGCGGCGATCAGCGGGGTGCCGTCGGCGGCCAGCCGGACGAGGGCGGCGGTGAGCCGGATGCCTCCCACGCGGTCGGCGCGCTGGGCCAGTTCGAGGAGGGCGCGAGCGTCCTCGGGGTCCTCGGACCCGGTGAGTCCGTCGACCTGACGGACCGCCGCCGAGGTCAGCAGTTCCGCCGCGTGCGCGATGCGGGCAGCCCGGGCGGAGGCCGCGGGGGAGGCGGGGCCGGCCGGGTCCTCGGTGGCTCCGGGAACCGGCGAAGTCCCGGCAGCGGACGCGGCGTCGGGGGCGGCCGGACCCGGCAGGTGGCCGGCGCGGATGCGGTCCAGGAGGTCGAGCCCGGTGAGGATTTCGGGAAGGGTGCCGCTGGAGGGGAGCACGACCGCCAGCTCCGTGAGCCGTTCGTCGGCCAAGGAGGGGAGCCCGCACTCGGTGGCCTCCGTCAGGCCCCTCACGACCTGGGCGGCCGTGGGACCGCCCTCCGCGCGCTCGGTCGCGTGCCGCCGGCGCAGCACCCCCTCGGCCGCCTGGGCGGGGGTGACGCCCCGGGCACCGGCCGCGGTGAGCATCGCGGCCGTCGCCGGGGTCCACCCCACCTGCCAGCGGGTCGTCAGTCCTTCCGAACCCGCGGCTCCCGTCACCGCCTGTTCCTTCGCGTAGGGGATGCCGCACACCGTCAGCCTGCGCAGGAGCAGTTCCCGCCGTCCGTCGAGGGTGGAGCGGGCAGGGTCGAGCCGGAGATCACGTGGCGTCCTCTCATGGGCGTCCTCCGGGCCGGGGAGCGAGAGCGCCGACGTCTCGGCCTCCACGGCCGGACCCAGGCCGCTGCGCGGAGCCGCGGGTACGGGCCGTCCGGTGCGGGCTCCGACGAGTACGCGTTCGAGGGCCTGGGCGACGGCTCGGCCGGTGCCGTAGGTCTCGCCGCGCCCGAGCACCGTCTGCACGGCCTCCAGGAACTCGCCACGGCCGGGGGCGGGCAGTTCACGCAGCCGGGCCAGGTCACCGGCGACCCGGACGACCTCCCGGGCGTCCGCCGGGCCGTAGGGATGGCCCAGTTCGCGCAGGGCCGTACAGACACGGACCGCGGTGCGGATCAGTGTCTCGTGCAGCGCCGACGGGGAACCGGCGGCCTCCAGAACGGCCTGCTGCCACTCCGGGTCCCTGATGCCCGCCGGGTACCCGGAGCGTGAGTCGAGGAGCGGGTAGGTGTACGGGATCAGGGAGACCGTGCACGCCTCCGCCGACCCGGCTCCGGCCGCCCCGCCGCCTCCGTTCTGCTCCCGTGGTGCGGCGGACGTGGCCTGCCCCCACGGGGCGGGTGAGGTGGGTGCCCCCGCGGCCCCGGCGGCGGACGGCAGCAGTGCCGGGGTGTGGAAGGCTCCCACCACCACGGCGGGTCGCCGGCCGCTCGCCAGGGCCTCGGCGACGTGTGCGCGCATGCAGTCCTCGCGCACCAGGTCACCGCCGTCCACGCCGCCCGTCGCCTCGGCCTCGTACCGCAGCGCCCAGCCTGTGAGGAGGGCTGCGCGGCGGAGTGCCTCCGGCGTCGAACCAGGTGCGGGTGCCTCCACCAGCCGGTCCCACAGGTCGTCGCCGTCGCGGCCGGTGAGCCGGGACCGCAGGGCGGCGGACAGTCCGTGGCCGTCCCCCGCGGGCGTGGGGCCGGGCCCCGGGGTATCCGGCCCGCCGCGAACCCAGGTCCGGTCGGCCAGCGGCAGATCGCAGGCCACCGCCGGGACGCCGTTCCGTGCCGCCCAGCGCAGGGCGACCAGTTCGGGCGAGAAGTCCGCGAACGGATAGAAGGCGGGACCTCGTTCGCCGGCCGCCCCCGTCCCGTCGGCGGGCACGGCGGCGAGCCCACCCGGAGCCTCGGTCTCCTCGTGGGCGGGCCAGCCCAGCCAGGGCTGGAACTCCGCGGGCGGCTCGACGAGGAGGACGTCGGGGGCCGCCGCGTCCAGCAAGGCCGGGACGGCGGCCGCGAGGGAGGGCGCGTGGTGGCGCACCCCGATCAGGAACGGCAGCCCGGGGCCGGTCGCGGCGAGGGCCGCGACCGCAGCCTCCGGAGAGGTGGGCCCGGCAGCGCGGCCCGGGGGCGCACCGGCGGGCGACACCTCAGTGCCGGGCGGCGCGTCGGTGGCGGGCGACGTCCGGGCAGTGGCCCCGTCGCGGGTGGTCGACCGGATCATCCGTCAGCTCTCCAGTACCGCGCGAAGCTCCCACAGGGCACGCCAGGTCGCCGACCCCTGTTCCGCGCGCCTGCGCACCGGACCGTCCCAGTACCCCAGCAGCCGTGCCGCGTCGGCGGGATCGTCCTTCCGTACGACGCCGAGCAGATGGCCGGGCAGGAGGGAGAGCACGTCGCGGTCGCCCGGGAAGTAGGCGGTGGCCAGACCCAGGGATCCCGCGACGGACACCGCCTCGGCCGTGCTCATCACCGTGGAGGGACGTTCGACCTCCCAGCCTTCCGCCGAGCGGCCGTCGCGCAGGTCCCGGAAGGCGGTGACGAGCGCTTCGAGAACAGCCTCGTCCACCTGGTAGGCGGCACCCGCGCGTTCGACGGCTGCCCGGGACTGGCGCCGGACGAGTGCGGTCTCGGCGTCCATGTCCCCGATCGGGCCCACCGTCTCGAAGTTGAAGCGCCGCTTCAACGCGGCCGACATCTCCGAGACGCCCTTGTCCCGCAGGTTGGCGGTGGCGATGAGGGTGAACCCGGGAGCCGCGTGCACCTGGGCGCCTTCGGCTCCCGCGAGTTCGGGCACCGCGATCCGCCGTTCGGACAGCAGCGACACCAGTGCGTCCTGGACCTCGGGGAGGCAACGGGTGACCTCCTCGACGCGGGCGACGGCGCCCCGGGTCATCGCGGTGAGCACCGGGGAGGGCACCAGGGCCTGCTCGGTGGGGCCCTGGGCGAGCAGCAGAGCGTAGTTCCAGCCGTACTTGAGCTGGTCCTCCGTGGTGCCCGCGGTGCCCTGCACGGTGAGCCCGCTGGTCCCGCAGACGGCGGCGGACAGGAGTTCGGAGAGCATGGACTTGGCGGTGCCGGGTTCGCCGACCAGCAGCAGTCCGCGCTCGCCGGCCAGGGTGACCACGCAGCGTTCGACCAGAGCCCGTTCACCGACGAACTTCTGCTCGATCACCAGGCGGCGCGGCACTCCGGCGCCGGGCCGCGCGGTCTTCGGCAGGCCGAGCGCCTCGCCCGCACTGCCCATCACGAAGGTGACGACGGCGCGCGGGGTGAGGAGCCAGCCGGGCGGGCGGGGCCCCGAGTCGTGGGCGGCGAGGAAGGCCAGCTCGGTGGCGTACTGCTCCTCGGGCGGGGTGACCTGGCGGTTCTGCCCGCCGGAGACACCGGCGGTGGGCGTCGCCCGGTCCGGGACCCCGTCCGTGCGGGTGCTCCCTGTGGTGGTCGTGGTGTCGCTCGTCATCGGCGGCGGCCCTTCCGGGGTGCGCGGGTTTCCAGTTCTTCGAAAGCGGGGGCGTCGCCGCCCCTGGTCCGCGCCCAGGCCGTGGCGAACAGCTCGGGTACGGGAATGCCGGGCAGGGTTCGGGCGTACCCCTCCACGGGGTACAGCCGTTCCTTCCAGGTCTCCAGCGGCAGACCGGGCGCACTGCGCTCGAGCCAGCCGCAGGGGAGGAACAGGGTGCGCCCGGCACGGGAGCGTTTGGCCTCCACCACGAGGTCGGTGGCCGCGAGCTCCGCCCGGGCCCTCTTGATCCGTGCGGGCTTCCACTCGGTCCAGCGGGCGCAGTTGCGGTCCGTCGGGTCGGGCAGGGCGAGCAGCATCAGATAGAGGGCGGCGGCGTCGGCGCTCAGCCCGAGTGCCTCGGCGGCCTCGGTCACCAGATCCGGCACCGTGTGCGTCGGGTCCTGGGCAGGGTGGTGCGGGGTTCCGTCGGGGGCTCCCGCCGAGACCAGCGCGTCGATCTCCTTGCCCAGCAGGATGCGCAGGGCGCCCAGTTCGCTCATCCGGTACGGCGCGACCGTGCCTTCGACCAGGCCGAACGCCGGGTCCTCGGGGCCTTCCAGACGGGCCGGCCGGACCAGGAGTTTCTCGTGGTTGCCGTGGCCCGCTGCGAGGAGCAGCGCCGCACCGGCCCGGACCAGGCCGTCGGGCTCCGCGCCGCCGGACTCCGGAAGCTGGTGTGCGGCCCGGATCACGGGGCCGATCGAGCCGCCGTCCTCGGTCCAGTCCAGCCCGAGGTCCAGCACCAGGTCCGGTTCGGCGAGGGTGCGGCGCAGTGCCGCGAGCCCGGCGGGCAGGTGCGCCCGCAGGGGGTGCCCGTACGGCACGGTGTAGGCGAGGGTCCGCAGGGCGGTCAGCGCGGTGGAGAGCGAGCCGTGACCGCTCACCCGGCGCAGGACGGGTCGCCCCGTGCCGTCCTCGACGGGAACGCCGTGGCCCAGCCAGGTCGTGGAGGCCGGGTTGAGGACCAGATCGACGGCGCGGGGCGTGGTGCCCGACAGGTCGAGGTCCAGTTCCTCGGGAACACGGACGAGGGAGGCGAGACGTGACCGCCAGACCTCGGCGGCGGCCTGGACGTCCGGGCCCGTGGCCCACAGTTCGCCCGGGTCCCCGGGCAGCAGCGCCTGGGCCAGGGCCTGACGGTCGGCCTGGGGCAGGGCGTTCAGCCGTGCCTGGGCCGCCTCGAAGGCACGGGTCTTCGCCCCGAGCAGACCGAGCGCCTCGGCGCCCGGCTCGTCGACGGCGGCCGACACCAGGGCCACGGACTGGAGAGGCCCGATCCCGGTGGCCGTGTGGAAGGCCTCGGCGGCTTCGGGACGCCAGGGCGCCGGGCCCTGCTCCTTCACCAGGGTGGTGAGCCGGGTGAGCCGGGTGCGGTCGATGCCCTGCCGGTGGACGTGCTCCCGGTCCAGGGTGAAGCCGGGAACGGGACCGAAGGCGCCGGTGGGGTCGTGGTCCAGTGCCAGCCAGCGTGCCGCGTCGTTCCGGGAGTTACGGCCGTGCTGGGCGAGGACCACGACGGTGCGGGCGCCCTTGCGCAGCACCTGGCCGAGCCGGTGCACGGCCTCGGGACGCCCCTGCCCGGACGTCGCGCCGTACGGCTCGATGAGCTCCACCTGCCGGACCGTGCCCGCCGGGTCCGCGAGCGGGCCCTCGGCGAGCGTGTCGAGCAGGACCAGGAGACCTGCGCGGTGCTCGGGCGTGGTGGCCGCCGAGGCTGCCCGGTAGGCCAGTTCGGGCAGCTTGTCGAGCAGGGAGGTCCAGTCCATGGACTGGGCGGGAACAGTGCGTTCGTCACGCTGCCAGCCGTCCACGGGGGCGAACGGAACCTTGGACGGCACGGGCGGACCGAAAGCCGGCTGCCCGCCGAGTACGTGGTTGACGGCGAGGATCTGCCGGATCGTGGTCCACCGACCGGCCGCTCCCCACCAGCCGCCGGACATCCGCTCCGACCCCCAGCCGGTTGCGTGCAGAAGTGTCGTGTCGTCACCGTGCTCGGGCGAACGGTCGGAGAACATGTCCGGTGTCGGCGTGGCGCCCCGCGGCGCGGCGGGCCGAGGCGGTTCCAGGTAGCGGGCGGCCGAGGCGGCCTTGTCCACCGCGTCACGGACGAGCGCGGTGACTCCCGCGAGGAGCCGTGTGTCGGTCACCTCGGGCAGAACCCGGGCCACGGCTTCCAGGCTCACCTCACGCGACGAGGGCCCGGTGTAGTCCTGCACGGCACGGGACGCTTCCAGTTGCCGGACGACCGCGGTGGTGACCTCCTTGAACAGCTCTTCCGCCCGGGAGTCCGCCAGGTTCCGCAACGCGGCGGAGCCCTGCTCGTCGCGGGGGCGCATGGCGTGCCAGTAGGACACGGGAGGGACGTACGGGGTGCCCGCGGCGACGCCGCTCCCCATGGAGCCCGGGATGACGGACCACAGGCCTCCGACGGTGCCCTCGGAGCCGGCCGGGTGCGCCTCGACCGCTCGTCCGGCGAGGGCCATGACGGGGCGTGACCCGCCGGGGAGGGTGAGGGCGCCGAGCGGCACCG
>Ga0164306_10000866_pt1 | contig 12859 bp, 8 predicted proteins | sample Whisoiple_242_MG_FD_110213 | JGI IMG/M metagenome (GOLD analysis project Ga0164306, IMG submission 110213) | Soil microbial communities amended with fresh organic matter from upstate New York, USA - Whitman soil sample_242_MG | ecosystem: Environmental > Terrestrial > Soil > Unclassified >... | reverse complement strand
GCGGCGTATGCGCTGTCTGAATCTACCTCGGCTTCTGACGCCATGAACGCGCGCACCAAGGCGGTGCTCTCGCCCGACGGAAAAGAATGGATCCTGAACGGCGAGAAGATGTGGATCACCAACGGCGGCTTTGCCGACGTGGTGATCATCTTTGCCAAGGTGGATGGCGAAAAGTTCTCGGCGTTTATCGTGGAGCGCGGCTTTCCGGGCTTCCAGTCGGGCGCGGAAGAAAAGAAGATGGGCATCCGCGGCTCTTCCACCACGCCAATCATCCTGAATGACTGCCGCGTGCCCAAAGAGAACCTGCTGGGCGAAATCGGCAAGGGACACGTGATCGCCTTCAACACGCTGAACATCGGGCGCTACAAACTGGGCGCGGGCGTGGTGGGCGGCGCGCGCAACTCGCTCAACAACACCATCGGATATGCCAAGCAGCGGAAGGCCTTCGGCAAGACGCTGGCTGATTTCGGCATCATCCAGGAAAAGCTGGCCAACATGGCGTCTGCGATTTATACCGGTGAGAGCATGTCGTACCGCACGGTGGGCATGATCGATGCGGCCATGTCAGAGATCGACAAGAACTCGCCCGACGTCTACAAGGAAACGGCCAAGAACATTGAAGAGTATGCGGTCGAGTGCTCCATCCTGAAAGTGTTTGGCTCGGAGATGCTGGATTATGTGGTCGACGAGACGGTCCAGGTCTATGGCGGTTACGGCTTTGTGGAAGAGTATCCGGCGGAACGGTCGTACCGCGACGCGCGCGTGAACCGCATCTTTGAAGGCACCAACGAAATCAACCGCATGATCATCACCGGCTGGCTGCTCAAGCGGGCGATGAAAGGCCAACTGCCGCTCATGCCGGCCATCAAGAAGCTGACGGAAGAAATCATGTCTGGCCCGAGTACGGCGGAGCCGCTGGAAGGCCCGCTGGCGGCCGAGCGCACGCTGGTGAGCAATGCCAAAAAAGCGGGTTTGATGCTGGCCGGCGCCGCGGTGCAGAAGTACATGGCGGCCATCGAGCAGCAGCAGGAAATACTTTCCGCCATCGCGGACATGGTGATCGATATCTACGCCATGGATTCCGTGGTGCTGCGCACACAGAAGCTGATTGAACGCCAGGGCGAAGCGCAGTCCGCGCTTGCAATCGCCATGGCCCAGGTAAGCCTCACCCACTCGATGGATAAGATCGAAGCGGCGGCCAAAAAAGTTGTTGCCGCGGTTTCTGAAGGCGACATGCTGCGCACGCAACTGGTGATCCTGCGGCGGCTGTTCAAGCACGAGCCCTTTAACGTGATTGCCCTGACCCAGCAGATTGCCGCGCGGCTGATCGAGGCAGGGAAGTACGTGCGGGCGTAAACAAAAGCTTTAACCACAAAGGACACAAAGAAACACGAAGGTTTGTCACGCTGTGCTAAAAATCTTCGTGTTCCTTTGTGTCCTTTGTGGTTATCGGTTTCTGGTTTGCCCTTTGTGGTTTATTGTTTTGTTATGAGGACAGAATGCAATCGCATCGCTTACGCCCTGGCATCGGCCATCAACGGAGATGCATGGTATGGAGACTCTCTGCGCAAGATCCTGGACAACGTAACCGCCAAACAGGCAGGAGCACGTCCGATTTCAAACGCGCATTCCATCTGGGAGCTGGTGGTCCATGTGGAAGCGTGGGTCAAGTTCTGTCTGGGCGCGGTGCAGGGAAGGCCGATTCCCGCATGGGCCACCATGCCAAAGGAAGAGGATTGGCCTGCGGTAGGTGATACCAGCGAGCAGGCATGGAAGCAGGCGGTAAGTGCGTTTTTTTCTACTCATCTTAAGCTGGTGGAGGCGCTCAAGACATTGAGCGACGATCGGCTGGAGACCACAGTGCCGGGCCGGACGTACAACTTCTATCATCTCTTCCAGGGCATGATTCAACATGCGGTCTATCACGGCGGACAGATCGCGCTGTTGAAGAAGGCTCTTAGCCATTAGCTCTTAGCCTTTAGCTAAACCCGGTGGAGGAAGAGCTTTTGGCCAAAGGCCAAGATCCAAAAGCCAAAGGCCAAAGGCCAAAGGCCAAAGGCCAAGAGCCAAGAGCCAAAGGCCAAGAGCCAAGAGCCAAGAGCCAAGAGCCAAAGGCTTTGTGTTGATTCGCGGTTTACCCGTTCTTGCTGAACACCGGCGCGGTCATTTCCTGCGCGGGACCGCCGCCGGCCATCTGCTGCGCGACGATCATCTCCCGCGCGGCGGGGCGCAGCGCGGGCAGCTTCAATGCAAAGAGGCCGGCTCCCGCGATCGCCACTACGCCGCCGATGCCCACCGTCATGGGCGCGCCTAATTTGTGGGCCAGGCTGCCGGCCAGCAGGGCGCCGAGCGGCGCCATGCCCATAAACGTCATGGCATAGACTGACATCACGCGTCCGCGCAGGCGATCCGGCACCATGCTCTGGATCAGCGTGTTGGAGGAAGCCATCTGGATCATCATGCAAAATCCCGCAGGAACCAGCAGCGCCGCGGAGAGCCAAAGCATCCGCGAAAACGAAAACAACAGCAGGGCCACGCCAAATCCAGCACATGAAGCCGCAACCCAGACGCTCAGCCCCTTGAGGGTCTTCCTCATCGCCAGGGTCAGCGCGCCCCCAAGCGCCCCCACGCCGGAGCATCCCATCAACAGACCCAGCGCCTGTGCGCCGCCATGAAGAATCTTGTCGGCAAAGAGCGGCATGAGCACGGCGTAAGGCATGGCGGTAAAGCTTACCAGTCCCAGCAGCAGCATCAGGGCGCGCACCGGGCCGCTTTGCGCGACGAATTTAAAGCCTTCAATAATATTTTCCAGCGGCGAACCTTCAATCGCCAGGCGCGGACGGTCGATCTTCATCATCGCCAGGCCGGCAATTACCGCGAGAAAGCTAATGCCGTTGGCAAAGAAGCACCAGCCTTCGCCGATGGCGGCAACCACAATGCCGGCCAGCGCCGGGCCAATGATGCGGGCGCCGTTAAACATCGATGAATTAAGCGCGATGGCATTGACCAGGTCGGCGCGGGAGACCATATCCACTACAAACGCCTGGCGCGCCGGCAGATCAATTGCGTTGACCACACCGGTAAGCGCGGCCAGCGTGACCACCTGCCAGATCTTTACCCGGTGAGTAAGCGTGACCCATGCCAGGATGAAGGTAAGGAACATCATGGCAGACTGTGTAGCTATGAGGATCTTACGGCGGTCAACGCGGTCGGCCAGCGCGCCGCCAATGGGCGCCAGCAGGAACACTGGAATCTGCGAGGCGAAAGCGACCGTCCCGAGCAAGAGTGCCGACCCGGTCAGCCGGTAGACGAGCCATGCCTCGGCGACCTGGTCCATCCACGTGCCAATCAGCGAAATCAACTGGCCGGCAAAAAATAATTGGTAGTTGGGATGGCGCAAGGCCCGCAGGGATTCAGGCCATCTGGGATTAAGGCCGCTGGCGGCGGTTTGAGGAAGATCATCCGGCATCTGCCCATTAGATGCAAACCAGATTTAAAACACTAACCTTTTTAGAAATGCACAATTAGGCGCGTTGCCCGCGCGGCGGAAGGAGATCGGATTCGTCAGTCCCGGAGGAAACTGTCCAACCTGCCCAACAGGATTAAGGGGCGAAGGACTAGAAGAACCCTGCGTAAACCCCAGTAAAAATCATGGTTTCGCACATTGTAGCTATTTACAGAACAAAGCCCCGCAAGGTATCGTGAGTTACACCTCGCGAGTTTGTTCGAATGTCTCCCACTTTCGGAATGAAAAACGACAAGCGCGCGGACCAGCTGTTCAACGTTTGTAATTACTTTGCCCAACCCTCACGTCAGGAGATACATAAGCTTATGTTCAGGAAATCGATTTGCCTCAGCGCGCTGCTCGCGCTCGGCATGGTAGGAAGCGCTTTTGCCCAAAACCTTACAGATGCAGCCCAGGCACAGGTAGGAAGCTCGGATGCATCCACTGGATCAGCCCAGGCAATCACACCGCAGATGATTCACAGCGTGCCATCGGAACTGGTAGCCGACGATTCCAGCAACGGTCCCAGCAGCATCGCCGGTAATCCTGGCGGCGTTGCCAATGTTATTTCTGTGCCGAACTTTACCCGGTCATTTACCTTCGCCGGAAAAACCTTCCCCTACACCATGCTGGGCAATGATCCGTCCCTTGGCCACATCACAACCGTTCCAACCAAGATCGTGGCTGTGTCCCTGCGGTTGCTGAACGCGGACGGCACGCTTTTCGACACCGTGGACGCCACTCCATTCGTGGTGCCTACGCTGAACTCCCCCGACTTCCAGAGATTCAAATACGAGCATGATGCCACCGCGGGCATCCCCGCCGAATCCACGCAGTTTTCCGATGCCGTTCAGCGCGCCGAGTTCGCCAGCAGCATGGACCCGAACTGGCACACCGAACTGGCCCCGCAGGTAGTCGACAGCATCACCATCACCGTGCCCAAATTCGTGAATGTTCGCGTTGGGACACAGGTTGTTCAGTCGATCAATTACCAATCCGGCATTGCCGCTGACGGCCGCCGCTTTGTGCTGATGCTTAACCTGTTCTTCAACCAGCAGCTTGGCATCATCATGAACAACGAGATTGATGCCGGCAACGCAACCACTGACGCGATCAACCTGCCGTTGTTCCCGAACACTTACTTGTTCTCGTTCAATCGCGCCAACCCGCAACAACGCGGCGGCTGCTGCACGCTTGGTTTCCATACCTACTTCACGGATGGCGCCTCGCCTGAGCACCGCTGGATCACCGATTACGCCAGCTATATTTCACCGGGCATCTTTGGCGGCGGTTTTGAAGACGTGACCGCCATCAGCCACGAGATCGCAGAAACCTTCGACGATCCTTTCGTCAACAACGTGACGCCGCGCTGGCATTTCCCGGGTTCGGCCGCATGCCAGGGCAACCTGGAAACCGGCGATCCGGTTGAGGTGCTGGCACACGCGACTTTCCCGGTGCCCCTGAAAAATGCGGGCGTAACCACCATCTACCATCCTCAGACAGAGGCCTTATTGCAATGGTTTGCACAAACGGTTCCGTCCGATGCGCTGCACGGTGCTTATAGCTACCCTGACCTGACAGCATTGACCGCTCCTGCGACTCTTTGCCAGTAGAAACAATTCCTTTTCTTCAATGGCACCGGCTTGCCGGTGCCATTTTTTTGGGCGAAGCATGGGGCCGAGTCTAAACAATTACTCATCTGTAGGAACCCTTTTGCAAGCGAGGTTCGCTGGACAATTCAATGCAACGGATTTTCGAGCGTCTTTTGTAAAAAATTGATTATTTCCGAGACTTTGGATTGCAGAGCTGGCCAGAGTAGGCGTATTGTGGCAACGCCCTGCAACTCTGAATTTAAGGAGAAGTAAAAATGCGACCCTCGCTCCGTTTGCCTTTTATGCTTTTCGCCATAATGGTTGTTTTTAGCCTGGCAGTCAGCAGTTATGGCCAAAAGCCGGCCACAGACGCTGAAGCCACTGCGGCAATCGCCAATGGCCAAACCGGTTTTAACAATCCTGTGGTTCCATTCAACACGAATCAAATTCAGTCGATCCAACTCACGGTGGGGTCCAATACAGTTTTTGACGCCACAACGGGCGCAGTGGAAGGAGCCGGCAGCGGACAGGCCGGCATCAACACCGCCGCTGGAAAAGCGCAAACGGGGAATGACGACGATCTGGTAAACGGTGATGTGCGGCACACGCCACTTGGCGGCACAATTGATGGGCTGGATACGCTGGCAACCTTCGGCGGAGCTTTCGCGGCCCAGGCCGGTCCGAGCCAGGGAAACGTGTTCAAGTTCACCATGGTAGGAAACCATCCTCTTGCAGGCGGCACTACAGTCATCCCTGCCAAAATCGCCGAGGTCTCTCTGACCCTGCTGAATGCTAACGGCAGCGTTTTGACGACTGTGCCTTTTGCTCCCTTTGAACAGCTCACCCTGGAATCTCCTAACTTCGAGCCTCTGGACTACCGGTCGGGAAAGAACATTGAATATGCTGACGCAGTCCATCGCGCCCAGTTCTTCAATCGGATGGCAAAAGACTGGCACACGGTGCTGGTCCCTCACGTGGTGAATCGCGTGACCATCACGGTCCCGCGCTTCGTTAACGTGCGCCTTTCCAACGGCACCATCATCCAGGCGCGTTCCTACTTCATTGGGACCGCGGCTGACGGCAGCACCTTTGTGTTGATGCTCAATCTGCTGTTCAATTTTTTCTTCGACAATGAGGTTGTGAACGAGATCAATCTTGGCAATTTCACCACCAAGTCGCTGAACATGACCTTGTTCCCCAACACGTTCCTTTTCTCGCTCAATGTCAATAATCCGAACTCTCCGGGCGGCTGCTGTGTGCTCGGCTTCCACACGTTCTTCTTCGATCCCTCATCCACGCCGCAACCACGCTGGGTGACGCAATTCGCCAGCTGGATTTCGCCCGGACTTTTCGGCGCTGGATTCCAGGATGTAACGGCCCTCTCGCATGAAACGGCTGAAGCGTTTGCCAATCCGTTCCTTGATAACGCCGCGCCAGTCTGGCAGTTCCCGGGCCAGCCGGCCAATTCAAAAGCCTGCCAGAACAATCTGGAAGAGGGCGATCCTATTGAGGTGTTGGCCAATGCCACGATACCCATCACGGTTAAGGAGCCGCACTTCACCTTTACTTACCACCCGCAGAACATTCCTCTGCTGCAATGGTTTGAGATGGGAACAACCTCCAATGCCATCGACGGCGCGTTCAGCTTCCCGGATGAAACTGTCCTGCCGCATTCCGCTGTGCCCTGCCCGCAGTAAGCGGGAATTGGTTTCCCAAATCCCTGGCGCCGGTTTTTTCCGGCGCCATTTTTTTTGAGCGCATGCGCCAATTCTCCCAGCCGCTCTTCCGCCCTAAACTGCTGTCGTCTAAGGCAATCCGCTCCTCCGCCAGATGAAACGTGCGCGGCCGGATAGATGCAATGTGGTTACGAAAGTCGTAAACGAAAAGTGTATGGCCGTTCATTTACAGTTCGTCCGGCGCACGTTATTTTCAGTCGTCAGGTCCTACTCTCAATGCGTTCAGGAGTACATGTACCAATGAGGAACAAGACGTGGAGCATGGTTTTGGCAGTGGTATTTGTATTGGCAATGATGGCCACTGGCGCGGCGCAAAAGCTATCGGAAAACGCCCTGCGGCGGCTCGACGGCAGCGCGGCCACGTTTCCCGGCGCCAAATTGGGCTTCAAATTGGACTTGGCCACGCCGCGGTCCCTGCGCTCCTGGCGCATGTTCAATCATTCCGCGCCCAGCGGCCAATCGGGTGTCAAAAGCAATCCCGGAGGGCTCCCTGGGATCGATTCCGTTCCCAACTTCTCGCGGGCATTCCTCAGCCAGGGAGAGATCTGGCCGTTCACCATGATGGGCAACGATCCCGGACAGGGACGCCGCACCCAGATACCCGCACGGACCATCGCGGTCTCACTTGAATTGCAGAATGCAGATCTGGTGACCACCACAACGGTGCCCATAGCGCCTTTCGAGCGCCTGGCGCTGAATTCTCCAAACTTCAAGGAAGCGGACTACAGCAGCGGCGAAAATATTCAATTTGCCGACGCCATCCAGCGCGCTGAATTCTTCAACTCCATGCGCAAGGACTGGCATACTGAGCTTCAGCCTTCGCGGATCGTGGACCACGTAACCATCCATGTGCCGCGGTTCTTTTCCGTGCCGATCAACGGCGTACCGACTGACGTCCGCACGTATTTCACCGGCCCCACGGACGATGGCGGCACATTCGTGGTGCTGCTGGACCAGTTTTTTAACGACGCTTTCTTCAACGCCGTGGTGGAGCAGATCGCGGCAAAGCATTTCACCACCGACGCGTTGAATATTGTGCTGCTGCCCAATACTTTTATCTTCGATCTGCAGGATGGACCGCAAGGCGCGCTGGTGCTTGGCTTCCACACCATCGTCTTCGACCCTACGGTCACGCCTATCCCGGTTTGGACAACGGTCTTTGCCAGTTGGATTTCGCCCGGACTTTTTGGCGCGGGAGTTGAGGACGTGACGGCGCTGAGCCACGAGATTTCGGAAACATTCAACAATCCATTCCTTATTAATAGCGTTCCGGCGTGGCAGTTCCCAGGGTTCCCGGGCACTTGCCAGGACAACCTGGAAGTGGGCGATCCGATAGAGGCGCTGGCAAACCAGACCGTTTCTGTCCGGATCGAAGAGGGGCGCCGCGGTTTTGTTTACCATCCGCAAACGGAGGCGTTGTTGCAGTGGTTTGAAGAAGCGGTCCCGTCAGATGCCATCCACGGCGCTTACAGTTATCCGGATACGGGCGCCCTGCCAGGCCCGGCCGATTTCTTTGGCCAGCTCTCCTGCCCTGTGCCGCAGTAAGATGCAGCAGATTTTCTGGGACCATGGCGCTGGAGCTTTTTTCCGGCGCCATTCTTATTCCGCGTAAAACAGAAGAGACGAACAAAAAGTTGCATCCTTCTGCCACCGGCTGATAATCTAACTAACTGGTTAATTAATTAATTTTTAACGTTTCGCCTCTTGGCGGTACGTGACGCAAAAACATCCAGTGAGACATGAAATGAACGCCGCGTCCTGCGCGAATGCGAGAGCATCTAAAAAACGATATCCGGGCGAGAAGGTAAACATGCGGACACCAAGTTTTCTGGTGGTCTTTTTTTTATTTCTAACTGCAATACGTTCTGTTGCTCAGCTCCCTGTGTCGGGGATCTCTTCGGCCTCTGAGCGCCAGGCCCCGGCGGTGACCCCGGCCGTGCCGCAATCTCTCGACTCGTTCAGCGGAAGCGGGACCGTGGACAAGCTGGTTCCGGGAGTGGTGCAGCTGTCTCTGCTTGACGCCCTTGATCGCGGACTCAAGCACAATCTTGGCCTGCTGCTTTCGCATGAGCAGACAGAACTGGCGCGGGCGCAGTATCGGCGGCAGTTGAGCGCGCTGCTGCCGAACGTCTCCGGCAATGCCAGCGAATCCGTAAACCAGATCAACCTGGCGGCCTTTGGCATTCCGCTTCCGGCAGGATTGAAGTCGCCCGTGGTGGGACCGTTCGGGGTCTTTGACGCACATGCCACCATGAATGAGACCTTCCTGGATTTCAACGCCATCAACAAAGTCCGTGCGGCCGCGGAAAATGAAAAGGCGGCAAAGTTTAACGTACAGGATGCCCGCGAGCTGGTGGTGCTGCTGGTGGGCAATCAATATCTGCTCACCGTGGCCAGCGCGAGCCGGCTGGAAACCGCGAAGGCGCAACTCACCACCGCGGAAACCATCTTTCAGCAGACCCAGGACCTGAAGAAGGCCGGCGTGGCCGCGGGCATTGACGTGTTGCGGTCGCAAGTGCAGATGCAGACGCAGCAACAGCGCGTGCTGGCGGCCCAGAACCAGTTTGAGCAGCAGAAAATGTCGCTGGCGCGGACGATTGGAATGCCGGTGGGGCAACAATTTGAACTCACGGACGCGGTGCCTTACGCCCCGCTGTCCGCGTTGAACCTGGATGAAGCCCTGGCGCATGCGTACCAGGTGCGTCCGGAATTTCTGGCGGCGCAATCGCGCGTGCGCTCGGCCGAGCTTGCGGTGAAGGCCGCGAGAGGCGAGCGGCTTCCGACCCTTGAAGTCAACGGCCAATCCGGCTTCATCGGGCCTACGCCGGGAAGCGCGGAGAACACATTTGTGGTTTCCGCGGGCATGCGCATCCCGATTTTTCAGGGTGGCAGGGCAAAGGCCGACGTGGACCAGGCGCAGTCGCTGCTGCGGCAGGACAAGCTGGAATTGGAAAACCTGCGCAGCCGCGTGGAATATGAAATCCGTTCCGCGCTGCTCGATGTAAAGAGCTCTGACGATCAAGTCGCCGTGGCCAAACAGCAGATTGAGCTTGCGGCCGAGCAACTGAAGGAAGCACAGGACCGCTACAAGGCCGGCGTTTCCGGAAGCCTTGAAGTGGTGCAGGCGCAGGAAGCGGTTGCGGGCGCCAATGAAAACCACATCCAGGCCCTGTATCAGAACAATGTAGCCAAGCTTTCGCTGGTGCGCGCCCTGGGTGAGGCGGAGCAGCGGACGCGGGCGTTTTTGGGAGGAAAATAAAGTGGCTGATCCGATCAAGATATCGCCGCAATATGAAGAAGAAGAAGACGTGAAGGAGCCTGTGCGCGTGGAAGCGAACGGGCCGGATGCGTCAGAAGAACGGCGTTCCGGCAGCGAAAGGCGTGCCCTGCCTGAGACCCGCACTGTAGGGTTCTTTCGCGCGAATCCGCGGGCCAAGTGGATTGTGGCCGCGGTGGCTATTCTTCTTCTGGTCGCCGGCGCTTTCATATGGCATTACTATTCCGTTCGCGAATCTACTGACGATGCGCAGATTGACGGCCACATCAATCCCATCAGCCCGCGCGTAACCGGCACCGTGCTGCGCGTGCTGCACGACGACAACGAAGTTGTGCAGGCGGGCGATCTTCTGGTTGAACTTGATCCTAAAGACTATGAAGTTGCCGTGGACCGCGCGCGCGCCGACCTGGCCAATGCTCAGGCCAATGCCACCGCGGCCAACGTGGGCGTTCCTCTTACCCAGACCACCAGCTCCAGCCAGCTTGTTGCCGCCGACGCCGGCGTGAAGGGCGCGGAACGCGACATCGAATCGGCGCGGGCCAAGCTGAACGATGCGCAGGCCAGCTACGCCAAGACTTCCGCCGACCTGAAGCGCATGGAGCAGCTCATCGCGAAAGATGAGATCTCGCACCAGCAATATGACGCTGCCGTAGCGGCCAATAATTCCGCCAAAGCGCAAGTTGATGCTGCAACATCGGCCATCGCCAGCGCGGAAAGCCACGCAGCGCAATCACAAGCGCAGGCAGAAGCCGCGCGCACCGTGCCGGAACAGTTGAAAGTCACACGCGCGCGCGCCGGGGCCGCTTCCGCTGAAGTGCAGCGGGCCATCTCCGCCCTGGCGCAGGCTGAACTCAATCTCAAATACACCAGGATCGTTGCGCCGGTAACCGGCGTGCTTAGCAAACGCAGCGTTGAACCGGGACAAACTGTTCAAGCCGGCCAGCCGCTGTTTTCCATTGTGAACCTGGATGACATCTGGACCACCGCTAACTTTAAAGAAACACAGCTTCGTGACATGAAGGTCGGACAAAAAGCCAAAATCAAGGTTGATGCTTATGGAAAAGAGTTTAGCGGCACCGTTGAATCAATCGGCGGCGCAACCGGGGCGCGCTTCAGCCTGCTGCCGCCGGAAAACGCAACGGGCAACTACGTAAAAGTGGTGCAGCGCATTCCGGTCCGCATCCGCTTTGATAAAGACCAGGACCCAAACCATCAATTGCGTCCGGGCATGTCAGCAGAGCCGGTGGTGTTTACAAAGTAGCAGCTAGCAGCTAGCAACTGGCAATTAGCAACTGGCAATTAGCAGCTAGCAATTAGCACAACCGTTTCATGTCCTTGCGTTACGAGCGGTGCCGCGAGGCCAGGACACGTTGTGCGGTCGGCAACAGCTGACATCCGACAGTTTCGAACCAATAGCCAAAGAGGTCTGGCAGCAACATAATTCAATGACGGAATCTACAAAGCCGGCCATCAATCCGTGGATCATCGCCATCTCCGTGATGCTTGGCACCTTTATGGAGGTGCTGGACACCACGGTGGTGAACGTATCGCTGCAGCACATTGCCGGCAGCCTTTCGGTTACTCCGGAAGAGGCAACCTGGGTCCTGACTTCTTACCTAGTCGCTAACGCAATTGTGTTGCCGCTTACGGGATGGCTCGCCAACTATTTTGGCCGTCGCAACATACTGCTGCTCTCGGTTGGCGGATTCACGGTTTTTTCTTTTCTCTGCGGCATCGCGCCGAACCTGCCGCTGCTGATCATCTTCCGCGTCTTCCAGGGCGCAACCGGCGGAGGTCTGCAACCGCTCTCGCAAGCCATCCTGATGGAAGCTTTCCCGCCGGAGAAGCGCGCCAAGGCCATGGCATTCTGGGCGCTGGGCATCGTGGTTGCGCCCATGCTCGGTCCCGTGCTCGGCGGCTGGATCACCGACAGTTATTCCTGGCGCTGGCTTTTTTACATCAACATTCCTATCGGGATCGCGGCCGTCGTTATGGCTGTGCTGTTCATTCACGATCCGCCATACATCAAGCGCGGTGAAGGCGGCGTCGACTACTGGGGTATCGGCTACCTTGCGCTCGGCATCGGCGCGCTCCAGATCATGCTCGACAAAGGCCAGGAAGAAGACTGGTTTGGCTCGCATTTCATTCTCACGCTGGCCATTCTCTGCGTCCTCGGCCTGGTGTTCTTTGTGGTGCGTGAACTCGTCACGGGCCATCCTGTGGTTGATCTCCGGATCTTCAAGAACCGCACCTACGCCACCGGTGTCTTTCTCATGACCGTGCTGGGCTTCGTGCTTTATGGCAGCACCGTCTTGCTTCCGCTGTGGCTGCAAACGCTCATGGGATACTCGGCCCTTGAAGCCGGCATGGCCATGCTTCCACGCGGCCTGGGTTCGTTCCTGTTTATGCCGATCGTCGGCATTCTCATGGGTAAGATTGAAGCGCGCAAGTTGCTGGCTGCCGGCCTGATCATCGCGTCCTTCAGCATCTATCAGCTTTCCAAGCTCAACCTGAACGCCGGTTACTGGGACATCTTCTGGCCGCAGCTTTTGCAGGGCACCTCCATGGGGCTGTTGTTCGTTCCGCTCACCACCCTCACCAACGGCCTGATCCCGAAAGAGCAGATGGGCAACGCCACCAGCCTGTTCAACCTGATGCGCAACATAGGCGCCAGTATCGGCATTGCCAGCGTGACCACGATTTCATCGCGCCACGCTCAGGCCCATATCAACGATCTGGGCAAGAACGT
>Ga0164306_10000863_pt1 | contig 12882 bp, 9 predicted proteins | sample Whisoiple_242_MG_FD_110213 | JGI IMG/M metagenome (GOLD analysis project Ga0164306, IMG submission 110213) | Soil microbial communities amended with fresh organic matter from upstate New York, USA - Whitman soil sample_242_MG | ecosystem: Environmental > Terrestrial > Soil > Unclassified >... | reverse complement strand
TAAGGGTTAGGGGGAGAGATTGCCGTAAGGGTTAGGGGGAGAGATTGCCGTAAGGGTTAGGGGGAGAGATTGCCGTAAGGGTTAGGGGGATCAGTGTGGTAAGTAGGGGCAGGGTTGAGATGGTCATGAATGTCTCGGTGAGATTTCAGTCGCAGGTCAATACCACAGATAAAAATCCACAATAAATCCGCCACTGCAAAAGATAATGTGTAAGTCATATCCAACGATAGCCCAGAATGTAATTCAACCACTATCACTCGTTTTAGACATTTTAGATCCGTGTTACGCATTTCTTTGTACTTTCCTTCCCTTTCTCAGAGGTTTTCTAACTCTAGACTCAAACGTTGCTCGGTACGTACCGTTACAACCCTGCAAGTGGCTTGCCATTGCGGCCAATCCTATCAAGAATAACTGAACGTATGTCTCCACTACTCAGTCTCAGCTAACCTCACTGCAAGCAACTATGGATAATACTCTCAATATTTGCTCTTCTTAGTGCCGGAATGTTTTGCATTTTATCTCGATAATTGTCCGAACAAGACCTAGCTTTGAGAATCATCATTGTGGATGCGGAGAAGGAAATCAGAAAAGATATCAGCTAGAATCCAGCTTCCATTGCTCATAACACCAATAGCGACCATATAATATCAGTATAAATAAAGGTCCAAGAACATATGAGTGTATACAGCTCAATTAAACCATAGTACCTCGCGCAAGCCAGATATTACAATATCTAAAATCGTATTATCCTTTGTCAGTATATCTATCCTCCATTTTGCTGATACCGAAGACCAATGGTATTGCGTTTAACTGAACGGTCGACCCACCGAACCAATAGAATATCGAATAACTGAACGTACAGACCCCACTCTACCCAACCCTGCCGATAAATTGACCAGGATGCTAGGGTTGGGAATAAAGTCGCATCCAGTGTAAGAATAACGAGTCTGGAGATGCCATACAATATACAATGACCGTACAGAAATTACGACTACGCATCAAGGTTCATTAGAATCACTCCTTTCCTTATTTAATACACGAGTCAAGATGTTTTCCCTAATTTACTCTGCCTGCTAGCTTGGCGCTCAAGGCGACTCGTGATCAATCAAAACTCCTACAGGAAAGTCACGATATTTGCAGGACTGAAGAATTCATCGTTCAATATTTCTCAGCCCTCGGTCATGGCATAGATCGAGCGTCAGGTATCTAGTTTTACTTCATATCATTATGATTTCGATTTTTGACAGTGGAATATGAAAAACAATATCAACAAATATCTTATTTCATTAAAGAAATCACTTAGCTTATCAAGCCAAAGAAGGATAAAAGAAAAAAACCCCCAAACAAGAAAGGACATCAAACAAAGTATATAAGTATCAGTAGTCACATTAATTTATCCTAAAATCATCGCTGATTTTTTATTTGTATTTATTATAGACATTTAGAATTATTTACGACCATGTCTACCCTAGGTTCGTCCATGTCCCGTAAATTTTCAGCTGGTTGTTTTCTCAAACGCTACACCCCTGCTAGTTTCTACCCTCTTAATCTCAAACTTCCTATCAGCACTCATTATACTGTGTAGATCAGCAACGTCACATAGGAAAAAGCAAAGAAAGCGTAAACTCAAAGGCAATCCTGACTGTTGCGTATAGACGCGTGGTTCGAGTAAATAAACAAATAAACAAACAAATCAAATAGAGTGTTTTACCATTCGTCATCTTTCTCCTTGTTCCATTTAGACGCAACTCTATCAGCGCATACTAAGATGGGTCGTCGTCCATTAACAGCAGAGCAGAAGGCCGAAAAGGCCGCTCGTAGACGAGAGCGAGAGCGAGAGCAGCGTCTAGTAGCCCGCCAAGCCAAACAGACACAAAATGCCGAGACCCATATACCAAGCCAATCGCTCCCAGAAATAATCCCGGCGGATCCAGTTGTGCCCAGCATGTCTCTCCATCTTTCCATCCGTACTCTACGTGACTTTACTTATAATTATCGATAGGTAATGATGGCCAGCCGTCTAGCCGAACCGACCCACTCCCAATTGACAGACAGTCGCCGTCGCACGCCACTCGCTCGCGTCGCCGAAGCCCACGTCTCGCTAGTGAACCGCCCTTGACGATTGACGAGTCGATCATCTTAGCGGATGGGGCATTTCACAGACCGGATACAACCGCGCGACTGCGAGCACCCGTGCGACCGATTAGCGAACAAATACCTGCCGATACAATCTGTGTTGCGACGCCATACTCTGCAAACACAGGCTACCGGGAAGCAGCCGAAACTGACGAGGATGAAGAGACCTCTGCAGCGGAAACCCCAGACTATAGGGTACCTTTGCAAAGTGAGCAAATAGCTGCGATACCCGTTAGCCATTCCGAGGTAGACCATATCGTATCACCTAGGTCGCAGACGCGGCTCCGTGTCCAGCGATGCCGCGATCGTCAGCATGCTGCAAGGTTACAACAAATCTTCCAAGAGGCTACAGAATCTCAAGATCTACCATTCACTCATCAGTTCTCTGCTTTGAGCCTGCGAGACGATACGATACCGCTCTTGTCTTTACCTGGTGACATACCGGACAACGAGCCCAGACCCTCGTTGGCGCCGGCACCTGAGTCTGAGCCGGAGCTTGCTAGCGAAACAAGCGTCCTACCCTCATCATCTCCATCCCTCTCTAATTTTAATTTCTTGGAAGAAGATGAACATGAAAACAGATCAGAGGCCTCGATGTTGGAAGATGATACCTTGTCACAGCCGATGACCCCATCGTTAACATCGCCTAGCTCTAGTCGACACGGTAGCTCCTCATCATCATCCCAATCGAGAGGCAGCCCTCTTTCGTCGAGATCGAACTCGTCTGAATGGTCGGATCTATCTGGATTGCCCTTAGATGAGCCCGAGGATTTAATCCTTAGCGATTTCCTCCAGGCGATTTCCAACCAGGATACGGCCGGTGGTCCTGATTTCCTGCGCCAGCAGGGCGACGTGTATAATCGTATACTTCGAACATTCTTTGATCACCAGTGCAGCTGTAAGCTATAGAGTCAATCGAGTCTCCTGAGGTTATTAGAACTAGCTGACAACCATCTCAAACAGGCCCGAGTTCGGACGAGCGTGCCGAGACGGAAAACACCCACACCCTCCAACAGCATACCGAATACGTCAGCCGTTCTCTTCCTCCTTTGCAAACTATCTTTGCAGAACGTGGTAATGCTTGCGATCCTCGTGCTTCCTTCCCTCAATGGCACAGCTTCCTCTCCGATAAGCCTCCCGAGCCGCTGTCTCTCCGCAAGACACAGGCTTCGCTACCCCACGACTCCGTAACCGTCGAGCGACAGTGGGATGTCGATAGCATCTGGTTGGGGGCAAAGAGTCTGTCCGCTATCCGAGCCCCCGGTCACTTTCGGCTTTCTTTCTTCCCGGCTTACAAGAGTAACATCTCTACCGCTCAGGTCATACAGCCTCATGGTCTGGACCTGGCACACACGAGACACACTTCTATCGGCACATTCATTACCGCAGGTGTCCGCTTCTCCGTTCTGCTATTTTTCCCCAACGGAGCTCGATCGTACACAAAGGCTTCCGCCAACAGCCTTTCTCTCACACGATTTAGGGATTTATATGACGAGATTATCCTTCCGGCTATATTCGAAACCGTCCCTGATTATGTGCGACAAGAGATACCCAGCTCGTACGATCTCTTATACGCCAAGTCTCGTGCATACCAGGAGAAACCAGGTGCCGGCCGTTGGAGCGCCGAGGATGAGAGCCGAGCGTTTCGCCTATCTTATAGCATCCCTGCCAGCAACCTTGCAGAGTTCTGGGCATCGGTAGTGGAGAAAGCGAATATGCATCGTGTCCAAACCAGGAGAGGAGAAGCCGTTCCCTACTTCGAGAACCCTCGTCTACTCTTCCAAGCACACGATCTGAAGAACACATTTGCATCGCAGACAATTGAGGGAAGTTTGGCCCTGTTTCGTAACATCGTCCTAGCTGGACTTAACGCAAGTCAGATTGACATGCACTCTTGCTGGCTCGATGTAGGCATGCGAGATCACGTTAGCCAACCATCGTCTCCATCGTCAGCCCATAGAGATGAGCCCTGGACACTTCTGTGGAAGAGCGCTTGCTGCGACCACCTCCATGATCAACTGGGTGGTGTTGTCCCCGAAGCCTCTCTAGTTGCTGACCAGTATAGGTCATATCTTCTTCGTGATGCGGGAACATATTACGCCAAGGCAAAGCCGAGTCGGGCATCAAATCCTGGCCACCCGGAGGCTAGATCACCCGGGATCATTCGGGCCAAGGCATACAACTGTAGCAAAGATCTATTTGGAGTCATGTTCAGTGATTACCAGCTTTTTAGCTCGGGGCTATTGCCGCTTCTGGCTTTTAACGAGACAATGTTAAAAGATCTAGCAGCCACAGATCAAAACCGACAGCGTGCATTCGTATCGCAGCTCAATCGCTCCCATCTTGTAGATGCTTGGGAAGCCAATAAGCGGCACATGAGAGCCGTCGCCACTTTGAAAAGGTATCCGAATTTTGGGATCCGGAAAGAGGTCACCTTCCGTCTCGATGTTATCCTCGCCATGTGGGCCGACGGCATGCTAGACCCTGACCAGAACCCTTATACTGGCCCAGTGTGCTGGAATGTTCCCTTAACTTCCTCAGCCAGTGATCAACACTGTCCTTTTTGGGTGCTTCCAACGGAAACAGTGGTGAAATTTGTGTCTACCCAGGCTGCTCGCTTTGTGCTTCCGCTCGACCACATATTTTCACAAGCGTCAAAGCAGGTAGCCAGGCCTTTATCATCCTCCTCCTCCTCACTCGATCCCGTCCAGCAGATCCTTGGACTTTACACCGCGCAGCTTCTATGTCGTCTTCTCATACATTCAGTTGACGATGAGCAAGAGTATGGGTTCGACAACTGGATCTGGCGGCCAACCTGGACGGTGCGGACGCGCGGCCGTGGCCAGAGGTCGCTCAAGCAGCGTCGTGGTCTAGGCCTAGGAGATACAATCGACACCTCGGGCACGCTATGGATCCCAGATGGTCATTTCAATTGGCAGAGAGGGCATATCGCGCTCGAGGTTTTGATCGACCTCTACATATCCCGCAATCCATTGCAGGCCAAACTAGCTCGTCAATCCAATGTTCAAGCACTCACTGCCAACCAGGTCACTATCGAACTGCGATTCCAACAATTGACCAGCAACGCTCGTATAGAGTACGATCAAGGTCGTAGAGAGGATGCCGAGAGACTTGCTGGCAGGGCCATCACTCTCGCCACGCAAGAAATAGCCCGGGCATACCATCAGCACTTCCTCGCCAAGTTACACTCATATTGGGATCGAACCCGAGGGCAGGTCGGGCGCCAGAAACTGCCAGTACTTGACTTATTGAAACAAGCCCAGGAGGATTCAGCAGCTGAGACGAGCCGAATTCCTACCGCCCAAACTATCCACGGCATCTACGCTGAGGCGTGGGCTAAATATTGCAAAGTTATGACGGATGATGTTGACGAGAACGATCGTAGCGACTTTAATATGTCCTCGTCGTCATCATTGCAGTCTGCTCTGCCCGAGGAGCTACCTTGCTGGATGACTACTCGTCGGCGCCTGCCCCCTAAAAACAGCTGGTCTGACTTTCTGTTTCAGCAGATCTTTTGCCGCGCCAAACCACCAACCTGGAATGCACTCTTCTTTCTCCAGCTCTATCGAAGATTCAAGGAGGTCTGGGAGAAGACTTGCGCATCATTAGGCTCTTTCGACGGCTGTTTTAGTCGCCAGATTGGGTACTACATCCAGGTCGCATTCAACTGCGACCATAGTAAGGAAGTGGGTACCAGCCATGGCCGCACCACCTGGCACCATGACAAGCCACCCTTCTTCCAAATCCAGTACTGGGCCCCTTACTTTTCGCCGCCTCGTGTAGAGGAGAACACGCCGTTGTCGTCCGTTTATCGCCGTCGCGAGTATCCCGAAGGTTTGTCACCTTGCTCAACGCCCATTATCCTGACATCCCGTGAGTTTGGTGGTATCGAAAGAGCTATCTGGCCGCACTGGGTCGAAATTATGCATGGTGTTGATGGTCTGCGCTCCAGTGACCGTAAAAAGATCCAACGTCATTGCCGGCGAGCGTTACTCTATGCGTCGTACATTGCCGGCCCAATATGGGGAAGAGATGATGATGTGAACTTCATCCAACCGTGGTCGTTGAACCAACCATCACGTACCGGCGGTGGCATAGACGAACATATATTCCGCGTACCGGTGGCAGAAACGCACATCTCAAGGCAGATCCTCGAAGAGACTGTGAGCCAACCAACCATTATTTTGCCTACTCGCGATAATATCATTGGCTTACTTGATACTATGGAGACATTACCCGGCCACTCGTCTACTTTCTTGGCACGATTGCGTTGGACGAGACGTCGGCTTAACAACCAGGGTGATCAGTACGATATCCGCAGCCACCTCGACGCTAGGCAGGAGGAAATAGAAACAACTGCACAAGATCAGTCGCTATTAGATCAATTTCTGCAACAGGGCGAGCCGCCAGAATGGACTATCGAGCTCGCCGATACCCCTTATAGTGTCTTAATTCAGGAAGAAGACGGGTCAGAGGAGAATACAGAGGACGATGGAATTTCTTTAGATAGTTATGATAGTAGTTAGTAGAGAAATAAATAAATATTTTAGTCATATTTATAATAACTAATATATATAATATAATCAAGTTATCATATTTTCATAAAAGGTTAACTAATTAAGTTACTTTAAATTGAATTTATAGTTATTTAAACGATATTTTAAAGGGGCTAATCAAGTTAATAAGCTATATTTTTTATTTGTTTACTTTTTTACTTTTTTATAATTATAATAAGACCCCTTGCTATATTATTTATAAATAACGGTTGACTAAGCAACAGCTATTACTCAAACTTAATATTTATCCTCCTTACTTCCCCGCTCTTTCTTACTTGCAATTATCACCGTGTTATATTCAGCAAGCAAACTAGGGCAAGGTTATACACCAAGTCAATATATATATATATACACACAATGGCAGCTACCGATCTCTACACCATGGCACTCCAGCGGTCCACGCAGCCGGATTTGCTACCCGAGAACAAAGAGGTTCGGCATAGCATAGCGCCGCTCTCGGAAACTCAGCGCGCAGGCTGTAAAACATGGCTCCAGGAAATGAACTTCCTCCGCCCAGGTGAGGAAGAGGACGAAGAGGCCTGGGCAAAGATCAAGAGGAACTGGATCGGATACCTGTCGGCAACGAGTCCCACGCCGGAAGTAGCGCTGGCGCCGAACCGCAAGGTTGTGCAGTTCACGGGTGGCGACGAGGATGATAACGGGGTGGAGAACGCGAGGGGGCAGAAGCGTCGGTTTGCTGACGATCGCCGGAGGCGAATGACCATCCAGTCAGCCTTCTGGAACGACCTGGACGGGATGGAGGCCATGACAGAGCGATGGCCGTGGGCGGCGCGGGCCGCATTGAACAGTATGGACGAAGGAAATGGGGGGGATGGAGATCAAGGCGCGTTTGAGAGCCTCGCAGCCGTCTATGATCTCGGTAAACGACGGCGATACCAGTCGATCTGGACGAGCCTGGTGGGGTTCATCGCTCACTCGCACAGCGAGGGCACGCTGGGGGAGATGGGCTTGCAGTTGACGGAGAGCCAGATCGACGACATCCTGGACATCGAGCAAGAGATCTGGCAGATAGACATGAGAGCGATTGCGCGGAGGCGGGAAAAGGGAGGGTTCGAGGATGTGTGGGTTCCCATCCGGCAGCTGCTCATGAAGGCGTTAAGGAAGCCAAAGTCGACGCCTCGGAACAACCCGCTTGTGTGGTGGATTGCGGTCCTCGCCCGATCAGCGGTCTCGGGCGACAGCGACATGGACTTTATCAGCCGAGGGCGATTCCACAGGAACCCGATGCCGATGGATGTCGACCTTAGGGAGCGGCTGGAGGCGATAGTGCACTACAGCAAGGTCCTCGTACTTGACGGTGCCTTCTCGACATGGTCGGAGAGGTCGGAGAGGTCAGAGTGGGTGATGGAGGTACAGAGCAGGCTGAACATGGTGAGCATTGAATGGATTAACGAAGAGGGGGGCTCCAGGCCAGCTAGGCCATCTGGTGATGGTGGGCCAGTGTATTCGACGGATGCGTGGCAGTCCGTGGTGGCACATATTGCTGAACAGACGGAGAGGCATCTTGGGGGCAAGCAGAAGACGGCGATATATAGGTTACGAATGTTAGCTAATGCGATGATGCAGTAAGTCTAAGACCCGCGAAAAGAGCATAGTTAGGTAGAAAGAGAGTTGCTTTAAATATTCGTCGAATTCCAGATATGATTGTTATCTAAATCCATTTGTACCCCTGGTCGCCGAATGACGTTGGAGGTTTGTTCATGTATAATGCGATATCCAGTATCAGTTGAGGTATCCCCAGTAGAAATGCCTGGACTCGACTCTCGTCCAATAACGCGCGGTTCTCATAGAATATTTCCACGATAGCTTTCCGCATTTCCAGGATGTCAGTTGGAGTAGCGGTGTACGCCTCCCGGGCCGCGTCCAAGAAATAACTGGATTTCCATTGCTGCTGAGCCACTCCCTTGAACTTCTTGATGCATAACTCTCTGAGGCGAGGAATGTCGTACATGTGTGCAAGCGTAAAGACTTTGGCGTGAAGAAGCAACAGCCGGGCCTCGAGAGTAGTTGCTTTATCTGTAACAGGTGAATAGTCGTCGTCCTCTCGAAGTATGTCCTGGTCAGGGGCATCGCCCGAGATAGCAGTTACGACTTCGTAATCCCAGAGATATAAAAACTGCACTAGACATTCTACTGCCTCGGGGTCGGCATCTCCAAAGTTGAAAGAAGCTCTAGCAGTGCGGTGATCAGACCCATTCCCCTGTGGTTCAACTCGATCAAGCTTGGCAGCATTAAACTCGCACGATCGATCTATGACAGGGGACATGGAGCAAACAATCGAGCGGTGTGCCTTATATAGTTTAGTGTCCGATATGAGATCTATGTCGGAGTATTTCCCTGTATGAAAGAGACTGTATAGGCATGATTAGCAGAATGTTTTCAATAAGCAAGCCAGCCGAGTGAATTTACTCTTTCATCCACGCCCTATGTTCTTCCATGATGCAACGGTCTCGATCAGGCGATAAAGGTCTGAGGACTCTTTGAGGCTCTTGCCGTACCGTAGGCCATGAAGCTGGCTCTGAAAATACGATCTGGGCAGTAGAATATGAGCTGAAGACGCCTTGCTGGAGTAAACACTGTAAGATCCGAACCAGCTTGTCCCGAGGGAAGTTTGAGACGGTGAGATTGTGCCTTTGCACCACTGCTCTTATCGCTTTCTGCTTACGCAGAGCCAAGTTCTCGGGTATAGAGAAAATTTGCTTGCATCGGGAAGAACGGTAGACAGTGTTACGATCGGCCTTAGAATATTGCATATGTAACAGGCGGGGGTCACAATAGCAACGCCGCCCAGGCCTCTGTCTCTTGGTCGACGTGACTTGGCTTGGTGAGTTGATGACGTTCGGTGAGAGATCTTGTTGGCCTGGAGTAGGCTATTTAAAGCTGATTGGTTGGACATAAAAGTTGTGTTGGCCTGCAGAGCCTGATTCGAGACTCAAGCGCTCAGGCATCCATGCAGTACATAGCACGGCTGAAACCCCACGTCACTAGACGAAACCTCTCAAAAATTCACATCCATACGCAGCTGTATCTTCCGCCTTGACTGGATCTCAGCCACTTTGCCCGCTCATTCGACACATAGACATTCTATCTGTTCCCTTTCCTGCTATCATCTTCAATCAGCCCAGGCGATATGGTTACCATAGCCCCTCACCATGCAGAAGACCATGAGTGGGTGGAGAATCGAAAGTTTGAGCCTTACTCACGCTATGGAGACGATGTAGAGCTGGACTTGGTTCAGGTTCCCAGCCTCGACGAGGACTGGGTTTACTTGGCATGCGAGAATGACCACCCCTGCAGCAGCTGCGATCGTATAACGCCACACATCGACTGCATATTCATCGCAGTTGATGGTGCCTGCAGAGGTAACGGCACACCTGATGCGAAAGCCGCCATCGGAGTTTTTGTTGGCGAAACGTCTTCATTCAATCGAAGCCTCTTGCTACGCCAGGTACCCGTGACGAACCAAATCGCAGAACTGAACGCCGGCATTGTTGCACTTGAACAGGCATTAGAAATACTGCGAACAAAAGCGCTAGGTGAGGAACCGCTTCATAAAGTCGTCATCAAGGCGGACTCGGAGTACCTCGTCAAGGGTATGACTGAGTGGGTGTTCAAATGGGAAACCAATGGGTATATAAATGCGAAAGGAGGTACAGTCAAGAATTCTGATCTATTCAAGAGGCTACAAAGGCTTGCTGAAGATCTGAATACATCCAACGTCGAGGTTCTGTTCTGGCATGTACCTCGGGAGATGAACAAAGAAGCCGACAGATTAGCCAATCAGGCGTTCGACAACCGACTGTGAGGAGCTCATCGAAGTTACTTTAGCTCTCCATAGGAAGGTTAGGAATAAGGCAGCAGCTTTATATCAAATGCTTATTATCGCATAATCATAGGAGAGTGGAAGCATACAACACTTCGATGGGCACTATATGTTTTCCCATTCGAAATTAGCTGGAGGTCGGAAGATCAGCAAGAGAGGAAGCTGAGGCAGATTGCTGAGGAGCAAAGGAAGTTAGATGAACGGGAGACAAATGTTCGAAGGGATCAAGAAGAAGATAAAAGGGAACACCGAAAGTCGGTGGATAGAGTTAGGAAATTACTTGATGCGACGATATTTTCTGTTTGATTGGCGTATGCGCAATTGAGTAATTCTAAATATGGTTTTCCATTTTTTGTTATTTTGTTCTTTCGAATTGGAATCGAGATTACTATTCCTATGCCAGTGCGGATACAATAGAAGTAGTTGTTAAAAATAAAATGTTAAGTTGGGCAATAGGGTAGCTGGGCCGTTTTTGGGGCTCCGCAAGTACCATAGGCCTGCTCAAAGAATTTAAGGTTTTGGCAGGGTTGCAGCAATGACAGGGAGAATACAGGGGTCGTCAGAGGGCCATAAAAGCCTGAGCGGCCCCCGTAATCTGGGGCAAGCGATTTCTCCACTTTCAACTACATATCAGCACTTTCGATGATGGCGAATACAGCGTAGGACGAGGGCGACAGCAAGGCACGGCTAGCGATAAGTGTAATATGAGCAAAGAAACAAATCGGAGGATGATGATGGAAAGGACGAATACGACCCAAGCAGCGATGATGACGACGACGACGACGACGACGACGACGACGACTTGGATAGTAAAGTGATGAATGTATCAGGAAAGGGCGAGGAATTCTTACGGTATGGTCTTAATGAAGACATTTTACCCGTGACCCTAACCCTAACCCTAAAGTAAAACCCGAAATTTTGGATTGATTGGGGAAAGTAAGAGGCTAGCGGGTGCTTGAGAGGGCTGGGCAGAAGACGGAGAGGGAGTGTTTAGCCGTTAGCTGAAGCTGGAGGGCTACCTGTTACCCTAACCCTAACCCTAACGTAAAACACGAAGTTTTCGTTTGACCTGGGAGGGTGAGAAGGTAGCGGGTAGTGGAGAGGGTTGGCAGCAGAAGGAAAGGGTGGTTTTAGGGGGCCAAAGTTGGACTTAGGGTGTGACTGTGGAAGCCAAGGCAGAGTCTGTTAACCCTGAGTGTAACCGTAACCCTAACCTAATACTGGGTTAGGGTTAAGGGGTAAGGGTAAAGGGAAAGTCAGAAGAAGGAGGGAGAGAAGGGGTTAAGAAAGGGTTAAGGAAGGTAGGAAGTAAAGCTAAGGTCTAGCGTTAGGGGCTTTAAGAGTAAGTAAGAAGGTGTAACCTCTAGCGTAAGGGTAAGGGTTGTGCGGAGCAAGGAGTTGTTCAAGAAGAGAGAGTAAATGCTAACGGCAGAGTAGAGTAAAGAAGGTAAATGCTGTTGGGGTTAAGGGCTGTATAGAAGGTTGAAGGGTAAGCGCTGTTTGGGTTAAGCGCTTTAGGGGGGGTTTTTAGGTAGGAAAGGGGGAGTTAAGGGGTAAGGTTAAGTAGGTGAAGAGGAAAAGTGTAGAAAGGTTTAGAGTAAAAGGAGGAAGGTAGTTGTTAGGTAGTAAGGTAGTAGAGAAGTAAAGGGAAGGGTGAAGAGGTAGGGTTGTAAAAGAGGAGGAGTTAGTAGTTAGTTGTAGTTAGGTGGTAGAGTTGTTAAGAGAAGGGTAAAGTTAAAGTTAGGTTAAAAAAAGGAAAAAGAAAGTGAGAAGGGTTTAAAAGGTTAAAGTTGGTTTGTAGAAAAAGAGTAAGGGTTTTTTTAAAGTTAAAAAGAAAATAGAAAAAGGGGTTTTGAAGAAGTAAGTAGGGTTAAGAGTGTTTAAAAGGGAGTTAAGTAAAAAGAAGAAAAGTTTAAGTTAAAAAAGAAAGGTGAAAAGTTAAAGAAAGTTAAAAGAAAACAAGTAAGTAGTAAGGGTAAAGAGTTAGTAGAGTAGTTAAAAGAGGGGTAAAAAGGGGTTAAAGGAAAAGAAAAGAAAAGAGAGAAGAAGTTTAGAGTTAGGGAAGAGTAGTTTAGTATTTTTTTTTTTAGGGAGTAAGTAGGGTTGGGGTTAAAAGAAAAGGTTGAGTAGGGAAGTAAGTGTAAGTTAGGGTTTAAAAATATTGAAAATTAGGGTTAGGGTTAGGGTTAGGGTTAGGGTTATGGTTAGGGTTAGGGTTAGGGTTAGGGTTAGGGTTAGGGTTAGGGTTAGGGTTAGGGTTAGGGTTAGGGTTAGGGTTAGGGTTAGGGTTAGGGTTAGGGTTAGGGTTAGGGTTAGGGTTAGGGT
>Ga0164306_10000861_pt1 | contig 12906 bp, 11 predicted proteins | sample Whisoiple_242_MG_FD_110213 | JGI IMG/M metagenome (GOLD analysis project Ga0164306, IMG submission 110213) | Soil microbial communities amended with fresh organic matter from upstate New York, USA - Whitman soil sample_242_MG | ecosystem: Environmental > Terrestrial > Soil > Unclassified >... | reverse complement strand
GGTTCATCTCCAGCACCACCTCGCGACCGAAATCGGACAGCCCGCCGACAGCCGGCGCATCGGTCGCGGCGTCGGCCCATGGCACGTTCTGGTTGTGGGTCAATGTCATGTACGCGACGCCGAGCCGGCGCAGGGTGCGCAGCACGCCCAGAGAGCTGTCGATGCTGTGGCCACCCTCGGCACCCATCAGGGCCGCGATCCGGCCCTCGACGAACACCCGGCGGACGTCAGCGGCGGTGCGGGCCAGCGCAAAGGTCTCCGGGTAGGCCGCGACAAATCCGGCGACGCAATCGATCTGCTCGAGCGTCGCGGTGACCGCGGCACCGCCGGTCAGCGTGCCGGGGACGTAGACCGAGAAGAACTGGGCGCCGACACCACCGGAACGCAGCCGCGGGATGTCGGTGTGCAGCCGGTTCTGCGGGGTCGCGAGGTCTCGTTGCGAGAGGTCGTAGGCGACCTGTTTGCGCAACGCCCAGGCCAGATCGTTGTGCCCGTCGAACACCGGCGCCCGGGACAGCAACCGGGCGATGCGGGTGCCGGTCATGCCAGCGCCGCCAGCCGGGCGACGGCCTCGTCGATGACCTCGTCGCGTTTGCAGAACGCGAACCTGACAAACGGTTTTCCGTCCATCGGGTCGTCGTGGAACACCTCGTCCGGCACCGCGACAACGCCGGCCCGCCCGGGCAGATCCAGGCAGAACTGCATCCCGTCCTGCTGCCCGAGTGGGCGGATGTCGGTCATCACGAAGTAGGTGCCCTGCGGCACCGACACCCCGAACCCGGCAGCCGAGAGCCCCGCGCACAACCGATCGCGTTTGCGTTGCAGACTGGCGCGAAGCTCGGCCACCCAACCCATCTCGGTCAGCAGCGCATCGGCGACGGCCGGTTGGAACGGCGCACCGCCGACGTAGGTGAGGAACTGCTTGGCCGCCCGGACCGCGGCGATCAGCGGGGCCGGACCGCAGGCCCAGCCGATCTTCCAACCGGTCGTGTTGAAGGTCTTGCCGGCGCTGGAGATGGTGACGGTCCGCTCGGCCATCCCCTCCAACGTGCCCAGCGGTAGGTGAACGGCATCGTCGTAGACGAGGTACTCGTAAACCTCGTCGGTCAGCACGATCAGGTCGTTGTCCCGGGCCACCCCCGCCACGCCGATCAGTTCCTCCCGGGTGAGCACAGTGCCCGTCGGATTGTGCGGGGTGTTGAGGATCAGCATCCGGGTGCGTGGGCCGACCGCGGCGGCCAGTTCGTCGACATCAAGAGCGAACCGGCCGGTGGGGTCCGGCCGCAGCGGGATCGACCGGTGGGTTCCCCCGGCCATGGCCACGATCGGCGGATAGGAATCGTAGTGCGGCTCCAGCATCAGCACCTCGTCACCCGGTTCGCACAACCCCAACACGGCGGCCGCCAGCGCCTCGGTGGCGCCGACCGTGACCAGCACCTCGGTATCCGGGTCGAATCGCTGGTTGTGGTCGCGAAGGCGGGCGGCCGCGATGGCCTCGCGCAGGGCCGGAATTCCGGGACCGGGCGGGTACTGGTTGACGCCGTCGGCGATGGCCTGCCGGGCACCGGCGAGCAGTGACGCCGGTCCGTCGGTGTCCGGAAAGCCCTGCCCCAGGTTGATGGAGCCGGTTGCGGTGGCCAGAGCGGACATCTCGGCGAAAATCGTCGTGGTGTACGGACGCAGCCGGCGCACCAGCGGGTTCGCGGACCGGGCCTGCGGGATTTCGGACGCCAGACTCATGCCCTATTCCTACCGCGCCGCGCGAATCCGGCCGGGGCTGGCCCGCTCAGTGAACAATGAGGCAATGAGCACCACTGAATCAGCGCCGGCCGGGCAGTCCGCAGAGTCCCCGCCGCCGATGCGGGCCGGTTCCCCTGGCGGCGGATCAGCCGGTCAACGGGCAACCGCCATCCCGGACTTCGCCTCCGGGGCGCTCAGCCCCGCCGACCAGGAGCGTCGCCGGAAGCTGAATCGGATGAAGGCCGTCGCCACCGGCGCGCTGGTGCTGATGGCGGTCATCTTCGTGGTGGCCTTCACCCTGCAGGACGAATACCCGTGGCTCGGCTATGTACGGGCGATGGCCGAGGCCGGGATGGTCGGCGCCATCGCCGACTGGTTCGCGGTCACCGCCTTGTTCCGCCGGCCCCTCGGACTGCCGATCCCGCACACCGCGATCATCCCCAACCGCAAGGACGCGATCGGTGCGTCGCTGTCCGAGTTCGTGGCCACCAACTTCCTGTCCGAGGACGTGGTCCGGCAGAAGCTGGCCGGGTTCTCGGTGGCCTCGAAGATCGGCGACTATCTCTCCCAACGCGACTCGGCAGAGCGGGTCACCGCCGAGTTGGCCACCGCGATCCGCGGGATCAGCAACGTGCTCAGCGACGATCAGATCGCCGACCTGCTCGAGACCATGGCCCGGCGGAAGATCGCCGAGACCAAGATCGGCCCGCCGCTGGGCCGGATTGCCGCCGAGGTCTTCGAACGCGGGGATCACCGCCCGCTCGTCGATTTCATCGTCGAGCGGTGTTACGAGTGGATCAGGGACAACTACACCTCGGTGTCCAGGGTCGTCTCGCAACGGGCGCCGTCGTGGTCGCCGCGGTTCCTGGACGGGATCGTCGCGGATCGGATCTACAACGAGGTGCTGGCCTTCGCCGATGCCGTCAACACCGATCCCGACCACCAGCTGCGCAAGGCGCTCGATCGGTTCCTCGGCGAGTTCGCCCAGGATCTGCAGACCGATCCGGCGACCATCGAGCGGGCCGAGGCGATCAAGGACCAGATCGTCAGCAACACCGAGGTGCGCTCGCTCGCGGCCAGTGCCTGGACGTCGATCAAGGACGCCCTGCTGCAGGCTGCGGACGACCCGGATTCGGCGCTTCGTCGTTCGGTGACCGACGCGTTGGTGTCGTTCGGCACCAAACTCACCCAGGACGACCCGATGGCCGCCAAGGTGGACGGCTGGGTCGCGGACGCCGCCGGGTACATCGCCCGCAACCACGCCCGCAGCATCACCGGGATCATCGACGAGACCATCGCCCGGTGGGACGGCGAGGCGACCAGCCGGAAGATCGAACTGCAGGTCGGACGGGATCTGCAGTTCATCCGGATCAACGGCACCGTGGTGGGTGCCCTGGCCGGCCTGGTGATCTACACCGTCGCGCAACTGTTGCTGACGTGACGATGATGTCGGACCAGACCGGCCGGGCTGCTCTGTGCTGAATGCTCCTTGACGACCTTGAACGGCACCTGACGACTGCGTCGTCGGCGTCTCGTCGGGGTAGTCAGGCGCCCTTGCCGGTGCGCAGGTTCTGCGAGATGTACCGGAACAGCGGGTCGGTCATCGCCTTCTGCGAGGCCAGCCCGAAATCCTCGGCCGCAACGCCTTCCGTGTAGTTCCGTCCGTACCAGTCCTCCACGATGGTGGCCTGCGGCTCCAGCGCGTAGCTCCCGTAGTCCTTGCCCGGGGTGTATCCGTATTCCTCACCGGCGACCTTGGTCATCGCCGAAGTGATGAAGCCGAGGTTGGATCCGTGGTGCAACTGCCACGCATGCACCATCTCGTGGATGAAGGCCTCGCCGTACGGACGGTTGCGGTTCCTTGTCTTGCTGAAACCCTTCTTCCAGGTGAGGGCGTTGGTGTAGCCCGCCTTGCCGAGGTTGAGGGTGATGACGCCGTCGAACCGGGGGAAGACGAATGCCCGGTCGCCGGCCCCGACGGTGTCGGTGATCCTGACCCGGTCCCGCGGCGGGGTGGCAGTGCCGAACACGCGCTTGGCGATGTCCCATTCCTCGTCGCGCAGACCCCGGCTGTCGTGCCCGATCGCGGCGATGCCCTCCGCGGCCAGGGCGTACAGGGTGCCGAACGGACCGGCCAGCCACAACGTCCCGCCGATCACCTTCGCCCCCGCCGCGAGGTCGCCGTCCTTGGCCACCGATGCGGCGAGTCCGCCGACCACGATCACCAGGGCGGCGCCACCGGGGGTCGCCAGGGTGGTGGCGCCGATGATGAACTTCAGGGCGGCGCCGGCGATATCGGCGAGCGCTCCGGTGATCGCGCCGCGGTAGTGCCGGTCCGCCTGATAGCTCGCCCGCTGCAGCTCCCAGAAGTTCTCCGTGACAAGAACATTGATGCCGTTCTCCGCCCAGTCCTCGCTGCGCGGATCATCGTCGAAGGTGCCGCCGACGTGCCCCTTCCAACCTGCCGCCAGGGCCGCCGTACCGGTGGACAGCAGCGTCTGTGCCGTGAAGTGGTAACTGTCCGCGCCGGTGGCCCGCATGTGCCCGCGGTTCTCCACCCGACCGTCCCAGTACACCTTGGTGCTGACCCAGCCCTCGATCGCGTCAACGCCTGGTGCGTCACCGAAGTCGTGGAAGAAGTCCACCGGATCCGGTGCGGCGACGTTCTTCTGGGCGGAATAGATCATCCGCCCGCCCTCGAAGGATTGCTGCCTCGCACCCGGTCCGCCCTCGGGCCAGCTCACCTCATGACCGGTCGGGAAGCCCATTTTGCCGCTCTCCCAGCGGTATTCGGCCCACCTGCTGCGGATCAGCCCATACACCTCGTTGGCACCGTGCTGGGCGGTCGAGTAGATCGATTTATCGGCGCCGCTGGGCATCTCGCGGAAGTGGTTGAAGACGCCCTTGCCATTCGGGGTACGGGTCTCATCGGTGGTCGGGTAGCCGAAAGCAGAGCCGCCGAGTGCGTTGTACCGATCCCGGATCGCGCCGTGTACCTCGTGTGCACCGGTCTGCGGATGCCAGACGTAGGTGCAGTTCTCGAAGGACTGGTAGCGGCCGACCCGATCGGGGGTGAGCATTTCACCCGAGGTCGGGTACCCGAGCTGAACCTTGCCCCGATAGCCGATCCAGGACTGCCGGATGACGCCGACCAGTTCGTGCGCCTTGTTCTGCGGTGTCCAGTAGATCGACTTCTCGGCGCCACTGGGGAATTCGCGGAAATGATTGAAACGTGCTCTGCCGTCCGGGGTTCCGGTCTCGTCTGTGAACGGATAGCCGAACCGTGAACCGCCCAGCTGCAGGTAGCGGGTCAGGATGTCGCCGTGTAGTTCACGGGTGCCGATGCTCGGGTGCCACAGCAGGTAACCGCCTTCGAAGGTCTGGAATTGGCCCACCCCGTCGTGAGCGGTCTGCTGGTCGCTGGTGGGGTAGCCGAGGAAGCCGCCGTGTCCGCCGTAACGGCCCCATGCGGTGTTCAGCTCGCCCCAGATCACCCTGGCTCCGGTCTGCGGGGTGTGCATGATCGTCAGCAGGGTGCCGTTCTTGTTCTGGAAGCTGACGTACCGTCCGCGACCGTCCCCGGTGCCCATCGTCTGGTGGGTCGGTGTTGCCCAGTTCGTGCCACCGAGTTCCCGCCAGCGAGCCCCGATCGGTCCGGGAATGGTCTCCGGTGCCTTCGGTTCAGGAGGGGTCGGGCGGGGCTTGAAGATCGGGCCACCGATCGGGTCGTCCGGTGTTGGCGTCGGTGCTGGAGCAGGTCGGGGCGCGGGGCGGGGCGGAGCGGGCGGTGGTGTGCCACCGGTCGGGCCGCTCGGCCTCGGCGCCGGGCGGGTGGATTCCTTCGGCTCGCGGTGCGGTTTGGTGACGGGTCCGTCGGTCAGGTCGTTCATCGCTTGCGCCATCAGGGTGGCTCCTTCGTCGTCATGCCGGTTTTCGATGTCACCGAGATTCGCGCCGCCGGGTACCGCCGGGCATCGGTACCGACTACGGAGATCTGCCGTACTGGTACTGAGTCGGCAGCCGGATCGCGCACCTCGCGCGCTGTCGGACCAGGGTGCTGAGATGGCTGCATGACTTCGACCACACCATTGGCCAGTTCGCCGATCGCCTCGTTCGACCTGGTCGTGCTGGACACTCCGGAGCCGCGGAAGCTGGCCGAGTTCTACTGCGCGCTCCTTGGCTGGCGGATCGTCCGGGAGGACGACGACTGGGTGACGATCCGGGGCGACTCCAGCGCCGGCATGGCGTTCCAGCTGGCTCCCGACCTCGTCCCGCCGACGTGGCCCGACCCGGCAATCCCGCAGCAGTCGCACCTGGACGTGACCGTCGCCGACCTGGATATCGCCGAACGGCAGGTGCTCGCCATCGGCGCGCGGCCGACCGGAGTGCCGAAGCGTCCCTCGGGGTTCCGGGCGTTCCATGATCCGTCGGGCCATCCGTTCTGCCTCTGCCTCGAGGAGTAGCGCGATCGGAGAGCAGTCTCGGTGCAGCTGCCTGGATTCGGCGGCCGGCGGCGGGGCGCAGCGGTGCCGCTGGCACTGTGGTCCCGTGCGTTTCACTCCACTCACGCCGACCCGGTTGACCGACGAGCTGGCGACCTGGATCGAGTCCCTCCTGCCCGGCCGTACCCGGGTCGGCATCGACGGTGCGACCGAAGTCGGTGCCACCGGCCTGGCCGACGCGGTCGCCGAGCGACTGCGGACGCGCGGCCGCCCGGTGGTGCGCGCGTCGACCACCTGGTGGTGGCGGCCCGCGTCGTTGCGGCTGGAATTCGGGCACCAGGATGTCGACATGCTGCTGACCGGATGGGTCGACAGCGGATCGCTGCGGCGGGAATTGCTGGATCCGCTCGCGCCCGGCGGCTCGGGTGACCATGTGACCCGGCTCCGCGATCCGCAGACCGACCGGTCATTGCGGGAGAGAAGATCTCGCGCGGAGCCGGGCACGATCCTGGTGCTGGACGGACCGCTTCTGCTGGCCGCCGACCTGCCCCTGGACGCCGTCGTGCACCTGCAGGTCGCGACGGCGACGCTCGGTCGCGTGCTGGGCCCGGATCGCCAGTGGTGGCTGGCGGGCTTCGAGCGGTACCGGTCGGAATACGGCCCCGTCGAGAATTCCGAGGTGATCGTCGGTTACGACCACCCGTCGGCACCGGCGGCGGCCTGGTCTCGCTCTGCCGACCAGTGATCACCCTCACCCGGGGTCAGCTGCGCTAACCAAGTGCTTGCAATTGCAAGCACCTCGGGTACGGTGGAGGAATGAACAGCTCGGCATGGTCAGGTCTGCCCGGATGGATCTGAACCCGGTCCTCACCCCGGTGCTGACCCCGGTCCGCGATCTGGGTGAGTTCATCCGCGAACAACGCACGTCGGCACAGATCTCGATCCGCGCACTGGCCACGAAGGCCGGAGTGTCGAATCCCTATCTCTCACAGGTGGAGCGCGGGCTGCGTCGGCCGAGTGCGGAGATCCTCGCGCAGATCGCCCACGGGCTGTCGATCTCGGTTGAATCGCTGCTGGCCAAGGCCGGAATCCTGGAGACCGCCGATGCGCCAGACGTTGTCGTCGCGATCCGCGGCGATGACGTGCTGACCGAACGCCAGAAGTCGGCGCTGATCGACATTTACGCCGCGTTCCGCAAAGAAGCGGAGACCGCCGCCGCTGCTCTCGTCGTCGTTCCGGATCAGCCGATCGACGAACTCGTCGACCTGCCCGTCGCCGTCGGCGAGGTCCCGGAAGCCGTGGCCGCCGATCCCGGGAAGTAGCGCCCCCTCGAACGCAAGGCCCATGACCCAGGCATCGCTGATGCCGGAAGGAGTACCGATGTCATTCGTGACAGATATTCGTACCGACCTGCGCGCAGTGTCGGAAAGCGCGATCGACCAACTGGCGGACCGTTTCGACGATCTCCCGCGGCCGCTGCTCGCGGCCATCGGGGCCGGCGATCTGGCGATGGAACAGTTGGCAGCATTGCGCGAGAGCCTGATGGAGCAGTTCGCCTCCTCGGCGCCGCAGCCGGCTGACGTCCGGTCGTTCACCACCGATCTGCCGGCCAAGGCCCAGCAGGCCGCCACGGAGTATGCCGGCAAGGTCACCAAGGCCGCGACCGAATACGCCGGGAAGATGCAGGACACCGCGACCGACTATGTCGGCAAGATGCAGGAATCGGCCGTCGACTACGTCGACAAGGTGAAGGAACTGCCGGACCGCGCCCAGAGGCTGGTCGGTGACCTCGGGAACGCGCCGCAGGCGGCTGCCGATCTCCCGCACCGCGCGCAGCAGATCGCCGCCGAGGTGGCGGAGTCGATCCAGTCGTTCGCCAACCAGTTCCCGGCCAAGGCCCAGGAATTGATCGCCGAACTCCCCGACAAGATCGCCGAATTCTCCGGCGATCTGTCGGTCGACACCGTCCGGGACACCGTCGAGGCCTACACCCAACTGGTCGGCTCGATCTACGGCAGCCTCGCCGACCGCGGAGACCGGACCTGGTCGCGCGTCCGGTCGGCGTCGTTGAAACCGGGCACCGTCGTCGACGCGCTCGCCGAGGCGCCGAAACGCGCGGCGAAGGCCGCTTCCAAGGCCGGCGCCACCGCGATGGCCGGCGCGACCAGCGCGCGGCAGGCGGTCACCCGGACGGCCAAGGATGCGCCTGCCGCCGCACGCAAGGCGACGACCAGGGTGACGACGGCTGCGCCGAGGACAGCTCGCGCCGCGAAGGCTGCCGCCCCGAAGTCGGCTGCTTCGAAGGCCCCGAAGACGTCAACTGCGAAGGCGGCGTCGGCCAAGACTGCGTCTGTCAAGGCTGGGACCGTGAAGACTGGGGCTGCGAAGGCCTCGACCCCGAGGACCGCGGCCAAGAGCTCGGGCTCCACAGTCGGTAGCACGACCGCGGCCCCTCGTCGGGCGGCCACACCGAAGACCGCCACGACCGGAAAGAGCGCGACCGGGACGACGGCTCGCAAGGCCGCTGCTCCCAGGAAGACCGCAGCCACCCGCAAGGCCACCTCCTCCGGACCCGCCGCACCGAAGTCCGGCCCGGACGCCGGCTGACCTCAACCGCGCGCTCAGCACCCACCGACAGACCGGAATCCCCAGCGGGTTCCGGTCTGTTGCCGTCGGATCAACGCTGCGTTGTCGCCAGATCAACTCGAACGCATGCAGGCCATCGCGGTTCTGGCACGTACTCTTGCGGGGTGGGATTGATCGCGCCGGTCATCGAGATCGTCACTTGGATACTCGCCATCGGTGGCGCAGCGGCAGGAGTGTTCGCTGCCGTCGACGCCGCCACCCGACGTTCGGACGCCTTCGCGGCCGCCGACAAGCAGACCAAGGGCACCTGGGCCGGCATCACCATTGCGTGCGCCGTCGTGCTCGGGTTGTCCGTCTTCGGTGGCGCGTTCGCACCGCAGAGCCTGCTGTGGCTGGCCGGCCTGACCGGGAGTCTGGTCTACCTGTTGGACGTCCGTCCCCGGCTGCGCGAGGTCCAGCGCGGCGGTCGCTGGTAACTCCAGCACACCCCTTCTTGCCTGCGCGACGACCCAGCGCTGCGGGCGGCTGGTTGAGCCGAACATTCCTCGACACGCCCGGCCAAGCGCCGCTGGTGGGGCACTTCTCCCGCTGACGCACTGCATCAGGCATCCCACAGCGGCAACATCACCCCACCAGCGCGGGATGCTCGGGCGCGTCCGACTTGTCCCGCTGGCGTAGTTGGCACCAGCGAGCCAGCTCAGTGGGAGGTGTGCCGCCCGGGGGAGGGGGCCTCGACGGCGTCGCCTTCCCGATGGGTGTGCTTGTCGCCGCTGGCGATGGCGGCCTCGGCCACGAGCCGCTTCTTCTCGCGGTCGTAGGAGATCTCGATCTCGATCTCCGCCTCCGCGCGGCCGACCCAGTTCGCGCCCTCGACGCTCTTGCCCGGCTCGAGGTCCTTGTAGACCTCGAAGAAATGCTGGATCTCGAGTTTCTCGAAGACGCCGAGATCGCCGATGTCCTGCAGGTGCGCCTGCCGCGGGTCGTTCGCCGACACGCACAACACCTTGTCGTCCGGACCGGCCTCGTCCGTCATCCGGAACATGCCGATCGCCCGGGCGGTGACCAGGCAGCCCGGGAAGGTCGACTCCGCCAGCAGCACCAGCGCATCCAGCGGATCGCCGTCCTGGCCCAAGGTGTCGTCGATGAAGCCGTAATCGGCCGGGTACTGGGTCGCGGTGAACAGCGTCCGGTCCAACCGGATGCGGCCCGAATGATGGTCCACCTCATATTTGTTGCGACTGCCCTTAGGGATTTCGATGGTCACGTCGAAGTCCACGAGTGTCACCTTTCACGTCAGCTCAGCAGTTGGCCGGCGGCGCGAAAGCCCCCGCCACCGGTCGGAACGACACGCACGATTCGGGGTCGCCCCAGGATCGGTGGCCCGGCTCGGGCCTGGACAGACTCTAGTCTGGACCGGGTCACCGGGCTCGCTGTACGTACCCGGATCGTCCGTGGAGATTATTCACATCTGTGCAGGCGATCATGGCTCGGCGGCCGCCGGCGCCGATGCAGGGCCCGGATCGCCGGTCGCCCCCGGTGAATAATCGTCAAGCACCGAACAGCAAGACCGGATCCGCGAAGAGGATCGGCGAAAGGGAGTGTTTGTGGCCGCGTCAACCCGATCGCGCCGCACCGGGATCATCGTTGCGGCCGTCGTGGTCGCTCTGGTGGCCGTCGGTGCGATTGTCTTCGTCGCCACCCGGGGTGACTCGACCACTGCCGGTAGCTCGGCCACCCCGACGTCTGAGATCGTCGACCCGCCCGTTGCCCTGCCGCCGCCCAAGATCGCGCCGATGGCCGCATCGGACAAGATCCCGACCACCGCCGGCATCGAGGCACAACTGGCCGCCCAACTGGCCAATCCCGAACTCGCGCAGTTCTCCGGCATCATCATCGATCCGGAGACCGGCTCGGTGCTGTGGAACAAGGACTCGAACTCGCCGCAGATCCCCGCCTCGACGGAGAAGCTGCTGACCGGCGCGGCCCTGCTGACCTCGGTCGATCCGACCAGCCGGTTCGTCACCAAGGTCGTCCAGGGCGACCAGGAGGGTGACATCGTGCTGGTCGGCGGCGGCGACGTCACGCTGTCCGCACGCAACACCGGTGTCGGGACGGTGTACGACGGAGCGCCGCTGATGGCCGACCTCGCTGCCCAGGTCAAAGCCAGCGGCATCGACGTCAAACGGATCGTGCTGGACACCGAGTACTGGTCGGGGCCTGACCTCGCCGACGGATGGCAGACCGGCGACATCCGCGGCACCCAGGCCAGCGCCCAGGGCTACATCACCCGGATGTCCCCGCTGATGGTCGACGGCGACCGCGAAGATCCGGCGAACGAGAACTCCATCCGCACCGGCGATCCGGCGAACACCGCGGGCAAGGCGCTGGCCAGGTTGCTCGGCTCGCCCGATCTGCCGTTGATCGCCGGAACCGCGCCGGAGGAGCCCACCGTCATCGGACAGGTTTCGTCCCAACCGATGTCGGTGCTGCTCGCGCAGGCGCTGGAGAACTCCGACAACGTGCTGGCCGAGGCGCTCGCCCGGGAGGTCGCGATCACCCGCGGTGCCCCGCCGAGCTTCACCGGCGCCGCGGCCGCCACCATCGAGGCGCTGGAGGAACTGAAGATCGACACCATCGGTGTCGAGCTGTACGACGGATCCGGCATCTCCACCAAGGACAGGGTGCCGCCGGCGGTGCTGGCCCAGGTCGTCGCGCTAGCGGTCAAGGGTGAGCCGCCGGCGTTGCGCAACCTGCTCACCGGGCTGCCGATCGCCGGGGTGTCCGGCAGCCTGGCCGACCGGTTCCAGGACGACGGATCACGGGCCGGCGCCGGTTGGGTGCGCGCCAAGACCGGGTCCCTCGAGGTCACCTACGCGCTGGCCGGGTACGTGCCGGACGTCGACAACCGCATCCTGGTCTTCGCTTTCGTGTCCAACGGGGTCAGCGCCGGCACTCGTCCCGCACTGGATGCGTTGGCGGCCGGGCTACGCGGCTGCGGTTGCATCGGGTAGTCGGGTCGACGGTCGAATCGGCCCCGTCGGCCGTTGCTCTACCGTGGCTGACGTGGCGGCAGACGTGAGCAGGGCCCCGATCGACTGGGCGGCAGCGGTACGGGCGGGACAACGGCTCGCGCCCACCGGTCCGTCGATCACCGCCGATCAGGCGGCGGCGGTGGTGGCCGATCTCCGGACGTTCTCGGCGCGCGCCGAACTGGCCGTCCGGGAGACCACGGGCCTTGGCGCCGACCTGCCGGTCGACGACGCGGATGTGGTGGACCGCCCCGGCTGGGTCAAGGCGACCGCCGAGGGCATGGAACTGCTGTCCGCGCCGCTCACCGCGAAACTTGCCGCCGGCGCCGGCGGCCGCGGGATCAATTCCTGGACCAGGAACGTCGGCGGCCAGCAGGTCGGGGTGATCCTCGGGTTCCTCTCCGGAAAGGTGCTGGGTCAGTTCGACCCGCTGGGCGGTGATCCGGAGCGACCGGGCCGTTTGCTGCTGGTGGCGCCCAACATCGTCAAGGTGGAACGGGAACTGGCCGCCGACCCGACGGATTTCCGGCTCTGGGTCTGCCTGCACGAGAGCACCCACCGGCTGCAGTTCACCGCCGCGGGATGGCTGCGGGGTTACTTCCAGGATCTGGTGGCCGATTTCGCCGACAAGGCCGACACGGATCCGGCCGAGATGTTGCGGCGGGCCGCGAGCACCATCAAGGGTGGGCGGTCCGGCGGCTCCTGGATCGAGGGAATCCAGTCGCCCGAGCAGCGCGCCGTTTTCGACCGGCTGATGGCCATGATGACGCTGCTCGAGGGGCACGCCGATCACGTCATGGACGCGGTCGGACCCAGCGTCGTGCCGTCGGTCTCCGCGATTCGGGCGTCGTTCACCGAGCGGCGCAAGCGCACCAAGGGTCCGATCGATCGGCTGCTGCGCGCGCTGCTCGGGATGGACATGAAGCTCGCCCAGTACGTGAAGGGCGGTGCCTTCGTCGGCGCCGTCGTGGACCAGGTCGGAATGCCGGCGTTCAATGCCGTCTGGACATCCCCGGACACCCTGCCGACCAGGGCGGAGATCGCGGATCCGGCGGCGTGGGTGCGGCGGGTCCACGGCTGACCGGGGTGAACGCCCCCTCGGCGGCAGC
>Ga0164306_10000860_pt1 | contig 12913 bp, 10 predicted proteins | sample Whisoiple_242_MG_FD_110213 | JGI IMG/M metagenome (GOLD analysis project Ga0164306, IMG submission 110213) | Soil microbial communities amended with fresh organic matter from upstate New York, USA - Whitman soil sample_242_MG | ecosystem: Environmental > Terrestrial > Soil > Unclassified >... | reverse complement strand
TGCAGTTCCTGCGACTGCTCGAGGATGCGCGCGTCATCGCGTTCCGCGACTGGTTCGAGGGCGGGGGAGCGGGCGACAAGACCCTGCTCGACGAGGGCGTGCTCGTGTCGCGCCACGAGATCGAGTACCGCCGTCCCCTCGGCTTCCGGCACGCCCCGGTCGAGATCCAGATGTGGGTCTCGCGAGTGGGTGGCGCGGGCTTCGACGTCGCCTACATCGTCACCGACCCCGACGGTGTCGGCGAGGGCGAGCGGCCGGTCTACGCCGTCGCCGAGACCGAGCTCGCGCTCTACGACTTCGCGAGCGAGGCGCCGCGGCGCATGCGCCCCGACGAGCGCGCGTCGGTGCAGGTCCACGTCGGCGGTCCCGCGCCCTTCCGGAAGCGACGCCGGTGACCGGCACGCCGCAGATCGACTTCGGCGACCCGCGGGGTCTCGCCGATCTCGGCACCTACCTCGCCCGGGCGAGCCGCGCCAACCCCGACGGCGCCGTGCGCCTCCAGGTGCTCGGCACTCTCCTCGTCACCACGGTGGCGGTCATCGAGGGCACCGGGCTCATGGGTGACGGCACGGTGCTCGGCATGCGCGTCGTGACGATCGCGCCGTCCGACGCCGTCGACACCACCGTGTCCTTCGCGTCGGTCGCCGACCGCCTCGCCCGCGACGGCGCGAGCGCCGTGCTGAGCGTCCCGCCGACGACCGTCCGCGCTCCGTGGAGCGGGCTCACGCCCCCGCGGGACGGCTGGGAGCCGGTTGGCCAGCTCGACGGTGGGGCCATCGACTCCATTGCGCGCCAAGGCATCTCGCAGGTCGCCGAGGGCACCCCCGAGAACGCCGGGGGTCACGCGGTCGACGCGCTCCGACGGCGGACCTGGGGCGCGATGAGCGACACCGTGCCGCCCATCGCGGCGGGACTCGCCTTCGGTGCGCACGTGCTCGGCTTCACGGCTCCGGGCGAGCCGGCGTCGATCGCGGCCCACGGCCGGTGGACGCGCCTCAGCACGTCGCGCGGTCACGTCCTCGTCCGCTGACCCGATGGCGTATGCCGTCCGCCGCGGTCGGGGGTGCGGCGGGGTCGCGGCGTGGCGCGGGGCAGTGGCTCAGGCGTGCCCGGTCCACGCGCCGCGCTCAAGGAGGACGTCCTTGAGCACGTCGATGCGGTCGCTGACCAGCCCGTCGACGCCGAGGTCGAGCAGCCGCCGCATCTCGTCGGCGTCGTCGATGGTCCAGACGTGGACCTGCTTGCCGAAGCGGTGCGCGGTGTCGACGAGGCGACGGGTGACGACCGGCACCGACCGTCCGCGCAGCGGGATCGACGGAGGCACCTGGAAGACGTCCGCCGGCGTGCGGAAGACCGAGGTCAGCACGCCGGGTCCGAAGCGGGCCAGCGCCGTGCCGACCTGGGCCGCCGCCGTCGCGACGGTGCCGCGGGACAGGCGGCGGAAGTGCGAGATGTTGCGCTGGGAGAACGAGCCGACGCAGACCTGGTCGTGCAGCCCGCGCTCCTCGATGATGCGCCAGAGCGGTTCGGCCGTGCCCGGCGCCTTGAGGTCGATGTTGAGGTTGACGTCGGGCCACGTGTCGAGCACGTCGGTGAGCAACGGCACGTGGCCGCCGTCGCCGACCTCGGCGTGCGAGACCTCGGACCAGGGCAGGTCGCGGATGCGCCCGCGAGCGTTGCTGACCCGGTCGAGCCTCGTGTCGTGGAACGCGACGAGCTCGCCGTCGCGGGTGACGTGGACGTCGGTCTCGAGGTGGGTGTATCCGAGATCGACGGCGTTGCCGAAGGCCGTCATCGTGTTCTCGAGCCCGACGTTCGGCGCGTAGAGCGAGCCGCCTCGGTGGGCCAGCGCCACGGGCGTGTGTGCGAGGTAGGCCCGTGTCGTCACCATGCCGCCGACATTATCGGTACCGCAACGTCCTTCCGGATCCGTCCGGCGCGGTGTTCACACGACTCCAGCCTCGCTCCAGCGGATGGGGGCGCGCCAAACCCGTCGTGGCCCCCGCGACAACGTGAGTCGACTCCCCGCTGGGTCGCACCGAGTCGTCCGCTCACCCGATCGTGCCCGTGCCGTCGCCGCTCAGGGGATCGGTGCGGGGCCGGTCTGTTGCGCCCGTGGCGGCACGCGCCCGGCGAGGCTCGTCGAGGACCTGGAGGAACCTGTTTGCGGTCGCACTCCACGTCAGGCCTGCAGCGCGCTCCGAACACGCCCTCCGCACGTCGCGGAGCCGTTCGAGGTCGCTCAGGCTGCGGATCGCTGCGGCGACCTCCTCCGGTGAGTCAGGTGCGACCATCACCCCGGCCGATCCGACGACTTCGGGCAGCCCGCCCTTCGAGGTCGCGACGACCGCGCATCCCGATGCCATTGCCTCGAGGGCTGCGAGGCCGAACGGCTCCTCCACGCGCGACAGCGCGCAGGCGATGTCGTACGTCCGCAGCTCCACGGCGAGCTGGTCGTGGGGCATCCATCCGAGCATCCGTCCCCCTGCGAGGGCCACCGCGTCGGCGACCCGAGACGCGTACGCGTCGGCGACGGCCTGATCGAACCCGAAGGTGCGCAGCTCGCCGATGACGGTCAACTCGACGTCATGGCCTTCCTGCCGCAGCATCGCCACGCCGAGTGCGGCCGCATCCTGGCCCTTGTTCGGGTCGATCCGTCCGTGGCAGACGACGCGCAGCGGGCGACCAGCCGGCGGCTCGCTCGGCGGGTGGAACAGGCGCGTGTCGACGCCGTTGTGGACCACCAGTGGCGAAACGCGGCTGTCCGAGCCGGTTGCCGTCGCCCGCGCCACTGCCTCGCTGACGGCGAGGACCAGCACCTCGTCGGGAACGTTGCGCAGCGCTTCGGTGGCTTGCCTGTCCGGGAAGTTGTGCAGCCACAGCACGACTCGCGCCTTCCGATCGCGACGAGCCAGCCGAGTTGCCGTGACGGGGTCGTTCGCGATGACGACATCACCGTGCGGGGCTCGGTCGAGTCCCCGTCGGACCGCTGACCAGTAGGCGGCGTAGTCCCATCGGGGGAGGCCGCGCACGCGTGCCGTCAGGCTGGCGAGCTTGCGGGCCACGACGGGCCGTGGATGTGCCGGCCCGAAGCCCAGTCGCGTCACGGACACGTCGGGATACACGTCCTCGCCGTCGTCGGGTGCGAGCACGACGCACTCGTGTTCCATGCGGCCGAGCTCCGTGACGAGCTGCCGGGTCACCGTCGCGACGGCTCCCGACCAGCCGGGCGTGAAGTACTCGTCGACGGGCAACACGAACGTGAAGCGCATGCGTTCAGGGCCGCATGGCGGCGCGGTCGCGTCGGATACCGGTCATGGCTGCCGGGAAACCCGCCGCGACCCCGGCGGCAACCGCAGCGGCACGCGTGACGCCGCCGACCATGGTCCGAGCCGTCGCAGTGGCCCCGACACGCGGAGCGGAGCTCAGCGCGCGGACCGAGCGTCGTAGCTCATCCAGGACTTCACGTGATGCGAGTCCGAGATACCTCCCCACGATCGGCGAACCCATCCCGTACACCCTGCCTAGCAGGACCACGGTGTTCCGGTTCGCGAAGTACACGTAACGTCGGTCGAACCGCTTCCCCTTGGCGTACTCGCCGGGCAGGTGGTCGACGATCGCGTCGGGGGTGTAGACGAGGCGTCCGCCTTGCTGGCGTACCCGCAGGGCAAGGTCGCTCTCCTCTCGCAGGCACGTCCCCGGGTAGCCCCCATGGATGCCGCCCACGGCTTCGATGGCCCGCCGGCGGAACGACATGTTCGCCCCAGCAAATGGTCGACGTCGACGTCGCGGCCCGGGTCCGAGGCGAAGAAGCCGGTCAGTCGTCCGTCGGGCAGCAGCAAACCGATGGAGCCGATGCCCTCCTCGCGCTCACCGGGGTAGCCGTTGAGCGCGCTCCCGCCCACGCCGTCAACCGTGGCGTCGTCGTACCTCCGCACGAGCTCGACGAGCCAGTCCGTGCGCGCGTTGGCGTCGTCGTCCAGGAAGGCGATCACATCCTCCGAGCACAGCGAGACTCCGATGGCTCGCGACTCCGCAGTATGACCGCGACCCAAGGGGTTGCGGGCGTAGACCACGTCGGGGAAGGCCCTCAAGGCATCTCTGGTCCGGTTGTCCGACGACGAGTCGACCACGACGATCCGTTCCGGACGCTGGCTTTGCTGCTCGAGGTGGCGGAGGCAGTCGACCACCCGTCCAGGTCGGTTGTACGTCGGTATGACGACCGCGATGGTGAGCATGTCAGATCTCTCCAGACTGTCGGAAGCGTGTCGGACCCTCGAAGCTCGCCGCGAGGTCGTCGTCGGGCACGGGCCGGCCGACCCTGCCCACCCCGCGGAACGCGTACCGCCGGGGCTGGTCACGCAGGAGGCGCAGCTCGCGATGGAAGGCGCTCGATCGTCGCCGGTCGAGCAGAACTTCGTCGTACGGGTCGCGGCCCGCGACAGCGCATCGAGCGGCGTACCTGAGTCGGTGGCTCAGCTCGCGCACCCGCGGCATCGGCAGTCGAACATGGAGCCAGTGATGGAAGTAGTAGGCGTCGCACCGCCCGTAGCCTTCGGCGATGCCACGCAGTCGCCGAGGGTCGAGGCGAGACTCGTCGAAGCGGTGCTCGACCAGCGCGTCGCGCACTCCGCGAACGCGGTAACCGGCTTCGAGCGCCTGCACGTACAGCAGGACGTCCTCCGCCCCCGGCCAGCGGGCAGTTCCCAGCAGATCATCGAACCCGATCCGCCTCGCCACCTCGGACGTGATGCCCATGCTCGCGCCCGCAAGTCCGGGGTTGCTGAGAGGCGGGGTCGGATTGTGGGCGAAGTACCGCGCCGCCAGCGTCGGTGTCATCCACGGACGCCACAGTCCTTCCGACATGGCTATGCCGCCACTGACGACATCCGCGTCACCGTCGAGCATCGCGCGAGCCATGGTGAGCACCCACGGCCCCGGCACAATGACGTCATCGTCGGTGAAGAGAATCACCTGCGCACGCGCGACGGCGCAGCCGTGCTCGCGGGCACGGCCGATGCCGGCCTGGGCCTCCACCGTTCGGCGGACGCGGGGATCCTCGGCCGCGGCGGCTGCGACGACGCTCGCTGTGGCGTCAGTGGATCCGTTGTCGACGATGACCAGTTCGCTGGAGATCCCGGAGGCCTGAGCCACGTCCATTGATCGCAGTACCGCTTCGATCGACGTAGCGAGACGAGCCGCTCGGTTGCGAGTGCAGATGAGCACCGACACGTCAGGAGCACTGGCGTCGGGATTCATCGTGAGTTCCCTTCGAGCAGTGCGTCGAGGCGCTGCCAGGTCGCCTGCCACGTCAGCTCCTGCGCGCGCACCAGTGCCTCGACTCCGCGGCGGCGGCGTAAAACTGGATCGCGGAGCAGACGCTCGAGGTCACCCGCGAGTGCGCGCGGGTCCTCCCGGCTGAAGAGAGCGCCCGATCCCGCCAGGATCTCCGGCGATCCGCCCGTTGCGCTGGCGACCACGGGCTGACCGCTTGCCATCCCCTCCAGGAGAGCGAGTGCGCAGGGCTCGTCCCAACGCGACGGGAGCACGTGGATGTCGGATGCTGCGAGCGCGGCCGGGAGCTCCGCGTGGGTGACGTGACCAAGCGTGTTGACCGTGACGCCACGGGCCCTCAGCGACGTGATACGCGCTTCGATGCTGTCGAGGTAGGAGTTCCTGTGCCTCTCTCCCCAGTTGGTGTCTCCCGTCACCTGAAGCGAGAAGGCGATTCCGCGATCAGAGATCACCGTCGCAGCATCCAAGAGGACATCCACGCCCTTCTCCACGGCGATCCGGCCGACGAATCCGATGACGGGAACCCGTTCTGGCCGCTCAGCGCCCGCGAAGCGCGCTACATCGACCCCGTTGAGGTTGACCTGGACGCGACCGGGCGTCAACCGGTACACCTGCTCAACAGCCCGCGCCAGGTAGGCGCTGACCGCCATCGAGACGATGCCGGAGTCTGCCGCATACATCCGACGAAAACGGTCCGACGAGACCTCCAAGTTGTGAAACCAATGGACGACGCGCACCGTCGGGAACCGGCGTCGAAGGTACACGGCCAGTTCCGGGTCGTTGCTCAGGACGACGCTGTCGAGCGCCTCGCCCCGGAGCACCCTCGCGACCTCCTTCGCGTAGGACCGTTGATCCGGCCGCGCCCAACCGGTCAGTCGACGTCCAGCACGGTCAACGTTGCCGACCAACCCGCTGCGGGGTGACGGAATCGCCGGCAGGACCACCGTGCTGCCCCACGGAACGGTCTGCGACACGGACGAGTGGGCTCGGGTGATGATCGTCGGTCGGACCCCATCAAGCAGAGCTCGCTCGCTGACGGACCGTATGCACGTCGCGATCGCCCCGCTGTGCGTCGGAGTGAAGGTTTCGCGGCTGTTGTTCACGAAGACCAGTCGGCTACTCATGCTCGCCTCTCCAGTACCGTCGGTCCGGCGACAGCCGTGTGATCCTGTGCCACTCGTGATCCGCTCGCAGCCAGCCGAGCGCGACGGCCAGCAGGGGACTGCGCGTGCGCCATCGCCAGCTGCGGAGCATCTTCGTGTACGTGTCGCTGTGGCCCGACCAGGCGGCCTTGCGAGTCATGTAGTCGTCGTCCCTCACCCAGCTGTAGTGAAGGATGGCCTGGTCCGGACGCACCACCCGGTGCACGATTGCATTCCGCGCATGCGCAGGATCGGTGTTGACCGCCGACATGTCGACCCGCAGGATCGGCAGCGTGCCTTGGCGGCAGTGGACGAGTGTGGCGCCGGGGCGGATGACAACCGGCCCGGGGTAGCCGGCACGTCGTCGCCACAACGGGCGGGTGGCCTCCAACATCCATCCGGAGCGGGCCCGGGCGTACAGGTAGCGGGCCGGGTACTCCACCGCTCCGCACGCGCGGGACTCTGCCTCGTCGATCGCAGCCAAGAGAGCAGTGGGGTCGAGCAGCACCTCGTCGGTGTCGAGCTGAAGCACCCAGTCCGCGCCATCGGATGCCTGGTCGAGAGCGACCTGCCGTTGCGCGGTGTCGTTCTCAAGCGCGGTCCGGTCGGAGTGCGAGAAGCGTCCCGGCCGGAAGTCGAGCTTGCCGAGGGGATCGACGGAGCGCAGCCGGTCGAGGCATTCGGCGACGGGCAGCGGGGTGCCGGTCCAGGAGAGGGAGTCCTCATCGTAGGAGACCACGATGCGATCCACGATGTCGTAGTAGCTCGAGACGCTCTCCTCGAGCCACCAGGGATCTGCTGCGAGGACATACGCGTGGAGGCGCCGTCGACCGTCGGCTGCACTCACGCTCGAGCCACGCCAGACCGAGCCGTTGCTCGCACGCATGTCACTGCGAGCCCAGCCGCTTCCGCCACGGAACCTCGACTCGGAGGAAGCGCCACTCCTCGCATCCCGCGCCGAAGACTGCTTCGATCGTGGTCGCGCAGGTCCATCCCGCCCCCCGGAAGTCGTCTCGAACCGCTGGCCGCGCGCTGCGGCAGGCCCATGCTAGGTCAAGGACACTCGCCCCGCGTGCGTTCAGTGAACCGTCGTGGGTAGCGTGGCGAGAGCGGGTCACGGACGGGTCACCAGGGGGTGGCGTGGAGCCATTCGGGCCGTTCAGCGCGCCAGCGGGTGCACCGATGGGCTCCCGACCCGGAGTGCCCCGCGATCCACCGGCCCGTCAGCGGTCGGTGTCTTCGAGGATGCCGTCCCGCTTGTTCTTCAGCGGACTCCACTCGGAGACCTCGCCGTCGTCGTCGCGGTGGATGACCCCGACCGGGGTGCGGTTCGTCGCCAGGTCCAGACCCAGCCCGTCCGGGTCGACACCGCGCCCGCTCAACAGCAGGCCGCCATCGTCCATCATCCAGATGTTCGCAGCGGTGCGGTCGACCAGAAAGTCGAAGACCACCCATCCACGTCGTTCCGTGAAGTCATGGACGCTGATGTCCGTACCGGCATCAGGTGACGCGTCCCAGATCTCGATCGAGCTCTCGTCCTCCCACACCACGGCATCAGGTGGGGGCGTTCCACCCGCTTGGGCGCCCGGCATCGCCTGCAGGAGGGGTACGACCTCGTCGACAGCTAGGTCGATGTTGATCATCCATCCGGACACTTCACGGTCTCCTCTCGACGATGCGCTCGTCCTTGGTGATGACACGGATGGCGGTGATGCCATCGTAACGACGCAGTGTGTAGTCGACCTGGCGCAGGACTTCCTCGAGCGACAACTCTGACTCCGCCATGTCCAGGACCATCCGTGGGGATTGCCTGCGCCCCTGTCTGAGCAGGCCGACCACGGTGCTCTTGCCCTTCCCCTGCACCCCTTTGAACTCCCAGCGCTCACCGTTGATGAGAGCATCGGCAGACTTGCCCTGCCCGGTCGCCGGTAGGAACGTGACGTCGTATCCGTGGGCCGCGAGTCGTGTAGCAGTCGCTCGTTCGTGAGGGGCGACGTCCCTCGCAAGGGTCTCGTCGACGGTGCCGGGTGGACGCGCAGGGCTCCCGTCCGATGGGTCGACGACGTGGACGCGGTCGGTGGGGGTGGTGCGCTGCTTGAGGCGGTCCGCGGCCGAATTGGCGCCGCCTCGCGAGCTGTCCTTGACGGCAGCGTCGAACGCAGCGCGGATCTCGGCGTCACGGACAGCCCGGAGCTCGGCGACCGTCGGGAGCAGGGGAGCACGGGCGGCTCCGAGCTGCATGGCCGGGAGCACGTCGGCGCGACCGCGGGTGACCTCACAGATTCGCGTCACCAGCTGGGCCCGTCGTGCGTCGTCGAGCTCGGTCTGCGCCAGCTCGACGTCGGAGCGGACCAGTGCGATGACGAGGTCGTCGGCTGCCGTGCGCATCGTCCCGCCGTCGACGTAGGTGCGCACCGTCGACGCCGAGTCCGCCAGGCTCCCGCGACGGATCTCCTCGATGACGTGACCGGCCTCGGCTAGTCCCTGCCAGGCCGAGCGGTTCAGCACGTCCTGCCGTCGGGCGACGGCCACGAGCGCGGCGGAGGCCGCCTGGTCGAGGAAGCCCAGCCGAACGACATCGCGACGCACGTCGCCACCACGTTCCGCGGTGTCCTGTGCCGCTCGGAGCTCTCGGTCGACGAGACCTCCGTATGCCGCGCCGGCGTCCTTGGCGCGCAAGCCCATCCCGGTGTCGACGGCAAGGGCGGCGAGCACTCCGGTCAGCTCTTCGGCGTCGAGCCACGGCTCCATGCCCCCTGAGGTCTGCCGGACGTAGCCCGTGGCAGGTGCTGCACCCAGGGGTGGTGTCGCGAGGGTGGCGTCGACGTTCTCACGCATCGCCGAGAGCCAGTCGGCGACGACGTGCTCGAGCGGCGCGGTGGCACCCGAGTAGAGGTGCGTCGTCGAGGCCTCGAGCATCGCGTGCGTGCTGGTGCGGGAGACCTCGAGCATCACGCGCGTGCGGGTCTCGGCAGCCCCCTCGTCGGTCGGGGTCGACACGCTCGAGAGGAGTCTCGCGAGGTCGTCGTCCGTCGAGAGCCGAAGATCGGGGTGACTCTCGATCCCGTTGGCCTCGTAGGCGACCCATCGACGCACGAGGTACTCGCCCAGGGTGATCCGGTCACCCCGGCTGTTGGCCAGGGCGCCGGCAGGAGCCGCCGAGTCCGGCAGCGGTTCGGCCAGCAGCGCCGACGTCTCGGCGGGATCGTCAACGACGTGCCCGAGCAGGGCGTGGACGGGGTCACCGGTGCGCGAGCCGTCGTCGAACCACGACGCGAACGTCGCTCCGGCGTCGGCGCGCAGCGTCGTCCCGTGCGCCAGGGCGACGTCGTCGTCGCGCGTCTCAGCGATCTCGGCGGTGGCCGCCGCGGCGGCTGCACGTCGCGCGAACCGCCCGGGTAGGCGACGGTCGTCACCCGAGGCCCGAGCGCCCGAGAGGAGCTGGCCCAGCAGCCACGCCCCGGTCGCCCGGCCCCTTGCCACGGGGTCCACCTGGACCGTGTCGACAGCGGCGACGAGGTCGTCTGCGAGCAGGGCCGCCCCGGAGGCCAGCTGGGCGCGCGTCCGCGGGTCGGTGCCGGCGGGCGCTCCGTGACTCGTGGCCGTGATGACGAGCGAGCCGAACGCCCCGAGGAGCTCACGGACGGTGTCGACGTCTGCACCTGACGCGCTCCGAGCCGCACCGGCGGCCATGAGCACCCTGGCGAGTCCGTCGGCCCCGATCTCCGACAGCAGCGCCTGCGCGTAGACCGGGTCGTCGACTCGTGCACGGACGTGCGTCGCCAGCTCGGCCACCTCGGCGTCCGTGAGCCCGCCCGACGCGCGACCCCCGGCCATGACCGTGCGTGCCATCAGGCCGTCGGCCAGAGCAGCGTCGCGCGATGCCCGCGCTGCGACCACGCCGTCGGCGAACCACAGTCCGCCGGTGACAGCAGAGCGCACCCGTCCCGTACTGGCCGAGGCCCCGGACGGGAACGTCACGTCGGTAGCGGCCGCCACGAGTCCCGCGCAGCGCCGAGCCGTCGCGCGCAGGTCGTCGAGGACGCCGGCGTACGTCCGGCTCAGTCGGACCCGCCCCTCCGCCTGTTCCGACCGAGCCCGCTCAGTGACCAGCACCCCGATGGCACCCGTCGGATCGGTGAGTGCTGCGATCCGCAAGAGAGCCAGCGTGTGCTCGGCGTCGAGAGCGTCCCACTGCCGCTGCAACGAGCGGATGCGCGCCTGGGCGTGGTCGAGCGCGGCGGCATACGTCAGCAGCGAGCGGGAGGCGGCGGGCAGCGCCTCGACGACACCGCGTGCGCGTGTGCCCAGCTCGTCCGCCTCCGAGCGAGCCGCGGTCGCCGCCTCCCCGGTCCAGACGGCCGAGAGCCGCGGTCCCAGCGTCCCCCGCACCGTGGCCGTCGCACGCGCCCGGGACGCAGCTTGGCCGAGCGAGCGCGCCGCGGCACGAAGACCCGCGACGTCACCCGTCGGGAGGGGAAGCGCAACGCCGCCGGGAATCGCCGCAGACGCGTGGCCGACCTCGTGGACGCGACTCACGGCACCACTGCGCTGACCGGATCACCAAGATTCACAGTGCTGCTCGCCGTCACACCGGCGAACCCGGCGGTCACGAAGAGCTCCACCGACCGAGCCTCGAGCGTCGACCGGTCGAGCCGGTCGGCCAAGGCGCCGGCAGCATCGGCGACGGCGTCGAGTGCGAGGGCATGGACCACCCGGAAGCGGTCGAGCTCGACCCTCAGCACGTCGCCCTCGTCGCCGGTCGAGGCCACCGCGCCGGCGGTCGCCGTAGCCACGTGCGACGCGCACTCGCGCAGCTCCGCCGGGTCGTGCGCCAGCGCGAGCCGCTCCCGGGACACCCCGTCGGAGTCGATGGCGTAGCGCGTCATGCCCCGACCGTAGGAGAGCCCGCGACGCCGTCTCCGGCGTCATCCACAGGCCCCGGTATGCCGTGAGGCCCCGTCCAGCAGGACGGGGCCTCACGTGCGGGCGGGTCGTGGACCCGTCGTCAGGACATCAGGACCAGCGGGCCCAGACCGTCGTGTCGGTCGGGACGAGGCCGTCCTCGAGCGGCCCGGAGGCCACGATGAGCTCCGCGCCCTCAGGGAGGGCGACGGGCTCGGCGCCGAGGTTGGCGACGACGAGCACCCGGTCACGCCGGGACGAGCCGTTGGTCAGCGCGATGACGTCGCCGGCATACCCCTCGACCCACGTGAGCGAGCCGGTCCCGAGAGACAGCTCGCGGCGCGCGGCGAGGAGCGAGCGGTAGAGCTCGAGGGTCGAGCCGGCCACGCCCTCCTGGCGGTCGACGGCGTAGTCGGCGTAGACGGCGGGCTGCGGCAGCCACGTGCTGTCGCCCGGGCCGAAGCCGAGAGACGGGCCGTGGGCCGACCACGGGATCGGGACGCGGCAGCCGTCGCGGCCGGTCTCGGCGCCGTGGGTGCGGGCGAACGTCGGGTCCTGGCGGAACTCGGCCGGCATGTCGGTGGAGTCGGGCAGGCCGAGCTCCTCGCCCTGGTAGATGTAGGCGCCACCGGGCAGCGCGAGCATGAGCGAGGTGGCCGCGCGGGCACGGCGCAGGCCGAGGGCGCGGTCCGGCTGCGGGTCGGTCGCCGAGATGCCGTTCATGCGGGGCGTGCCCGGTGCGAAGCCGAGACGCGAGGCGTGGCGCACGACGTCGTGGTTGGACAGCACCCACGTCGACGGGGCGCCGACGGAGTCCGCGGCGTGCAGCGACGAGGTGATGACGGCGCGGAGGTCCTCGGCCGTCCAGGAGGCGGTGAGGAAGTCGAAGTTGAACGCCTGGTGCATCTCGTCGGGACGGACGTAGGCGACGGCGCGCTCCTGCGGCTCGACCCACGCCTCCGCGCAGAGGATGCGGTCGGGCGTGCCGTAGGACTCGAGGATCTGGCGCCAGGCGCGGTAGATCTCGTGGACGCCGTCCTGGTCCCACATCGGGCTGCGCTTCGTGTGGTCGATCCGCGGCGCCTCCTCGACGGGGGCGGCCTCGTGCAGCCCCTCGAGGCCGTGCTCGTGCTCGGAGTGGCCGAGCATCGTCGTGCGCTCCTCCTCGGTGTCGGGCAGGCCCTGCTCCTTGATGAGGCCGTGGGCGACGTCGACGCGGAAGCCGTCGACACCGCGATCGAGCCAGAAGCGCAGGATCGACTCGAACTCGGCGCGCACCTCGGGGTGCTCCCAGTTGAAGTCGGGCTGCTTCGTGTCGAAGATGTGGAGGTACCACTGGCCGGGCTTGCCGTCGGCCTCGGTGACCCGGGTCCACGCGGCTCCGCCGAAGACGGACTCCCAGTTGTTCGGGGGCAGCTCGCCGTGCTCACCGCGTCCCTCACGGAACATGTAGCGCTCGCGCTCGGCCGAGCCGGGGCCGGCGGCCAGGGCGGCCTGGAACCACACGTGCTCGTCGGAGGAGTGGTTGGGCACCATGTCGACGATGACCTTGAGGTCGAGCTCGTGGGCGC
>Ga0164306_10000859_pt1 | contig 12914 bp, 16 predicted proteins | sample Whisoiple_242_MG_FD_110213 | JGI IMG/M metagenome (GOLD analysis project Ga0164306, IMG submission 110213) | Soil microbial communities amended with fresh organic matter from upstate New York, USA - Whitman soil sample_242_MG | ecosystem: Environmental > Terrestrial > Soil > Unclassified >... | reverse complement strand
GGATATTCCTGCCTGTTGAGCATGGCTGCTGAGCAATCTTACAAGTCAATATAAGTCCTTTCCGGCCAAGCGCTTTGAAGGGGCGATGGAGAGAGTTATGTACGCGGTAATTCGCGCCGGGGGGAAGCAATACCGCGTCGCACCCGGCGACGTAGTGAACATCGAGAAATTGCCCGCCGCCGACGGCGACACCATTGAATTCAATGACGTTCTGGCCGTTTCCGGACAGGAAGGCACCATCGGCCCCGGCGCCGGTGCGGTCGTCAGTGGGCAGGTAATGGAAGGCGGCAAGGCGGACAAGATCCTGGTCTTCCACTTCAAGCGCAAAAAGCAGTACAAAAAAATTTACGGGCATCGCCAGCCGTTCACTGCCGTAAGGATCACCGAAATCGCTTTCGATGGCGAGCGCTTTACCGCTCCCGACCTGCCCGCCCCCAAGCCTAAAAAGGCAAAGCCCGCTGCGGCCGAAGGCGAAGCCGCTCCGGCAAAGTCGGCCAAGGGCAAGTCCACATCGAAGACCAAGCCTAAAGCCAAGAAGAGCGCGGCAAAGAAGGCCGCCAAAGGCAAAAAGAAATAGTGGGCATTAAGCCCGTGAAAAAATAGACAAGGATTTGTTATGGCACATAAAAAAGGTTTAGGCAGTTCCAGAAACGGGCGCGACTCCAACGCGCAACGCCTTGGCGTAAAAGCTTTCGGCGGCCAGCTTGTCCCCGGCGGCACCATCATCGTCCGCCAGCGCGGCACCCGCATTAAGCCCGGCGCCAACGTTGGCCGCGGCAAGGATGACACGCTCTTCGCCAAAGTCACCGGCACCATCAAGTTCGTCGACAAAGGCGGCTCCGGCCGTTATGTGCTGGTTGAGCCGGCAGAGACCGCCAAGGCCTAGTTCTTCCCCACGTTCCAATAACCAGCCCCGTCTTCCCGACCGGGGCTTTATTTTTCTTCGATCATTCTCTTGCGTTACAGGATTTTGCATGACGCAACGGGGTAGAATGCTTCCTGCGGGAAACGGCCTGCTCTCATGCTTTTTCTCACCCACATTCCGCGGCCGCCTTTAAATAATTTTGTTGACCTCTTCTGGCTCTACGATGGCTACTCTCCCGGCCCACACAGCAAAGAACGTCTCATGCCGGATGGCTCCGTCGAGTTGGTCATCAACCTGAAGGAGGATGAAGCCCGGATTTACGATCGCGAGGACCTTGCCCGATGTGAGCGGCTACCCGGCGCGATCCTTGCCGGGCCGCACTCCAGGTTTTTTGTGATCGATACCGCCCAGCAGGATTCCGTCATCGGCATCCATTTCAAGCCGGGCGGTGCGTTTCCGTTTTTCAGGCTGCCGGCGGACGAACTGCATAACCTGCACGTTTCGCTGGAAGACCTCTGGGGCGTTGAAGCGAGGCTATTGCGCGAGCGACTGCTGGAAGCGCCAACGCCGGAAAAGAAATTCCAGGTCATCGAAGACTGCCTTATGGCGCAGGCTTTCAAGCCGCTGGAGCGGCATCGCGCCGTCGGCTTCGCGCTGGGTCTGTTCCGCAACATCCATACAGCACCTGCCATGGCCGATGTCTCCGACCAGATCGGCATCAGCTCGCGTCGCTTCATCCAGCTTTTCTCTAGCGAAGTGGGACTCACGCCCAAACTCTTCTGCCGGGTCCGCCGCTTCCAGCAGGTCTTGCAAATGATTCACCGCGGAGATGATTGTGACTGGGCGGACGTGGCCGCCGGCTGCGGTTATTTCGATCAAGCGCACTTTATTCACGACTTCAAAGAATTCTCCGGAATCAATCCCACAACGTACCTGGCGCAAAAAACCGAGCACCTGAACCACGTTCCTATCCACGAATAAGGTCAAATTTTTACAATACAAGCAGCGTCGCAATCCGCGAGAATTGCGATGGTGGCGCAAGTCTCACGCACGGCGGGGCAAGGTGAATATGACAAACCCGGCAGAACCGTTGATCCGAAATATTTCCGACACGGCCCTATGGGTTGCGGTCTATCGCGCGCGTGAAACCGAGCGCCAGGACGCTCTGTTCCGGGATCCCTTCGCTCGTAAGCTTGCCGGCGAGCGTGGTGAGCAGATCGCTAAAGGCATGGAAGCCGGACAGCGTTATGAATGGCCTTATATCGCTCGCACTCTACGCTTCGACCAGATCATCACGGAGCAAATCAAACAAGGCACAGACATGGTGATCAACCTGGCGTCTGGCCTCGACACACGTCCTTACCGCATGGACCTTTCGTCATCGTTGAAGTGGATTGAAGTCGATCTGCCGGGCATGATGGATTACAAAGAAGAAATTTTGGGCAAGGAAAAACCACGTTGTGCCCTGGAGCGGGTGCGCCTGGATCTGGCGGACATAGCGGGACGCCGTGCGCTGTTCCAGGAACTGGGACGCAATGCCAGAAAAGTTCTTGTCGTCACTGAGGGACTTCTGGTTTACCTGACGCGCGATGAAGTTTCCACGCTGGGCCGCGATCTTGCAGCCCAGAGCAGTTTTCGCGATTGGGCCATCGATCTCTGCTCCCCAGGCTTGCTCAAAGTCCTGCAAAAAAATCTTGGGGCGCTGAGCGAGGCTGGCTCGCCACTCAAATTCGGGCCGGAAGAGGGCCCGGAGTTCTTCACCCAGGATGGCTGGAAGGCTGTTGAAGTCTATTCGATGCTGAAGACCGCGGCCCAGATCAAACGGCTTCCATTCTTTCTCCGGTTAATGGCCCTTTTACCGGAATCGCAGGGACGCCAGGGCTCGCGTCCCTGGGGCGCAGTTTGCCGCCTCACCAGGACGTGATGCGGGCCATCGCAACAAACATTGTTTCTACAAGGAGATTTTTATGGCAAAAGCAAAACCAATTCCTGACGGCTATCACAACGTCACCCCTTATCTGGTGATCAAAGGCGCGGCTGCGGCCATTGATTTTTACAAACAAGTCTTCGGCGCCGTTGAAATCATGCGCATGCCGCAACCGGATGGACGCGTGGGCCACGCCGAGCTCAAGTTCGGCGACTCATTTGTCATGATGGCCGATGAGTTTCCGGAAATGGACGTCGTCGGCCCCAAAACTCTGGGCAATTCGCCGGTCGGCCTGTTGCTTTACGTCGACGATGTGGACAAGACCGTGGAGCGGGCAGTCGCGCTGGGAGCAACCATCAAGAAGCCCGTGGCCGACCAGTTTTACGGCGACCGCACCGGCACCATTGAAGACCCGTTCGGGCACAAGTGGACTGTCGCGGTCCATCTGGAAGACGTTTCGCCGGAAGAGATGCAGCGCCGCATGGCGGCACAAGCAAAAAAGTAATCAAGTAAGGAGTGCCTAGCCCCGCTCAGTTCGGGCTTTCCCGCTCTGCGGCGAATCCCCGCCGTGGCCTGTACAATCAATATAGACAGCATGTTTATTGATGAAGCGATCATTAGGATTAAGGCCGGCGACGGTGGCAACGGATGCATGGCCTTTCGCCGGGAGAAGTTTGTCCCGCGCGGCGGCCCTTCCGGCGGCGACGGCGGCCGCGGCGGCGACATTGTGATGGAATCCAGCGAGCGCCATAACACGCTGGTGCATTTCCGCTTCAATCCGGAATACAAGGGCGAGCGCGGACGCCACGGCGAGGGCTCCAACTGCACCGGCCGCGACGGCGAAAGCGTGGTCTTGAAAGTCCCGGTGGGGACAATTGTCTATGACCAAAACACCGGCGAGCGGCTGCATGATTTTTCCGCTCCCGACGAGCGCCTGGTGGTCGCCCAGGGCGGGCGCGGGGGACGCGGCAACCAGCATTTTGCCACCAGCACCCATCAGGCCCCGCAGGAGCATGAACAGGGCTTTCCCGGAGAAGAAAAGGTTCTGCGGCTGGAATTGAAGCTGCTGGCGGATGTTGGATTAGTCGGATATCCCAACGTCGGCAAGTCGACGCTGGTTTCCCGCATCTCGGCAGCCAAGCCCAAAATTGCCGACTATCCGTTTACCACTTTGCAACCGAACCTGGGCGTAGTGACGATCGGCGAGATTCCAGATGAAGACAGCTACGTTGTGGCCGATATTCCCGGTCTGATTGAAGGTGCGCACACCGGCACCGGTCTGGGAATCCAGTTCCTCCGGCATATCGAGCGAACGCGGGTGCTGGTGCACATGATCGATGTCTCTGATGCCAGCGGACGGCCAGATCCCGTGGCGGACTTTAAGGTCATTATGGGCGAACTGAAGAGTTTTGGCGCCGGTCTGGAAAAGAAGCCGATGATCGTAGTGGCATCGAAGATTGACGTGGCCAATCCGGAAAAGCTGGACAAGCTGGTCAAGCATTGCAAGAAATTCAAGCTCAAGCTGTACGAACTCTCGGCGGTCACCGGCAAGGGCATTCCTGAACTGAAGTATGCGCTCGGCAAGATGGTGGCCCAGATTCGCGCCGGCGCTTACGCGCAGGAGCATCCTCCGGCGAGAAAGAAAGCGGTCTCCAGCCGCAAGGAGAAAAAGAAGTCGGAGCGCATGAAGCGCGTCTCCAAGCAGCGCGCCTTCAAGCTGAGGCAGAGCCGATAACCGCATGAAGATAGCTCTTTTTGGCGGCACTTTCGATCCCGTACATCTTGGCCATCTGGCTGTGGCGCGCGCCGCGGCGGAAAAGTTTGGCCTGGGCCGCGTGTACTTTGTGCCCGCTGATCTGCCTCCTCACAAACAGAAGCGCAAGCTCACCGACTTCCAGCACCGCTTCGCCATGCTGGCGCTGGCCACCGCGGATGACCCACGCTTTGTCGCGTCGTTGCTGGATGCACATACAGGCCAGCCGAACTATTCCATCAGCACAGTCCGGCGGCTGAAGAGCACACTAAAGAAAAGCGACAAGCTGTATTTTCTGATCGGCATCGATGCGTTTAAGGACATCGGCACGTGGCGGCAGCCGGAAGAGCTATTGGCGGAAGTCGAGTTCATTGTCGTCAGCCGGCCAGGGTACTCACTGGCCGACGTGGGTCGCGCGCTTCCTGAATCACTGCGTCCCACGGACTTGATGATGCGCGCCATGCGCCGTCAGCAGGCCGAAGGCACCATCGCGTTGCTGGGCGCGACGATCCATCTCCTTGGCGAGGTGAGGGAAAAAGTTTCATCCACGCAGATTCGTGCGGCCGCTGGAAAATCGGTGAAGCAACTCAGCCGTTACGTGCCGCCGCGGGTGGCTGAGTACATCAAAAAAGAAAATCTTTATGTTGGCGCCAGTGGCATGGAAAGTACCGGCGCAGGCCCGGACAAAGTGCTATCTTTTCAAGAAGCCCGGCAACATGGGCCCGCAGGCAGGAGTCATAAGAACGGATGAGTCTACAGACCAGGCAGCAGGTTGCACGCGCGGTTAAGGCCATTGAAGGCAAAAAGGGCGAAGACATCGTCATTCTGGAGATGGACAAGAACAGCGGAGCATTTACCGACTATTTTGTCGTGTGCTCCGGCACCAACCCGCGCCAGATCCAGGCGATTGCCGACGACGTGGAAAAACAGATGGCCGAAGCAGGCCAGCGCCCCAACAGCGTGGAAGGCTACTCTCAGGCCGAATGGGTGCTGCTCGATTATGTTGACTTTGTCCTGCACATATTCTCTGAGCGCGCGCGCAAGTTTTACGATCTGGAACGGCTGTGGAAGTCGGCACGCAAGCTGAGCCCGTCCGACCTGGCGAAAAAGCCTGCGGCCAGGAAGCAGCCTGCAGCCAGGAGAAAGACCACAAAAAAGGCACTGGCCGCAAAAAAAGCTGCCTCGCCCCGGAAGATTGCGCGCGGCAAGGGCCATACCCAGAATAAAAAGAAACCGCGGAAATCGGCGTGAAACTTCAGATCGCCTGGATAGGCAAGACCAAGGAAGTCGCGATTCGTGCGCTTACTGACGAATACCTGAAGCGCATCTCCCGCTACGTGGGAGCGGAATCGCACGAAATGAACAGCGAGGCCGCCCTGCTGGAACTTGCGGCTGACACTACAGGCCGCACCACGCCGGTGCTTGTCCTGCTCGATGCCCGTGGGAGACAGTTCACATCAGAAGAGTTTGCCAACCTGCTGCGTGACCAGCAGGACCGTGGAACGCAGAACCTGTTTTTCGCCGTCGGGCCGGCTGATGGATTCAGTGACAAGGCGCGCGCCGCCGCCGATCTGGTCCTCTCTTTTGGAAAAATGACCCTGGCGCATGAGCTGGCGCGCGTGGTTTTGCTGGAGCAGGTCTACCGGGCATTTACAATTCTAAAAGGCCATCCGTACCATACTGGCCACTGATTCTGCGCGAAAAATGATATGGGCGAAGTTCACAAGGGTCTTATCATCGTAAACACCGGGCCCGGCAAGGGCAAGACCACCGCGGCCATGGGCACGGCCCTGCGCGCCGTCGGCAACGGCATGAAGGTGCTGATGCTGCAATTCCTAAAGGGTTCATGGCATTATGGTGAGCTCGACGCCGTGAAGTCTTTTGGCGACAACTTTGTGATGAAGCAGATGGGCCGCGGCTTTGTGAAGGTCGGCGGGGCTGAAACCGATCCTGAAGACGTGCGCATGGTGGAAGCTGCGTGGCAGGAAGCGCGCGAGGCAATCATGTCCGGCAATTGGGACCTGGTGGTGCTGGACGAGATCAATTATGCCATTACCTATGGCATGCTTGATCCGGCCAAGGTGGTGGAGACTCTAAAGCACAAACCCGATAGGGTCCACGTAATCTTGACGGGAAGGAATGCGCATCCGACAATCATTGAGTTGGCTGACACTGTGACGGAAATGAAGCAGGTAAAGCACGCCTATGAAAAAGGCGTGATGGCGCAACGCGGCATCGAATATTAGGTGGAAGAGCGGCTTTAGGGCCGCGTCCGGTAGAGCAAGTGAGGGCTTTAGCCCCCGGTGCAGTGTGCATCGCGAATTAGAAAGGGTGAGCAATCTTGGCGTGGTTTAAGCGGGAATCCAGTGAGATCCAGGCGAACGAGGAGAAGCGCGTCCGCACGGAAGGCCTTTGGGTGAAATGCGAAGGCTGCCGCCAGATCATCTGGAAAAAAGAGCTGGAAGACAACCTGAACGTCTGCACTAAGTGCGACTATCACTTCCGCATCGACTCCGCGCAGCGCCTGATGCTGCTGCTGGACGAAGACAGTATTGAAACCCAGGATGAAAATCTGGAGTCGACCGATCCTCTGAATTTTTCCGATACCCGGCCCTACAAAGCGCGGCTGGAAAAGAGCAAGTCGTCCACCGGCCTGAAAGATGCCATCATCAATGCCACCGGGACCATGAATGGCCGGCCTGTGATTGTGAGTGCGATGGAGTATTCATTCATCGGCGGCAGCATGGGAGCGGTTGTTGGAGAAGCTATTACCCGGGCCATTGAGCGGGCGTGCAAAGAGCGCAAGCCGATCATCGTAGTGTCGGCTTCGGGCGGCGCGCGCATGATGGAAGGCGTGGTCAGCCTGATGCAGATGGCAAAAATATCCGCTGCGCTGGCCCGGCTTGATACAGCGCGCGTTCCATACGTCTCTGTCCTTACTGACCCGACGACCGGCGGCGTGACCGCTTCTTATGCCATGTTGGGCGACCTCAATATTGCTGAGCCGGGCGCTCTCATCGGCTTTGCCGGCCCGCGCGTGATTGAGCAGACCATCCGCCAGAAACTGCCTGAAGGCTTCCAGACCAGCGAATTCCTTATGCAACACGGAATGCTGGACGCGGTGGTCCATCGCAAGGACATGAAGTCTTACATCACCCGCGCTCTCGATTTCATGACGCCGAAGGCAGCCTGAGCTGTGTCCGTTACCTACGAATCTGCCGTACACCATCTGCTGGAACTGGGCCATGAGCTGGCCTCCAACCGCAAGTTTGATCTTGTTCACATGCGCCGCCTGGCGGACGCGCTGGGCAATCCGCAACGCAAGCTGCGGAGCGTGCTGATTGCCGGAACCAACGGCAAAGGCTCAACTGCGGCCACGCTGGCCAGCGTTGTGCAGGCGGCGGGTTATCGCACCGGTCTTTATACCTCGCCGCACCTGCTGCGGGTAAATGAGCGCATCCAGATCAATCAGGAGCCAATCAGTAACGCTGAGTTTGCCGTGATCTATGACCGCGTTGAGCGCTGCGCGCATGAGCTGGTTGAGCGCGGCGAGTTGCCGTGGCATCCCAGCTTTTTTGAAATGCTCACGGCCATGGCTTTTGAATACTTTGCCAGCGCCGGAGTCGATTTGGCTGTGCTGGAGGTGGGCCTGGGCGGACGGCTCGACGCCACCAACATTGTTGACCCTCTCATTTCCGTAATTACCGATATTGATTTTGATCATCAGAACTTTCTCGGCAATACCTTGCCGGAGATTGCGCATGAGAAGGCCGGGATTCTGCGTCCAAAGGGGACCGTAGTCCTGCTGCCACAGCATCCAATGGTGAATGAAACTCTGGGTAAAGAGATCATGGAGCGCGATGCGCATGCCGTGAGCGCGGTGAAACATATGCCTTCCTTGACTCCAGGAGCCGCGGATGCGGCGGACGCAATCGGCGGCGCTGGTAACGAATTTTCGCTAGCCGTGATGGGCAAGGAAATTCGCGTCAATTTCCCGCTGCCAGGCCGCCATCAACTGCGCAACCTGGCTTTGGCGATTACGACAGCCGAAGAGCTCAATAAGTTTGGCTTTCGGATCTCTGCCAATGACATTGAGCGCGGCATACGTTCAACGCGGTGGCCGGCAAGGTTTCAGGTGATCTCTGCAGAAGATGGACATCCCGAGGTCGTGCTCGATGTGGCGCATAATCCCGCCGGCGCCTGGGCGCTCCGTTCCGCGCTTTCCACTTTTTATGAAGACCGGCCTTTGACGTTTATTTTTGGCGCGATGCGGGACAAAGCCATCCGTGAGATCGCCGGCATTCTTTTCCCGCTGGCCGATCGCGTGATTGCAACGCGGGCGCGGAATCCGCGTGCCGCATCTCCGGAAGAGATCGCAGAGCTGGGATCGCATGCGCAAACAGAGATTTTGCAGGCGGATTCGGTGCAAGCTGCGTTGGAGCGCGCGCACATGTTGGCCGGCAGCAGAGGCGTGATCGTAATCACCGGTTCCATTTACATCGTGGGCGAGGCACTGGGCCTGCTCTTTCACAAACCTGTGCGGCAGGGTGCTTGACACGTGTCAGAAACGACTGAAACTGCGATCAAATCACAGGAGGTGACGGGAGGCTTCCGCCACTTTGGATCTCGCCTGCGTTCTTATTTTCTGTTCGACCCCTTGATCTGGATTTACACCATCATCCTTGGCTTCATATCGCTGTTGTGTTCATTTTTCGATTCCTCCGGACGAATCCAGCACGGCTTCGCCCGCCTATGGTCGAAGATGATTCTCGGTACCATTGGCGTAAAGGTCCAGGTCGAAGGGCTGGACAAGATTGATACGTCTAAGCCGCAGGTTTACGTGGTGAACCACCTTTCGGCGCTCGATATTCCGGTGCTTTACGTTCACCTTCCGTTCCAATTCAGAATCCTGGCCAAGAAAGAGCTTTTCCGGTATCCCTTTATGGGATGGCACTTGCGACGCTCGGGCCAGATTCCAGTTGTCCTGGAAAACCCCAAAGCTTCAGTACGGAGCCTCAACCTGGCCGTGGCGTCGATCAGGCATGGCAATTCATTGGTCATTTTTCCTGAAGGCGGCCGCTCGCCTGATGGCCAGCTGCATGCTTTTATGGGTGGCGCATTTTATGCGGCGGTGAAAGCGCAGGTGGACGTGGTGCCCATTGCTCTGGTGGGAACGTACGAGATTTTGAAGATGAACACCTGGCACATCAAGCCAGGACCGGTGCATATGCTGGTGGGTCAGCCTATCCATACGTCGGGCTTGTCCACGCGCGACATCGCCAGGATCACCGAGCAAGGACGGAAAGCGATAGGAGAACTCTATTATTCCCGAAGTTTGGTTCCTGATCTGCGTGGAGAGCAACCAGTAATGAACGAACCAGCAAAGTAATATCGGGCGGAAGAGAACTGAAGGTTTGGGCGAGTGGGAGATTCTTCAAAAAAAGACGGCACGGCGAAGGTCAGGATTGCGATTCCGGAGCCCTGCTCTTACGATCTGGAGTACAGTGGCCGCGCTTTGCCGCCCTATCTGCGCGCAATAGAGGCCGCCGGCGGCGAGCCAGTCATCGTTCCGCTGAAGAGCTCCCCGGAGGAGATCGCTAAGATAGTCGCCTCTTGCGCCGCCGTACTGCTGCCGGGCAGCAAAGCGGACGTTGATCCCCAGAAATATGGCGCTAAAAAAGCGCCGGAAACTGCGCCCGCTGACCAGCCGCGCGATGCAGCCGACGAGCTGCTCTTGCAGGATGCCTACAACGTGCACAAGCCTGTTTTTGGCATTTGTTATGGCATGCAATCATTGAACGTCTGGCGGAGCGGCACCTTGGTGCAGCACATCCATTCCAGCGTGAACCATAGCCCCGGCGCCAAAGTGGAAGTCGCACACAAAGTCGCGGTAACCGCTGCCTCAATGCTGGCCGGCCAGATTTTGAGCGGCCAGCCGACCGCAAGCGTCGCGGTAAATTCCAGTCACCATCAAGCGGCGGACGTGGTGGGCGATGGCCTTCGCGCAGTTGCCCGGTGTCCGGAAGACGGAGTGATTGAAGCGATTGAAGGCACGGTCCCTGGCCATTACGTGCTGGCCGTGCAGTGGCACCCCGAACGCACATTTGAGCAGGACCCGGCTTCCAGACGTTTGTTCCAGGCGTTTGTAAATTCGGCCCGGCAATGGAGCAATCGCAAAGCATAAGACGCGAGGGCGCGTCGCTTGCGCGCCTGGGCTGTTGTTCCGTATCGTACTTGCCATGCCGGGAAAAGGTATCGTTTTGTCGCTGGAAGGGCGCGTTGCCGTCGTGACCGGAGGTTCGCGGGGGATTGGCGCCGCGATTGTGAAAATGTTCAGCCAGGCCGGGGCGCAGGTGGTTTTCAATTATCAAAAGGCGAGCCAGGCGGCAGAGGACCTTTCCTGGGCCTGCGGCGGCGCGAAACAATGCATCGCCATCCAAGCCGAGCTCTCTTCCAATGAAGCAGCAAAGCCCTTGATTGAGGCGGCGGTCCAGAACTTCGGCAAGGTGGATATCATCGTTGGAAATCACGGAGTGTGGCCGCCGAATGACGCGCCTATCGACCAGATGTCGGATGACCAGTGGCGTTCGACTCTGGCCATCAATGTGGACAGTCTTTTTGGGTTGGTGAAACATGGCGTGGCGCAGATGAAGAGACAGCGCTCCGGAGGCCATGTAGTATTGATTAGTTCTACAGCGGGGCAGCGCGGAGAGGCTTTCCACTGCGATTACGCCGCCAGTAAGGGAGCGATTATCAGCATGGTGAAAGGGCTTTCCACGGAGCTGGCGCGAGATGGCATTTACGTGAACTGCGTGGCCCCGGGCTGGGTGGAAACCGATATGGCCGCGCCCGCACTGAACGATGCTGCCATCAGCAAACGCGTATATAGCACTATTCCGCTGGGCCGGGCGGGCAAGCCGGAAGAGATTGCCGCTTCCGTCCTGTTTCTATGCACGCCGCACGCCGGGTTTATTACCGGAGAGATCCTCAATGTGAACGGCGGCGCAGTGCTTGTGGGGTGATGGCAAAAGCAGCAGCTCGGGTCCTTCCTGCATCTAAGAAAGCATTGGTTTTCATGAGAATAGTCGCTCTTATCTGCTTGTTCGCGGCCAGCCTGTATGGCCAGCAAAACCCGTCTGCAAAATCCGCCGACTCAGCCCAGAATAACCAGCAGAGGGCGCGCGTCCTGATCGATCAGATGATCCAGGCGCTCGGCGGCCAGGCATACTTGAACGCGCAAGACTTTTACGCGGAAGGCCGTTCCGGAAGCTTTCACAATGAGACGCTTGTGGGCTGGGGACTGTATTACCGCTTCTGGAAGTGGCCCGACAAAGACCGAATCGAGCTGACCAAACAGCGCGATGTCGTCCAGCTCTTTCTCGGCGATCAAGTGTATGAGATCACCTATAGGGGCATTCATCCAATTGACCTGCAGAAAGAAGAAAAGTTACAGCAGGGCGTGGTGCGCCGCTACTATTCGCTGGAAAACGTTCTTCGGGGATGGCTCAAGGAGCCAGGCATCTTACTGCTGGACGAAGGACCGAGCATTTCTGAAGGGCATCTTGGAGAGAAAGTCACCATTATCAATTCGAAGAATGAGTCAGTGACTTTGATTGTCGATACGGCGACACATTTGCCGCTGGAAAAGCGCTTTTCCACGCGGGACCCGCGCTACCGCGACCGCGACGAAGAGAGCACGATTTACGGTGACTGGAAAATGATCCAGGGAATCAATACCCCTCGCATGACGGTCACCAAGAGGAATGGCGAAACCATCGCCCAGCAGATCATTTTGAATATCAGTTACAACACTCACCCTTCAGAATCGCTCTTTGACCCGGCCGTGGCCAAAATTAATCCGGTTAAAGCACAGTAGTTCCCAGGTCGACACGGTCTGTGGCAAAAAAACAACATAGGGCGATCCACGGTTCGGTGTAATCTGTTTACTTGGAATAACTTGCCATTTGAACAGACAGTTCGAACCCCCGTCGAATGCACGGGCGTAGGCCTGCATAGTGGCGCTCCTGTGACCCTCCGGATCCTTCCTGCCGTAGCGGGAACGGGCATTGTTTTCCGCCGCAGCGATCTTGATGGCTTTGAAATTGAAGCGATCGGCCGCAATGTGGCCAAAGTAAGCTACGCCACCAGCCTGCAGAAAAAAGGCGTCCTGATCTCCACCACAGAGCACTTGCTTTCAGCGTTCATCGGGATCGGCCTGGACAATGCGATTGTGGAATTGGACAACCTGGAGTTGCCGATTCTTGACGGCAGCGCCAAGCCATTTGTTGATATGGTCCTGCAAGCGGGATTGCGGCAGCAGAGGAAGAAGCGCACGTATCTGCGAATCATGCGTGAAATTGAAGTGCGGG
>Ga0164306_10000856_pt1 | contig 12923 bp, 12 predicted proteins | sample Whisoiple_242_MG_FD_110213 | JGI IMG/M metagenome (GOLD analysis project Ga0164306, IMG submission 110213) | Soil microbial communities amended with fresh organic matter from upstate New York, USA - Whitman soil sample_242_MG | ecosystem: Environmental > Terrestrial > Soil > Unclassified >... | reverse complement strand
CGGTCCTCGCCGCCTGCACTTGCCCGCCGCCGACCAGGGTCCACAGCGGCTGGTAGTAATGCTTGCTTGACGGCTCGATGACCGCGACGTCGGTGTAACCCTTGTGGAGCATGCGGGCGGCGACGGTGATGCCGGCGGTCCCACCGCCGACGATCAGGATCTGGTGTTTGGCTCTGGTGGTCATAGTGTCTGGTCTCCTCGCATATCAGGCGCTTTGGTGGGCTTCGTCCCAGGCGCCATAGCCGCCCAGGATGTCGCTGACGTCGGCGAAGCCGTTCTGTCGCAACAGGCTCGCGGCGACCGAGGACCGGTAGCCACCGGCGCAGTACACGACGGTCGGCTTTTTCGGATCCAGTTCGCCCAACCGGCTCTGTAGCTCACCGACCGGGATGGCGATCGCGTCCGGGATGGTTCCCGCCGCGACCTCGCCCGGGTTGCGGACGTCGACGATCTGCAGATCCGCCAGCTCCGTCGCGCGCTCGTCGAACGCCTTCGCGGTCAGCCGGGATGCGACCTGTACGTCCTCGCGATGCGACAGCATCACGTCGAACGGCCGGTCGAGGTAACCGACCACGCGGTCGAAACCGATTCGAGCGAGCCGGTTTTTGCCTTCCAACTCGTGGCCCGGCTCGGTAACGAGCACGACGTCGACGTCGGACGGCAGGACAGACCCGGCGAACTCCGCGTAGCGGCCTTCCAGTCCGATGTTGATGGCGTGGCGCAGGTGACCCTGAGCGAATTCCTCCGGGCTGCGTCCGTCCACCAGGACGGCGCCTCGCTCGAGCGCCTCGCGGACTTGTTCATAGGTCATCGCCGTCGGCATCTTTGTCTCGTCGAGCAGCCCGCGGTCCTTGCGGTTGAGGATCGCGTCGTAGACGAAGTAGCTCGGCGCGGGCGGCTGTCCCTCGGTGACGAGGTTCATGAATGTCGCCTTGTCGGGGGCACGCAGCGCGTAGTTCGTCGCCTTCTGGTCACCTATCGTCGACCACAGGTCGGTGGACAGATTCTTGCCGCAGGCCGAGCCCGCGCCGTGCGCCGGGTACACCCGGGTGGCGTCGGGCAGCGTCATCAGCTTGTTGTGCAGCGAGTCATAGAGCTTGTCTGCCAGTTCCTCGCGGGTGAAGCCGATCGAGGCCAGCAGGTCGGGGCGGCCCACGTCGCCGATGAAGAGCGCGTCTCCGGTCAGGACGCCGTACGGGGTCTGGTCGTTGGCGTGCTCGTAGACCACGATCGACATCGACTCGGGCGTGTGCCCGGGGGTGTGCCGGAACTCCAACGTCACGTTGCCCAGCGAATAGCGTTCGCCGTCGGCGACCCCCGTCGACTCGAACTCGGTCTCGGCGACCGAGGAGTACACGATCTTCGCGCCGGTAGCTTTAGCCAACTCCAAATGGCCGGACAGGAAATCGGCGTGGAAGTGCGTCTCGATGACCAGTTCGATGTTGTAGCCGTACTTCTTGGCATCGGACAGGTACTCGGCAACGTCACGCTGCGGATCGACCACGACTGCGCGACCGCTGGTTTCGTCAGCGACGAGATATGACGCATGCGACAGACAGTCCAAGTAGTACTGGATGAATTTCATCTCGCCAGTCCTTTCGTTCGGCGGTGGTAAGACCATCGTGCCTATACCCCTATGGGTATGTCAAGTACCCTGGGGGGTATCTTATTCCTATCTTGACAATACCCACGGGGGTATAACTATAATGTCAATCAAAGATACCCCCGGTGGTATTTAGAGACCTAGAGGCCTAGGTCACCGCCGGCCTCGCCGGAAGGACCCTGATCACCATGACCGCTACCAATACGATTGATTCACAGGACCTCAGTGAGCGCCTCAGTTCGGCTGCGCCACCACGAGTTCTCGATGTCCGAACCGCCGGCGAGTTCGAGGCCGCTCATATCGCCGGTGCCTACAACGTGCCGCTGGATCTGCTGCGCGAGCACCGCGACGAGATCATCAGCCACCTCGACGACGAGATCGTCCTGGTCTGTCGCTCCGGGCAACGTGCCGCGCAGGCCGAGGAGACGCTGCGCGCGGCTGGCCTGTGCAACGTGCACATCCTCGACGGCGGCATCACCGCCTGGGAGACCGAGGGTTTCGCGGTCAACCGCGGAGCGCAACGCTGGGACCTCGAGCGCCAAGTCCGCCTCGTCGCCGGCTCGCTCGTGCTGACGAGCATTCTGGGCAGCATCGCCACGCCGAAGCTCAAGTGGCTGGCCGCCGGCGTCGGCGCGGGGCTCACCTTCGCGGCGCTGTCCAACACCTGCGCCATGGGCATGCTGCTGTCCAAGCTGCCCTACAACCGCGGCGCCACCTGTGATGCCCAGACTGTCGTGGCGCAGCTCATCGGGTCGCCCGCTGACCAGAAGGTCGGGTAACCGACATGATCGCATTGACCATCGGTCTGGCCGTGTTCGTCGGCGTCGCACTGGGTCTGCTCGGCGGTGGAGGGTCCATCCTGACCGTCCCGCTATTGGCGTATGTCGCCGGGATGGACGCCCATCAAGCCATCGCAACGTCGTTGCTCGTCGTCGGCGTCACAAGCGCGGTTGGCGGTATTTCGCACGCACGCGCCGGTCGGGTGCAGTGGCGCACGGGCCTGATCTTCGGGAGTGCAGGCGTCGTCGGCGCCTACACCGGCGGCCTGGTTGCCAGCTTCATTCCCGGGACGATCCTGCTGATCGGCTTCGCCGTGATGATGATCGCCACCGCTCTTGCCATGCTGCGCGGACGCAGGAGCCCGGAATCCTCGAATGCCCTGCAACGCATGCCGATCGCGGTGATTCTCGCGGAGGGACTTGCAGTCGGCCTGGTGACGGGCCTGGTGGGCGCTGGCGGCGGGTTTCTGGTCGTGCCCGCCCTCGCTCTCCTCAGCGGCCTGCCGATGCCCACCGCGGTGGGGACTGCGTTGATCGTGATCGCCATGAACTCCACGGCGGGTTTGGCAGGACACCTGTCCAGTGGGTCGGTTGACTGGACGGTGGCCTCGGCCATCGCGACGGCGGCCGTGATCGGAGCCCTTGTGGGGGCGCGCCTGACGGCGAGCATCGATCCTGGCGTCCTCCGCAAGGGATTTGGCTGGTTCGTATTGGCGATGTCTTCGGTGATTCTCGCCGAGGAGATCCACCCGAGGGTGGGTATCGCGATGGCGGCCCTCACAGCGACAGCGGCCGTGATGACGTTCGTTTGCACGAGGTACGCCCATTGCCCGCTGCGCCATCTCAGCGCGAGGCAGGACTCGGGCCTTGGCGCGGCCTAACCGCTGTGGGAATACCCCCGTGGGTACTATGGCTATAGCGTTCGTAGAGAGGAGCGACACCCATGGTTGGTGACGAGGACGCAATCGCCGCGGTGCTCAACAGGCTGCGCAGGGCCCAGGGACAGCTCGCCGGCGTGATCTCGATGATCGAACAGGGCCGCGATTGCAAGGACGTCGTGACGCAGCTGGCTGCGGTGTCGCGGGCCCTGGACAAGGCCGGGTTCAAGATCGTCGCAACCGGATTGCGCGAATGCCTGACCGGAGAGGCCGCCGACGGCAAGCAGCCGATGACCGAAGCTGAACTGGAGAAGCTGTTCCTGGCCTTGGCCTGACTCGATAGCGATCACTCAATTTGCCAGTGCCAGAACGTCGTCGAAGCCGCCGACGAGACAGTCGTAAAAGACGTCGAAGTCCGGTATGGCACCGGTGTCGACATTGATTCCGAGGGCACAGGTGTCGACATACGACAGCAGGGTCACGTTCAAGGCCGCGCCGATCGTCGGAGAGAACGCGTATTGCTTCTGCACGGAGGCGCCGGCCAGATATACCGGTGTCGGAAAAATATACCGGTGTCGGAAAACCTGGCACGTCACTGGCTACGAAATCGACGTGCTTCAAGGTCGAACCGACATACCAGCGAGGAGCTAGATTGAGGACACCTGCGATGAGTTGCGTATAGGCCAATGACTTTTCGTCTCGCAGCCTGTTTGTCTGCTCGTGAACCTTTCGGACTAGGTGCGCGGCATCGCGGTCGACCGCCGACAAGCTGAACCGCATCACATCAACTGCGTTGCAGGGCCTATAGGGCCGAAGGCGTCCTTTCAGGGGTGCTTTGTTCCCGGTTCCCGCGTTCCGAGGTCCCTCGCCGGTCGGGCCGTTTGTCACATGCCACTCGCTTCCAGGAATGGGCCGAAGCACCGCGTCAGGGACGAAGGGACGTTGGTCCCTACCGTTCGTGACCTTCGGCGCGGTGACTGTGGCCGTCGGACGCTACTCGTGGCGCGCAGTAGATAGCAGTGTCGATCCCATGACAGCGACGCACGACGGGGCAGCGGTTCGCCGAGTAGCGCCCCGTTGGCAGTCGCTCGTTGAGCCCACCCTGGTCGTGTCCACTGTCGGCACGCTGGCGGCCGGTGGAATCGCATGGCTGGTGGGGTGGCACGCGGTTGCAGACGGTTTCTGGATCGCGGGCACTTTGGTCGCGGTGATACCCGCGCTGGTCTGGATGCTGGTCGCCCTGCGGCGCGGTCGCGCCGGCGTCGACCTGATTGCGGTGCTATCGCTGGTCGGGACGCTGTTGGTTGGCGAATATCTGGCCGGTGCGCTGATCGCCGTGATGCTCGCGGGCGGACGGGCGCTCGAAGCGGCGGCGGAGCGTAGAGCCTCGCATGACCTGCGCGCGCTGCTCGAGCGTGCGCCGCGATCTGCTCGTCGCCGCGTCGGCACCGAGGTCAGCGTCATACCGGTCGGTGAGGTGTCGGTCGATGACCTCATCGTTGTCGGCCCTGGCGAAGTGGTTCCCGTCGACGGTCGCATCGCCGACTCGGTGGCCGTGCTGGACGAATCAGCGTTGACCGGTGAGCCGCTGCTGGTGGAGCGCCAAGCCGGAGAACCGGTCCGCAGCGGCGTCCTGAACGCCGGCGGCGCTTTCGAGCTCGCCGCGACCGCGACCGCACAGGACAGCACGTATGCGGGCATAGTGCGGCTCGCACAGCAAGCCGGTGCGGAAAGTGCGCCGATCATTCGGCTCGCCGACCGCTACGCCGCGTGGTTCGTGCCTCTGGCGCTGGTGATCGCTGCCGGTGCATGGCTGGCCAGCGGATCGGCTGTCCGGGCCGTAGCGGTCCTTGTCGTCGCGACGCCCTGTCCCCTGCTGCTCGCAGCGCCGGTGGCGATCGTCTCAGGGCTGTCGCGTGCTTCTCGTCAGGGCGTTGTGATTCGAAGCGGCGGTGCACTCGAGAACCTGGGGAACGCAACCACTTTGGTGCTGGATAAGACCGGCACTCTGACGATGGGGCGCCCTGCCGTTGTCGAGGTAGTCACCGCGCCCGGACGCAACGCGTCGGAGGTACTGCGATTGGCGGCATCCGTAGATCAGCTTTCACCGCATGTCCTGGCCGAAGCCATCGTCACCGAAGCCGTCACCCGAGGTCTGAGGTTGTCACTGCCGTCCAATGTGAGCGAGGAGCCGGGCCGCGGGGTGATTGCCACGATCGATGACCACACCGTTTCGGTCGGCAAGCTCCGTCCAGACGCCGTTGTCGCCGAATGGGCACGGTCCGCCGTGAACCGGGCGACTCTGGACTCCGCCGCCATCGCTTGGGTGTGCGTGGATGACGACGTCGTTGGAGCGGTCTTGTTACGAGATCCGTTGCGACGCCAAGCACCTCGAACAGTGCGGCGGTTGCGAACGGCCGGCTTGAAACGACTCGTCATGCTGACCGGTGACCGCGCCGAACCGGCGCACGAGGTGGCCACGGTGCTCGGACTCGACGACGTCTATGCCCAGCAGAGCCCCGCCGACAAGGTCGCCGCCGTTCGCGCCGAACGCGGCCGGGCGGGGACGGTCATGGTCGGCGACGGCATCAACGACGCACCGGCGTTGGCGGCGGCCACGGTGGGTGTCGCGATGGGTGCGCGTGGCGCAACGGCCTCGTCCGAAGCAGCTGACGTCGTGCTCACCACCGACCGGCTGGACCGCCTCGCCGATGCCATGGAGATCGCGCGCTGGTCACGGCACATCGCTGTGCAGAGTGCCGTTGTCGGCATGGCATTGTCCTTGCTGGCGATGGTGATTGCCGCGATGGGTTGGCTGCCTCCTGCCGCTGGTGCGTTGCTGCAGGAGTGCATCGACGTCACGGTGATCCTGAACGCGTTGCGCGCTCTAAGGGGCAACCCTGCCGACGAAGTCGAGTTGGCCGCAGGCACCGAAGAGCTGCTGCGGCGCTTTGCGGCCGAGCATGACGAACTCCGCGACACAATCGGATTGCTGCGCGATGCCGCCGATCGCCTTGTCATAGGTGCCGACGCAGCTGCGCTGGCGTCGCTCGCCCGCGCACACGCATTCCTCGCCGAGGAACTTCTGCCTCACGAGAGAGCTGAAGAGACCCAGTTGTATCCCGCGCTGGCCGGTCCGCTCGGCAGCGGTGAAGCGACCGCGACGATGAGCAGAACACACGCCGAAATCCAACGGCTTTCCGATCGGATCGGCACGCATGTCGCACTCGCCACGTCCGGCAAAGGAATCCAGCCCGATCAAGTTGATGACCTGCTGGCGTGTCTATACGGCCTCTATACGCTTCTGCATCTGCACTTCTTGCAGGAAGAGGAGAACTACTTCACGTTGAGCGATCACGAGCCGAAGAAGGCGGAATGCGCCCCTTCGTCCCGCCGACGCAGGGCTACTGGTTGACGATCACGGCCAAGAAGAAGCCGACCGATCGACCGGAATGGCAATGTGTGCGTGCACACGCGCCCAGATTGCGCCGGACCTCTTCCGTTTGTGACGTTAGTGCTGTCGCGCGACGATGACTGGTACGCGAGCCTCCTGCGCTACGGCGGTACTGACCGAGCCGAGCAACATCCCGCCGAATCCACCCCGGCCGTGACTACCCACGACGACGAGCTGGGCCTTCTCAGCCTGTTCGAGAAGATGGCGGACGGGTCGCTCAAACTCGACAACGCGCTGGACCGTGACCTCCGGATAGCGTTCCTGCCAGCCGGAAAGGCTCTCGGCGAGCGTCTTGCCCGCTGCCGATTGCACGCCCGCTGAGTCAATGCCGATGATGGTCGGCGTGTCGGCATCGCTCCATACGTGCAATGCCACCAAATCCACGCCCCGCCAGGAGGCTTCGTCAAAAGCGATCGCCGTCGCCAACTCCGACGCCCGCGATCCGTCAATCCCGACCACAACCGGCAGTCCCGGCGATTGAGGCAAGGACGACACCTCGTCGTGGATCACTGCGACTGGGCAATGAGCGTGATGAATCAGTCCTGTACTGACCGACCCGAGCAAGCGATGCTGTCCGGTTCGGCCACGGCATCCAACCACCATCAGCTGGGCCTCTTTGGACAGATCGGCAAGAGCCGGTACGTATCGTCCGAAGAGTATTTCACTGCCGATCTCCGGTCGATCACTGTGGGTGGTGTCGTCCTTGACGACCTTGATGGCGTCGGCGATGACACCTCGGGCATCGTTCTCCTGAATCTCGAGAACCTCCTGAGGAACTCGGCCTGCGGGCCACGCCAGCGCTGATACCGCGACCGATATCGGGGTGACCACGTGAACGACGGTGAGCGGGACATGCCGCATCACTGCCTCCCGCGCAGCCCACCTCACCGCCGCCTGTGACCACGGGGACCCGTCGGTGCCCACGATGACTCCGTGATGTGCGAAGTGCTTGGACATTTCGCGTCCTCCTCAGTGACCGGCCGACATGGATGACGATAAGGATCCAGAGCTAATCGAGTCTGGAGGCGTTGGTCCCGATTGATGGCGCCAAACGGCCTCAGGCCGGCGCACTCGAGGACTACTGACATCACACCGAGGGACCAACGGCCCTGCTTCACAGGTCTCCGCGCGACATACCGTCATTTCATGACGACAGCGACGATATGCCGCGGAGCGCAACCCAAAAGTAAAGCGGCGCAATGCGCGCCGACCCTCTGAGGAGTATGAAATGACGAAGAGCGGAATCGCGGTCGCTGTCGACGGGTCGGCGGAGTCGGATGCAGCGGTGCGGTGGGCGGCCCGCGAAGCCCTTCTGCGAGAGGCGAATGTCACGCTGGTGCACGTCGTCGCTCCAGTGGTCGTCACGTGGCCCGTCGGATACCTACGCGCGAGTTATGCCGAGTGGCAAGAGGAAAACGCTCAGCACGTCGTCGAACAGGCACAGAAGATCTTTCAGGCCGAAGTGGGCAACGAGACTCTGCCCGCGGTCAAAGCCCAAGTACTACACGACTATGCCGCTCCCGGCCTTGTCGCAGCGTCCCGGGATGCGGAGATGATCGTCGCGGGCAGCCGAAGCCTGGGTGCGATCAGTGGGACATTGCTGGGTTCCGTCAGCCGCACGTTGCTACACCACGCCCGTTGCCCCGTTGCGATCATTCACGCGAACGAAGCCGATGCACAGCACAGCACCGCGCCGGTGGTGGTCGGCATCGACGGCTCACCGGCATCCGAGGCAGCCACGGCCTTGGCGTTCGACGAGGCGTCCCGTCGACACGTCGATTTGGTCGCCCTCCACGCTTGGAGTGACGTTGGGATTACTCCTGTAATGGGCATGGATTGGCACGGATACGAGGGTCTGGGACACGAGGTGCTGGCCGAACGTTTGGCCGGTTGGCAGGAACAGTATCCGGATGTCCAGATCCAGCGACGGATCGTCTGCGACCGGCCGGCCCGTTGGCTGGTCGACGAGTCTGAGAACTCTCAGTTGGTAGTCGTCGGAAGCCACGGCCGCGGGGGATTCGCCGGCATGCTTCTCGGCTCCGTGAGCACGGCTGTCGCGGAAGCGGCGAAGTGCCCGGTGCTCGTGGTTCGCAGTTAGAGCGCCGCATGCTCATCTGTCCCAACGGGCACCATAATCCTGCGGACCAACAGCTCTGCCGGGTATGTTACGAACGCACCACGAGCACAGAGGATTCGGCGTGCCGCAGTAGCTGGTGACCGTGCGGCCCGACAATCTTCGCGAGCTCGTCGATGTCCGGATTGCCGATAACGGTGAGCTGGACGCGTTCATCGTTGTCTTCGAGGAAGTGGGCGATGTCGGTATGGGTGGTCACCGGATAGACGTGGATGGCGGGATAGCGATGCCTCAGCTCAGCGACCCGGCGCTCGAGCGCGGCATTGTTTTCTACCGAATAGACGGCTACTGCAAGCACCGGCGCCTTCCGCAGGCCGGCTTCCCGCATCGCGTGTTCGACCACCGCCTGGTTACCCGGCGAGTCGTCCACCGACACAACCACCCAGTTGATATCGGACAGGTGGTTGCCGGCCATCCTGATGATCGCGACAGGGCAGTGCGCATGTTCGGCGACTTCTGTCGCGGTGGACCCCAGCAGCGCGCGCGAATAGCGCCCTATCCCAGCGGAGCCAACACATAGCAAGTCGGCGTCAAGGGACTCGGTGGTCAGCGTGACGCCGGGCAGCCCCGGCTCGATCGCGGTTTCGACCTTCACCGGCTTTCCGACGTTCTCGACTGCGGCCTGCGCGGTGCGAAGCGATGCTTCGGCGGCCTTCATCTCACGCTCGTAGTCGTCGAAGGACGGGTGGGTGACGTTGGTGACGCACACCAAACGCAGCGGCACGTTTCGGCTGACAGCCTCGTCGACAGCCCATTCCGCCGCCCGGATCGCAGGCTGGGAGCCATCGATACCGACAACCACCGACCTGTGCAATTGGCTGCTTGTCATGAACCATCTCCTGTCTCAAGGTGCGCACACGGCTCAGTCCTCGCCTGCCGGGGTGATCAATCCGTAGTGGCCGTCGTAGCGGTGGTACAGGACGTGTGCGCGCCCTTCGGCGGCATCGACGTAGAACAAGAACGGCAGATCAAGGAGGCTCAATCGCTCCGTGGCTTCGCCGACGGTGAGGCACGGCACCCGATGCGGGCTGAAGGTGACGGGAAGGACGAACGGCGCCAAATCACACGCTGGAGTGGGCGCCACTTGAGCAAGGCGATAGCCCGTGGGCCCACCCCGATAAAGGACGGTCGCGATGCCGGTGGCTTTCTCGGTGAAAAGGTGAAAGTCGTAGTCGAGCAGGTCCATCTCCAATGCCGCCACATCGACCGTGCATGGCTCCAGCGTGAAGGACTTGCGACGGACGATTCGCCGTTCGGCAGCAGGCCGGGGGAAGTGAGCCTGCCGGTGGGTGGGCTCAGACTGATGTCGCCACTCAGATTGACGAGGTAGCCTGCCGCGCCGCGCCTCCCAGTGATCGGCCGCCCGCGCGACATTCCGCCGTAACCGCGAATCCAGTCGGTCGATCGCTTCACGCGCATTTGCGCCATCGGTTTGAGCACGGACCAGCCGGCCGTCCATGTCCACATTTGCCTGTGCGACGACGGGTCGGTCGACTGCCGGATCGGAATGCCGGGTCAGCCGCACTCGGGCGTGCAGAACTCGTCGTTGGGTACGCCTACCTATGTCTGCGACCTTGCTCCTTGCATACTCAACCGCGTCTTTCGACAGCCGACCGTGCGTAACCACGTCCACGTCAAGAATGTCTGGTACATCAGTGCCTTGCCTCACGACCCTATTTCTACGTGACGACACACATGGACGTCAGGGGCCAAAAGTCATCGAGCGCAGGGCATTCGACCCTTCACCGACGCCCCTAGTTCAGCGCCTTATCATCGCGCGACTATCACCGGTATGCGTGCGGCCTGAACCACGGCTGTGCTCACCGAGCCCAGCAGTGTGCTCGCAGCACCTCCGTAGCCGCGGCTGCCGACAACAACGAGCTGGGACGCTTGGGAATGGTCGACGAGTCGTCGTGCGGGCTGATCGGGCACGACCAGGGACCGGATAGCCACGTGCGGGTAGCGCGCGCGCCATGGAACCAACTGTTCGGCAAATGCCTGCTCGACTTCGGGCCGCAGAGTCTCCCAGTCCAGTCCGGGTAGCTCGAACGCCCCAGGACTCCACCATGCGTGGAGTGCCACGAGATCGACGCTACGGGTAGAGGCTTCGTCGAAAGCCAAGGCGGTGGCCGACTCCGATGCGGGCGAGCCGTCGAGCCCGACCAGGACAGGGGCATCGTCGGCAACGGACAGACTGTCGCTGTGTATGACCGCGACGGGGCAGTGGGCGTCATGCAGCAGGCCCATGCTCACCGACCCGAGAAGGGTGCGCGCGATACTGCTTCTACCACGGCTTCCCACAACGAGCATCTGGGCGTCATCCGACAAATCCGTCAACGCGTGAACCGGTGCGGACGACATGGTTTTCGTCGTCACCTGCAGACGTCCGCTGGTGACTTCTTTGGCGATAGCAACGGCATCGTCAAGGATCTGGTGTTCGGTTTGCTTCTGCCATTCCAGCACGCCGGCTGGGACCGGAGTTGACAGCCAGGTCCCCATTACGGGTCTGCACGCCGTCACAATCGTGAGAATTGTTCGGCGCAACTCGGCGTCCCGCGCCGCCCAGCGAATTGCGTCGCTTGCCGATGGGGAGCCGTCGACGGCGACAACAATACCCAAATCGCTTGTCATGTATCGCTCTTCGACGCGTGGGCTTGCGCGAGCGCTTCTGATCCAGTCGCGGACCCCAGAAGTATTGCGGCGTGGACGAGGTCGACTAGATCGCGAGACAACATATCCGATGTGCCTCCGCGACGGAGTCAGCCAGCGGCTGGCGGGTGTCGATGTGATATTCGCTAGACGACAGCGATTGATCGGTTGCCAGCGCAGCTGCGATCTGCGGTGTTGCGTCAGAGGAGGATTCGGTCCGGTCTACTATCCGCGCAGCCGCGGCCTCGAGTGGGAGTGTGCAAGTCAGTTCGACCAGGGGGACGGCGTTGTCCGCCGCCAGCTTCCTGGCTCGTTCGCGCTGACGCTGATCACGCCAGGTCCCGTCCAGAATCACCGACGTACCGCGTCGCAATAGCAGTCCAGCTTGCCGAAGCACCTCGTCGTAGACCTTTGCCACGTTCTCGCGGGAGTACAGGCCCTGATCGAGTTCGCCGGCCGCACCCGAAAGACAACCGGCCTGCTGCAACTGCCTGCGTGTGTCGTCAGTCGAGATCACGTGTGCATCAACTCGTTCGGACAAACTCCTCGATAGGGTCGTCTTGCCGGTGCCGGGACCGCCACCGACGAGGACAAGGCGCACGGTGGCCGTACGGAGACGCTTGAGCGCGATGTCGATGTGTCGGCGCGCATGCGCACGAGCGTCCTGATGTCCCTGACTAACTCGGATGCAGTCGACCTTGGCGCGGACGACAGCCCGGTAGGCGATGTAGAAGTGAGTTAGCGAACTAGGTACGGGATCGTCGGCGCGGTGACGGTATTCGTCGATGAAGGCGTCGCCGAGATCGGCGCGACCGAGAAACTCCAGATCCATGGCGAGAAACGCCGCGTCGTCGATGCCGTCGACGTAGCGAAGTTGGTCGTCGAACTCCAGGCAGTCCAATAGCGCCGGTCCTTCTGCCACGCAGAAGATGTCGTCGGCGAGCAGATCGCCATGTCCGTCGATGATGCGTCCCTCGCCCAGGCGCTTCTCGAAAAGGGCGGCACGACCGGCGATGAACTGGTCGACCAGTCTCGTCAGCTGGGCGACCGAGCCTCGCTCGGGGATGCCTCTTCCATGCTGCTCCAACTCAGCGAGATTCTGGTGCCATCGTGCCGAAATCGCGTCAGGTCTTCCTTCGGCGTCGATGGCCGGCCCTCGCGTGGCTTCTCGATGGAATTGTGCGAGCATCTCGGCGATGACGCAGAGGTGCTGCAGCACCGGCTCGCCGGCTTCGACAAGTGATGCGAGCCGGGTGGAGTCGGGGTAGCGGCGCATCTCGATCACTGGTTCCGATGGCTCGCCTGCCGGACCGACGAACTGGCCCACACCGAGATAACCCTGCGGGGCGAGCCGCCGATTGAGAATTACTTCGCGCTCGCAGGCATGTTGGCGACTTTCGGGGGTGCTGAAGTCGAGAAAGTCGGT
>Ga0164306_10000854_pt1 | contig 12962 bp, 16 predicted proteins | sample Whisoiple_242_MG_FD_110213 | JGI IMG/M metagenome (GOLD analysis project Ga0164306, IMG submission 110213) | Soil microbial communities amended with fresh organic matter from upstate New York, USA - Whitman soil sample_242_MG | ecosystem: Environmental > Terrestrial > Soil > Unclassified >... | reverse complement strand
GCCGGCACCGCCAACGCCGACGCGGTCGACGACAACTACGTCGCTGCCCTCGCGCAGGCCGGCATCCCGCAGATCAGTCCAGCTGCCGAAATCTCGGCAGGACATGCCGTGTGCCAAAACCTCGACGAGGGCACGACCACCCCTGACCGCGTCATCGCAGCATTCGTCGCCAAAAAGGTCTTCGCAACCCAACAGCAGGACGAAGCCATGGTCACTGCCTCGATTACGGCCTACTGCCCGCAGTACCTGCCTCGTTAGCCGCCCCCGGCGGGTCCAATCCCCACTGCCCAGAGCGTGCCAAGACGCGTAGCAACGAGCCCCCCGGACGCTGCAAGGCGGCCTTACACACAAGCGGTCGGCGGTTCGATACCGTCCGCGCCCACCAACACCCGAATCTGGCTCGCTATCCTGCGGGCGGGGCGAAAAACTCGAGTGCGATGCCGTCGGGGTCGCGAAAGCTCAGCCCCGAGCCGTAGTGGGCGTCCACGATGCCGCCGTGCCCGACGCCGAGCTCATCGAGGCGGGTGGCCCACGTTTCCAGCTCCGAACGGTCCGCACAGCCGAAACCGACGTGGTCGAGGCCCGCCTGGAACTCGGTGAAACGTCCGCCCTCCAGTGGTTTGTCGTGCTGGTGGATACCGAAGATCGTGCCGTCCTCGAACGCCCACACCACGTGCCGGAAGCCGGCGTCGGTGTGCTCGTCGAGCACCGGGTCGGAGCCGAACAGCGCTTGATAGAAAGGGGTGCTTGCGTCGACGTCACGCACGGTGACTGCAACGTGATTGAGTACCGCCATTGGTCCCACACTCACTTTCGAATCGATCGATTGCCGGTTATACGAGCCGCACTCGCGGCTGGTTCACGGGTGTCGGCTAGACCACACGCTTTCCTCGCCGTGCTCGAGCACGCATGTCCCACAGATACATTCGATAGCCCAAGATCCACACGTCACGCGGGATGACGCGATCGGCGATCCGCAGCGCTCCCAGTAGCCAGTCGAACTGGCGTTGTTGCGTGGCCGACCACGACATCGACATGAGCGCCCTGAACTCCTCGGGAAGAAAACCTTTGGTGGCGAAGAGGTTGAAGCGGCCTGCCAACAACCTCAGAGGGGCGGGCAGGAACGCCATCGCGGCCACACCGTGCAGGTGCTTACGCACCGGCGGGTCGATGTTCAGCTTGTCGAGGGTCCGCTTCCAGAACTCGTCGAACGCGACGCGGTCAGCGGGCCACATATCCTCCCGGACCTGCAACGTGGTGCCCAGCTTGCTGGCGTCGCGGTAGATCGCATCGGCGGACTCGTCGTCGAGTGGCCCGTAGAGGAACTCGTGCTGGTCGATGAAGTACCGGTACAGGCAGGCTGCCACCCACAGTTGCAGGCTCGGATCGAATGCGTTGTAGGACAACGGGCTTGACTTCTTCGACCGCACCAGAGCATGGACTCTGTCGACCTCGTCGCGAATCAGCGCTCGATCGGCGTCCGTCCCGAGGGTGGCGGCGGCGAGATACGTGCCGGTTGTCCTGGCCCGCTTGAACGGGTGTTTGTACACGTTGCCGCTGTCCACGGGGCTTTCCAGCACGCCGTAGCCGACGCCGGGCAGCGACAACTGCATGATGACGTTGGCCGCCGGCGCCAGTACTGCCGCAGGGTTGATCAGATCGACCACCCTGGTCGGCCGCCGCGGTGGGCCCAGCCTCATGAGCCGAGTACATCACCTTGTGAGACGCTCGCAGCGTGTTTGCGCCGATGTGTCCCGGCCGGGCGACCGGCATTGCGGTCGGCTTCCTGGCGGACCTGGCGTTCGGCGATCCCCGGCGCGGACACCCCGTCGCGGTGTTCGGCGGGGGCGCTGCCCGATTCGAGCGGCTCACATACGCCGACGACCGGTGGGCGGGCGTCATTCACACAGCCGCCCTGCTCGGTGTGCTCGCGGTCGGGGGCGTCACAGGGGAGCGGTTCGCCCATCGGCGCGGACCGGCCTCGGTTGCCGCTCTGACGGCCGCGACGACGTTCGTGGCGCTGGGGGGCACGTCCTTGACACGCACCGGCACCCGGATGGCCGACCTGTTGGCGACGGGCGACATCGATGCCGCCCGACGCCTGCTGCCGTCCCTCTGCGGACGGGACCCCGCCGCACTCGATGCCGACGGCCTGACCCGCGCAGCCGTCGAATCGGTCGCCGAGAACACGTCCGACGCGCAGGTGGCCCCGCTGTTGTGGGCTGCCGTCGGTGGTGTGCCCGCACTGCTGGTGTACCGCGGTGCCAACACCCTCGACGCGATGATCGGTCATCGTTCGCCGCGTTACCGCCGATTCGGTTGGGCTGCAGCGCGATTCGACGACGCACTGAATTTCTTCGCCGCTCGCGTCACCGGGGCGCTGGTGGCGATCTGCGCACCGGTTGTTGGCGGGTCGCCTCTTAATGCCCTTCGGGCGTGGTGGCGCGACGCTGCCCGACACCCAAGCCCCAATGCGGGTGTCGTCGAAGCATCGTTCGCGGGTGCGCTCGGCGTCCGGCTCGGCGGGCCGACGCAATACGCGCACGAGCTGGAGATCCGGCCCAGCCTCGGCGATGGACCGGCCCCGCAGATCACCGATCTCGCTCGGGCGGTACGGCTGTCGCGGCTTGTTGCGCACGTCGCGGCGGTGTTGGCGGTCAGCGCCGCTTGCCGTAGCGGTCGGCGAGTTTCTCCTCCGTGGTGAGCGCAGCGCTGGCAGGCCGACTCTGCGCGGCGGCTCTCTCGCGTCGACGCGCCCGGATCTCCGACGTGATGAAGTAACCCAACCCGATTGGTGCGATGATGCCGAACGCGATCCACTGGATGCCGTAGGACAGGAACGGTCCCGCGTCCAGGTGCGGCAGCCCTATCGCACCGAGACCACCCGGCTGATTCTCCACGAGCTGCAGATAGGCGCCGGTCAGTGGCACGTTCAGCAGCGTGGAGATCTCCTGCGTATTGATCGCGTACACCTGCTGCGCTCCGTCCGCCCGGAACGGTGCCTTGCCCTGCGGTGAGGGCTCGGAGTCGCGCAGCCTCGCGACGATCGTCACGGTCCCAGCCGGCGCCGGTGCGATGGGCGGCACCCGGGAGCCCTGCTCGGGTTTCACATAACCGCGGTCGACAAGCACGGTCGGCCCGCCGTCGACGGCGAACGGCACCAGGACCTCGAAGGCGGGGTCGCCTTCGATCACCCGGAGTCGCGCCAGCACCTGCCGGTCGGGCAGATAGTGTCCGGTTGCCCTCACCCGCTGCCACTGTTCATCGGGCGCAGAGGAGTCCTGCTGTGGCAGAACGCTTGTCAGCGGGACCGGTTCTGCCTGCAGGGACCGCGAGATCTGAGAGTTCTCGCGCGACGTCTTGGTGTTCTTGCCGAGTTGCCAAGGCGCGAGAACGGTGAAACACAGGTAGGCGAAGGCGATCACCACGACGAACAGGGCGAGCCAACCCGGGCGCAGCAGGAACGTCCACCGCGATTTGGATTCTTGGCTCTTGGCTGCGGTCATCGGAGCTGCTCGTCCACCCACTCGTGCAGGCCGGGCAGCGAGGCTTCGATGACGGTGAAGACGTCTTCGAAGTCGTCATGTGTGCCGTAGTACGGGTCCTCCACGTCATGCGGGTGGGCGCCCGACTTCGGGTCGAAAGACCTCAGCATCCGCAACCGGTCGCTCGGAACGCCCATGTCGCGCAGAATCCGCTCGTGGTTCCGGCCGAGCGCCACCACGAGATCGGCGGACAGGTGGTCCTCGTTGAGCCGCCGGGCGCGGTGTTCGGTCGGGTAGCCGTGCTCGCGCAGCACGCGGTTCGCGCGGTTGTCGGCACCCTCGCCCGCATGCCAGTCGCCGGTCCCCGCGCTGGTGACGCGCACCTCGTCGGTCAGGCCGCGCTCGCTGATCTGATGGGCGAACATCTTCTCCGCCATCGGCGAGCGGCAGATGTTGCCCGAACAGATGAATGTGACGTGCAGGGGCTCAGACACCCAGCACCTCGCGCAGATCGTCGACTGTCGCCACATGCGCAACCGCGGCGACGCCGGTCGGCTCGGCGAAGTCGGCCGCTCCGTAGCCCCAGTCGACCACGACGGTGGCGATGCCGTGTGCAGCGGCACCCTCCACGTCGTGCGCGCGGTCGCCGACCATCACGACGCGATCAGGCAGCGGTTCGAGCGCGGCGAGTGCGTGCGCCACCACCTCGGCCTTGGTGGCTCTCACACCGTCCAGGCTGGCACCGGCGATGACCTCGAAATGCTGGTGAAGCCCGAAGTGCTCGAGGATGCGCTGTGCGGTCGGTTCGGCTTTCGATGTGGCCACCGCCAGCCGCACCCCGGCCGCCCGCAGGTCGGTGAGCAGTTCGGGAATGCCGTCGAACAGGGCATTCATCGCCCAGCCGCGGGTCGAGTAGTCGGCGCGGTAAGCGGCGATCGCGACGTCGGGGTCTTTTAGGCCCATCGCCGTCAGGGTCTGATGCATCGGTGGTCCGACGAGGCGGCCGGCCAGGTCGCCGTCGGGAATCTCGGCACCGACCTCGCCGAGTGCATGGCGGAAGCTGGACACGATGCCCTGCGCCGAGTCGGTCAGGGTGCCGTCGAGGTCGAAAATCACCAGCTGCGGCCGGGTCGCGGCAGCGGTGTCGTCCAGGGTCGTCACGCATCCATTGTCTCCGACGGCGCATTAGTGTCGTGATGTGGCAAGTCGAACCCGCGGAGCCGAGGCATGAGCGCCAGGTTGTCCGACGTCATCGATGTGCTCGAGGCCGCATATCCGCCGATGCTCGCGCAGGATTGGGACTCGGTCGGCCTTGTCTGCGGTGATCCGGACGAGGATGTCGACTCGGTGACGATCGCCGTCGACGCCACCGTGGCCGTCGTCGACGAGGTGCCCGACGGCGGGCTGCTGCTGGCACACCATCCTCTACTGCTGCGCGGCGTCGACACGGTCGCCGCGAGCACGGCCAAAGGTGCACTGTTGCACCGGATGATCCGCACCGGGCGGGCGCTGTTCACGGCCCACACCAACGCCGACTCCGCAGCCCCTGGCGTGTCGGATGCTCTTGCCGATGCGCTCGGACTGACCGTGCAGGAGGTGCTGGCACCTGCGGTGGGCGGTCAGGACAATGACAAGTGGGTCGTTTTCGTTCCCGCCGGGAGCGCCGACGAGGTGCGCGAGGCGATGTTCGCCGCGGGCGCCGGCCACATCGGTGACTACTCGCATTGCAGCTGGGGCGTTGCAGGTACCGGCCAGTTCCTGCCGCACGAGGGCGCGTCGCCGACGATCGGCAGCGTCGGATCCGTCGAACGAGTGGCAGAAGACCGTCTGGAGATGATTGCGCCTGCCCGGCTGCGGGGTCATGTGCTTGCCGCGCTGCGAGCCGCGCACCCCTATGAGGAGCCCGCGTTCGACATCTTCGCGGTGGCGGCGGTCCCCGAAGATGTCGGACTCGGCCGCATCGGAAAGCTGGCGACACCACAGACGTTGGCGGCGTTCGTTTCTCGCGTGCACGACGCGCTGCCTCCTACGTCGTGGGGGATTCGTGCGTCGGGGGAGGACGACGCCGAGGTGTCGCGGGTGGCGGTGTGCGGTGGAGCGGGCGACTCGCTGCTGGACATCGTCGCGCAGGCAGACGTCGACGCCTACGTCACGGCGGACCTGCGACACCATCCTGCTGACGAACATCGACGGCGTTCCGACGTCGCGCTCATCGACGTCGCACACTGGGCCAGCGAATACCCGTGGTGCAACCAGGCCGCCGGCCTGTTGCGAGACCATTTCGGCGACTCGCTACCGGTGCGGGTCTCCGCCATCCGCACCGATCCGTGGAACATCGAGAGAAACGGTCTATGAAAGCTGAAGTCATCCAACAGCGCTCGCTGCTCGAACTGGCAGATCTCGACGCCGAGCTGAGCCGGATCGAACACAAGTCCAGCCATCTGCCCGAGCAGCAGCGCTACGAGAAGGCCCAGGCGGACCACCGTGAGGCCAACGACAGGCTCGCGTCGCTGCGCCTGGCGCTCGACGACCTGGACGCTCAGATCGGCAAGTTCGAGTCCGAGATCGAAGCTGTGCGGGGCCGTGAGGATAAGGACCGCAAGTTGCTCGACGGGGGCGCCATCAACGCAAAGCAGCTCGCCGACCTGCAGCACGAGCTGGAGACGCTGCAGCGCAGGCAGTCCAGCCTGGAGGACTCTCTGCTCGAGGTGATGGAGCGTCGGGAAGAACTACAGACGCAGCAGGATGACGAACTCACCACGATCGACGAACTGGAAAGTGAGTTGTACGAAGCACAGCGGGCGCGCGACGCCGCGCTCGCGGTGATTGATCAGGATCGACACCAACGCGTCTCGCGGCGCGACGAATTGGCCTCCGGACTCGACGCAGGTCTGGTGTCGCTGTACGAGCGGCAGCGCGCCAACGGCGGTCCGGGCGCGGGTCGCCTGCAGGGCCGCCGGTGCGGAGCGTGCCGGATCGAGATCGATCGCGGTGAGCTGGCCCGTATCGCTGCGGCCGCTGACGACGAGGTGCTGCGCTGCCCCGAGTGCGGAGCAATCCTGTTGCGGGTCAAGGACGGCAACTAGTGAAGGTGATCGTCGAGGCCGACGGCGGGTCTCGTGGTAACCCCGGGCCTGCGGGGTACGGGTCGGTGGTCTGGACAGCCGATCGCGGGAACGTGCTGGCGGAGAGCAAGCAGGCGATCGGTCGTGCCACCAACAACGTCGCCGAATACCGCGGCCTGATCGCCGGACTCGAGGAGGCGGCCAAGGTGGGCGCTAGCGAGGTCGACGTCCGGATGGACTCGAAGCTGGTGGTCGAGCAGATGTCGGGCCGCTGGCAGGTCAAACACCCCGACCTGAAGACGCTCATCGAGCAGGCCAAGGCGGTCGCGACGACCTTCGACCGCATCAGCTACGCGTGGATCCCGCGTGCCGAGAACTCGCACGCGGACCGCCTGGCCAACGAGGCGATGGACGCGGCGGCCGAACTGGAGAAACAGGAAGCGGCTGAGTCGGACAGGACCGTCTCGTCCCCCCAGACAGCGTTTACACCCGCGGGCTGGACCGGCGCTCGTGGCGCCCCCACCCGATTCTTGTTGCTCCGCCACGGGCAGACCGAATTATCGACGCAACGACGGTATTCGGGTCGCGGGAACCCGGCCCTGACCGATATCGGCCAGCGGCAGGCCGAGGCCGCTGCGCAGTATCTCGGCCGGCGTGGCGGGGTGAACGCGGTCATCACGTCACCCTTGCAACGGGCCTATGACACCGCGGCGAAAGCTGCCAAGGCCCTCGGCATGGACGTCACCGTCGACGACGATCTGATCGAAACGGATTTCGGTGCGTGGGAGGGTCTGACCTTCTCCGAAGCCGCCGACCGGGACCCAGCATTGCACCGAAGCTGGTTGCGCGACACCAGTATTCCGCCACCTGAGGGCGAGAGCTTCGACAGCGTCGCAGAGCGGGTTGCGCGGGTACGGGCTAGGATCATCGCCGAGCACGCGGGTGAGACGGTGCTCGTCGTGTCGCACGTGACGCCGATCAAGACGGTGCTCCGGTTGGCGCTGGATGCCGGACCGGGAATCCTGTACCGGTTGCACCTGGATCTCGCGTCACTGTCGATCGCCGAGTTCTACCCGGACGGGGCGGCATCGGTGCGGTTGGTGAACGAGACGTCGTACCTCTCGTCACTCGTGTAAGTGCAGGCGTTCGCCGTGCATACCGAAGATCATGATCGCCTCAACCGGTCCGTCTGCGGCGCCGAACCAGTGCGGCGTCCACGTGCTGAATTCGACGGCCTCGCCGGGGTCGATGACGAAATCGCGCTCGCCGAGGATCAGCCGCATTCGACCGGAGAGCACGTACGTCCAGTCCTGCCCTTCGTGAACGGGCAACTCGGCGGGCGGTTTTCGGCGTTTGGCGGCGATTCGGATCTTGAATGCGTGCAGGCCGCCTGCGGCTGCCTGGCGGGTGAGCGGCCAGTAGGTGATGTCGTTGTGCGTGTGCGAACTGCCGCGAACCCGTGGATCGGGCGCCTCGGGCGCGCGCAGCAGTTCGTCGGCGCTGACCGACAGCGCTTCGGCGAGGCGGGGCAGATGGTCGAGGGCAAGCCGTCGCTTGCCCGACTCGAGCCTGCTGAGGGTCGACACGTCGATGCGCGCATCGCGCGCCACATCCTCGAGCGTCAGGCCGCGCTGGACCCTCAGTTCGCGCAGCCGGCGCCGAACTCGCAGGTCAACGTCGTTCTCAATAGCCGTCTTTGCCTGCATGGCAAATGACATTGGCAGATCCAGGGCCGCACGGCAAGCTGGCGGCATGAACGAAACGAAGGCGCACTGGGAAGAGCACTACGGAGAACGCGATCGGGTTTGGAGTGGACGCGTCAATGTCCAATTCGCCGACGTAGCGGCCGATCTGCCGCCGGGGAGGGCGCTCGACCTAGGCTGCGGTGAGGGTGCCGACTCGGTGTGGCTCGCCGAGCGGGGCTGGAACGTCGTCGCGGTCGACATCTCCGAGACCGCGTTGGGTCGCGCCAGGGAGGCGGCGAGCTCGCGCGGCGTCAGCGACCGCATCGAGTTCGTCGCGCTCGACCTGTCCGACGGCTTTCCCGACGGCGAATTCGACCTGATCTCAGCGCAATTCCTGCATTCCACCGTCCGGCTGGACCGGACGACGATCCTTGCCAGGGCGGCGCGGGCCATTCGCCCGGGCGGGCTGCTGGTCATCGTCGACCACGGCTCGGGTCCGCCATGGCCCTCCAAGCTGGATCACCACCACGAATTCCCGAGCGCCGAAGAAGTGGTCGCCGGTCTGAATCTCGCTGACGAGGAATACGAGCGGGTCCGTATCGAAGCCGTCGAGAGGCTGGCCGTGGGCCCCGACGGGCAGCAGCACCCGTGGATGGACAACGTCATCGTGCTGCGCCGGCGGGAGTCGCCCTAGAGGGTCGGTTTCCAGGATCGGTATTGCGCCGGCATACAGACGGCACAGGGGCGGTAGCCCGCCGCGACGGCATCGGACTCGGTGGCGAAGAACACGCGGTACTTGACGTAGCCACCGTTCGCGATGGCCCGCAATGCCGACGGACAGTCCAGCCGCCCGTAGATTCTCGTCCCGCGGTGCCCACCGACCGTGCCGCGAATCCTCATGCGGCGTCGTGGAATACGAGACCGAGCGTGAACCGCTCGCCGGACCGAACCGCCGATACGCCGTGCCGGACCGGGGCGGCCGACCAGCCCCTTGTCGACTGCACCGGACGCTCGCGGGTGGTGAACACGAAACCGTGCCCGTGCGGGAGCAGCGTGGCGGTACCTCGCGACTGTGCGCGCGGTCGCTGCTCGAGCAGCAGGAACTCACCGCCGGTGTGGTCGACGCCGGGCTCGGAAAGACTGATCACCACTTGCAGTGGAAAAACCAAGTCCCCGTACAGATCTCGATGCAGCGCATTCCAGTCGCCGGACCCGTACTTGAGGAGGATCGCCGTTGACCTCATCTGGCCGGCGGCATGGCACATCTCGAGCCAGTCGTCGAGGTCGTCGGGCCACGGCGTCGCGCGGCCGAGCCTGCTCCACCAGTCCCTCGCGATCGGCAGCAATCGTGGGTAGAGCGCCTGTTTGAGCTCGTCGATCGGCTCCGGATAAGGCCGTGCGAAGTACCGGTATTCGCCCTCTCCGAACCGGTATCGACCCATTTCGATCGTTGCGCGAAAGAGTCCGTCGTCGGAGTAGAGGCTGCGAAGTTTCGTCGCCTCGGATGCCGTGAGCAGTTGGGGCAGAAGTGCACCGCCGAAGTCGTCGAGCTCGGCGCCCACGGCATCCCAGTCGGCGGATGCGACCCGTTTCTGCCATTTCGTCGCGGCCATCAGAACAACCGCCCGGCCCGGACTTCGGCCGGCTCTTCGAGATCGAGCAGGGTTTTCTTGCGGTCGAGCCCTCCTGCGTAGCCGGTCAGTTTGCCGTCTTTGCCGACAACCCGGTGACAGGGAATCACGATGCAGAGCGGATTGCGGCCGACTGCGGCCCCGACTTCCTGAGGTGTCGAGCCGTCCGCGAGTTCCGCGGCGAGCTCACCGTAGGTGATGGTTTGGCCGTAGGGGATCGTCATCAGTAGGTCCCATACTCGACGGCGTAAACCGCTTTCGGGAAGTGCGGTCGGCAGATCGAAAACCGTCCTGTTGCCAGCCAGGTAGTCGTCGAGTTGCGCCCGCGATTCGGCCAGCAGGGGGTCGGTGTCCGCATCCACCCGTGCTCCGAACGCGTCTTCGGACGGCCGGTACCAGTGGTGATGGAAGTACACGCCAATCAGCGCATCGCCGTCGGCGACGAGCGTGAGGTCGCCCAGCGGGCTGTCGATCACCGCATGTCTTGTGGTCATACCTTGTAGACGATCGACGCGGCCGCGGCGTGAGATCGGTGATCACCTGGACAGCAGTTTGTGTCGGTGGGCCAATGTCTTGAGTCAAGAAGTTGGCAGGTTTTGGTGGGGGTTGTTGGTGAGGTAGGCGGTTTTTGGGGTCTGGTCGTTGAGTGTTTGGTGGGGTCGGATGGTGTTGTAGTTGATGCGGAAGCGGTGGGTTTCCATGTCGAGGGCGTCGCCGTTGCCGATGTAGCCGCGGTAGAGGTGTTCGTATTTGAGGGTGCCGAAGAATCGTTCGACGACTCCGTTGGTTTGTGGTGACTTGATGCGGGTTCGAACGTGTCTGAGCAGCGGATCGTCGCCGGCAAAGAGCCCTTGGAAGGTTTTGCCGCGGTAGCAGGGTCCGTTGTCGGAGACCACCGCGATCGGGGCGGGAGCTTGGCCGATGACGGTGTCGTTGGCGTCGAGGATGTTCATCAGGCCGCGGTCGGTGCGCAGATCGATCAGGCCCAGGACGCGCTGGGCTTCTGCGACGGCGAGTTCAATGCATCGCACTGCATCCACGCCGCGACTGGTGGGTGTGACGGTGATGGCCAGGCAGTACTTAGTGGCGTAGTCGATGACCGCGCTGATCCGCCAGATCCCGCCACAGGCGGTTTCGAATTCGGAGAAGTCGGTCTGCCAGACCCGGTTGCGTTCGGTTGGTGGGTCACGGAACACTCTGCGGCGCAGTACCGCCCAGGACTTTCGGTCGGCTCGGAATCCTTGTGGCAACAGCAAGTCTCGACGCCGTAGAGCACGCTGCACTGAGGAGTTGGTCACCTGATGACCATCAGCGCGCATCATGGCCGCGATCTTGCGGTAGCCCCAGGCGGGCCACGCTTCAGCGTATTTGGCGGCCAACGACTCGATGCGATCGACGACCGGCGCGGGCCAGGGGCCTTTAAGCGGGTCGCCGGTGTGCAGTCGAGCACGTCGTCGCCGATAGGTGCGTTCGGCGATGCCGGCCAGCGCGGCGAACCTCGAAACCGGCAGCCCCGCTGCTTCTCTTAGGGCTTCGAGGTCGGTGAAGGGACTTGATCGGCGAAGGCCGCTCCGCGCTGCCAGATCCGCAGCTGGACCGTGGCTTCGGCGAGCGCCAGTTTGAGTTGTTCGTTTTCCATCCGCAGTCGACGCTGCTCGGGACTGCCCGCACTGCCCGCCGCGCCGCTGGGCACCTCTTCGAGGCGATCAGCACCGGCCTGCAGGAACTGATGTTTCCACCTGGTCATCGTGACCGTGGTGACCCCACAGCGACGGGCAGCTTCAGCGCAGGTCATCTCGTGGGCCAGCACCGCCAACACCAGCCGGGTCTTCTCCTCAGCGGGAATCTTCGTGCGCCGCGATCGAGCCATTTCCCCAACCTTCCAGCCGCGGCCGCAGTTATCCACAACTTCCGACCCTGCCAAAAAGTATGAGTCAGTGGACCAAAGTATCTTCGAAACTATGTTCGATTCGGAGTTCGCGGCCGCCAGCGATGGGGAGCTTGTCGCGGCGATCGAGGACGGCGTGCGCCAGGAAGCGATCGCCGGTGCGCGGCGGTTGTCCGCGATCGCCGAGCTGACCCGCCGCCGCGTGGATGACGGCGACGAACGCGCGTTGTGGGCTTTCGACCCGTGGGATTCGGTCGCCGCTGAAGTGGCCGCGGCGATGGCGATCGGGGCGCGGCGCGCCTCAGGACAGATGCGCATCGCCGAAGCGCTGCGCGAACACCTACCCCAGGTCGCCGCCCTGCACTGGAAGGGCGCGTTGAGTAGCCGGCTGGTGTCGACGATCACCTGGGGCACTCGGCTGGTGCAAGGCGACCAGGCGTGGGCGCGCATCGACGCCGCGATCGCCGAGCGTGCTACTCGTTGGGAACGTCTCTCGGAGGACAAGCTGCGCGCCGCCGTGGAGGCCCTGGTGGCCCGGTATGACCCCGACGCGCAACGCCGCACCGACACCAATCTGCGTGGGCGCGACTTCGTCATCGGCGCCTGTGACGACGACACCGAGACGGTGTCGGTGTTCGGGCGGCTGATGGCCCCCGACGCCGCGGTGATGAAACAGCGGATGACCGCGATGATCACCGGGCTGTGCGCCGCCGATCCGCGCAGCGCGGGGGAGCGCCGCTCGGATGCCGCCGCCGCGATCGCCAACGGCAACGACACCCTGGCCTGCCGGTGCGGCTCACCGCACTGCCCCACCGCCGAATTCACACCGAAGTCCAACGTGGTGATCCGGGTGATCGCCGACCAAACCGCCATCAACGAAGCCGCCACACAACAGCCCGCTGCCACCGAAGCACCCATACCCGAGGCCACGCAACGGCCGCCGGCTCCGGCGTTGCTGCTGGGCCGCGGCGTGCTGCCGAACGCGCTGTTGGCCGAGGCGATCCGCAACGGCGCGACCATCACACCGATCCGCACCCCGAGTGCGGAGCCCGAACCGCGGTATCGGCCCAGCGACGATCTGGCCGAGTTCGTCCGGATGCGGGACCTGTTCTGCCGATTCCCCGGCTGCCCGGTGTCCGCGGACCGGTGCGACCTCGACCATGTCCGGCCATGGCCGTGGGGACCGACGCACGCATCGAATCTGAATT
>Ga0164306_10000853_pt1 | contig 12964 bp, 9 predicted proteins | sample Whisoiple_242_MG_FD_110213 | JGI IMG/M metagenome (GOLD analysis project Ga0164306, IMG submission 110213) | Soil microbial communities amended with fresh organic matter from upstate New York, USA - Whitman soil sample_242_MG | ecosystem: Environmental > Terrestrial > Soil > Unclassified >... | reverse complement strand
GTTCGACGACGGGTCCGGCACGCGGAACTCGATGCGCTTGGCCTTCGGGTTCGAGCCGGTCACCGGGATGCGGATGCACGCGGAGCGGTTGCGGGCCGAGTAGACCAGGTTGACCGGCGCCTCGAAGCCCGGGACCAGGCGGTGGTAGGAGTTCACCGTCGGGTTGGTGAAGGCCAGCAGCGACGGGGCGTGCTTGAGCAGGCCGCCGATGTACCAGCGGGCCATGTCGGACAGGCCGCCGTAACCCTTCTCGTCGAAGAACAGCGGCTTGCCGTCCTTCCACAGGGACTGGTGCACGTGCATGCCCGAGCCGTTGTCGCCGAACAGCGGCTTCGGCATGAAGGTCGCGGTGCGGCCCTCGGCGTGCGCCACGTTCTTCACGACGTACTTGAACAGCTGCACCTTGTCGGCCGACTTGGCGAGGGTGTCGAAGCGGTAGTTGATCTCCGCCTGGCCGGCGGTGCCGACCTCGTGGTGCGCCCGCTCGACCTCGAGGCCGAGGGCGTCCAGCTGGAGCGAGATCTTGTCGCGCAGGTCGGCGAAGTGGTCGACCGGCGGGACGGGGAAGTAGCCGCCCTTGTAGGGGGTCTTGTGGCCGAGGTTGCCACCCTCCTCGACGCGGCCCGTGTTCCAGGCGGCCTCGATGGAGTCGATCGAGTAGAACGAGGTGTTCTGCTTCGTCTCGAAGCGCACGTCGTCGAAGATGTAGAACTCGGCCTCGGGGGCGAAGAACGCCGTGTCCGCGATGCCGGTCGAGCGCAGGTACGCCTCGGCCTTGGCGGCGACCTGGCGCGGGTCGCGGCTGTAGGGCTCGTCGGTGTACGGGTCGACGATGTGGAAGTTCAGCACGAGCGTCTTCTCCGTGCGGAACGGGTCGACGAAGGCCGTCGTCACGTCCGGGAGGAGCTTCATGTCGGACTCGTTGATCGCCTGGAAGCCGCGGATCGACGACCCGTCGAACATCTGGCCCTCGACGAAGAAGTTCTCGTCCACGGACGCGGCGGGCACGTTGAAGTGCTGCATCACGCCGGGCAGGTCGCAGAACCGGACGTCGACGAACTTGACGTCCTCGTTCTTGATGAAGGCCAGGACTTCCTCTGGCGTGCTGAACATCCGCTGCTCCTCGGGTTGACGTGCCCTCACCGGGCTCCGACGAGGCTAGGGGTGCCCGATTTCCCGCCGGTGTACCGATTGTTTCGCCCGTGTTACGTGACCCCGGATCCGTGTTGCGGGCACGTGACGTCGCTGGGCGCGTCGGCGTGCGACGGGCGGGCGGGGGAGCGCGCGGCGGCCGGTTACCGTTGACGCATGGTCGATCGCGAGGACGTCGGTTCGTGGCTCGAGGGCCCGCCCGTGGGGAACGGCGGCGCGCCCAGCGGCAGCCGGCTGGGGCTGCCCGCCACGGGGAGCGGGTCGCTCGCGCCGCTGGGGCGCCGGCTGATCGCGCTGCTGATCGACTGGTTCGCCTGCCTCGCGATCGCGAACGTGTTCCTGCCCGCGGACGCGCAGCAGCTCGGCACGCTGGCGGTGTTCGCGGTCGAGAACGTGCTGCTGGTCGGCACGGTCGGCGGGACGCTGGGCCACCGGCTGCTCGGCATCCGGGTGCGCCGGGTGCGGCCGCCGCAGCTGCTGGTGCAGCGCCCCGGGGCGCCGGCGCCGGACCCGGGGCCGGACGCGCCGCCGAACCTGCTGCTGGCGCTCGTGCGCACGGTGCTGCTCTGCCTGGTGATCCCCGCGGTGGTGTGGGACGCGGACGGCCGCGGCCTGCACGACCGCTCCGCGGGCACGGCGATCGTCCGCCGCTGACCCGCTGACCCGCTGACCCGCTTCGTCCCCGGGCGCACGCCTCACGTCCCTGGTCGCCGAGATGGCAACTCTCGGCTGTCTGCGAGCGCTCGGCCGCAGCCGAGAGTTGCCATCTCGACGGAGGTCTTCGGCCGGGAAGCAGGACGCGCCCGCACCCCCGGGAGGGGTGCGGGCGCGTCCTGCGCGTGGGGGGCGGCCGCGGCTCAGCGGCCGCGCATGCCCTTGCGGTCCGGGCGGACGCGCATCGGGTCGACGCCCTTCGGCACCGGCATCTTCACGGCGCCGAGCGCCTGGAGCCGCTTGACGACCTCGCCGACCTCGGCCTTGGTGAGCTGCGGCTTGAGGCGCTGCACCTTGCGGGCGAGCTGCGGCAGCGGGACCTGGCCCTCGTCGCGGCCGACCTCGATCAGCGTGATCGGCACGCCCTGCAGCACGCGGGCGGTGCGCTTGCGCTCGGACTCGAGCAGCTTGCCGATGCGGTTGGCGGGGCCCTCGCCGATCAGGACGATGCCCGGGCGGCCGACGCCGCGGTAGACGAGGTCCTGCGTGCGCGGCGCCACGGCGACCGGCTCCTGCGCGAACGTCCAGCCGCGCCGGATGGTGCCGAGCGCGGACAGCGCGGCGCCGGGCTGGCCCTCGATCCGGGCGTACGCGGCGCGCTCGGCGCGGCGGGTCAGCGTGAACATGGCGCCGAGCAGCGCGAACGGGATGCTCAGCAGCAGCGTGTACCACCACGTGAAGAACAGCAGGCCCAGGATCAGGCCCACCGCGACGATGCCGAAGAACACCCCGAGGATCAGCCAGGTCACCGCCGGGTCCTGCTGGCGGGTCATCTGGTACGCCTGCCAGACCTGGTGGTACCACCGGGTCTTCTTCACCTTCGCGGGCTTCGCGGCCGCGCCGGCGGTCGGGTTCTTCTCACGGGCCATGACCCGGGAGTCTACCGGCGCGCGGGCCGTCGTCGTCGCCCGGTCGGACGGGCCGCCGCGGCGGGCGGTGCCGGTCGGCCGCGGCGGCGGGACCGAGGTCCCTGGCGGCCGGCGCGCCGCGGGGGTGACGCTGGGAGGACGGGCGCGGCGCCGGTGCCGGGCCCCGGGACGCAGGGGGAGGCGACCATGCGGGTCCTGGTGACGGTGGCGTCGCGGCACGGGAGCACGCGCGAGATCGGCGCCGAGGTGGCGGAGGTGCTGCGCTCCGCGGGCCACGACGTCGTGGAGGCCGACCCCGACGACGTCGGCGCGGTCGAGGAGTACGACGCGGTGGTGCTCGGCTCGGCGGTCTACGTCGGCCGGCTGGCGGCGGCGCTGCGCGAGCTGGTCGACCGGCAGGGCGGGCGGCTCGCGACCCGGCCGACGTGGCTGTTCTGGTCCGGCCGGGTCGGGGAGCCGCCGCTGCCCGCCGCCGAGCCCGACGACGTGCGCGTCGTGGCCCGCCGGGTGGCGGCGCGGGGCGTGGCGGCGTTCGGCGGGCGGCTGCAGCGCGACGAGCTCGGGCTCGCCGAGCGGGCGCTGGTCGCGATGATCGAGGCCGAGGCGGGGGACTTCCGCGACTTCGACGAGGTGGACGCCTGGGCGGCCCGGGTCGCCGACGAGCTGCGGCGGATCGAGCGCGGCGGCCGGGTGGCGCAGGGCTGAGCCACCCGGCCGGCCGCCCGGGCCCTCAGCGCCGCGCGACCAGCAGCAGCAGCGCGCGCAGCTGGTCGACCTGCTCCTCCGTGAGCCCCTCGGTGACCATCGCCTCGGCCGCGACCGGGTCGGACGCCGCGAGGACGGCCGCGCGCCCGGCGTCGGTGGCGGAGATCTGGTGCTTGCGGCGGTCGGTGGCGTGGGCCGTCCGGGTGACGTAGCCGGAGCGCTCGAGGCGGGCGAGCACCCGGCTCATCGTCTGCTCGGTGACGTCGCAGGCCGCGGCGAGCTCGGCCTGGGTGCGCGGTCCGCGCAGCAGGATCACGAGGACGGGCTGGCTGGCGTGGTTGAGGTCCCAGGACGCGAGGTGCGCGTTCCAGTCCCGCTCGACCCGGCGCGCGGCGGCGGACAGCAGCCGGCCCACCGGCCAGCCGCTCGGCTCCGGCGCGGCCATCGCCTGCCACCGCGGGTGCTCCTGCGGCCCTCGGGCGTCGCGCTCCACTCGTCCCTCTCCTCCTGCTGGGCCGTTGCCCCGGCCTCATGTTGCCGGAACGCGGCGCGTCCCGCATAGTGCTCAGCATGCTGAGGAACGGGGCGCGGGGGATCGGGCGGGGACTGGCCGTGCTGGCGGTCGCCGCGGGGTGGTTGGCGGTGGGCTCGCTCGGGGGCATGGCCCAGGGGCAGCTCTCGCAGGTGCAGACGAACGACGCGGCGGCGTTCCTGCCGTCGTCGGCGGAGTCCACGCGGGCCGCGGAGGCGTCGGCGGCGTTCACGGAGTCCGAGGCGCTGCCGGTGCTGGTGGTGCTCGAGGCCGAGGGCGGCGGGGCGCTGGACCCGGCCGCGATCGCGGCGGTGCAGCCCGTCGTCGCGGGGCTGCCGGACGTGGCGATGCCCGGCGCCGACCCGGCCGCGGGCGACCCGGCCACGCTCGGCGACGTGCTCACGGCCGACCCGGTCGTCGTGCCCTCGGAGGACGGCGAGGCGCTGCTCGTCCCGCTGTCGCTCGACGCCGAGCAGGCGGACGCCTCGCTGGCCGACGACGAGAGCGTGGTCGGCGCGACCGTGCAGGCCGTGCGCGACACGCTGGCCGACGAGCTGGGCGCCACCGCGGACTCCTCCGGCGAGGCCGGCCTGCGCGCCTGGGTCACCGGCCCGGGCGGGTTCGTCGCGGACCTGACCAACGCGTTCGGCGGGATCGACGGCGTGCTGCTGCTCGTCGCGCTCGGGGCCGTGCTGGTGATCCTGGTGCTGGTCTACCGGTCGCCGTTCCTGCCGCTGGCGGTGATCCTCACCGCGGTGTTCGCGCTGTGCGCCGCCGCGCTCGCCGTCTACCACCTGGCCGACGCCGGGGTGCTGACCCTGAACGGCCAGGCCCAGGGCATCCTGTCGATCCTGGTCGTCGGGGCGTCCGTCGACTACGCGCTGCTGATCGTCGCCCGCTACCGCGAGGAGCTGCGCTCCGTGGCGGCGCCGTCCGCCGCGATGCGCCGCGCGCTGCGCCGGAGCCTGGAGCCGATCACGGCCAGCGCCGGCACCGTCGTCGCCGGCCTGCTCTGCCTGCTCCTCTCGGACCTCGCGTCGAACCGGTCGCTCGGGCCGGTGGGCGCGCTCGGCATCGCCGCCGCGTACCTGGCCGCGTTCACGCTGCTGCCGCTCCTGCTGCTGATCGCCGGTCGGCGGTCCCGGGTGCTGTTCTGGCCGCGGGTGCCGCGGGTGGCCGAGCCCGGCGCGCACGCCGTGGGCCCGGCCCACGACGAGCCCGCCGCCGCCGGGGCGCCCGTCGCCGCGCCGGCGCACGACCACCACGGGGCGCACGCGCCCGCGGGCCACCCCGCGCCCGCGCAGGGACTCTGGGGCCGGCTGGCCCGCGGCGTCGGGCGGCGGGACCGCCTGGTGTGGGTGCTGACCACGGTCGTCCTGCTCGGGTTCGCGGCGTTCCTGCCGACCTTCAAGGCGTCGGGCACCAGCCAGGCCGACGTGTTCCTGACCGAGGTCGACGCGGTGGCCGGCGAGGAGGTGCTCGCCGCCCACTTCCCGGCCGGCACCGTGCAGCCCGCGATCGTGATCGTGCCCCGGGCCGAGGCGGACGCCGTGGCCGAGGCGGCCCTGACCGTCGACGGCGTGGTGTCCGCGACGCCGTACACCGGGGCGACCACCGGCGCGCCCACGGGTCCGGGCGACGAGGCGGCCGAGCCGGCCGAGCCGGTCGTCGTCGACGGCGACGTGCGGGTGGACGTGACCACCGAGGCCGCCGCCGACACCACGGAGGGCGTGGCCACCGTCGAGCGGCTGCGGGACGCGGTGCACGAGGTCGCGCCCGACGCCCTGGTGGGCGGCGCCGCCGCCGAGACGCTGGACGCGCAGGACGCCGGCACCCGGGACCTGCGGGTGATCGTGCCGGTGGTGCTGGTCGTGATCCTGCTGATCCTCATGGTGCTGCTGCGCTCGGTCGTGGCCGCGGTGCTGCTGATGCTCGCCAACGTGCTGTCGTTCGCGGCGGCCCTCGGCGTCGCGGCGATCGTGTTCGACCACGTGCTCGACTTCCCGGGCGCCGACCCGGCCGTGCCGCTGTACGCCTTCACGTTCCTCGTGGCGCTGGGGGTCGACTACTCGATCTTCCTGATGACCCGGGTCCGGGAGGAGAGCGCGCGCCTCGGTACCCGGGAGGGGGTGCTCCGCGGGCTCGCCGTCACCGGCGGGGTCATCACCTCGGCGGGGGTCGTGCTGGCGGTGACCTTCGCGGCGCTCGGCGTCATCCCGCTGCTGTTCCTCGCGCAGCTGGCGTTCATCGTGGCGTTCGGCGTCCTGCTCGACACGCTGGTGGTCCGGAGCCTGCTGGTGCCGGCGCTGGTGCACGACGTGGGCCGCCGGACCTGGTGGCCCAGCCGGCTCGCCCGCGAGGAGGTGGACGCGCACCGGGCCTAGGGTGGCGGCCATGACGGACGCGCTGCGGGTGGGACTGGTCGGCTACGGCTCGGCGGGGCGGGGTATCCACGCCCGGCTGCTCCGCGAGGTCGGGGCCGAGGTCGTCCGGGTCGTGACCCGGAACCCGGCGCGCGCGACCGCGGCCGGCCGGGACTGGCCGGGCGTCGCCGTCGACCCGGACGTGCCGGCGCTGCTCGCGCACGCCGCGGAGCTCGACGCGGTCGTGATCGCCAGCCCGACCGGCGACCACGTCGACCACGTGACGCAGGCGCTCGCCGCGGGCGCGTGGGTCGTCGTCGACAAGCCGCTCGCGACCACCGCCGACGAGGCCGCCGCGCTGACCCGGCTCGGCGCGGAGGCCGGCGGCCGGCTGACCGTGTTCCAGAACCGCCGGTGGGACCCGGAGCAGCTGACGCTCCGGGCGCTGCTCGACGCGGGCGAGCTCGGGACGGTGCACCGGTTCGAGCGCCGCTGGGAGCGCTGGCGGCCGGTCCCGCAGGACCGGTGGAAGGAGAACGACACCCGCGCGGGCGGCCTGCTGCTCGACCTCGGGGCGCACCTGGTCGACTCCGCGGTGCAGCTGTTCGGCCCGGTCGCGCGGGTGCACGCCGAGCTGCGCAGCCTCACCACGCCCGCCGAGGACGACGTGTTCCTCGCGCTCACGCACGCCGCGCGGCCCGACGGGTCGGCGGTCATCAGCCACCTGCAGGCCGGTGGCCTGGTCGGCGCGCCCGGCCCGCGCACCCGGGTGCTCGGCGACCGCGGCGCGTACCTGGTGACGAGCTTCGAGGGCGAGGCGACGCCGTTCTCGGCGCTCGACGAGGGCGACGACGCGCACGAGGGCTGGCTCGTGCACGGCGACGAGCGGGTGCCGGTGCGGCGCGCGCCTGGCGGGCACCCGGACTACTACCGGGCGGTCGAGGCCTGGGTGCGCGGCGCGGGCCCGGTCCCGGTGGACCCGGCCGACGCGGTGATGACGGCGCGGGTCCTGGACGCGGCGCGCGTCTCGGCGCGGGAGCACCGGGCGGTCCCGCTGGACGCGTAGCCGCCCGCGCGCGGGGTCAGCCCAGGACGTAGGCGGCCGCGGACTCCGGGGTGGGGTGGGCGTGCGTGAAGCCGGAGGCCGTGAGCGCCGCCGGGACGACGCGCAGGCTGCCGAGGATCTCCTCCGAGAACTGGCCCAGCGCGATCCGCAGCGCGAACCCCGGCACCGGGAGCACCGCGGGCCGGTGCGCGCGGTGCGCGAGCGCCCGGACGATCGCGATCTCGGTCGCGGGCTCCGCCGTGAGGTTCACCGGGCCGCTGACCGGCGCGTCGAGCAGGTGCAGGATCGCGCGCACCTCGTCCTCGAGGCTGATCCACGACCAGTACTGCCGCCCGCTGCCGAGCGCCCCGCCGAGCCCGAGCCGGATCAGCGGCAGCAGCCGCCCGAGCGCGCCGCCGGACGGCGCCAGGACGATCCCGGTGCGCAGGAACGCGACCCGGACCCGCGGGTCGGCGACGGCGGGCGCCGCGGCGGCCTCCCACGCGCGGACGACCTCGGCGAGGTAGGACGTGCCGTACGGCTCCTCCTCGGTGACCCGGGTGTCGCCGCGGTAGCCGTAGGCGCCGGTGGCGGAGCCCTGCAGCAGCACGCGCGGCGGCTCGGCCATCCCGGCGACCGTCCGGGCGAGCAGGCCGGTGGTGCTCGTCCGGGACTCGAGCACGACCTGCTTGCGCGCCGGGGTGAGCCGCTTGTCGCCGACGCCCGCGCCCGCGAGGTTCACGACCGCGTCCGCGCCGGCGAGCGCCGCCGGGTCGAGGGTGCCGGCCCGCGGGTCCCAGGCCCGCTCGTCGGGGTTCCGCGGGGCGCGGCGGACCAGCCGGCGCACCTCGTGCCCCTCCGCGCGCAGCCGCGCGACCAGCGCCGTCCCGATGAGCCCGCTCGACCCCGCCACCACCACGATCATGCGGCCGACCCTACGTGCGCCGCCGGTGCGCGGCGCGCCGACGGGCGGTGGGCCGCGGCGCCTGGCCGCGGCGCCGGAGCGCGGCGCGTCGGGCGCGCCCCGCGGGCCCCTACGCTGGGGCGTCATGGACGCCGAGCACCCGGGCGCCGGGGCGCCGCCGCCCCTCGCCGTCGTCGCCGCCGAGGCGGGCGTCTCCGTGCCGACCGTGTCGAAGGTGCTGAACTCCCGCCCGGACGTCGCCGGCGCCACCCGCGAGCGGGTCACCGCCGTCCTGGCCCGGCACGGGTACGCGGTGCGGCCGTCGGGCAGCCGGCGGACGGGGTTCGTCGACCTGCGCGTCGTCGACCTCGACAGCACCTGGGCCGAGGCCGTGGTGCGCGGGGCGGCGCGCGCGGCGGCACGGCTGGGCGCGGACCTGGTGGTGACGGTCGACTCCGACCCGGGGTCCGGGTCGGGCGGCGCCTGGGTCCGGCACGCGCTGCGGCGGGGGACCGACGGGCTGGTGAGCGTCGTCGGCGTCCCGGACGAGGCGGCACGGGCGGACCTCGCGCGGGCGGGCGTGCCGCTCGTCGTCGTCGACCCGCGCACCCGGCCCGACCCGGAGCTGCTGGCCGTCGCGGCGACCAACTTCCGCGGCGGCCTCGACGCGACCGCGCACCTGGTCGGGCTCGGGCACCGGCGGATCGCGACGATCACCGGCCCGCAGGACCAGGACAACGCCGTCGCGCGGCTCGCCGGGTACCGGACCGCGCTGATCCAGGGCGGGCTGGTCGCGGACGAGGAGCTGGTGCGCGGCGGCGCGTACGGCGTGGACGCGGGGTTCCGGGCGGCCGAGGTGCTGCTCCGGGCCGAGGACCCGCCGACGGCCGTGTTCGCCGCGTCCGACGACACCGCGATCGGCGTCCTGCGCGCGGCCCGGGAGCACGGCGTACGGGTGCCGGAGGACCTGTCGGTGGTCGGGTTCGACGACCAGCCGGTCGCCCCGTGGCTCGACCCGGCGCTGACGACCGTGCGGCAGCCGCTCGACGAGATGGGCGACGCCGCCGTGGTGCTGGTGCACCGCGCCCGGGAGGGCGGCGGGCGCGGGCACGCGCACCTGGAGCTGGCGACGCGGCTGGTGGTGCGGGCGTCGACCGCCGCGCCGCGGGCGGGCTGACGCCCGCGCGTTGACGCCCACGCCCCGCGCCCGCGCGCCGCGCCCGCGCGCCGAGTCTCCGGAGTCGGACTGCGTCCCGCGGGGGTGCGGGAGTCGGACTCCGGAGACTCGGCGTCGGTGTGCACGCGGCGCGTGCGTGCGCGGCGTGCACCGCGCCCGGCGTGCACCGCGCGCGGTGCGCGTCAGGCCGTCAGGCGCCTCCGGAGCAGCAGCCCCGCGCCGCCCGCCAGGGCGCCGAGGGTCGCCAGCGCGCCCAGCGCCGCGTGCGCGCCGGTCACCGCGAGGTCCGGCCCCGCGGCCCCGCCCGCCGCGGGCTCGTCGCCCGCCGGCGCGGTCCCGGCGTCCCCGGCCGGGTCCTCCGCGCCCGGCTCGACCACGCCGGCGCCGCCCGGGTCGCCGCCAGCGCCGCCGGCGCCGCCCGCGACGGTCAGCGTGACCGCCGCGCCCGGCACGGTGATGCCGGCGTCGTTCGTCGTCGCCAGCGCGAGCGCGTGCTCGCCCGCGGCCGGCGGCGTCGCGACGTCGCACGCCCACGCGCCGTCCGCGTCGACGTCCGCCGCGCACCAGACCGCGCCGTCCGGCCCGGTGACCGTGAGGTGCGCGCCGGGCTCGCCGGTGCCGGCCAGCCCCGTCACGGCGTCGACCGTCGACCCGGGCGCGGGCTCGGCGAGCACCGGGGCCACCGGCTCGGCGGCGGACGAGAACACCTCCGCCGCGAGCACCGGCTGGAGGTTCTGCTCCATGTCGGGGCCGACGACGTAGTCGCGCAGCAGCCCGTCGCGCAGGTAGTTGCCGATCGCGGCGACGATCATCGACTGGTCGAGCGACAGGTACCGCTCGGCGACGGTCCCGGTCCGCACCGCGACGGCGTCGTAGAACCCGCCGGGCCCGTAGGCGTCGAAGTCGGCGGCGATGTTCTTGAGGTTGTCGATCACGCCGCGCGGGTCGTACTCCAGCCCGAGGAACGCGGCGTGCGGGGTGACGACGCCGTCGCCGAACTCGGGCTCCGGGTTGGTCGCCTCGCGGCAGCCGGCGAAGCCGAGGTCGACGTCGGTCGTGCCGTCCGACAGGTACCCGTCCGACCGCATGCCCAGCACGTCGACGCCGTACTCGGCGTAGCCGCCGTGCGGGTCGCTGGCGGGGGAGAAGCCCCAGTAGCCGTAGCCCGTCTCGTCCAGCCCGTGCCGCTTCTGCGCCTCGACGACCAGCGGGTGGTTGACGCCCCAGGACCGTGGGGCCCACTCGGACTCGGGCACGAGCATGTCCGGCATCAGCGCCTCGAACATCGAGCCGCCCCAGCCGGGCACGAGGGCCATCTCGTCGTAGTGGTAGACGCCCTCGTAGACGGGGACGCCGTCGTAGGTGCGGGTCACGCCGCTCGGGCGCTGCTCCTGCCAGGACCAGTCGCAGGTCGACGGGAAGGTGCGGTAGGTGCCCCAGTACGCCTCGGGCGGGATCTCGCCGTCCGTGATGCCCAGGTACAGCGCGATCCGGGTCTCCGAGACCGTCGTGTCGTAGTGGTGGCAGGTGTAGTAGACGGTCTCGCCGCCGGTGTAGTTGCCGGGCACCGAGCAGCCCGAGGGCTCGGAGTCCCAGAACCCGCCCCGGATCAGCCCGACGCCGAGGTCGGCCCGGCCCTCCGGGTTGTAGTAGACGCCGAAGTGCATCGAGTCGTAGAGCGCCGTGGCCTCGTCCGCGAGCTTCGGCTCGGCCGACGCGACCACCCGCAGCGCCGCGGCGAGCCAGCCGTTGTCGACCGACGACAGGAAGTGCTCGACCGGGTCGCCGCTGTCCGGCCAGGTGTCGACGCGGTCGCCGGTGGCCGGGTCGTACCAGTTGTAGAACATGCCGGACTCGTCGTGCCGGTCCAGGCGCTCCAGCGTGCCGAGCGTGGTCGCCAGCCGGTTGCGGGCGTCCCGGTGGCTGAGCAGGCCCAGGTCCCGCGCGACGACCGTCGACCACAGGTAGCCGCCGATGTTCGTCGGCGAGGTGTACGCGCTGGCCGTGCCGGGCTCGAGCGCGCCGGGCATGTTGTCGGCGACCAGACCCGTCTCGGCGTCGGTCATCGCGTCGAGGGAGCGGTAGGTGTCGGCGAGCCAGGTGCGGAGCTGGCGGACGTCCCGCCCGCCGCCCTGGCCGCCGCCGTGCCCGCCGCCCTGGGCCTGGTCGCCGCCGGCCGGGGCGGGGGCGGCGGAGGCGGCCGCGGGGGCCAGCGCGGCGGCCGAGCCCGCCAGCAGGGCGGCCAGCCCGGCGGCGAGGGCCCGCCGTCGGCGGGGTCGGCGCCCGGGCGGGGGCGGGGGCTCGGGGGAGTCGGGCCGGCGCCGTCCGGTGGCGCGGGGTGCTGCTCGCATCGGGGTCACGTCCTCGTGGTCCGGGGCGCCGAAATTTCGACACCCGTTGTCGAAAGAGCGCCAGCACGGTAGTGGGCCCGCACGGTCCGGTCAACGGCAGGGCCCGGCCCCGGACGCACGACGCCCCGGCGACCGCGTGGGTCGCCGGGGCGTCGCGTCCTGCGTCAGGCGGTGCTCAGAGGCCGACCTCGGCCTCGAACGCGCCCTCCTCGATCCGCTGCTTCACGGTCATGAGGTACCGCGAGGCGTCCGCGCCGTCCACCAGGCGGTGGTCGTACGACAGGGCCAGGTAGCACATCGACCGGATCGCGATGACCTCGGCGCCGTCGGCGTCCTTGATCACGACCGGGCGCTTGACGATCGCGCCGGTGCCCAGGATGGCGGAGGTGCCGCCCGGGACGATCGGGGTGTCGAACAGCGCGCCGCCCGAGCCGGTGTTGGTCACCGTGAAGGTCGCGCCGGACAGCTCGTCCGGGGTGACCTTGTTGGCGCGGGTGCGGCCGGCCAGGTCGGCGATCTTCCGGCCGATGCCGGCCAGGTTGAGGTCGCCGGCGTCCCGGATCACCGGCACGACGAGGCCGCGCTCGGTGTCGACCGCGATGCCGATGTTCTCCGTGCCGTGGTAGGTGATCTCCTTGCCCTCGAGCACGCCGTTGATCTTCGGGTGCACCTTGAGCGCCTCGACCGCGGCCTGCACGAAGAACGGCAGGAACGTGAGGTTGACGCCCTCGCGGGCCTTGAAGGAGTCCTTCGCCTGGGCGCGGAGGCGGGCGACGCGGGTGACGTCGACCTCGACCACGGAGGTCAGCTGCGCCTGGCTGTGCAGGGCGTCGACCATGCGCTCGGCGATGACCTGGCGCAGGCGGCTGGCCTTCTCGGTCGTGCCGCGCAGCGGCGACGGCTCGGTCGAGCGCGCGGCGGCCGGGGCCGACGGCGCGGACGGGGCGGCGGCCGGGGCCTGCGGGGCGGCGGCGGCCTTGGCGGCCTCCTCCGCCTTCGCGGCGGCCTCGAGGACGTCCTCCTTGCGGATGCGGCCGCCGACGCCGGTGCCGGTCAGGGTCGACGTGTCGACGCCCTTCTCGGCGGCCAGCTTGCGGACCAGCGGCGTGAGGTAGGAGCCCTGCGCCTGGGCCGGGGCGGCCTGCTGCTGGG
>Ga0164306_10000852_pt1 | contig 12978 bp, 9 predicted proteins | sample Whisoiple_242_MG_FD_110213 | JGI IMG/M metagenome (GOLD analysis project Ga0164306, IMG submission 110213) | Soil microbial communities amended with fresh organic matter from upstate New York, USA - Whitman soil sample_242_MG | ecosystem: Environmental > Terrestrial > Soil > Unclassified >... | reverse complement strand
TGACCTGCCGCAGCCCAGCGAGCTGCCCGCGGAGATGAAGAAGGGCCCGTTCGGCAAGTTCGCGGTCGACGTCGACAACGGCTTCGCGCCCTACTACGTCGTCGACTCCGACAAGAAGAAGAAGGTCACGGAGCTCAAGCGGCTCCTCAAGGACGCCGACGAGCTCTACCTCGCCACCGACGAGGACCGCGAGGGCGAGGCCATCGCGTGGCACCTGCTCCAGGAGCTCAAGCCCAAGGTCCCGGTCAAGCGGATGGTGTTCCACGAGATCACCCGCGAGGCCATCACCCGCGCGCTGGAGAACACCCGCGAGCTCGACGACCGCCTGGTGGACGCGCAGGAGACCCGGCGCATCCTCGACCGGCTGTACGGGTACGAGGTCAGCCCGGTGCTGTGGCGCAAGGTCCGCCAGGGCCTGTCCGCCGGCCGCGTCCAGTCCGTCGCGACCCCCCTGGTGGTCGAGCGCGAGCGCGAGCGCATGGCGTTCCGCGCGGCCGACTACTGGGACCTGACCGCGACGTTCGCCGTCGCCGACGCGGAGGAGCCGTCGTTCGGCGCGCGCCTGGTGCAGCTCGGCGAGCGGCGCGTGGCCGCGGGCCGCGACTTCGGCGACGACGGCGTGCTCAAGGGCTCCGGCGCCTCCCGCCCGGTGCACCTGGACGAGGGCGCCGCGCAGGCCTGGGTGTCCGCGCTGGACGGCGCCGGGTACGCGGTGCGCTCGCTCGAGACCAAGCCGTACACCCGCCGCCCCGCCGCGCCGTTCACGACGTCGACGCTGCAGCAGGAGGCCAGCCGCAAGCTGCGCATGTCGTCCCGGCAGACCATGCGCACCGCGCAGACGCTGTACGAGAACGGCTACATCACCTACATGCGGACCGACTCGCCGAACCTGAGCTCGCAGGCGATCGACGCCGCGCGCCGGCAGGCGTCGGAGCTCTACGGCGCGGACCACGTGCCCGACAAGGCCCGCGTGTACGCGTCCAAGAGCAAGGGCGCGCAGGAGGCGCACGAGGCCATCCGCCCCGCCGGGGACAACTTCCGCACCCCCGCCCAGGTGGCGCGCGAGCTGTCCGGCGACCAGTTCCGGCTGTACGAGCTGATCTGGAAGCGCACCGTCGCCTCGCAGATGGCCGACGCCCGCGGCTCGACCGCCTCGGTGCGGATCGCCGCGACCGTCCCCGCGCCCGAGCTGCCTGCGGGCAGCACCGCGGCGGACGGCCCGGCCGCCGGCGCGCCGACCGACGCGCTGTTCGCCGCGTCCGGCACCGTCATCACGTTCCGCGGCTTCCTCGCCGCGTACGAGGAGGGCCGGGACGTCGACCGGTACGCCTCCGACGCCGAGGGCAAGGCCGCCGAGGGCGCCAAGGAGACCCGGCTGCCGCAGATGGCCGAGGGCGACCGGGTCACCGAGTCCGACCTGACCGCCGACGGCCACCGCACCTCCCCGCCGCCGCGGTTCACCGAGGCGAGCCTGGTCAAGGCGCTCGAGGAGCGCGGCATCGGCCGCCCGTCGACCTACGCCGCCACCATCTCGGTGATCCAGGACCGCGGCTACGTCACCAGCCGCGGCCAGGCGCTCGTGCCGAGCTGGCTCGCGTTCGCCGTGACCCGGCTGCTGGAGGAGAACTTCGACCGGCTGGTCGACTACGACTTCACCGCCTCGATGGAGGAGGACCTCGACGCCATCGCCGCGGGGCAGAAGGACCGCGTCGACTGGCTGACCCGGTTCTACTTCGGCTCCGAGGCGGCCGAGGGCCCGGATGGCGACGGCCTGCGCGAGCTCGTCGCCAACCTCGGCGAGATCGACGCCCGCGAGGTCAACTCGATCGACATCGGCGACGGGATCACGCTCCGCGTCGGCCGGTACGGGCCGTACATCGAGGAGTCGGGCGGCGAGCCCGGCCCGGACGGCAACCCGCGTCGCGCGTCGGTGCCGGACGACCTGGCGCCGGACGAGCTGACGGCCGAGAAGGCCCGCGAGCTGCTGGAGACCCAGCCCGAGGGCGACCTCGTGCTGGGCACCGACCCGACCACGGGTACGACGATCGTCGCGAAGAACGGCCGGTACGGCCCGTACGTCACGGAGCTGCTGCCGGAACCCGAGCTCGACCCGGGCCTGTCGGCGGCGGCGAAGAAGCGCGCGCTCGCGGCGGCGCCCAAGCCGCGCACGGGCTCGCTGCTGAAGTCGCAGTCGCTCCAGACGATCACGCTGGACGAGGCGCTGCAGCTGCTCAGCCTGCCGCGCGTGGTGGGCACCGACCCGGAGTCGGGCGCCGAGATCACCGCGCAGAACGGCCGCTACGGCCCGTACCTGAAGAAGGGCACGGACTCCCGCACGCTGCCGTCCGAGGAAGCGATCTTCACCACCACGCTGGAGGAGGCCCTGGCCATCTACGCGCAGCCGAAGCGGGGCCGCGGGGCGACCGCGACGCCGCCGCTGCGCGAGCTCGGCGAGGACCCGACCTCGGGCAAGCCGATCGTGGTCAAGGACGGCCGGTTCGGCGCGTACGTGACCGACGGGGAGACCAACCGGACGCTGCCGCGGGACACGACGCCCGAGTCGATCACGCGGGAGCAGGCGGTCGAGCTGCTGGCGGAGAAGCGCGCGTCGGCGCCCAAGAAGAAGCCGGCCGCCAAGAAGGCCGCGGCGCCGCGCAAGAAGGCGGCCGCCAAGAAGTAGGGGTCCTCAGACCTCCAGCACGACCCAGCCGGGCCCCGGGACGTCCACGGACGCGCCGGGGCCCGGCTGCGTCCCGGGGGCGACGGCGGGGTCGGCGTGCGCCACTACCGCGGCCCCGGCGGGCGCGGGCAGGCGCCACGCGGCGTCGTCGAGGTTGAGCGCGACCAGCAGCGCCGCCGACCCGTCCGCCGCCCGCGCCGCGTAGGCCAGCCGGGTGTTCGTCACCTCGACCACGTGGGTCCGGGCGGTGTGCAGCCAGGGGTGCCGGCGGCGCAGCCCGAGCAGCGCCGCGTGCCGGTCGTGAGTGGCCCACCCGTCCGGCGCGACGTCGGGACCGGCGAGGTCGTCCGGCGTCGGCGGGTACGGCGGGCGGACCTCGTCGTCGCCGCCCGCGCGGTCCTCCTTGATCCCGCGGTACGCCTGCTCGTCGCCGTAGTACACCGCCGGCGTGCCGCCGACCGTCGCGAGCACGACCAGGGCGAGGCCCGCGAGCGTCGCGTCGCCGACCCGGCTGGTGATCCGGGTGACGTCGTGGTTGCCGACGAACGTGTACGGCACGAAGTGGTCGAGGAACCCGTCGTGCCGGCCGAGGGTCCAGACCAGCTCGTGGAGGTTCCGCTCCGCGATCGAGGACCAGGTGGCCTTCCACAGCTCGTACTGGGTGACGGCGTCCAGGCCGGACTCCGCGACGAACGCCGGGTAGTCGCCGTGGATCACCTCGCCCATCAGGTAGGCGTCCGGGTGCGCGGCGCGCACCCGCTCGGTGACCCGGGCCCAGAACGCCGTCGGCACCGCGTACGCCGCGTCGAGCCGCCAGCCGTCGGCGCCCGCGTCGAGCCAGTGCGTCATCACGTCGGCGACCAGGTCGACGACCCGGGGCTCGTCGTGGTTGAGGGTCACCAGCGAGCGGTGGCCCTCGAAGCAGTCCCACTCCGGGCCGTCGTCGGTCCAGCGGATCCGGAACAGGTCCGCCTCGGGCGAGCCGGGGCCGCCGGCGAGCGCGGCGCGGAACAGCGGGTGCCGGTCGCCGACGTGGTTGAACACCCCGTCCAGCATGACCCGCACGCCCCGGCCGCGGGCCGCGGCGAGCAGCCGGTCCAGGTCCGCCCGGTCGCCGAGCCGCGGGTCGACCCGGTAGTGGTCGACGGTGTCGTAGCCGTGCGTGCTCGACGCGAACACCGGGCCGAGCGCGAGGCCGTTCAGCCCGAGGTCGACCAGGTAGTCGAGCCACCGCTCGACGTGCGCGAGCCGGTGCGCCACCGGCGCGCCCGGGTCCGGGGCGGCCGGCTCGGCGCCCGTGAACCCCAGCGGGTACACGTGCCACCACATCGCGTGCTGCACCCACGGCGCGGCCATCGGCGTCCTCCCTCGTCAGCGGCTCCCTGCGACCCTCGCAGGTCGGGGACGGCCTGTCACGCGGGGGCGGCGGGGCCGCCCGCCCGTCACGTGCCGACGTACCGCAGCGGCGGGCGCCCGGGCCCGCCGTACCGGGGCGCGCGCCGGCTGGCGCCCCGGGCGACCAGGTGCTCCAGGTACCGGCGCGCGGTGACCCGGGACAGCCCGGTCACGACGGCCGCCTCGTCCGCGGTCAGGCCGTCGGGCGCGGCGGCCAGGGCGGCCCGGACCCGGTCGAGCGACTCCGCCCCGAGCCCCTTGGGCAGGTGCTCGCGGCCGGGCGGCCGCAGCGTGGCGACGAGGGCGTCCACCTCGCCCTGGTCGGCGACGACCCGGCGGCCCGCCGCGGCGGCGCGGTACGCGGCGTACGCGTCGAGGTGCTCCCGGAGCGCGGCGAACCGCAGCGGGGTCACGAGGTAGTGCACCGCGCCGAACCGGACGGCCGCCCGCACCGCGGCCCGGTCGCGGACGGCCGTGGCCACCAGCACGTCCGGGGCGCCGCGCGCGTGGTGCAGGGCGCGGCACACGTCGAGGCCCGGCCGCCCCGGCAGCGCGAGGTCGAGCAGCACCAGGTCGACGCCGCCGCGCACGGCCCGGGCGAGCGCGGCGTCGCCGTCCCCGGCCAGGCCCACGGTGCGGAAGCCGGGGACCCGGTCGACCAGCAGCCGGTGCTCGCGCGCGGTCGCGGGGCGGGCGTGGGCGACGAGCACCCGCAGATCGGCGGAACGCGGGTCGGCGGCCGGCATGCGCCCAGTGTCGGCACGCCCGGCGGGCCACCCATCCGGGTTTGAGTGGTCGGGGCCGCCCGATGAGGGGACGGCCCCGCGAACGGGTATCGCCGAACACAACGACCGCAACGCCCGGTTCGCGGCGGTCTGTCGCCCCCCAGCGGTCGCGACCGCCCCGAGGGTCGGGTCATGCCCGCGCTCCGGGGCCACGGGTCCCCGGGGCGACCGTCCCGCCCCGGAGGCACGCCGCGCATGGCCCAGGACACCGCCGCCCCCGACCCCGGCGCCACGCCGCCCGAGGCCCCGCCCGGCGGTGCCGCCCCGCCCGGCGCCGGGACGGCCGCCCCCGCCCCGGCGCGGCTGCGACCCGTGCCGCTGGTCCGGACGGCGATCCCGCTCGTCGTCGGGGTCGTGCTCTGGTTCGTGCCGCCGCCCGCGGGCGTGGAGGCGCCGGCCTGGCACATGTTCGCGATCTTCGTCGCGACCATCGTCGGCGTCATCGCCCGCCCGCTGCCGATGGGCGCGGTGACGATCGTCGGCCTCGTGGCGACGGTCGTGACCGGCGTGCTCGAGCCGGCCGAGGCGCTGTCCGGGTTCTCGAACACCACGATCTGGCTGATCGTCGTCGCGTTCTTCATCTCGCGCGGCGTCATCAAGACCGGGCTCGGCGCCCGGCTCGCGCTGTTCTTCGTGTCCCGGCTCGGCCGCAGCCCGCTGGGCCTCGCGTACGGCCTCGCCGCCACCGACCTCGTGCTGGCCCCGGCCACGCCGTCGAACACCGCGCGCGCCGGCGGCGTCATCCAGCCGATCGTCCGGTCGATCTCGTCGTCCTACGGCAGCGAGCCCGGGCCGACGTCCCGCCGCATCGGGTCGTACCTGACCAGCACGGCGTTCCACGTGAACACCGTGACCTCCGCGATGTTCCTCACCGCGATGGCGGGCAACCCGCTCGCCGCGCAGCTCGCCGGCGACCAGGGCGTCGACATCACCTGGGGCACCTGGGCGCTCGCGGCGATCGTGCCGGGGCTCGTGGCGCTGGTCGTCGTGCCGCTCGTGGTCCGCGCGATCGACCCGCCGGAGGTGCGGCGCACCCCCGAGGCGGCCGAGCGGGCGCGCACCGCGCTGCGCGAGCTCGGCCCGCTGTCCGCGGGGGAGAAGGTGATGACGGGCACGATCGTCGGGCTGCTGCTGCTGTGGACGCTCGGCGACGCGCTGCTCGACATGTCGGCCACCACGACCGCGCTGATCGGGCTCGTCGCCCTGCTGCTCACCGGCGTGCTCACCTGGGACGACGTGAAGCAGGAGACGCAGGCCTGGGACACGCTCGTCTGGTTCGCGGTGCTGGTGATGATGGCGACGCAGCTCAACGCGCTCGGCCTCATCCCGTGGCTCAGCGGGGAGATGGCCGCCCTGGTCGGCGACATGGGCTGGCAGCAGGCGTTCGTGCTGCTGACGCTCGTCTACTTCGTGAGCCACTACCTGTTCGCGTCCAACACCGCCCACATCTCCGCGATGTACGCCGCGTTCCTGGCCACCTCGATCATGGCCGGCGCGCCGCCCGTGTTCGCCGCCCTCGTGCTCGGGTTCATCTCGAGCCTGTTCGCGTCGCTGACCCACTACTCGACCGGCCCGGCGCCCGTGCTGTTCGGCTCCGGCTACGTCCCGGTGCTGCGCTGGTGGCGCACCGGCGGCGTGGTCGCGGTCGTGAACATCGTGATCTGGATGGGCGTCGGCGGCCTCTGGATGAAGGCCATCGGCATGTGGTGACGCCCCCCGCCCCGACCACCCCGACCCCACCGCACCGCCCCGCCCGGACGAAGGAGAGCGCCATGAGCGAGACCCCGACCGAGATCCCCGCCGGCTTCCGGCTCGAGCACGACACGATGGGCGACGTGCTGGTGCCCGCGGACGCGCGCTACCGGGCCCAGACCCAGCGGGCGGTGCAGAACTTCGCGATCTCCGGCACCCGGCTGCACCCCCGGCACGTCGCGGCCCTCGCGGAGATCAAGCGGGCCGCGGCGCTCGCGAACGCCGAGCTCGGCGTGCTGCCCGCGGACGTCGCCGCCGCGGTGGTCGCGGCGGCGGAGGAGGTGGCCGCGGGCGAGTGGGCCGACCAGTTCCCCGTCGACGTGTTCCAGACCGGCTCCGGCACGTCGTCGAACATGAACGTGAACGAGGTGCTGGCCACCCTGGCGACGGAGCGGCTGGGCTGCCCGGTGCACCCGAACGACCACGTCAACGCCTCGCAGTCGTCCAACGACGTGTTCCCCGCGTCCATCCACGTCGCGGCCGCCCAGGCGGTGCTGACCGACCTGCTGCCGGCGCTCGGCCACCTCGCCGGGACGCTGGAGACGCGCGCGGCCGAGCACGCCGACGTGGTCAAGGCGGGCCGCACCCACCTCATGGACGCCACGCCCGTCACGCTGGGGCAGGAGCTCGGCGGCTACGCCGCGCAGATCCGGCTGGGCGTCGAGCGGGTGGAGGCGGCGCTGCCGCGGCTCGCCGAGCTGCCGCTGGGCGGCACCGCCGTCGGCACCGGGATCAACACCCCGCCCGGGTTCCCGCAGCGGGTGATCGCGCTGGTCGCCGACCACACCGGCCTGCCGCTCACCGAGGCGCGCGACCACTTCGAGGCCCAGGGCGCGCAGGACGCGCTGGTCGAGACGTCCGGCGCGCTGCGCACGGTCGCGGTGTCGCTGGTGAAGATCTGCAACGACCTGCGCTGGATGGGCTCGGGGCCGCGCACCGGGCTCGCGGAGATCGCGCTGCCCGACCTGCAGCCGGGGTCGTCGATCATGCCCGGCAAGGTGAACCCGGTGATCCCCGAGGCGGTGCTCATGGTCGCCGCGCAGGTCATCGGCAACGACGCCGCGGTGGCGTTCGCCGGCACGACCGGGTCGTTCGAGCTCAACGTCATGCTGCCCGTGATGGCGCGCAACCTGCTGGAGTCGGTCGCGCTGCTCGCCACCGGCGCGACGCACCTCGCCGACAAGTGCGTGGCGGGGTTCGTCGCCGACCGCGAGCGGTGCCGGCAGCTCGCCGAGTCGTCGCCGTCCGTGGTCACCCCGCTCAACCGGCTGATCGGCTACGAGGCCGCCGCCGCGGTGGTCAAGCACGCGATGGCCCACGACCTGACGATCCGCGAGGCGGTGCTGGCGCTCGGGCACGTCGACGAGGGCCGGCTCACCGTCGAGCAGCTCGACGCGGCGCTCGACGTCCTCGCGATGACGGTCGCCCCGGCGGTGCCGTGATGCAGGCGGTCCGCACGGACGTCGCGGTCGTCGGCGGCGGGGGCGCCGGGCTGCGCGCGGCGATCGCCGTGGCCGAGGCGCACCCGGAGCTCGACGTCACCGTGCTGTCGAAGGTGTACCCGATGCGCTCGCACACGGTCGCGGCCGAGGGCGGGGCGGCGGGCGTGGTCGGCGCCGACGACTCGCTGGAGCAGCACTTCGCGGACACCGTGTCCGGCGGCGACTGGCTGTGCGACCAGGACGTCGTGCAGTACTTCGTCGAGCACGCGGCGCACGAGATGTACCGGCTGGAGCGATGGGGCTGCCCGTGGAGCCGCACCGACGCGGGCGCGGTGAACGTGCGGCGGTTCGGCGGGATGAGCCGGCCGCGCACCTGGTTCGCGGCGGACAAGACCGGGTTCCACGTGCTGCACACGCTGTTCCAGACGTCGCTGCAGCACCCGTCGATCGCGCGGATGGACGAGTGCCTGGCCCTCGAGCTGGTGGTGCGGGACGGCCGGGTCGCCGGCGTGCTCGCCTACGACCAGCGCGAGGGCTACCCGGTCCTGGTCGAGGCGGGCGCGGTCGTCATGGCCACCGGCGGCGCCGGCCGGCTGTACGCGCAGAACACCAACGGCGCGATCGTCACCGGCGACGGCATGGCGCTGGCCTACCGGGCCGGGGCGCCGCTCCGTGACCTGGAGTTCGTCCAGTACCACCCGACCGGCCTGCCCGGCTCCGGCATCCTCATCACCGAGGGCTGCCGCGGCGAGGGCGGCATCCTGGTGAACGCCGAGGGCCGCCGGTACCTGCAGGACTACGGGCTGGGCCCCGAGACGCCGGTGGGCAAGCCCGAGAACAAGCACATGGAGCTCGGCCCGCGGGACCGGCTGTCCCAGGCGTTCTGGCACGAGCAGCGGGCGGGGCGCACGATCGCGACCCCGCGCGGCGACGCCGTGCACCTCGACCTGCGGCACCTCGGGCCCGCGTACCTGCGCGAGCGGCTGCCGCTGATCTGCGAGCTGACCGAGCAGTACCTCGGGATCGACCCGGCCACGGCGCCGATCCCGGTGTGCCCGAGCGTGCACTACTCGATGGGCGGCATCGAGACGGACGTGACCACGGCGACGCCGCTGCCGGGCCTGTTCGCGGTCGGGGAGTGCGCCTCCTCCGGCCTGCACGGCGCGAACCGGCTGGGGTCCAACTCGCTGGCCGAGCTCGTGGTGCTGGGCCGGGTGGCGGGGGAGCGCGCGGGCGCGTTCGCGCTCGCGGAGCCGACCCCGGCCGACCCCCGGGTGCGCCGGGACGCCGCCGACGCCGCGGCGCGGCACCTGTCGATGATGGGCCGGGGCTCCGAGCCGCAGGTCGAGATCCGCGAGGCGCTCGGCCGGGCGATGGACGACGGCGTCGGCATCTTCCGCACCCGCGAGGGCATGGAGCGCACCGCCGCGACGGTGCGCGGGCTGCGCGCCCGGTTCGCCGACGTGCGGGTGGCGGACACCTGCCCCGTCCACAACACCGACTGGGCGTCCGCGGTCGAGCTCGGCGCGATGCTCGACGTCGCGGAGGGCCTGGTCGCCTCGGCGCTCGCCCGCGAGGAGTCCCGGGGGTCGCACCAGCGGCTCGACGGGTTCGGCGAGCGCGACGACGAGCGGTTCCTCGCGCACACCCGCGCGTGGTGGACACCCGACGGGCCCCGGCTGGAGCACACCCCGGTGACGATCACGACCTCGCCGCCGGCGACGCGGGCGTACGGGGCGGCGGGGGCGGCCGCCGGCACGGGCACGGCCGCCGGCACGGGCACGGGCACCGCCGCGGGCACGGGCACGGCCGCCGGCGCAGCCGAGGGGGCCGGCCGGTGAGCGGCGAGGTCCTCGGCACGATCACGCTGCGCGTCCAGCGCTACCGCCCCGACGCCGACGAGGCGCCGCACCTGGTCGAGTACGCGGTGCCGTGGGGCCAGGACACCTCGGTGCTCGACGCGCTCACCTGGATCAAGGACCACCTCGACCCGACGCTAGCGTTCCGCTGGTCCTGCCGGATGGCGATATGCGGGTCCTGCGGGTTCATGCTGAACGGCGTCCCGCGGCTCGGCTGCGAGCACTTCGTGCGCGACTACGCGCCGGGCCCGCTGGTCGTCGAGCCGCTGGCGAACCTGGCCGTCGAGCGCGACCTCGTCGTCGACCTCGAGCCGTTCCTGGCGTCGCTCGAGCGCGCGCGGCCCTGGCTCGTGCCGGACCCGGAGGACCCGCCGGGGGAGACGGGGAACCGGCAGACGCCGGAGCAGATGCTGGCGTACCACGACTACGCCATGTGCATCGACTGCCTGCTCTGCTACGCCGCCTGCCCCCAGGTCGCGCTCGCCCCCGACTTCCTCGGGCCCGCGGCGATCACGGCGGCCGTCCGGTACGACAAGGACTCCCGGGACCACGGGTCCGACGACCGGCTGCCCGCGCTCGACCGCGAGGACGGGCTGTGGGCGTGCACGTTCGTCGGGGCGTGCTCGACCGCGTGCCCCAAGGGCGTCGACCCCGCGGCGGCGATCCAGCAGGCCAAGGCGGCGACGGCGGCGGCGTGGGCGGCGGAGTTCCTGCTGCCGCGGCGCGGGGGCCGGCCGTGAGCGCGCGGGGCGCGGCCGGGCCGCCGCGCGACGGTGTGGCCGGGCCGCCGCGCGACGGTGTGGCCGGGCCGCCGCGCGAGGGTCCGGCCGGCGTGCCGCGCGGGGGCTCGGCCGGCCCGCCCGGCGACGGCCCGCCCGGCCCGCCGGGCTCCGCCCGCCGCCCGCACCGCCCGCCCGTCCGCCGGACCTGGTTCCTGGCGACCCGCGAGTACCGGGCGTACGCGCTGCGCGAGGCGTCCAGCGTCGTGGTCGGGCTGTTCGTGCTCAACCTGGTGATCGGCCTGGTGTCCGCGCACCGCGGGGTCGACGCGTTCACCCGGTGGGTCGAGCTGCAGCGGTCGGCCCCGGTCGTGGTGCTCACCGTCGTGGCGCTGGTGATGGCGGTCGTGCACGCGACGACCTGGTTCCAGGCGACCCCGGCGATCATCCGGGTGCGCCGCGGCCGCCGGCAGCTGCACCGCGGCTGGGTGGTGCTCGCGCACTACGTCCTGCTCGCGGCGTTCGCCGTCGTCGTCGTGCTCTGGCTCGGGAGGCCGTGATGCGTCGCTGGGAGGGGCGGACGAACGAGCCGCTGTTCTGGGCCCTGTTCGGCGGCGGCGGGATGCTCGCCGTGTTCACCATGCCGGTGCTCGTCGCCGTGTTCGGGCTGCTGGTGCCGTTCGGGGTGTTCGGCGAGCCTGCGGACGTGCACGCGCGGGTGGCGGGGTTCGTCACGCACCCGCTCGCGGCGCTCGCGATCAGCCTCGCGCTGGGCCTGGTGCTGTGGCACTGCTGCCACCGGACCTGGCACGGGCTGCGGGACCTCGGCCTGCACCCGCCGGAGGTGGTGCGCGCGGGGATCTACGGCGTCGCGCTGCTGACGCCGGCGATCACGTACGCGCTCTGCCTCGCGGCCTGACGCGCGGGGCGCCCCGCGACCGGGGCGCCCCGGCCCGCGTCAGTGCGCGACGTGCGGCACCGGCTCCGGCAGCCCCGCGTCGGCGCGGACCCGGCGCGAGAAGCCCTCGATCGACCGCAGCGCGTCCACCAGGTCCGGCACCCGGACGGTGAACGGCATCGCGTGGATCGTCTCGCCCTCCGCCGTCGCCGCCTCGGCCACCCGGGTCAGGTCCGCGACGTCGCCCGGCGTCAGCCCGACCTCGGTCAGCGTGTTCGGCAGCCCGACCCGGGTGGTGAACTCGACGAACGCGCGGATCTCCTCGACCGGCGCGCCCTCGAGCACCAGCTGGGTCACCGAGCCGATGTTCACCTTCTGCCCGTGGGTCAGCCCGTGCGTCTGCGGCGCCGCGGTCAGGCCGTTGTGGATCGCGTGCGCGGCGGCCAGCCCACCCGATTCGAAGCCCAGGCCGGACAGCAGCGTGTTCGCCTCGACCACCTTCTCCACCGACGGGGTGACCAGGTGGTCGCGCACCGCGTCGATCGCCGGCAGCGCGTGCTCCCAGAGGATGTCCCAGGACAGCCGGGCCAGCGCGGTGCCGGTCGCGGTCGGCAGCCCGCCGGCCATCGTCGTGCCGTCGCCGCGGGCCACCGCCCGGGCCTCGATCCAGGTGGCGAGCGCGTCGCCGACCCCGGCGACGAGGAACTTCACCGGGGCGTTCGCCACGAGCCGGGTGTCGACGAGCACCAGGTCCGGGTTGTGCGGGAAGAACCGGTACTCCTCGAAGCCGCCCTCGTCGTCGTAGATCACCGACAGCGCCGAGCAGGGCGCGTCCGTCGAGGCGACGGTCGGCACCGACACCCAGCGCGTCCCCGCGAGGTGGCCGGCGGCCTTGACCGCGTCGATCACCGAGCCGCCCCCGACGCCGACCACCACGTCGGCGCCGAGCTCCTTCGCCCGGTCGGCGATGGACTCGACCGCCGCGGCCGTCGCGTAGACGCCGAACCCGTCGCGGGTCAGCGGCAGCCCGGCGGCGTCGAACGACCGGGTGACGGCGTCGCCGACGAAGCCCCAGACGACGTCGTCGGCGACCACGAGCGGGGTGCGGCCGATCGGGGCGACCAGCTCCCCGAGGCGCTCGATCGCGCCGGGGCCCTGCGCGTACCGGGCGGGGCTGATGAGGGTGCGGACGGGCGGGTGCTCCTGGGTCGCGGACACGGCTCCTCCTCGTGGGTCGCGTCGGCGCCGGGCCCGTCGGACACGGTCCTCGCGGCCGCCGACCCGTCCACCGTACGGACCGCCCGCGGGGGTCCGCCAGCGGCGTGGGCGCTGGTCGGGGGCGCGCAGTAGGGTCGCGGCATGGCACTCACCGAGGACCCGCGCACCGCACCGTCGATCCGCTGGGGCATCCTCGGCGCGGGGGGCATCGCCGCCGCCTTCGCCGACGC
>Ga0164306_10000851_pt1 | contig 12989 bp, 12 predicted proteins | sample Whisoiple_242_MG_FD_110213 | JGI IMG/M metagenome (GOLD analysis project Ga0164306, IMG submission 110213) | Soil microbial communities amended with fresh organic matter from upstate New York, USA - Whitman soil sample_242_MG | ecosystem: Environmental > Terrestrial > Soil > Unclassified >... | reverse complement strand
TCCCTTCGGCTCGACGGCAAAGTCGCGCTGGTCACCGGCACGTCGCGCGGGCTGGGCCGGAGCGCGGCAACCGCCTTGGCCGAGGCCGGCGCCGATGTCGCCCTGCTCGACCGTAGCCCGGCCATTCAGACTGCCCGGCAGATCACGGATCTCGACCGCCGGGTACATCAGATCGAACTCGACCTCGGCCAGGCGACCCCGGACCAGCTCGAGGATGCGATTCAGTCGGTGGTGGACACGTTGGGACGGGTCGACATCCTCGTCAACAATGCAGGAATCATCCGGCGCGCGCCGCTGCTCGAGCATCGAGCCGCCGACTGGGATGCGGTGCTGGCGATCAACCTGGACGCCGTGTTCCACTTGTCGCAGGCAGCCGCCAAACGCTTCGTCGCCCAGGGCGGCGGTAAGATCATCAACATTGCCTCGATGCTGTCGTTCCAGGGTGGGATCCTGGTGCCCGGCTACGCCGCGAGCAAGCACGCAGTCGCCGGCCTGACCAAATCCTTTGCCAACGAGCTGGCCGTGCACGGTGTCAACGTCAACGCCATCGCACCCGGATACATGGCCACCGACAACACCGAACAGATCCGCTCGGACGAGAACCGTGAGAAGGCGATCCTGGATCGCATCCCGGCCGGCCGGTGGGGCACCCCGGCCGATCTGCAGGGCCCGTTCGTGTTCCTGGCCTCATCGGCTTCCGACTACGTGAACGGGGCGATCATCCCCGTCGACGGCGGTTGGCTCGTCCGCTGATCTGCCGCATCCCACCACCCGAAACCCAGCATCCGGAGATCATCATGGAACAGCGTTACGCGACCAACCCCCAGCAGCTCCCCTCGTTCGACACCGAAACGCTGCGCGCCCAGTACCTGGTCGACCAGCTCTTCATCCCGGGCCAGATCACCGCCTGCTACACGCATCACGACCGAGTCGTGCTCGGCGGGGCCGCCCCGGTCGACGAACCGCTGGCGCTGCCTGCATTCGAGGCGCTGCGCGCCGAGTACTTCCTGGCCAACCGCGAACTCGGAATCGTGAACATCGGTGGCACCGGGACGGTGAGCGCCGGCGGCGAGACCTACACCCTGCCCAACGGTGCCTGCCTCTATGTCGGCCGAGGTACCCGGGACGTGATCTTCGCCAACGATTCGGCGGATCCCGACGGCCCGAACGCACAGTTCTACTTTTTCAGCGCACCGGCGCACACCACTTATCCGACCCAGCTGGTGCTGAAGGGCCAGGGCAACGCACTCGAACTCGGCGACCAGCTGACGAGTAATCGACGGACTCTGAACCAGTACATCCACCAGAACGGCATCCGCTCGTGCCAGATCCTCATGGGCGTCACCGAACTGCATCCGGGGTCGATGTGGAACACGATGCCGGCGCACACCCACGATCGGCGCACGGAGTGCTACCTCTACTTCGACGTACCGGAGGATGCCAGGGTGATCCACCTGCTCGGCGAGCCCACCGAGACCCGGCACCTGGTGGTCGGTGATCGGCAGGCTGTCATCTCGCCGTCCTGGTCCATCCACTCCGGTGTCGGGACCGCGGCCTACTCGTTCGTCTGGGCCATGGCCGGGGAGAATCAGTCGTTCGACGACATGGACGCCGCTTCGGTGGTCACTCTGCGATGATGTGCGGCGCGTGGCGACGATCGCTGTGACACAACGAGTTCAGTCGTGACGGTTCCAGCCCGAAAGGGGCGGTTGCCCTAGTCAGAGTTCACGAGCCGCAGCGGTTCTGGCAGGGCGGACCCTGTCGGCCCGGCGTTCGCTGCCACGGGGTACGCCTGGCCCATCAGGAGTCCTGTCCGCGGCGAACCATTTCGGTGATCCAGATCGGCGCGAAGGGAGACGTACAGCCAGGCGGGGTCGGGTAATCCTTGAGGACCTCCAGTCGCTCACCGATGTCTATGGCGCGCTGGCGAAACTCGGCATGATCGATACCGATCTGCGCCAGGCAGTTGTTCATGGCCCATTGCAGGCGATCCGGTGCGTCCTTCATCTCCGACTCGATGATGTCGAGCAGCCCGGGAAGATCGACACTCTCCGGCTGTCGTCCGACCCGCTCGCTGGTCAGGGCCCACCCAGCGCTGGCCACCAGCGGATCCGGATCGGCGAACCACGCCTGCCGCAGCTCCTCGGCGTGCGGGTTCTTCTTCACCACATAGTTGACCAGCCAGTCGTGCACCTTCGGCGTGCGAGCCTGGCGGAGCATGGTGTCCAGCTCGCTCCGGTCGAAAGCTTTCGGCCGGCAGATCAGGATCGCCACCAGCTTGGCCGCCGTGTCATCGGTGTTCCAGAGAGACTGCGCGAGTTCCTGCTGCGTTTTGAGCTGCTTGGCAATCGCCCGCAGCCGAGTCAGGTTCACGCCGTGGTCGTCCCCGTGCTTCTCGTTGACCGCACGGAACTTGGGGTCCTCGGCGGCCGCCAGCTGGGCCATCACGTCGTCCACAGTCTCACCGGCCATACCGATCTCGCCTCTCGGTCAATACTGCAGCAGTTCGCGGACCTCGACGTATCCGTAGGTGGGCAGCCTGTTCGCCCGCTCGGTTGCCCTGTCGATGTTTTCACATTCCATGATGTAGAACGCCTGGATCTGCCGCTCGCCGGACGCAAACGGCCCCCGCTGCCGGTCATAGCTGCGGTGGGGGCCACAGCACCTCGGCTCGTGATGCCGCCTGCGCGATGACCGCGCCATCCAGCACCGTCCGGGACTCGGGGATGTCGTGGGCCGGCCAGGAGCACACCACCTCGAGCGGCCCGGCAGGAGGCAATGGCGTCAACCAGGACGACTGATCAAGCGAATTGCCCGTGCCGCTGATGGCGATCGGAGACAGCGAAGGCTGCTCGAAGTCGTCGTCGGCGGGAGCGGCCCGCGTCCATTTGTCCAGCATCCTCGTCCTGGACCACACTGGCACCCTGCGGTACACCACCGTGGAAACGGCGCCGGTCAATCCTTGAGCAGCCGAGCCCAGGCAGTGCGGGCCAACTGCCGCCGAACGGCCCTCCACGGTCCCTGGGAGCGCAACGCCGATGTGGCCGCATTCCATCCGCAGGCTCCGTGCACACCGCCCCCGGGATGTGCCGACGCCGATGCGAGAAACAGTCCCGGAATCGGAGTTTCCGGCCGCCCAAGGCCGGGCGTCGGCCGGAAGATCAGCTGCTGGTGCGGATACGAGGTTCCACCGTTGATCGCGCCGTTCACGAGGTTGGCATCCTGCGCTTCGAGATCGCCCGGGTACTGGACGAACGTACTGATGATGCTCGCCCCGAACCCGGGCGCCACCTGTTCGAGGTGATCCCCGACCCGCCGGACATGACCGTCCAACTGCGCTTTGGACCTCGACATCGATTGCGGCACATGGGTGTACGCCCAGGCCGATTCGGTTCCGGCGGGCGACCGGGTGGGGTCGGCGGTGGTCATCTGACCGAAGAGCACGAATGGATGCTCCGGCGGACGGCCGACGGACAGATCCGCGGCGAAGTCGACGAAGCCGTCCAGGTCGGTACCGAAGTGGACCGTCCCGGCTCCGTTCGGCCCTGACGATCGCCAGGGAACCGGGCGGTTCAGCGCCCAGTTGATCTTGAGGGTCGGATTGTCCCACTGGAAGCGTTCCAGCTGCCCTCGGACCTTTCCCGGAAGGTGCTGTAGCCCGACCAGGTCCCGGTACAGCTCGGGCGCCGAGACATCCGCCACAATGGCCTTTTTCGCCGTGATAACGGTTCCGTCAGCGGTGCGGACGCCGGTTGCCCGACCTCCCGTCACCAGCACAGCGGTCACCCTTGCACCGGTGCGCACTTGCCCACCGCGAGATTCAAATCTCCGTTGCAGGGCGAAGGCCAGGTTCTGCGCGCCACCCTGCGGGACCGGAAAGCCGACGTCCTGCCCGAGCATCGCCAACAGCCAGCCGAAGATCCCACTGCCGGCGGCGTCCGGCGGGACGTCGGCATGCATGGCATTGCCGGTCAGCAGCAGCGGTCCGCCGTCGCCGGTGAAGTTCTCGGATCCCAATCGGCGCACCGGCAACACGGCCAACCGGGCGAGGTCGAGCATGCCGGACAACCGGCTCCGGCCGAGCAATTCGAACACCGCCCTGATCGGTGGGATCGGGGTGAACATGGCATCCAGCAAGGGATCCCGGATGCGCTGCCAACCGTCGAACATCTCCAACCAGGCCTGCCCGTCACCGACGCCGAATTCCTCGAGACCGGCAGCCGTGAGAGTGGGGTCTCGATGAAGCACCGCAGCGCGGCCGTCCGGCAGGGCATGGGCCAATACCTTGTCGGCCTGTACCCAGGCCAGCCCGTGATCGGTCAGATCAAGTCCCTTGATCACCTGTGACGCGGCCGCCAGCGGGTAGAACGCACTGAACATGTCGGAGTGGAAGCCGGGTGCAGTGACGTCTGCGCTGCTGACCGCTCCGCCCACAGAGTCGTTGGCCTCCAGTAGCAGCACATCCCAGCCCGCGTCGGCCAGCGCGTTGGCGGCGACAAGACCGTTGGGGCCGGCACCGATCACCACCGCGTCCGCGGTGAGCTTGGTCATGACCGGCGATCGGTGGTCGTCATCACCATGGCCGCCGCCTCGATGTCGCCGGCCACAGGTGAGACCGCGTCGGTCGAGACGCTGCGCCTCCCGAACCGCCCCCAGACACCGTGCTCGGCCTCACCTTCGGGCCGGGCGCTCAGCACACTGCCGGTGTGGGCCGCGAGCTGTCGTCGGGACAATCCCGCCAACTTCATCAGCGGACCGACAGCACGGTCGAAGACGGCCGGAAACATCCGGAATCCGAGAAGGACGACATGATTGGCGATGCCGACCGAGCGCTCCCGACGCGGCGATCGCAGGCTCTTCACTATTGCCCGGGCCACTTTCTCCGGCGGATCGATCGGGGGCGGCGGACGACCTTCACGCAAGGCGTAGTTGGCCGCCTGGCTGTACGCCGGGGTGTTGACGCTTCCCGGAGAGATCAGTGTGACGTGCACGCCGGGGGTTTGCCTGGCCTCGATCTGGATCATCCGGGTCAGCGCCTGTACACCCCACTTCGCGGTGACGTAGGGGCTCATGTAGGGAACCGCGATCTTGCCGAGCAGGGACCCGGCGATCACCAACTCCCCCCCGCCTTGGCCGTGGAAGAGCTGCAGTGCCGCCCGGGCCACATTCGCGGTACCCAGCAGATTGGTGGTGATGATCCGGTCGAAGATCTCGGGCGGGATGTCCTCGAACCTGCCGTAAGCGACAGCCGCGGCGGTGTTGATCACCGCGTCGACCCGACCGAACCTGGCCACCGCCCGCTGGAAGAGCGCACAGATTTCCGTCATGTCACCGACATCGACGGGTGAGACGAGTATCTCGACCCCATTCACGGCGCACTCGCGCTCGACAGCAGCCAGTGCTGTCACCGACCTCGAGGACAGCACGAGGTTCCAACCCTGGGCGCTCAATGCACGCGCTGTCGATCGACCGATGCCACTGGAGGCACCGATGACGATCGCCGCTCGTCGCAAGGTTCCTTCGTCGACTGCCATTTCGGCACCATCTTCCTGTGCACTCGCGTCCGGATGCCCGACTCGTCCGAATCTCGCCAGGACCGGCTCGCCCGTGACAGTCCCGGAGTAGCCCGGAACGCGACCGCCGAAACGAAGGCAGGTGTTTCCCGGCAGGCGCGCTGGGTACACCGTCACCACCTGCCAGGCGAGAAGCATGCCAGGCAATCTGCAGGGACGGCCCGACGCCGTCTGGTCAAGAACGTCCCATCACCGATCATCACCCGGTGGGATCAGGACAGGAGCACACCATGAAAGCAGTGACCTGGCACGGCAAGCGCGACGTCCGGGTGGACGAGGTGCCGGATCCGACGATCCAGCATTCGACCGATGCCATCGTCCGGATCACCTCGACCGCGATCTGTGGCTCCGACCTGCACCTGTACGAGGTGCTCGGCCCCTACCTGACCGTCGGCGACATCCTCGGCCACGAGCCGATGGGCATCGTCGAGGAAGTCGGTGCCGATGTCACCCATATCAAGCCGGGCGATCGGGTGGTCGTGCCCTTCAACATTTCCTGCGGGCATTGCGGCATGTGTTCGGACGGTCTCCAGTCCCAATGCGAGACAACGCAGGTTCGTGAGCAGAACAAGGGTGCCGCGTTGTTCGGCTACACGTCGCTGTACGGGTCGGTCCCCGGGGGCCAGGCAGAGTATCTGCGGGTGCCGCAGGCGCAGTACGGGCCGATCGCGGTGAGCCCCGAGGGCCCCGACGAGCGGTACCTGTTCCTGTCCGACATCCTGCCGACCGCCTGGCAGGCGGTGCAGTACGCCGACGTCCCCGACGGCGGAGTGCTCGCTGTCTTCGGGCTGGGCCCGGTGGGTCAGTTCGCCGGTCGGATCGGCGCGCATCTGGGTCACCGGGTGATCGGGATCGACCCGGTTCTTGAGCGCCGGGACATGGCGGCCCGACACGGGATCGAGACGGTCGATCCCACCGACATCGATGACGTTCCCGCTGCGCTGCTCGACCTGACCGGCGGCTACGGTGCCCATGGCGTCATCGACGCGGTCGGCATGGAGGCACACGGCGGAGCCGGTGCGGCCGTCGCCAAATTCGCCCAGGCAGCCACCGGCATGCTGCCGGACGCAGTGGCCCAGAAGCTGATCGAGAACGTCGGGGTCGACCGGCTGACCGCCCTGCACAATGCCATCGGGGCGGTGCGTCGCGGTGGAACCGTCTCGATCAGCGGCGTCTACGGCGGTACCGCCGACCCGATGCCGATGATGGATCTGTTCGACAAACAGATACAACTGCGAATGGGACAGTGCAATGTCAAGAAGTGGATTTCCGACATTCTCCCCTTGGTCGACGACCCGTCGGATCCGCTCGGCGTGCTCGACCTGACCACCCACACCGTGCCCATCGTCGAAGCACCCGGTGCCTACCGCACGTTCCAGCAGAAGACCGATGGATGCATCAAGGTCGTGCTCAAGCCCTAGCCGAGCTGGACCGCCAGGCGACGGGCGACTTCTGATGGCCCAATGACTCTGAGAAAGGCCGTTCTGCGGTGGATCTCGATCGCAACAGCACAGCCGTGGATCTGGCCGTGCAACATGCTCCCAATCCGGCGCACGGCGCCGGCAGTTCCGAGACTGCCAGGCTGGTGCAGAACCTGTTGGCGCCCGTACTCGGCATCGGGCTCGACGGGCCGGTGATCGACGTCGTCGACATCGGTGCCAACCCCATCGACGGAGACCCCCCCTACCGCCGGTTGCTCGACTCGGGGCTGTGCCGCGTCACGGGTTTCGAACCGCAACCCCAGGCACTGGCCGACCTCCGTCGACAGGCCGGGCCCCACGAGCGGTACCTCCCGTACGCGGTGGGCGACGGCGGTCGCCACACGTTGCACATGTGCGCAGCCTCGGGATTCGCCAGTCTGCTGGCGCCGGACGATGATCAGCTCGACCTGCTCATCGACTTTCCCGCGCTCGCCGAGGTCACCGGCCGACATCCGGTGGACACCAGAAGGTTGGACGACATCGAGGAGATCGGCGCAATCGACCTGCTGAAGATCGACATCCAGGGAGGTGAGTTGTCGGTGCTCCGCGCGGGCCGGGGCAAACTCCGTGAAGCACTCGCAGTGCAGACCGAGGTCGGCTTCCACCGCCTCTATCGCGATCAGCCGACCTTCGCCGATGTCGACCTGGAATTGCGCGAACAGGGATTCATTCCTCATCAGTTCGTCAGCACCCGAACCTGGCCGATGGCACCTGTTGTCTGGGCGGACCCGCTTCAGCAGGCTGCTCGTCAGCTCGTCGAGGCGGACCTGCTCTACGTCCGGGACCCGGTCCGATTCACCGAGTTGGATCCCGGCCAACTGGGCCGGCTCGCCATGATTGCCGATGGCGTCTACGGCAGTTTCGGTCTGGCGCTGCGCTGCGTGCTGGAGCTGATCGCCCGCGAGGTGCTCGACCCGGCAGCAGAGGATCGCTACCGCGCGCTCGCCACGTCGCGATTGCCCGGCTGACCTGATCGTCACCCGCCGTTGAGGGCTGGCGTGATGATCACCAGCCGCCCCACCATCGTTCCAGGAACACAGCGTCGGAAATCAGCCGCACGGCAGGCACTTGCACCGATCCGGTGAACGGAACACCAGTCGGTGCTGGGTCACCGCGGCTGATCGATCTGGTCCGGCGGATCTCCAGCAACCCATGAACACTCCATTCCCCGAGCGAGCAGCAGGTGTCCAGTGGGGCGGACAGCCGCAGCGGGCGTTGCACCGACACCTGATAGCGGGCCCGGCCCAAGACCCGCGAAGGCACGTCACCGAGGTGCACCCTCGGGTCCCCGTCCAGCAGCGGCGGGAGAGCCGCCGCTGTTGCGTCAGGACCCGGGGGACGCGGAAACCACACGGCACCGTCGATACCGGTGAGCAAGCTGCCGATCGATGCGACCACGGCGGCATCGGCCGGCGTACCGGTGGTCGGTCCGAGATAGCGGACCACGATGTCCGGTTGCACCAGGATCAGGCCTGTGCCGCGCACCGACGGCAGCGGGATCTTCGAGGCCAGCAAAAGGCTCTCCGCGTTCTTGGCTGCGACATCGAGGTCCCGTGCACCCGCGTCGGGTCCGTCGTGCCAGGCCACTGCGGCCGGCTCGTGGGCAAAGGTCGCCCCGGCAAGCCATGCGCGCCACCCGAAGTCCCAATCCTCGCCGCCATATCCGACGAATGTTTCGTCGAATCCGCCGACGGCCGCCCACAGCGCGCGATCGACGCCGAGCACCGCTGAGATGACCAACCGGAAATCCTCGTCGGACGCCGCAGCGAGATGGTCGGTCCTGGCGTACCCGTCCGACAACCATTGCGGTTCCTCGAGTACCTGGATCGCGGACGCTCCTCCTCGATCCGGCCCGGCGGCCCGATCATCGCGAAGGAAGCCCAGCACGACATCGTCGCCGACCGTCGCGAAATCTGCGTGCCGTCGTCGGCCCAGGACGAGCGCTCCATGGCCGTCATCGACGGCGCGCAGTCGCCTGACCATGGTCTGGACGTAATCGGCTGCCGGGAGGGTGTCCCCATCGAGGAAGAGCAGCCACCGGCCGCGGGCCTGCGCCGCACCCAGGTTACGGGCCGCAGCCGCCCGAAAACCCTGGTCGACCTGGCGCACTGCGGTACAGGGATAATGCAGATCCGGCGGAATGATCGGTGGGGTGATGGAACCGTCGTCCGCGACCACCACCTCGAACGCGTGATCACACCGCTGCTGGGCAAGGGCTTTCAACAGCAACGTCAGCAGTCGTTGATCGTTGTAGTAGGGAATGACGACGGAGACATCCATCTCAGGAGGTGACCGAGTTCGCTTCCACGACCGCCCACTGATCCAGTTCCGGGTGGTACTTCGCAAGACCCATCTCGCAAAAAGCCTGGAGCCAGCCCTGCATCGGCCAAAATCCCCACCGACGATGAAAGATGGTCGCATTCCGGACGACGTCGGCAAGGTGCGGCACCGGTGGATTCTGCGACTCGTGGTACTGGTGGAACGCGTCCGCCCCGCCGAGCCACCGCACGTTGATTCCGGACAGATATGCGTGATAGCCGAAGTCGGTATCTTCGGCGCCGTAGCCCCGGTAGTCCTCGCAGAAGCCATCCAGTCGTTGCCAGGTCAGGTTGGACACCGCGAACGACAAGGACCAGAACAGCTGCCAGTCGTCAGAAGCCGTTGAAACACCCGGCTCCGGTTGCGGTCTCGCGATATGAGGCCGACCGGCGAGCTCCGCGGGATGAATTGTCATGGCGTCGACATCTTCGTCGAGATATTGCACGACACCGCAATGCAGTGCTGGTCGAGCCTCCGTGCGCACCGCCCTGTCATAGGCCGCAACCAGTGGCGGCGACGGAACGCAGTCGACATCGAGGAAGATCAGCACGTCCGCACCCGCAGCCAACGCGGCCACTGCACCGACGTTCCTGGCGGCAGCCAGCGGTAGCGGACCGTCGACCGGGACGTCGCGCATCAGCAGGACGCATCCGGATCCGGCTATCGGCCCGGCGGCGGTGAGCTGCAGCGCGAGGGGATCGCCCATCGCGACCACCACGTACATTTCCGGCACTCGCGTGCCGAGCAGCAGCCCACGCTGCTGGGCCAGCAGGTGATCGTGCCGGCCGGCGACGATGGTGATGACGGCGGTGGTCATGCCACGGTCTCATCGACGGTCTGCCGGACGTCCCGCGCGGTCCGGGACAGGAAGTCGGCCGCCAGCACTGCGGCATCGGCAGGCGCCCAACGCTGCCAGTGCTCGCCGCCGAGCCTCATTGCGGTAGCCAGCACCGAGCGCCACCGCGAGGGCTCCGGGAACGACTCGAGGCCGACCGCCAGGCCCGCTCGGTCCAGGGTGCGCACGGTCGCCAGTTGCTCGTCGTGCGGCCGACTCTCGGCGATCACGACGGCCGGACGCCTGGCCGCTGCCACCTCGGCCACCGCGTTCTGTCCGCCGTGGGTGACGACCACATCCGCCCATGTCAGCTGATCCCACACCGGCGTTCCGGCTGCTTCTCCGGTGCCAGCAATGCGCCACCGATATTCCGGCGTGGCCCGGGACGCTGCGGCAACCGCCTCGACCGGAGCGCCGTCGCCGCCGTTGCCCCACAGCACGAGCACACGGACAGGGCCGCCGTCACGGTTCACCGGTTGCGGGCGCCGGCCGGCATACCGCGAGATCGCGCCGACGTGAAAAGTCTTGTCGGACCATCGATCCGACCACTGAGATGTGGAGAACTCGGCCGGCCACGGCGCGAGAATCGCGTGCGCCGAGTCGTAGGCGGACCGATGGGCGCGGTCGGAACGGTCCCCCGGCATCGCCATCAGGATCGTCGGGATGCCCATCAGCCGACAGAGCACGGCAACCTCCACCGACACATCGACCACCATCAGGTCGGGTTGGGCAGCGTCGATCCACTCCGCGATGATCGCCATCCGCCTGCGCAGGCCCCTGTCGTGCCGGGGTACCCAGTGCAGGGTGCCGGAGGCCGTTGGATCTTCCGGGCTCGACTGGTTGTCCATCGGCAGGGCAATCCATCGATCGACCTGGTCGGGCCGCGCAATCGAGCTGAACATGGTCGGCGGTTCGGCGAGGTGTCGCCCGATCGCACGGGCACGCTGCAGATGACCCCGCCCCTGGTGGTGCACGTAGTAGCCGATCACGGAGTCCCCGAGACGCACCCGGCGCGGGAGGCAACCGCCTTCACGGTCGGTCCCAGCGCTGCACCGCGTCCTGATAGACCCGTTCGTAACCGCGGATCATCGAGGTGACGCCGCAGCGGGCGACCGCGCGCTGTCGGACCGTTGCCCGGTCGAGATCAGCGGCGTCGGCCATGGCACGGACGGCTACCGACATTTCCGCCGAGCCGAAGCCCGACGCGTCGATGGCCGGAATCAGCCGACCCGACCTGGCATCGACGATCTCCGGAAGGCCGCCCCTGGCCAGGGCGACAACCGGGGTCCCGCACGCCATGGCCTCGGCCGCGACCATGCCGAACGGTTCGTTCCACACCGGCGTCACCAGCGCGATCCGGCTGTGCCCGACAAGATCGGCCAGGTCGGTCTGGTTCAGATGCCCGACGTACCGAACATCCGGACCGAGCCGTGGGACAACCTTTGTGGTGTAGTACTTCTCGTCGATCACCGGCCCCGCGATGTCCAGCTCGAGACCGGCTGCACGCGCCATGTCGATGGCCAGGTGGGGCGCCTTCTCGGCAGCGATCCGCCCCGACCAGACGGCAGCCGGGCCACCTGGTCCCAGTCGCCAGGTCGCGGTGTCCACGCCGTTGCGGACCACCAGCGGCCGGATCAACGGTCGCCACTGCTCAGCCGTCGCCCGGCTCACCGCGACGAACTGCCGGTCACGCCGGCCGGGCTCTGGGCGGCGGGATCCGAGTACGTTGTGCGCCCAGGGCAGTTGCGGCGTGTGCAGCGTCGTCACCAGGGGGCAGGGCAAAGTGCTGGCGTGCTCGACCGGGTAGGGGTGCAACGCGTTGTTGTGCACCAGGTCGAACGAGCCGAGCATCCCGTCGTGCAGTTGGTTGACCAGTGTGGTGAAAGCCGCGAGTTCGGCGCGGCTGACGATCGGGTGATTGGTGATGTCGGGTCGCTCAGATGCGTCACCGACCGGTAGCGTTCCGAACTCGTAGCCGACTATGGCAGGGTCACTACCCACCGCTCCGGCGACCGTCACCGAATGCCCCCTCGCGCGCAAACCCGCAGCCAGTGACGAGGTGTGCGCCTCGAGACCGCCGGCAAAGGGTTGGACAATCGGATAGCGCAACGAGGCGATGATCAGAATCTTGAAGCACGATGCAGGCGTCCTGTACCGGCCGGCAGTTGACTGCGTCACCGACGCCACCTCACCTTCTTTCACCGACGTCCGGAGATCCACGGGTTGCATGCGTTGTCATCGGCCTGTGTACCCGATGTACCGCCCGATGAATCGCGCTGCGGTGGGGCGCACGCCGGAGCAGGTTCACGGGTGTGCCCTACCGGGCCTCGATCAGCGCTTCCCGGTAGATCCGCTCGTGGGCAAGCGCGATCTGCCGGCGTTGCTCCCGCCGGTTCGGCGTGGCCGGCGTGGTGAGCGCCGGTTCCTTTCGCAACCGGCCCAGGACAGCTGAGAAATGAACCGGGTCGACAGCGCCGTCAACGGCGCGGGAGTAGGCGGGGTGTCCGTGTTGCTGCGAGTAGTACCCGATGTCGGGAGCCAGGACACCGGTTCCGACATCGACGCAGGCTTCCAACCACCCCGAGTGGGTACCGAAGGCGTACGGCAGCACACACAGGTCGAGTGAGCGCAGATGCCCCCATAGTTCCGCGTCGTCGAACCTCGGATGGGTGAGTACCTGCCATGCCGGATCGTTCTCTTTGCCGTTGAGCCACTCTCGGAGCGCTACCGCGGAACAATCGGATCGGGTCCAGATGTCCGGATGCAGGTCGACTCGAATTG
>Ga0164306_10000850_pt1 | contig 12990 bp, 8 predicted proteins | sample Whisoiple_242_MG_FD_110213 | JGI IMG/M metagenome (GOLD analysis project Ga0164306, IMG submission 110213) | Soil microbial communities amended with fresh organic matter from upstate New York, USA - Whitman soil sample_242_MG | ecosystem: Environmental > Terrestrial > Soil > Unclassified >... | reverse complement strand
GAGGTCGTCGACCCGGTGCTGGAGGGTGTCGCCAGGGCCAAGCAGGACATGCTGAACCTCGGTGAAGAGGGTTACACCGTCATGCCGATCGCGCTGCACGGTGACGCGGCATTCGCCGGTCAGGGTGTGGTGGCCGAAACCCTGCAGCTGTCCCTGCTGCGCGGGTACCGCACCGGCGGCACCCTGCATGTGATCATCAACAATCAGGTCGGGTTCACCACCGCACCCGAGGCTTCCCGGTCGAGCGAGTACTGCACCGACGTCGCCAAGATGATCCAGGCGCCGATCTTCCACGTGAACGGCGACGACCCGGAGGCCGCCGTCTGGGTCGCCAGGTTGGCGGTCGAGTACCGGGAGACCTTCGGCCGGGACGTCGTGATCGACATGGTCTGCTACCGGCGCCGCGGGCACAACGAGGGTGACGACCCCTCGATGACCAACCCGTTGATGTACCAGATCATCGACGGCAAGCGCTCGGTCCGGCGGATCTACACGGAGGCGCTGATCGGCCGCGGTGACCTGTCACCCGAGGACGCCGAGGAAGCGTTGCGCGACTACCACACACAGCTCGAGCGGGTCTTCAACGAGGTCCGCGACCTGGAGAAGGCGGTGGCCACCCCGTCGCCGTCGGTGGAGGCAGAGCAGCAGATCCCGCCCAAGGTCGAGACCAAGATCAGCGAGGAGATGCTGCACCGGATCGCGGACACCGCGGTGAGCTTCCCGGAGGGCTTCACCCCGCACCCCAGGGTGAAGTCGGTCCTGGAACGGCGGGTCGAGATGTCCCGCGAGGGCGGGATCGACTGGGCGTTCGGCGAGTTGATCGCTCTCGGGTCCATCGCGATGGAGGGCCGGCTGGTCCGGCTGTCCGGTCAGGACACCAGGCGGGGGACCTTCGTGCAGCGCCACTCGGTGCTGATCGACCACAAGACCGGCGCGGAATTCCTTCCGCTGCAGCATCTCTCGGAGGACCAAGCGCGGGTGCTGATCTACGACTCGGCGCTGACCGAATACGCCGCGCTCGGCTTCGAGTACGGGTACTCGGTGGCGAACCGGGACGCGATGGTGATGTGGGAGGCCCAGTTCGGCGATTTCGTCAACGGTGCGCAGTCCGTCATCGACGAATACCTCTCCTCCGGCGAGGCCAAGTGGGGTCAGCAGTCGGGCGTGGTGTTGCTGCTCCCGCACGCCCACGAGGGTCAGGGACCCGACCACACCTCCGGACGCATCGAGCGCTTCCTGCAACTGTGTGCCGAGGGTTCGATGACCATCGCCGTGCCCTCCACTCCGGCCAACTACTTCCACTTGCTGCGCCGGCACGTGCTGGACGGCGTGCACCGGCCGATGGTGGTGTTCACCCCGAAGTCGATGCTGCGCAACAAGGCTGCCGTGTCGTCGGTCGCCGATTTCACCCACGGCAAGTTCGAATCGGTGATCGCCGACCATGGCGTCGACGCCGCCGATGTGAAGAAGGTGCTGCTGACCAGCGGAAAGCTCTACTACGAGCTGGATGCGTACCGGAAGGCACACAAGATCACCGACACTGCGATCGTCCGGCTGGAGCAGATCTACCCCGTGCCGCGACGCAAGTTGCAGCATCTGCTCGACGCCTACCCGAACGTCACCGACTTCCGCTGGGTGCAGGAAGAGCCGGCCAACCAGGGCTCCTGGACCTTCCTGGCCCTGGCGTTGCCGGAGATGCTGCCGCGCCTTGCCGGTATCAAGCGGTGTTCCCGTCGGGCCATGGCCGCGCCGTCGGCCGGATCCGCGAGGGTGCACGAGGTCGAGCAGGCCGCAGTGATCGGAGCCGCGTTTTCGTAGGTCAGTGAGGTCGCGCAACCCAACGACCTCCGGCACTTGGCCGCGAAGGCCAACAGTGATCGGCGCGGCGTTCTCATAGGCAAAGGGCGAATCGCACTACGAGATTTCGCGCGAGTAGATGTCCTGCTGTCCACTGTCCTGCCGCAGCAGCAGGAACGCGGTGCCGTCGTGCACCCCGATCTGACGCTGCTCGCCGGCGGGAGCAGGCTCCGTCGTCCAGGCGAGCGGCTGGGCGCAGACGAGGAGTTCGCCACCCGTCCCGGGGGCGACGATGGTGGTCGTGGCGTCGACGCCGACTCGTGGCTGGCCGGCGTAGCGGTCGATCTGCCGTTCCGGCAGGTCCGACGCCGGCGTCACCGCCGGCACGGCGGCTCGGGCATCCACCCGCCAGGCGGCGAGTCGGTCCCCGAGCCGCCCCACGACGACGCACGAACCGGCCGCGCACGAGACATCCGTGGCGGCACTGTCCTGATCGGAGGCGTCCAGATCGACTCTGGTCCACACCTCCGGATCGTCGCCAGAGAACCAGAGCACGGCCTGTTGGTGCACGACGCCACCGACGAAAGTCGTTGCCAGCCCGGTGATCACGACACCGGTTCCGGCTCCGGTCGCAGCTGTTGCGGTGGCGGTCAGCAGTTCGGTGGCGTTGCCGGACAGCACCGGCGGGCTGGGCCGGCGCACCCAGGTTCGATCCTGATGACCCCAGGTCGCCACCCCGATCAGACCGGCGTCGGTGGTCCAGGTGCCGACGATCATCGGGTCCGGTCCGCTCACCATGCCGGTGACGCCGCCGGCGTCCGGGCCGCCGAAGGTCTCCACGGTCTGCGGCTCCTCGACGACGCCGTCGGTGGTGCCGATCCAGGCTGACCTCCGTGGGTTCAGGTGCGCGCCGCCGGCGATCGATCCGATGGCCGTCACCTGCCGGTCCGGACCCAGCGCCAGGTGGACGACGGTGGCCATGGCGCCGTACTCGGTGCCGGCCTGCATCGGGATGCCCTGCCAGCCGGCGGGCTGCCACTGCGCCAGCATCGGCTCGGGCGCGGCGGAGTCGGTCGCCCCGCCGACGATCACCCCGTCGACCGCGGCGGACAGCGAGGCCGGCACCATCCCGACCGGCGTCACGGTCTGCCAGCCGCGATCCGCTGCTCCCACCGACGGGACAGCACCGGCGGTCCGCGTCGATGCAGCCTGTTCGCTGCCGGTCGAGGTGCACGCTGCCAGCACCAGGGCGATCAGTACCGCCGCGGCGACCGTCCATGGGCGGTGGGTGCTGCGTCGCATGACTTTCATTCTGCAACCCCGCTGCGAGCCCGGTTCGGGAATGCCCCGCTCGCACTCGAGGTTGATAGTTGATGAATCATCAAGACCGACACTTCTTCGAACAGGGTTCCGTCCGGCAGCGGCGGCAGCGTGAAAGGGCAACACATGCAGATCGAGGTCTTCTCCGACGTGGTTTGCCCGTTCTGCTACATCGGCAAGCGCCGACTGGAAGAGGCGCTCGACGGTTTCGATCATGCCGACGGGGTGACCGTGACGTACCGGTCGTTCCAGCTCGATCCGACCAGTCCCGCCACCTCCGAGTTGAGCCTCGAGGAGATGCTGGCCCAGAAGTACGGACGCACCCTGGAGCAGGCACGGGCGATGAACGACCGGGTCTCGGACATGGCCGCGACCGCCGGCCTGGATTTCCAGCTGCAGGATGCCCACCCGGCCAACACGTTCCGGGCACACCGCCTGCTGCACTTCGCTGCGACCAGGGATCTGGGCAATGCGCTCACCGAACGGCTGATGCGCGGCTACTTCTCAGAGGGCGTCCGCATCGGCGACCGCGACGAACTGCTCCGCCTTGCCATCGAGGTCGGGCTGGACGAGGCCGAGGCTGCCGACATCCTCGACGGTGATGCGTTCACCGCCGAGGTCGACGCCGACATCGCGCTGGCCAGGGCGTTCGGCGCCACCGGCGTGCCGTTCTTCGTCTTCGACCGCAAGTACGCCGTGTCCGGGGCGCAGGAAACCGCCGTCTTCAGCCAGGTTCTCGACACTGCATGGGCAGAAGCCCAGCCGCTCACCGTGGTGGGCGACGATGCCGCATTGTGCGAGGACGACTCCTGCGTTGTGCCCGAACCGTCGTCGTCGGCGGCCACCCACGGCTGAACCCGCCGGGACTGAGGGTGTTCACCCGCCGATCGGCGGGGGGACCTCCGGAATCCCGTTGCGGTAGACCGCATAGGTGAGCGGCACGCCGACCCGGTAGGCCAGATAGTCGTGCGAGGGGGCGTCCAGCACGTGCAGGTCGGCACGGGCGCCCACCCGGACCGTTCCGATGTCGGTGCGCCTCAGGGCCGCTGCGCCGCCGGCGGTCGCCGCGTACACGGCTTCCTGGGTGGTGAGTTGGCAGAGCAGAACGCCCAGTGCGACAACGAGATTCATCGAAGACGTGTAGGACGAGCCGGGATTGCAGTTGGACGCCAAAGCGATCCGGGCGCCGGCGTCGGCCAGGGCCCGACCGGGAGCCGGCGGCTGGCGGGTGGACAGGTCGCAGGCGGGCAGCAGGGTGGCCACCGTGCTGGAGACGGCCAACGCGTCGATGTCGGCATCGGTGAGAAACGTGCAGTGGTCCACCGATGCGGCGCCGGTGTCCACTGCGATCCGCACCCCGGGCCCGGTCGACAACTGGTTCCCGTGGACGCGGAGTCCGAGTCCCTTACGGGTCCCGGCCGCGAGCACCCGCCTTGTCTGCGCCTCGTCGAAAGCGCCGGTCTCGCAGAACACATCGATCCATCCGACCTGGGGCGCGACGGCATCGAGCATCGGGCCGCAGACCAGGTCGAGGTAGGCGTCGGGGTCCTTTGCGAACTCCGGTGGCACGACATGTGCTCCCAGGAAAGTGATCTCGTCGAACCCAGCCGCCTTCGCGGTGCGCGCCGCGCGCAGCTCGTCGTGGGTGGTGAGCCCGTAGCCGGTCTTGGTCTCCATGCAGGTGGTGCCGCCCGCGATCATCTCCCTACGGTTCCGGCGGGCCATCGTCAACAACTCCGGCTCGGTGGCCTCGCGGGTGGCGGCCACCGTCGCCTGCATCCCGCCGGCTCGATAGGGCGTGCCCGCCATCCGGGCGGAGAACTCCGCCGCCCGGTCACCGGCGAACACCACGTGCGAATGCGAGTCCACCCATCCGGGCAGGACCGCACGACCACCGAGGTCGACGGCGACATCGGCCGGCGGCGCGGACGCGGCCGATCCGATCCACTCGATCAGCCCGTCCTTGATCACCACGGCCGCATCGGGCAGCAGACCCAGCAGGCCGGGTCCCGCCGTCGGGTCGTTGGTCACCAGTTCGGAGATGCCGTGCAGCACCGTCGACTGGCCGACAACCGGATCGGTCCGCGTGAGGGCCGAGAGGGACACGCTCACCTCCAGGCATTCTCGATGGCCGCGGCCACCAGGGGTCCCGGATCGCCGTACCGGACATGGTTCCCGGATCGCACCTTGATCAATCCGCCGACCACCACCACCTCGACATCCGCGGCGGTCGCGCACATGACCAGCTGTTCGAGCTCGGCGCCGGCAGTACGGACGCTGTCGGTTCGGATCGCCACCAGATCGGCGGGTGCGCCCACCGCCAGGACCCCACCGGCCGATCCGATCGCGCGGTGCGAGGACGCGAGCGCAGCGGTCCACAGTGCGGCCGGTGCGAAGACACCGCGCCGTCCGCCGGCCAGCCGCTCGCCGTACTCCAGCCCTCGCGCCTGGGCGAAGGGATCGACCACCACCTGCTGATCACCACCCAGCGACAGCGACGCGCCGGCGCCCGCCAACCGTGCGGCCGCCGGCAAACCGTCCGCGAGATCGGCCTCGGTGGTCGGGCAGATGACCACCGAGCAGCGGGCTCCACCCAGCACCGCGATGTCGTCGTCGGTCAGATGGGTGCCGTGAACGACCGCGGTGCGCGGACCGAGCGCCCCGGCGGCGGCCAGCAGGCCGGTCGGGGTCAGTCCGGTCGCGGCCAGGCAGTCCGCGTTCTCCGCGGGCTGCTCGGACAGGTGCACGTGTAGAACGCGGTCGTCACCGGCCGCCTGCACCACGGTCGGCATCTCGGCGAACGGCACGGCTCGCACGGAGTGGATACCCACGCCCACCCTGATGCTGTCGGGGAGTTCGGCGACCCGATCCGCCCAGGATTCCGCGGTGCCGTCCGAAAAGCGTTGCTGCACCTCGTTCACCGGAATGTCGAAGCCACCTGCCAGGTAGGCGATGTCCAGCAGGGTGAGGCCGACGCCTGCCTCCTTCGCGGCATCGGCCACCGCCAGTCCCATGGCGTTCGGTTCGGCGTACCGGCGGCCACCCGGGGGGTGATGCAGGTAGTGGAACTCCCCCACCGCGGTGTAGCCGGCACACAGCAACTCCAGGTAGCCGGCAAAGGCCAACTCCCGCAGGCTGTCCGGGTTCAGCCGGCCGGCCAACCCGTACATCCGGTCCCGCCAGGTCCAGAACGTGCCGGACCCGTCATGGGTCCGCCCCCGCAACCCTCGGTGGAAGATGTGCGAGTGCGCATCGGCGAAACCGGGCACCACCAGGCCGGACAGCCGCTCGACCCCCGATTCCACGCCCGAGCCGTCGGCCGGGGTGATCGACTCGATGATGCCGCCGGCGCAGGCGATGTCGACATCCGAACGGACCTCACCGTCGACAAGGGCCGCCGCGCAGCGGTACACGGCCCGAGGTGGGCCGGCATCGAGCCTCACTTGACCAGGTTCTCCAGCACGTCGGCCAGGGCGCCGATGCCGACCAGGCAATCCGCGGCGTCGGCGTGTTCGTCCGGGGCGTGCGACACCCCGCTCGGGTTGCGCACGAACAGCATCGCCGACGGGACGTGTGCCGAGAACACCCCGGCATCATGACCGGCGCCGGTCGGGATCACCGGTGCGGAAAGCAGTTCGGACAATTGCAGGCCGAGCCCGGGGTCGAACGACACCCGCTCGGTCATCGATTCCCGTTGCACCATCACCGAGATGCACCGCTCTGCGGCGGCCTCCTCCCGGACGGCGGCGACGATCGAGTCGACGATGGCGGCAGTCGCCGACGCCGACTGGTGACGGACATCGAGCCACAGTTGGACGGTCGAGGCAATCACGTTGGTACCGCCGGGGATCGGGTTGATCCGGCCGATGGTCGCCACAGCTCCGTTGTACTCGCTCATGGCCCGGCGGGCCGCCAGGACGGCGGCGGCGGCCGGAACCATCGGATCCCGGCGATCGGCAGGCCGCGTGGTGCCGGCGTGATTGCCCTGACCGGTGATGGTGATCCGCCAGCGGCCGTGCGCGAGGATTTCCGATCCGACCCCGACAACCGCTGTAGGGTCGGCGGTCTGCAACAACCTGCCCTGCTCTACATGCAGTTCGACGAAGGTGCCGATGCTGGCCAGCCGGGCCGGGTCCGGGCCCATGGTCGACGGATCGAGACCGACCCGCCGGGCGGCGTCGGCCACCGACACCCCATCCTGATCGTGCAGCCGCCGCACCTGGTCGGCATCGACGGCTCCGGTCATCAACCGGGAACCCATGCAGGGCAGGCCGAACCGGCCGCCCTCCTCCTCCGCGAAACAGGCAATGGCCAGTGGTCGGGCAGGCGAGACCCCGCGGACCCGCAGCTCGTCGACGGCCAGCAGGCCGGACACCACGCCGAGCGGCCCGTCGAACGCACCGCCGCCCGGCACCGAGTCCAGGTGTGAGCCGGTCACCACGGCGCCCGGGCCGGGTATCCCCCACCACGCCCAGACGTTGCCGTTCCGGTCGTTCTCGACCTCGAGGCCGCGGCGTTGCGCCTGCTCGCCGAACCACTGCCGCAGTTGCATCTCGGCATCGTCGAACACGTGCCGGGAGTAGCCACCGCGCACCCGATCCCGACCGACGCCGGCCAGGTCGGCCCAGGTCGTGCCGAACCGGCTGGCCTCGGCGTCCTGCAGCCCATTCCTCATGCGTCGCTCCCGTCGCCCGCCGTGGAGTGCATCGGGATCGTCAGGTGGTTGGCCGCCGCTGCGGTATCGGCCTCCGGGTATCCGGCGTCGACGTGCCGTAGGACGCCCATCGCCGGGTCGTTGGTCAGCACCCGCTCGACCTTCTGCGCCGCCAGCTCTGTGCCGTCGGCGACCGTCACCTGACCGGCATGGATCGACCGGCCGATGCCCACCCCGCCGCCGTGATGGATCGACACCCAACTCGCGCCAGATGCGGTGCTGACCAACGCGTTGAGCAGTGGCCAGTCGGCGATCGCATCGCTGCCGTCGGCCATCGCCTCGGTCTCTCGGTACGGGGAGGCCACCGAACCGGCGTCCAGGTGGTCGCGGCCGATGACCACCGGCGCCGACAGCTCTCCGGAGGCGACCATGGAGTTGAACTCCAGCCCGGCCTTGTCCCGCTCGCCGGCGCCGAGCCAGCAGATGCGGGCCGGAAGCCCCTGGAAGGCAATGCGTTCCGGTGCCAACCGCATCCATCGCTGCAGGCTGTCGTTGTCCGGGAACAGCCGTTTCACTGCCCTGTCCGTCGCGTGGATGTCGGCTGGGTCGCCGGACAGCGCGGCCCAGCGGAACGGTCCCTTGCCGGCGCAGAACAGCGGCCGGATGTAGGCCGGGACGAACCCTGGGAAGTCGAAGGCCCTGGAGTAACCGGCCAACTGCGCCTCACCGCGGATCGAGTTGCCGTAGTCGAACACCTCTGCGCCTGCGTCCTGGAAGCCGACCATCGCCTCCACGTGGGTCGCCATCGAGGCCCGCGCCCGATCGGTGAACTCCTCCGGCTTGGCCGCCGCGTAATCGTGCCAATCTTCCAGCTCGACCCCGATCGGCAGGTACGCCAACGGATCGTGCGCACTGGTCTGGTCGGTGACGATGTCGATCTCCACACCGCGCCGCAGCAGTTCGGGCAGGATCTCGGCGGCATTGCCGATCACCGCGATGGAGACGGCCCTGCGGTGTTTCTTGGCATCCAGGGCGAGCGCGATGCCGTGCTCGAGATCGTCGGCGACGACATCGAGATATCTGGTGGCCAGGCGTTTCTGGGCGCGGCTCGGGTCGCACTCGATGCACAGCACGGTGCCGCCGTTCATCGTCACCGCAAGCGGCTGCGCACCGCCCATTCCGCCGAGACCAGCGGTGACCGTCAGGGTTCCGGCCAGGCTCGCACCGGCCGAGCTGCCCGGCTCACCGCGGCCGGTGGCCAGCTTCTCGGCCACCGCGGAGAACGTCTCATAGGTGCCCTGCACGATGCCCTGCGACCCGATGTAGATCCACGAACCGGCCGTCATCTGGCCGTACATGGTCAGCCCGAGGGCCTCCAGCCGTCGGAACTCCGGCCAGGTCGCCCAGTCCCCCACCAGATTCGAGTTGGCGATCAGCACCCGCGGCGCCCATTCGTGGGTGCGCAGCACACCGACCGGTTTACCGGACTGGACCAGCAGGGTCTCGTCCCGCTCGAGATCGGTCAGGGTGCGGCAGATCGCGTCGAAGCTGGCCCAGTTGCGCGCGGCCTTGCCGGTTCCGCCGTAGACGACGAGCTTGTCCGGTTCCTCGGCGACCTCAGGATCGAGGTTGTTGCAGAGCATGCGCAACGGCGCCTCGGTCGACCAGCTCTTGGCGGTCAGCGTGGTGCCGCGTGCGGCCCGGACAGGTCGCGGGCCGGGTCCGGCAGGCTTTCCGGCGGTCGACGGCAGTGCGGTGGTCATCTCAGTTCTCCCTGTCGGAAAGGCGGTCGGCATCCTGCTGGTCGGAGTTGCGAAGTTGTTGTGCTGCAGCCACGATCGATCCGTCGACGAGCAGGTCGACGACGGCGTCGATCTCGGGCCCGAGGTGGCGGTCCGGGCCCGGGCCGGCCACCCTGGTCCGCACGACGGTCCGGACCGCGGCGGTGACCGGACCGGGCGTCAGCGGCGCACGGAAATCCAGTGCTCTTGCCGCGGTGAGGATCTCGATGGCGATGACCCGCCGGAGACCGTCCACCGAGCGCCGCAGTTTGCGTCCCGCGTGCCAGCCCATCGACACGTGGTCCTCCTGCATCGCCGACGACGGGATCGAATCGACCGAGGCCGGAACGGCCAGCCGTTTCAGCTCCGAGACGATGCCGGCCTGCGTGTACTGGGCGATCATGTGTCCGGAGTCGACACCCACCTCGTGCGCGAGAAACGGTGGCAGGCCCTGTGATCGGGAGGCGTCCAGCATCCGGTCCGTGCGGCGCTCGCAGATGCCGGCGACATCGGCCACCGAGATGGCCAGGAAGTCCAGCACGGCGGCGATGGGCGCGCCGTGGAAATTCCCGTTCGATTGCACCCGCCCGTCGGGCAGAACGACCGGGTTGTCGATGGAGCTGGCCAATTCTCGATCGGCGATGACCGACGCGTGCGCAAGGGTGTCCCTGGCCGCGCCGTGCACCGCGGGCGAGCAGCGCAGGGAGTAGGCGTCCTGCACCCTGGTGTCCTTGTCGCCGGCGTGCGACGCGACGATCTCCGAACCCGCGAGGGAGGAAAGGATCCGGGCCGCACTGACGGCCTGCCCGGCCTGCGGGCGCAACGTCTGGAGATCGGCGGCGAACACCCGATCGGTTCCCATCAACGCCTCCACCGACATCGCGGCGGCGAGATCGGCGGCGTCCAGCAACATCTGCAGATCGTCGATGGCCATCACCAGCATGCCCAGCATCCCGTCGGTGCCGTTGATCAGTGCCAGGCCCTCCTTCTCGGCCAGCACCACCGGGCTCAGGCCCGCTTCGGCGAGCGCTTCGGCTGCCGGGCGACGACGTCCCCGCTGATCGATGACGTCCCCCTCGCCGATCAACGCGAGGGCGACCGCTGCCAGCGGGGCGAGGTCGCCGGAGCAGCCCAACGATCCGTACTCCGGCACGATCGGGGTGATCCCGGCACTCAGCATTTCGGCCAGCGCCGCGGCGGTCTCCGGACGAATCCCGGTGCGGCCGCGGGCCAGGGTGGCCAGCCGCAGCAGCATCAGGGCGCGCACCACCTCTCGTTCCACCGGTTCACCGCTCCCGGCAGCGTGCGAGCGGATCAGCGAGGTCTGCAGCGCCGCCCGACGATGCGGCGGGATGGACGTGGTGGCCAGCGCACCGAAACCGGTGGAGATCCCGTAGTGCGGGGCCACGTCGTCGGCGAGGCGGTCGACAACCTCGCGGGACTCGGCCATCGCGGCCAGCGCGTCGGTGCCGAGGGCCACCGGCCGGCCGTGCCTGGCCACCGCGACGACCTGTTGGAATTCCAGCGCTCCGACCGTCAGCTCGATCGGGCCGCCGCTTGCGGGACCGCGCCGATCGGCCGGCCGGTCGGGCGCATCGACGACGACGGCGGGGGCTGGGGAGTGGTGGTGGACTGTCACCGCTTCATTTGATGCCGTTCGGCCGGACTGCGCGAGAGGGCGCCGCCGACTTCTGTCCGGTATACCGGACAGATGCCCTCGACGGTGGTTCCGCCGGATGCCGAGCCCAGGCTGCCGACCGCCGCGGCCGGACCGGCTCCGGCGCTCCGCCGCGGCCTCGGTGTGCTACGCCTGCTGGGATCGAGGGCGACCCCGATCTCGGCGGGCACCATCGCCCGCGAACTGGGCTTGCCCCGGTCCACCACGTACGAGCTGCTGACCGAGCTCGCGGCCGCCGGCTTCGCCGTGCACCTGCCGAGCGAGCGCCGGTGGGGCCTCGGTCTGGTCGCGTTCGAGATCGGCAGCGCCTATCTGCGGGGCGAGCCGCTGGAACGGGCCGGTCGTCCGGTGCTCGCCCGGCTCTGCCTGCGCACCGGCGCGACCGCGCACCTGGGGGTGTTGCACGGCGCCCAGACCCTCTACCTGGCCAAGGACAAGGCCGGCGCGCACGGTCCGACCCTGGTCACCGAGGTCGGGGTGCGGCTGCCGGCGGCGTTGACCGCGACCGGCCTGTCGATCCTGGCGCACCTGCCGGCCGAGCAGGTCCGGGCGTTGTTCCCGGATCGAATCGCCTTCGTCGACCGGACCGGTCGCGGCCCCGGATCCCTGCCGGCGCTGCGCAGAGATTTGGCGGCGGTCCGCCGTCGCGGGTGGGCCATCGAGGACGGCCGGGTGTCCGCCGGGACGGCCTCCGTCGCCGCGCCGGTGTTCGACCACAACGCGGTGCCCATCGCGGCGGTCGGCATCACGGTGGGCCACCGCTGCGCAGCACCGGACGAACTGCAGTGCGATCGGGACTTCGCCGAACTGGCCGAGCCGGTGCGGCGCAGCGCCCGCGAGGTCACCGAGTCGATCGGCGGACGGCCGCCGTCCTGAGTCGCCACCGAAGCGGCCGCAGTCCGAACTCGGGTGAGATCTGCGGCCGCCATCTCGAGTGCGCCCCGGTGAAAGCCCGCGGCCCCCGTCCTGGGTGGTGGACGGGGGCCGCGGGTGGTGACCGGGGTTGGTTGCGACCCCGGCAGCTGTGGTGGGCGTCAGTGCGCGACGCCCTGGGCGTTACTGCGCGACGCCCTCGGCGCGGGCGGCCGCGATCACGGCGTCCGCAACCATCCTGGCCAGGCCGGGGGTGAATGGGTCGGGCACGATCCGGTCGGCGACAGCGCGACCGGGGACGGCGGCGCAGATGGCGCCGGACGCGGCGACCTTCATCCCCTCGGTGATCCGCTTGGCGCCACAGTCCAACGCGCCCAGGAAGATTCCGGGAAAGGCCAGCACGTTGTTGATCTGGTTGGCGAAATCACTGCGCCCGGTGGCGACCACCGCGGCGCCGTGCGCGATCGCCGCGCCGGGATCGATCTCGGGGGTGGGATTGGCCAGCGCGAAGACGATCGGCTGATCGCCCATGGTGGAGACCAGCGCCGGATCGACGCTCCCGCCGGACACCCCGATGAACACGTCGGCACCGGCCAGCGCATCGGCCAGACCGCCGACGACACCGCGGGGATTGCTGCGCTCGGCCATCTCCTGCTTGACCGGATGCATGCCGTCCCGGCCCACGGACAGCACACCCTTGGAATCGACCACGATCAGGTCCCGGATGCCGGCCGCGAGCAGGATCTTGGCGCAGGCGATACCGGCCGCGCCGGCGCCGGCGATCACCACCCGCAGATCGACCATCACCCTGGAGATGACCGAGGCGGCATTCATCAACGCCGCCAGCACCACCACGGCGGTGCCGTGCTGGTCGTCGTGCATCACCG
>Ga0164306_10000849_pt1 | contig 12992 bp, 11 predicted proteins | sample Whisoiple_242_MG_FD_110213 | JGI IMG/M metagenome (GOLD analysis project Ga0164306, IMG submission 110213) | Soil microbial communities amended with fresh organic matter from upstate New York, USA - Whitman soil sample_242_MG | ecosystem: Environmental > Terrestrial > Soil > Unclassified >... | reverse complement strand
GTGTCATCAGTGCTGATCAGTGGTAAGTTGCTCCCCGCTCTTCTCCGCGTCTCCGCGACTCCGCGGTGAAGAACTGCTTTTTCTGGTCCGCGTCGATCCGCGATCATCCGCGCAAATCCGCGGTAGGTTTTTCTTTTGCTCCGTGTCTCCGTGCCTCCGTGGTGAAGATTCGATCCGTGTAAATCAGTGTTATCAGTGGTAAGGTTTGTTATTTGAATCGCTTTGCCAGTCCCGCACATCAAAGCCCTTGTATCGCTGGACCAGATTAGCCGCTCAAACCAGGTTCCCGGATTTTTACGTTCTCAAAGAGCGCATCACATCATCAGCCATCATTTATCAATAAGCCCCCAGGAGGTTCCCTCATGTCGACACCAGTTTTAGAAGCAACTCCAGCCAAAATCAAAACGCTAGGTTATGGAGCAGAGTCAGCGCAGTCGCCGCTGGCGCCATTTTCCTTCGCGCGCCGCGAGCCGCTGCCGCAGGACGTGCAGATTGAAATTCTTTACTGCGGCGTATGCCACTCTGACCTGCATACGGTCCGCAACGAGTGGAAGGGCACAACGTTTCCGGTGGTGCCGGGACACGAGATTGTTGGCCGCGTGACCGCCGTGGGCAGCGAGGTAAAACGCTTCAAGGTGGGCGACATTGCCGCCGTGGGCTGCATGGTGGATTCATGCCGCACCTGCGCCAACTGCAAAGCAGGGCTGGAACAATACTGTGACGTAGCTTTCGTCGGCACGTACAACTCACCGGACAAGCATCTGGGCGGCATGACTTATGGCGGATATTCGAAGAGCATTGTGGTCGACGAGTATTTTGTTCTGCACGTTCCCGACAAGACGAATCTTGCCGGAGTGTCGCCTCTGCTTTGCGCCGGCATCACAACCTACTCCCCGCTGCGCCACTGGAAGGTCGGCATCGTGGGTCTGGGCGGCCTGGGACACATGGGCGTAAAGCTGGCCAATGCCATGGGCGCGCACGTCGTGCTCTTCACCACCTCGCCCAACAAAAAAGAGGACGCGCAGCGGCTGGGCGCGCATGAAGTTGTGGTCTCAAAAAACCAGAACGAAATGGACCGCCACATCAACAGCTTTGACTTTATTCTGGATACGGTCTCCGCGCAGCACGATCTCAACGCCTACCTCGCGCTGATCAAGCGCGACGGCACCCTGACTCTTGTCGGCGCGCCGGAACATCCGCCGGCCGTGGAACCTTTCAGCCTGATCTTCAAACGCCGGCAGTACGCCGGATCGCTCATCGGCGGCATTCCAGAAACACAGGAGATGCTCGATTTTTGCGCGAAGCACAAACTTACGGCTGACGTCGAGGTCATTCCCATCCAGAAAATCAATGAAGCCTACGAACGCATGCTGCGCAGCGACGTGAAATACCGCTTCGTGATTGATATGGCTTCGCTCGGCCAATAAAACTTTGCCGCTCTTTTGGCGATTCAATCAGCCCCGCGCAAAAGCGGGGCTTTTTGCTCAGCATGGCCCTGCCGCGGACGGCCTCTTTCGGGCCGCTATTCCGCCAGTAAGAAAAGCAGGGCCAAACCCTCTCAGCAAGCTAAACCATTGATTCCAAGGTAAATATAAACACTCCAGGAAAATATATCGTAATGATATCATTTCGATAACAGACAGAGAACAAGCTGCCTGTTAGATCAAGGAAACTGCCAAGATGAATACCAACAAAGTCACTGCCGCCAATGAGCAGGTGGTCCGCGTACAGAACGGATGGGCGATGCTCGTTCTGTTGATCGCCGCCGTGCTGGCGGATATCGGGCTCATGGTTTTCTCAATTAAGGATGGCGTTGAAACTACCGGCCAGCCGCACGTCGGCCTGATGCTGCTTTCCGCGCTCGCCCTGGGGGTGCTCATTATTCTGATGACCGGCCTCTTCACTCTGCAGCCGAACCAGGCACGCGTGCTGGTGCTGTTTGGCGCTTACAAAGGCACGGTGCGCACGCCGGGATTCCACTGGGGCAATCCGTTCTATTCCAACGGACCGCAGCAGGCGGCCTCATGGCGGGCCAATCTCGTGGCCGCCAAGATGGGCGCAAATTCAACCGCAGGACAGCGGCCGCTGGGCCGCAACAAAATTTCCCTGCGCGCGCGCACCCTCAACGGCGACAAGCTCAAGGTGAACGACAAGCGCGGCAACCCCATTGAGATCGCAGCCGTGGTGGTCTGGCGCGTGGAAGACTCGGCGCAGGCCATGTTTGACGTGGACAACTACGAAAATTATGTGCCCATCCAGAGTGAATCTGCGTTGCGGCACCTGGCCAGCCTCTATGCCTACGACCATTCCGAAGAAGACACCGAGATCACGCTGCGCAGCAACGTGGACGACGTTTCAAAGTCGCTGCGCGATGAGCTGCAGGAGCGCCTGAGCAAAGCCGGCGTGGTGGTGGACGAAGCACGGCTCACGCATCTGGCCTACGCGCCGGAAATCGCTCAGGCAATGTTGCGACGGCAGCAGGCGGAAGCCGTGATCGCTGCGCGGAGCAAGATTGTGCAGGGCGCGGTGAGCATGGTGGATATGGCGCTGAAAGAGCTGGCGGAAAAGCACGTGGTGCAGCTTGACGACGAGCGCCGCGCCGCCATGGTCAGCAACCTGATGGTGGTGTTGTGCGGCGAATCGGAAGTGCATCCGGTGGTGAACACGGGAACGCTGTATTCGTAATAGTGGATGAGAAACGGGAATAACTGGTAAACAATGGCGGAACGGAAATCATTTCTCCTGCGCATGGACCCCGCGCTCTGGGACGAACTGGAAGGCTGGGCGCAGGCCGAGCTGCGCAGCGTGAACGGCCAGATTGAATACATCCTTCGCCAGGCCGTGAACAAGCGCAAGGGCCAAAAGTCCGTTCCGCCAGATGCGCAGCCCGATCAACAAGAGACTTGATGTAGACGCAGCCCGATCAGAAAGAAACTTGATCTATACCGCTGCTGCTGGCTCCGTTCCGGATCAGTGTCATCCGCGGTCATCCGCGGTAAGGTTCTCCCTCTGTTTTCTCCGTGTCTCCGTGCCTCCGTGGTGAAGATTTTGCTTTTTTAGATCAGTGTCATCCGCGTTCATCCGCGGTCAGTTTTTCCTTTTGCTCTTCTCCGCGCCTCCGCGGTGAAAAGTTCCCTCTCTGCTGCTCCTGATCGATGCCCATCCGTGTTCATCCGCGGTCAGTTTTTCCTTTTGCTCTTCTCCGTGTCTCCGTGCCTCCGTGGTGAAGATTTTGCTTTTCCGATCACGCGCGATCACGGCGATCTGCTTTTCTAGATCACCACGCCGTCCATCCTGAACACGCGCTTCTTCGGCTTGAACTCAGGGATAGGCTTCGGCTCGATCAGCGGAGCGCCTTCCCGCCAGAAATTTTTGAAGTCGCCCTTGTCCCCCGTGCGATAGAAATGCAGCAGGTAAGCCTGGTCAGCGGCCGTGTAGTTGGAAAACCATTGGTCCACGTCCGTGATGCCGATGCGATGGAGCAAGCTCAGGCCGTAACGCGCGGCCTCGCCTTCATAGGCCAGCACCTCAGGAAAGAGTTTTTCATCGACGGGCGGCTTATACTGCCGTCCCAGGTCAAACGCGCTCTCATTCACGTTCCACTGCACGGTGTGGCCAAACAGGTGGCCCAGCAGAAACAATCGCAGCTCCGGCGTGATGGCATAGTCCACGTCAATCTCGGCGCCGTCCAGGTCGCCCGTCAGCGGATCAGGAATGTCCCGCGTGACCACGGGAATGCCCCAGTCGCGCTCCAGATGCTCCTGCACTCGCGACGCGTATTCGGCAAAAGGAATTGGCATGTGGGGAATTGTAAATGCATCGGGAATCCCGGTAGTAAGCCTTTCGACTTAATCCGGATGTACGTCGTGAAATAAATCCCGCACCTACCCTGCATCTGGATAAACTCCAAAGAAACGTCACCCGTGAAATTTGCCGCCGGAGAAAGTTCCCCAAAATGGCGAATTTGAAAAACGTGTTACGTTCGAGTCTTGTGATCTTTACGTTTGCGGCTTGCGCCGCGGTTGCCGGATGCGGCGGCCATGGAACTTCCATGCAGGGCGCAATGACGCCTTCACCATCTCCTTCTACCAATCCCAACGCGAAAACGATTCCTGATATACAAAGCATCGGCGGTTGGCATTCATGCTTCGGCTCATGCACCGGAACGGCGATAGCAGTTTTTTCCATGGCGCAGCATGTTGCGGCGCCGTCGCTCAGCGGGTCCTCAGCCCGATTCCAGTTGCTGAAGGGGACTAAACCCTTTGGTGGCGCGCTATGGTTCAAGCCGATGGCCGCGCAGAACGACGCCACGCATTTTATCTATGACCTGAACTTTTACGTGGATAATCCGTCCGCGGCGCAGGCACTGGAGTTCAACGTAGGCCAGAGCGCCAACGGGGCACATTACGACTTTTCCACGCAGTGCGATCTTACTGACGGAAACATCTGGCGCGTCTGGGACCCGGTCGGGTTCCAGTGGGTGGCATCTGCGGCCACGTGCGTTGAACCCGCAGCTAACACGTGGGTGCATCTGGTATGGGAGTTTGAGCGTCAGCCCGACGGCAGCGTGGTCTTTACCGCCGTAACGGTGGACGGGGTGCGGCAGATGGTGAACATGACCATGCCGCATACACCTGATTCCAAGAGCGGCCTGGCCATTGCGTATCAGTCCGACTCTAACTTTAAAGGGACGCCATATTCTGTCTGGCTGGATAAAGTGAGTTTGACGTTCTGGTGAGCCAGGGCTTACCACTGATCAACCCTGATGGCACTCATCTGCACGAGGAAAATTATCGCGGGTTGATGCGGATGAAACGCGGATTGAAAAAAGAAAATCCAAAGACTCAGGTGTAAGGGTACCCACCTAATCCTAAAGCAGCAGCACTATAAACTTTCCGCATCTACTCTGGATCTCTATAGACTCCCATGAACGCCACCCGTTAATCCCGTATTCGCTGAGAGAGTTCCCCTCATGGAGAAACTGAAGAGCCTGTTACGCCCGAGTCTTGTCGTCGTTACTTTTGCTGCTTGCGCCATGGTTGCCGGATGCGGCGGCCACGCAACAACAACGCAGAACGCTACAGCGGCGCCTTCTCCCTCGCCGGGAGCGTCTCCCTCTCCCGGTACCGCCAATCCCGGCGCGAAAACGATTCCTGACATACAGAAGATTGGCGGCTGGCAATCTTGCTTTGGCTCATGCACCGGAACACCGGCCGCGGTCTTTTCCATGGCACAGGGCATTGCGGCGCCGTCACTCAGCGGAGCTTCCGCTCGATTCCAGTTACTGGCCGGGACAAAGCCGTTTGGCGGCGCGCTATGGTTCAAAGCCCTGGGGGCGCAAAACAACGCCACGCATTTTATCTATGATCTGAATTTTTACGTGGATAACCCCGCCGCCGCGCAGGCGCTCGAGTTCAACGTGACCCAGAGCGCCAATGGTGGACGCTATAACTTTTCCACACAGTGCGATCTTGCCGGCGCGCACACCTGGCGCGTGTGGGACCCAGTGGGATTCAAGTGGGTGGGATCAGCGGCCACGTGCGACGAACCGGCGGCCAAAACCTGGGTGCATCTGGTTTGGGAATTTGAGCGGCAGCCCGGCGGCAGCGTGATATTTACCGCTGTGACGATGAATGGCCAGCGCCAGATGGTGAACCTGAGCATGCAGCATACTCCCGACAACAACAGCGGCTTGGACATTGCGTACCAGTCCGACGCCAACCTTACTGGAGCGCCGTATTCCGTCTGGCTGGATAAAGTGAGTTTGACGTTCTGGTAAATCTCACCACGGAGACACGGAGAAGAACGAAAACCAACTCACCGCTGATCAACACTGATGACACAGATCTGAAAAAAGCAAAACCTTCACCACGGAGACACGATAGAAAAAGCCCGAGCAGTTAGTTTTCCGGCCTCTTCTGATCAGTGTTATCCGTGTTTATCAGTGGTAAGGCTTTTTGCTTCTGTTCTTCTCCGCGCCTCCGCGTCTCCGCGGTGAAGACTTGCTTTCTGGTCCGCGTCGATCCGCGTTCATCTGCGGTAAGATTTTTCTTTTCGCTCTTCTCCGTATCTCCGTGGTGAAGATTGGTTTTCCGATCACCCAATTGCCGCCAGGGCCTGCTCCACGTCCGCGATCAAATCCTCAATCGCTTCCAGCCCCGTATACAACCGCACCAGACGGCTGCCATACGCGGGCCGCTTGGGCGATTGCAGGTCATACGTCATCACCAGGCTGGTCACGCCGCCCCAGCTATATCCGATCTTGAACAGCCGCAGCGCATCGATAAACGCCAGCACCTGTTCCTTGCTGTACTGCGGGCGGAACACAATCGAGAACAGTCCTGATGCGCCGGTGAAATCCCGCTTCCACAACTCGTGCCCCGGACACGATGGCAGCGCGGGATGCAAAACCAGTTCAATCTCCGGCCGCCCGCCCAGCCATTGCGCCAGCGCCAGCGCATTCTGTTCTACCGCGCGCAGCCGCACGGCCATGGTTTTCATGCCGCGCAGCGCCAGGCTGCAATCGTCGGGCGACGCGGCGAAGCCCAGCGTTTGGTGCGTCTCGCCCAGCCGCTCGAAAATTTTCCGGTCGCGTACCGTTACCGAGCCCAGCAGCAGGTCGCTATGTCCGCCCACGTATTTGGTCAGCGCCTGCATGGTCACGTCAATGCCGTGGGCAAACGCATCAAGATAAATGCCGGCCGACCACGTGTTGTCCAGCACCGTAAGCGCGCCATGGGCACGCGCCGCCTGCGTGATCGCGGGAATGTCCTGCACCTCCATCGTGATGGAGCCGGGACTCTCACACCACACCAGCCGCGTGTTGGCGCGAAATTCATTCCTGATCGCCGCGCCCGCTCCCGGCGGATAGTAACCCACCTCCACGCCAAAGCGCCGCAGCACGCCGTTGGAGAACATGCGATTAGGCCCATAAATGCTTTCCGGCAGCAGCACGTGGTCGCCGCTCTTGAGCAGCGCCAGGTGGATCAGCGAAATCGCCGCCTGGCCGCCGGGAGTAATGATGGTGCGAAAGCCGCGTTCCAGTTCGCATACTCTGCCTGCAAGTTCCAGCGTGGTGGGCGTGCCGTAGAGTCCGTAGGTATAGCCGACCTCGTGCTGGTTCCAGCGATCGCTGGCCGCCGCCGCCTCATCAAAGAGGACCGTCGATCCCCGATAGACAGGCGTAGAGAGCGAACGAAAACCTTGAGGAACCTCAACATCGGAATGGATAAGCCTGGTTTTCCAGTCTTTCCTGTTCTGATCTTGATTCTGCTGATCGTCCTTGTTGGCCATAAGCTAAAGATTGTAGCTTGGCGGCCAACGACACGACGACACGCCATTGCAAGCCTCACACAACTTTTTTGTTTGCGTTAGCAGCCGCTGGTGGCATGATTTCTTGTGGCAAGCCGCGCCGCTTGCCGGCGCCGCAGAGTATCTTATGAAGCTATGGATTGCCATCTGTCTTTCCGCGCTGGTTCTGATGCAGGACGTTCGCCTGGCCGATTGCCGGGGCGAGGTCCGCGACATGCAGGGCCGCCCCATCGCAGGGGCTCTCGTTGTCTATACCCTTAAGGACACCGTCAGGACCTATAGCGTCAAAACTGACAGCAACGGCCAATATCACATAATCGGGCTGAAGCTGGGTATCTATGACGTGGAGATCACAGGTCCCACCGGCAAACATATTTATTCGGGCAAAAGGTTTCTTTCCGCCGGCGATGCGCAAAAGTTCAACGTCGTGCAGGTGGACCTCTCCATCATTCCGCCCAAAGCTTCGCTTGTTCCCTTCAAGGGCCCTCGCGCCGATGAGATGAAGGGCGCGCGTGAACAGGCCTATGCCGAAGGCAAAAAGATCAGCCCGTCTGACCTGGCTGAGCTGCGCGCGGACAATGCGCTGATTTCCCGCTACAACGAAATGGTCCCCGATGTACAGGACGCCATCAAGTCCCAGGACTGGAAGCGCGGCCAGGAGCTGCTGCAACAGTTGCTGGAGATCGCGCCTTATAAATGGGAGCTTTACCAGAACCTGGGCACCATCCAGCGAAACCTGGGACATCACTCGGACGCTGTCTCTTCTTTTGAAAAAGGCATTCAGGTGCTGCGTGAAACCGCGGCGGAGAAAGCTGAGCAGCTCAATCCCGCCATCGTACAGATGCTGATGAGCGAAGGCGAGGCGCTGGTTGCGCTGGAAAAACCGGAGCAGGCAGCCGCTGCGTTCCGCTCAGCGGCGCAGCTCGATCCCAAACCGGCCCTGGCTTACCTGCATTTGTGCAGCGCCGAATACAATAGCGGCCACGCCGATGAGGCCATTTCCGCCTGCTCCCGCGCCATTGCGGCGGAACGCGCGCGCGCAGAAAGCTACCAGTTGCTGGCCGGCATTCAGAGCAACCTGGACCGCCCGCAGGATGCTGTCCGTACCTATGAAAAAGGCATCGCCGTTGCCTTGGAAAATATGCGGGCAGAGCGGCCTTCGCCCCGTTCCAATATCAACTCAAAACAATTTTCTGACCCCTCCGCCGCCATCCACAACGCGGTCCGCGCGGGCCAGATGATGCAATCTGCCGGCAACATTTATTTTCTGATGAAAAAGTATGCCCGGGCGGCAGACCTTTTCTCGCAATCGGCCCGGCTCCATCCCCATCCTGCCCTGCCGCTGTTTAACCTGTGCGCCACTTTGTTTGACATGGGCAAATTCTCCGACGCCGCTGCGGCCTGCGATCATGCGATCGAGGCCGACCCCAAGCTGCCCGATCCCTACTACGTGAAAGCCGCCGCGCTTGCAGGAGAAGCGGCTAAGCAGCACAAAACCAGGAACGCCCGCGAAACCGCCGCCGCGCTGCAAAAATACCTGCAGCTGGCGCCTGATGGGTTCTATGCCAACGACGCGCAGGCTTTGCTCAAAGAAATAAGCGCAGCGAAATAGGCAATGCTTTGGAGAAGATAACGCTGTAGAAACCAGCGGTTAGAGCAGTTTTAGTGTTAACGTAACTTTTTATAACTCGTCATCCCGACGGCCGTTAAGCGAGCGCGCGCAGGGCCCCCATTCGCGCTCGATTTTGGCGTGAATGGGCAGACAAGCGCGCGAGTAGGACGGAGGGACCTTGTGCTTGCTTTTTAAAGTCCAGCTATCTATAAACACTGCTCTCTAGAGATGCTCGGTCACGCCCGGGACCTGCCAGCCATCGTATTCGCCATGAAGTTCGTCGGCCAGCAGGTCTAGCTCCGTTTGCAGGTCTTTAAGCATTTGTGGGCTCTCGATCGGGCCTGGCTGGCGCACCTGCAGCTGCCATTTCTGGATCTCCGCATTAAGACTCACCGACTCAAGCGTCCAGCCGCGCTCCTGCAGCCGTTGTACGGCATGGTCAACGTCACTCTGATCAGAGAAGAAAAAATAATGGTCGAGCGCCCTGGCATCGGCGAGCGCCTGGTCCAGCTTTTCGTCCGTCTCAGAACGCTTTGGACTGGCCCCCAGCAGAGATCGAATGCCTTCAAACATGATCGTTTTCTAATAATACAACGGCGCATTTGCCGTTTGACCCACATCAAAAGTTCGCCATCCCGAGGTTCGTAAGCGAGCCCGCGTTTTCGGGTCCCCATGCACGCCCGTTTTGGCGTGAATGGGCAGAACGGGCGAGTAGGACCGAGGGACTCGTGCTTGGAATTTAGGCAGGCAAACATAAGGTCCCTCCGGCCTGCTCACACGCTGACGAATGCGCGCGTTCGCTGACGGCCGTCGGGATGACGTGCAAAAGAAGCCAGCGTAGTTCCCCACGATATCGAAACTTACCTGCAACCACTTTCTCCCGTCCGATTCCAGAGCGCATTCACCTCAAGTTATAATTTCCAGTTTTGCTTCGCCTCGCGAACGCACTCGCATTCCGCAGTCATAAAGAGGACACCATGGCCCAGCAGTTCCGCCAGGAAAAAGATTCCATCGGCATCAAGGAAATTCCCGCTGACGTTTATTACGGCGTGCAGACCGCGCGCGCCGTGGAAAACTATCCTATCTCCGGCATGCGCGCCAATCCCACGCTCATTCGCGCCATCGGCATGGTGAAGTACGCCGCGGCGCAGGCCAACAAAGAGCTCGGCCTGGTCGATGACAAGCGCGCCGACGCCATCATGCAGGCCGCCAAAGAAGTAATGGACGGCAAATGGGACGCGTCTTTTGTGGTCGACGTATTTCAGGCCGGCGCGGGCGTGAGCTTCCACATGAACTCCAATGAGGTGATTGCCAACCGCGCCACCGAGCTGATGGGCGGCAAGCTGGGCGAATACACCGTCCACCCCAATGACCACGTGAACTATGGCCAGTCCACCAATGACGTTTTCCCTACGTCCATGCGCGTGGCCACGCTTCTGGAGCTGGAAAAACTCTGTCCCGTTCTCGACGCGCTGGCGGCGGCCTTCGAGGCCAAAGGCAAAGAGTTCCACAACATCATGAAGTCCGGCCGCACCCACATGCAGGATGCCGTGCCTATCCGCCTGGGCCAGGAGTTTGCTGCCTATGCCGTCGCCATGCGCAAGTCCCTTGACGATATCCGCCACGCCGGAGAATCCCTGCGCGAACTGGGACTCGGCGGCTCGGCCGTCGGCACCGGCATCAATACGCATCCCGACTATCGCGCCAAAGCGGTTGCCAACCTGGCGAAGATTTCCGGGCAAAAGCTCACGCCCGCCGTGGACATGCGCTGGGCCATGCAATCGAATGCCTGCATGGCGCAGGTCTCGTCGTCGCTGCGAAACCTGGCGCTGGAAATCATTCGCATCTCCAATGACCTGCGGCTGATTTCTTCAGGGCCCAACACAGGCTTTGCCGAGGTCAATCTGCCCGGCCTGCAGCCCGGCTCTTCCATCATGCCGGGCAAGATCAATCCCGTGATGCCGGAGCTGGCGGCCATGGTTTCCTTCCAGGTGGTCGGCAACGATGCGGCCGTGGCCATGGCCGTGCAGGGTGGCCAGCTTGAGTTGAACGTGATGATGCCGACCATGTCTTACAACGTCCTGCAGTCGATCTCTATCCTCACCAACATGCTGCGCGTCTTCACCGACAAATGCGTGAAGGGGCTCACCGCCAATGAAAAGCGCAACGCCTTTTATGCCCAGAGCACGGTTTCGCTGGCGACCGCCTTGAATCCTTACATCGGATACGCCAAGGCAGCGGAGATTGTGAAGGAATCAGTGGCCACGGGCCGCTCGATCATCGATATTGCCCGCGACAAGAAACTGCTGACGGAAAAAGAGATTGAAGAAATCCTCGATCCGGTCAGCATGACCGAGCCGCAGTATCCGAAAGAGGCGGCCAAGCGGAGAGAGGAAGTGAAGGCCAAGAAGTAGTTTCTCGCTGCAATCCCGACCCTGAGCTTGTCGAAGGGGAGGGAACCCTACAGCAACAAGCTTCCTAAAGGTGAGAAAGCTAGCCGCGAATGAACGCGAAAAACGCGAATTGAATCTGATTCGTGTTCATTCGCGAAATTCGCGGCTGATTTGTTTTTGATCTGCGCTCATCTGCGAAAATCAGCGGCGAACTTAGCAAGCCCAGCGAAGTAACGTAGCTCCCACCGTAAATCCCGCGCCGACCGCGGCGATCAGCACCAGGTCGCCCTTCTTCAGCCGCCCTTGCTGGCGCGCGCTTTCCAGCGCCAGCGGAATGGTGCCCGCGGTGGTGTTGCCGTACTCATCGATGTTGATGATGATGCGGTCTTCTTTCAGTCCGAGCCGGTCCGCCGCGGACATGATGATCCTGCGATTGGCCTGGTGAGGAACGAACAGCGCCACGTCACTGCCCTTGAATCCATTGCGAGAAAGCACCGTCTCTGAAGCTTCCGCCATTTTGCGCACAGCGTACTTGAATACCGCCTGCCCGTCCTGATGGACGTAATGCATCTTCTTGTCCACGGTTTCATGGCTGGCCGGATTGCGGCTGCCGCCTCCCGGCATATAAAGCGAACACGCGCCAGATCCATCCACCTCGTGAACAAAGTCGATGACATAGTTGTCGTCGGTGGCCGGCTCCACCACCACTGCGCCGGCGCCGTCGCCAAAGATGATGCAGGTAGCGCGGTCTTGATAGTTGATGATAGAGGTCATCACGTCCGCGCCAATCGCCAGCACCCGCTTGTGCGCGCCGGACTCCACAAACTTCACCGCGGTCTGCAGCGAATAGACAAAGGCGGAGCACGCCGCGGAGATGTCATAGCCCCAGGCGCCCTTGGCCCCGATTTTGTCCTGGACAATGCAGGCCGTGGCTGGAAACAGCATGTCTGGAGTGACCGTGCCGACAAAAATCGCCTCAATCTCGCTGGCCGGAATGCCGCGCTCCTGCAACGCGTTTCTGGACGCTTCAATCGCCAGGTCAGATGTAGCCATGCCTTTGTCGACAATATGCCGCTGTCGAATGCCGGTGCGCTCCACGATCCATTCGTTGGACGTTTCCACCATTTTTTCCAGGTCGGCATTGGTCAAAAGGCGTGGTGGGACATACGTTCCCAGGGCTGAGATTTTCGCCCGTACAAGGTTGGCCAAAAAGGTTTCTCCAGATCAGTGAGTGTGAACCTAGTATTGTAAGCGGTTTTTTGATGCGACGGAAAGGGCTTACCGCGAAATCCAAACCGCTGAATCGCTATGAGCTAAGCGATAAATGATTCAGGGCGAGGCCGGCTTGCGCGCCGAGCCCCGGGGCCCCCGACATGCGCCGCTTTTGCGCTTGGCGGGGTGGGAGTCCGCTGCATCAGGGCTGACAATCCCGCCACAAAGGAGATGCCGAAGCGGTTTGGAGCGAAGCGACCGATGATTCAGGGCGAAGCCGACTTTGCGCGCTGAGCCCGCTGCATCAGGGCTGATAATCCCGCCACGCCAGAGACGTGTAAGCGGGTTGGAGCGAAGCGACAAAATTAAAGACCGGGCACCCCGCTGCACACGCACTAGCCCGTTACCGTTGCTTCCTTCCGGACCTGGCGGGATTGGCGGGATTGCGTCGCGCGGGACCCGGC
>Ga0164306_10000848_pt1 | contig 12996 bp, 7 predicted proteins | sample Whisoiple_242_MG_FD_110213 | JGI IMG/M metagenome (GOLD analysis project Ga0164306, IMG submission 110213) | Soil microbial communities amended with fresh organic matter from upstate New York, USA - Whitman soil sample_242_MG | ecosystem: Environmental > Terrestrial > Soil > Unclassified >... | reverse complement strand
TTTTTCAATGCTGTTCAAAACTGTACCACTACTGGAGAACCACCCCCTTTTCCCTAACAGCCTTTCTGCTGATAGCATCATCTGTTAACCAAGTTGACCATGCCCTCTCAAAAACTCCATCTTGTACCCCTTGGCGGCCTCGGCGAATTCGGAATGAACTGCATGGCCGTGCGCTATGGTGACGACATTATCGTCATTGACGCCGGCCTTATGTTCCCTGAATCCGAACTGCTTGGCGTGGATATCGTAGTTCCCGACATCACTTATCTCCTGCAAAACCGCGATAAAGTCCGCGGCATTGTTTTGACCCACGGGCATGAAGACCATATCGGCGCGCTGCCCTGGGTGCTGACGGAACTGCGGGTGCCGGTCTTTGGCACCGAGTTCACGCTGGCGCTGGTGGAAAACAAGCTGGAAGAGCACGGCCTGCTCGATGACTCTGACCTGCGCGAGATCCGCGCCGGTTCGCGCTTCAACCTGGGACCTTTCACCATCAATCCCATCCAGGTCACGCACAGCCTGGTGGATTGCGTGGCGCTGGCGATTCATACGCCGCTGGGCGTCGTCATCCACACCGGCGACTTCAAAGTCGATCCCACGCCCACCGATAATCGCCTGTTTGACCTGCACACCTTTGCCGAATACGGCAAGGAGGGCAACGTGCTGGCGCTGCTGCAGGATTCCACCAACGCCGAGCGCCACGGCTACACGCCCAGCGAGCGCGCGGTCCGCGGCAAGTTTGACGAAATCTTTGCCCGCGCCGAGCGCCGTCTGTTTATCTCCTGCTTCTCCTCGTCCATCCATCGCATCAAGCTGGCCCTGGAGATGGCGCGGGAATACAAGCGCAAGGTCGCGCTGGTCGGGCGGTCAATGAATGAAGCGGCGGAAATCGCCATGGACCTGGGTTACTTTGACGTGCCCGAAGGCCTGTTGATCCACGCCGGACAGATCAAGGATTATGCTCCGCAGCAGGTTTGCGTGATGATCAGCGGCACGCAGGGCGAGCCCATGTCCGCGCTTTCGCGCGCCGCCGTCGACAATCACAAGCACGCGCGCATCGAACGCGGCGATACCGTGGTGCTTTCGTCGCGCATCATTCCCGGCAATGAAAAAGGCATTTACCGGATGATCGACCACCTCTTCCGCCGCGAAGCCGACGTGATCTATGACGATGGCTCCAATCCGCCGGTGCACGTGAGCGGCCACGCCAGCCAGGAAGAGCAGAAGCTGATCATGAACCTGGTGAAGCCCAAATTTTTCATTCCTATCCACGGCGAGTACCGGCAGCTGCGCATCCAGGCCGATATGGCGCGTTCCATGCACGGATCGGTGGGCCAGGTGCTGATGATGGAAAGCGGCGAAGTGATGGAGTTCGATGAACTGGGCGCGCGCAAACTCGATAAAATCACCGTGGGCCGCATCTGCATCGATTCCGGCTCCCGTACCGACGTGGTGGAAGACCTGGTAATCAAAGACCGTCGCCACCTGAGCGAAGACGGTTTTGTGCTGCCCATCATCGCCATCAACAAGCTCAAAGGGACGGTGGAGTCGATTCCGGAAATCGTGATGCGGGGATTTGCCGCGGGATCGGAAGATGGGTTTGTACGCGAGGCGCGGCGCATCGTCTCCGCCACGCTCGATGGCTCAACGGCGGAAGAGAAGGCCGACTACGGCGTGATCAAGGAAAAAATCCGCGCTGACCTCAAGCGGTTTATCGTGAAGACAACAGCCCGCCGTCCGCTCATTATGCCGGTCATCCTGGAGATCTAGGTGGCAAAGTTCACGCGCAGGCAAAAGATATTTATTTTTCTGTTTGTCGTGTTCGCTTCCGTTGGACTGACCGGCTCGGTGCTTCTGCACCCGGTGGGGCCCCATCTGCGCTCGCTGTCTCTGATGCTGCGGTTCTCCAATCCGCAGGCGCGTGGCGTGGCAACCCTCTTTGCCAGCCATCCATTCACTGAAGAAGATGGCGTGGCGCAAACGCCGCACGGCCCGCTGCGCTATCGCCTGTATGCCCCGCAGGACGTAAAGAACCCTGGCGGCATCGTGCTGCTGCACGGGGTCCATCATCTGGGGATTGGAGACCCGCGGATGTGGAACCTGGCGCGCGCACTGGCCGGCGCCGGCGTGCTGGTGATGACTCCGGAATTGCAGGATCTGGCTGACTATCGCGTGACCGCCCGGACCATCGACGTGATTGGTGATTCCGCTGCGGTGCTGAGCCGGCGCATGGACCGTTCCGTGGGCGTAATCGGACTGAGCTTCGCCGGTGGGCTGGCGCTGCTGGCGGCGAACCGCAGCGAGTTCCGCGACAAGATTGGCTACGTTGTGGCCATTGGAGCGCACGATGACATGGGCCGCGTGGCGCGGTTCTTTGCCGCCAACGTGATCGTGAAACCTGACGGGATGGAAGCTCCGTTCCAGGCACACGAGTATGGCGTGCTGGTGCTGGCCTATTCGCATCTTGAAGATTTTTTCTCTCCCAGGGATGTTCCTATCGCGCGCGAAGCGCTGCGGCAATGGCTGTGGGAGCGGCCGGACGCGCTGAAGGCCGCGGCGGCCTTGACCCCCGACGGTCAGAAAAAGCTTGACCTGCTGCTTCACCATCGCGAGCAGATGCGGGAGCCGCTGCTGGCGGAGATCGCGCTGCACAAGGACGAAATGGCCGCGGTCTCTCCACACGGACATCTGGCGCAGCTGCACACCAGCGTCTTTCTGCTGCATGGCGCCGGTGACACCATCATTCCGTCGTCAGAAACTCTCTGGCTGGCGAAAGACGTGCCTCAGTCGGAACTGAAGTCCGCGCTGGTGAGCCCGGCGCTGGTGCACGTTGACATGGGCGGCCAGGTAACATGGCAGCAGCAGTGGCAACTGGTGGACTTCATGGCCCAGGTTCTGGACGCGACGGGGAAACTTCCGGCAATGCGCAAATAGGGAGAACGATGGGCACACATATAAAACTCACAGCCGCCGATGGACACCAGCTTGACGCATACTTCGCCCAAGGCAGCGGCCCCGCGGGGGGAGCCATTGTTCTGGTCCAGGAAATCTTCGGCGTCAACAGCCATATCCGCTCTGTGGCGGACGATTACGCCGCCCAGGGCTTCCACGTTATCGCTCCGGCATTGTTTGATCGCGTGCAGCGTAACCTTGAACTTGGCTATACCTCTCCTGACGCAGCGCAGGGTATGAAAGTGGCAAGGCAGATTGGCATGGACATAGCGCTGAAGGACGTGGCCGCCTCCATCAACCACGCCCGCGCCCAATGGGCGGACCTGAAAGTGGGAGTGATTGGGTATTGTTATGGCGGCAGTCTCGCCTGGCTCGCAGCCACCCGGCTTGGTCCTGCCGCGGCTGTGTGCTATTACGGTGGGCAGATCGCGGCAAACGCTGCGGAGATGCCGCGCTGTCCGGTCATGATGCACTTCGGCGCCCGGGACGCTCACATCGGGCCGGAGGAAATCGAAAAGATCCGCAGCGCCCATCCAGACTTGCCGCTTTTCATCTACGACGCCGGCCATGGATTTAATTGCGACCAGCGCAAGGACTTTGAGCCGCAATCAGCCAGTCTGGCCCGCCGGCGCACGCTTGAGTTCCTGCGCAATCACTTGTGATGGATGGCGAGTAGCCCTCGGCCCGGCTTCCCCGGCCTGAGGCGGCCCCGTCTCCATTCGTAAACCAAGGATGTTGAGCCAGGCAGCAGAATGTCTGTGATTTCCCCAACCGGGCAGCATGTTATTCAAGCCGTTCATCCATATCTTGCCGCTAGAATCATCATGATTGTTCCATTTTAGGAATAACTAAAAAGCAAAACAAGATAGAGAACTATCGGAATATCTTTGCTATACCTACAACGGCTATAGCAATGAGATAGTCAATCGATGTTCTTAACAAAGCTTGATCTTTTCTTTGATATATTAGAGCCCTCTAATCTTTATTAAAACTTCACAAAAATTTTTCTGCTCACGCATGAAACGGATGTAGTATTCGTTCCCACTAGTCTCCAAGGGAAATTCCTATAGCTACGGATAGATTTGCTCCAGTCTTTCCGCAGAGGTGTACAGCGTTCGCGCTGACCGCGAATAGTTTTGATCAACAATAGCTAATAGTTTCAAGGAGAAACTTATGGTAAAGAGAGTGCTTGGATCCTCAGTGCTGGTAGCGTTGTTTGCAGTTGTTTTCTACACAGGCGTTGCGCAGGCGCAACAGATACATATGGGCCAGGCCCAAGCAGGTGTCCCACCGGTCGGCACGGAAGAGCCGTGTATTCTTAACCCGTGCCTGATGTATGCCGGCGACTTTGACATTAACGGCCAGAACCCGAATGGCCTGTGGAACGGCAATAACACCATCTTCAATATCACCGGGGTGGTCTACATCCCGATCACGATCCCGAAGAAGTTCAAGGGAGCCAAAGGCAAGACCGATTGGCAAGTAGGAGGGCTCTTCGTAAATACGCTGGTTGAGGACCTGGGGTTGGGCAACGGGGTGAGCAGCGTGTCCTGGTCCATCGTACAAGGGACGGTTGCGGAAGGCGGCAACCCCAATGGCAATCAGGTAAAAACCATCTGCAGCGGCACCGGTATGCCCACCGTAACCCCAACCGGGCGCAGCGGCTTTGGCTTGCCTGAGGTGACAATCCTGATAACGGGCATTAGTTGCCCCATCCTTGAAAACGGCAGCTACTGGATGACGCTGGTGCCAACCAGCCCGGCCATCATGTTTCTGTCCGACGTGGAAGACAATTCACCGACGAACATCCAGGGACCTGGAACCGAACCAGCCGATCTCTCGTTCTTCGTCTCCAGTTTCTTTGGCTTCCCAAACTTCGCGAATACCACTGATATCGCTGTCTGCGGCAACATTGGATGCGATAGCTTCTCGGCAGGTGTCGTTGGAGTAGCAGTGCACTAATCCAGCGCCATCTGGCATGCAATCTGGCAAACTCCCCATCCTGGCAGGCGCGGCTGCCGGGACCGGGGATTCAGCTTGGTCTAAAAAAGACGTTGTGCTGCGACTGCGACGCGCCAGCTCCGGAATCCCATCGCCCAGCCAACTGAAAAGCCACAGGTCATACCTGTCCACCATCCAGGCCAATGAGACCTAAGATAAGGAGATATTTTGTGCGTAAAGGACCTTTTGTTCCCATCACTACTTTCGCCATACTGATTGCGCTGACTTGCGCTGGTTTGACCAGCACCGCCGCTGCGCAGACGTCCACGCCCAGATTCGCCACGCTGACGCCGCGCTATCTGGAAAATCTGGCGGCCCCGGCAACTCCCACCGTCACACACTGGACAGGCAGCCTCTCCGCGGGAGGAAGCAGCTTCACCATGGTTGGCACCGATCCGGCAACAACGAACAGTCCAACTACGGTGACCGCCTTCGTGATTCCCGTGCGGATCGTCATCTCGCCAACTCCAACCGGAATCTTTGATCCGGCGCACGTGCTGCCCAACGGGCGCAACGTGATCCAGAACACCCTGCTCTCGCCCATCTTCAACTCAGGCATCGATTTTGTGCAGGGTGGAGTTGACCTGGGCAACACGCAATATATTGACGCTTATCAGCGCGGCAACTTCTGGAGCGATGTTCTGGTAAATCCGAATTACCATGTCCTGCTAAACCCGGTGTTGCTGCCTGAAGTGACCATTTCAGCCCCGACCGGGAAGATCGGAACGGAGTTTGGCGCCCGCGTTGCGCTGGTGGACATCAACTCCTTTGACGCAAAGCTGCAGCAGATCATCAGCGGCAATACCCAGATTACGCCAGATAGTTTTGTTATCGCGCTGACGTATGACACCTATCTGACCTCGGGCGGCTGCTGCATCGGCGGTTATCACAGCGCATTCGGCAGCGCAGCCTCGCCACAGACCTATTCCCATTTCACTTACATCGATAAAGTGGGCGCGTTTGCCCAGGACGTTTCCGCGCTATCGCACGAAGTGGGCGAGTGGATGGACGACCCATTCATCAATAACCCGGGCTGCGGCGGCCTGCTGGAAAATGGCGATCCGCTGGAAGGCCTGGCCAACTTTGGCGGCGTCCCTTACACGCTGAACGGCTTTACTTACAACTTGCAGGACCTGGTCTTTCTGCAATATTTCGGGCAGTCGCCATCGACCGCAGTGAATGGCTGGTTCAGCTTCCAGAACGCAAGTGTGGCTGTCTGTTCCAGAGGGCAATAAGAGTCACGAGGCAACAGGCCTGACATTGGCAACGCGTCGAGCAAGTTCAGGCGCTTTTATTCGACGGCAAGTTTCCTCAAAGTTCGGTCGCGGGCCTTTCCACAAAAGGTCCTCGACCGAATCAAACACCGGCGCATCAAGCCGCAGCGTGGCCAGCGTGCGAAAGAGCAAAGCATCGTCCCAGGCGCCGAACAACGATTCGGACAATGCGCGTGTCCTCTTGATAGAAGGATGCCATGCCTGCCAATCTTTGGGAATGTCTTCAAGATGAGGATACTGAGATAGGACAAGGGTCGCGGCCTTCAGCCCCCATCCCGCGATTCCGGGATAGCCATCAGCGCTGTCGCCGACAACAGCGAGATAATCGGGAATCGAGTGCGGCTTCACGCCAAACTTCTCCACCACGCCGGCTTCGTCGCGCAATATGTCGCGCCGGCGGTCGAGTTGCACCACCCGTGTACCCGTTACGCATTGGGCAAGGTCTTTATCCGGCGTGCAGATGAACACCTGCTTCACGCGGGCATCTTTGGCGGCGTTGGCGGCGGCAGAAGCCAGCGCGTCGTCGGCTTCAAAGTAAACCTCCGCCCACACCTTCACTCCCATGGATTCCAGCGCTTCCTCTAGAATCGGGAACTGAGAAAGCAATTCCGGGGGAACGCCTTCACTGGTTTTGTAGCCGGGATAAAGATCGTTGCGAAAAGATTCAACAACATGGTCAGTGGCAACGCCCAGATGGGTTGCGCCCTTTTCCAGCATCGACAAGACAGAAGCCAGCACACCACGCACCGCGCCGATTTCCTGGCCGTTTGCATCTTTGGCCGGAGGCACGGCAAAAAAGTGGCGGAACAACTCGTAAGTCCCGTCGATCAGGTGGACATCCATGCGGCCCCCATCGTCTCTACTGAAGCGATGTTATACGATACAGCGCGGATTTCTCCCTGCATCCAGGGAGTTGGGACCCCGATTCAAGCTTCTTCTTTCTCACTGCACAGTTAAGGCATTGTCCAGCGAATAGGTTGTTCCGGCGCTGTTATTGATGGAGATTTGCTGCGGACCGGCGGGGACAACGGGCACGACTACGGATAGAGTCGATGAATCCACAAAAGTCACCACTGCGGGACTTCCGTTGAATGTCACGATCGAGCCAGGGGTAAAGCCGCTGCCGCGGACCTTGATTGAAGTCCCGGCGGTTGCGGTTGACGGCGTGATGCTTCCGATCGCCAGGGGCGCAGTGCTGAGTTGAATCATGGTCAGCCCGACATTGGTAATTACAAAAATCTGGTCGCCCGCCGTGTTCACTGTGAGATTGTCCCACACGTTGGGGAGTTGCTCCTTCAGTCCCACGCGGAGCTGCTGCTGGCCGTGCTTTACATCAAACACATCAACAAATGAGGGGGAGTACGGAATATATAACAGGCTTCCGCTATCGTTTAGTTTGCGCCGATCAAGATCAAACAGGTTGGCGAAAAAAGGCAGGAGGTTGCTATAAAAGATGTCTGGCGGTGCAAAGACCCCAGTGGGCACGCCTTGTGAGTTGACAAACAGGCTGTGGGCAACGGAAACGTTTCCGTCTCCGGAAATGGCAGCCCGGGCGACAGGCCGGTTCGTAAGATCTGAGATAGTCAACGCCGGGCCAACTGACCATGTATCGGTTGCCGCCGTATAAGTGCAGTAAGCCGAACCCGCCAGCAGCACCGTGTCGCCTGCTGAGTCGGCAAAGACGTCTTCCACACCGCAGCCTAGGGGCAAGGTCGGCCCTGTGCTTTGCAGCGTGGTCAGGTTGAGCAAATCAAGTCCGTCACCGAGGCACAGAGGAAAATCGGGTGTAGCGCCTATTCTGATCACCACAGTCCCCGCACTGGTAGGAGCAATGGTGCGGGGTCCGATCACGCAAGTCGGAAAAGTTCCCGCGTGGAACAGGCTCACCGCCTGGCGGTTGACCGGGTTGTCCGGGTCGATGACCGCCAGAGAGCCATCCCCGAAGTTGCCCACGAGCAATTTTTTCCCATCGGGAGTGAGCGCGAGTGGGCCGGCTTTGGCCACGCCGGATACCACCGGCATCGGCAAAGGTGCGGCAAATGACCTCGATGCCGGAGAAAACACATCCACATGATCCCCGGCGCTTACATAGACCCGATTTCGAAATCGATCAAAGAGAACCGCCTGCGGGCTGTTGGCCTCGGCGAAGTCCTGAATGTCGACGAATTGGTAGGCGTTGGGCAAAGTAGCGGTGCCAGCCGGGGTCGTGAGTTTCAAGTCGGCTACACCGGGAGATCCCGGTGGCAGTGTGATCTGAACATCTTGCGTGGGAAATGGGCCGTAGTGAAGGAATGTGGAGTTGACCACGGTCGCAGGTTGGTTTCCGATGGTCACGCCGATCTGGGATGGATCAGAAGGCAGCCCCAGACCTACGATATGCGCGGTCGCGCCTCCTGAAGAAGCGCCTGCGGAAGATGTGAGATACATGATATGCGGCCCATAGGTGAAACCGCTCGCATAGAACACCTGGGTCCCATCGGGCGCAATCAACTTTACGTTCACCGGCCCCGGCTGCGCGGAAGGTGGAGCGTCTACTGTAAGGAAGATCGCGCCAGTCGCAGGATTATTGCCGCGCTTAGAGCCAAACCAAACATCCGGAATAAGACTCAGGTCCAATTGCGAGAACGTAAGATGGACCGAGGAGTTTAGGGGCGCAACGTTGGGAGTCAGCTCCTTCCCAAATTCTGGACTAAACATGCCGGGGACAAAAGCCTGAACAAATGCCGCATCATCAACCGCCACGCCATGGTCGCTGATGCCATAGACCAGACCGGTATCGTCGGCCGCCAGAGGTGTAGCCACGATGAAAGGCGGGGCACGCGTGATACCGGGCGTAAGGAGCGGAATGGCCGGCGCTACCCCCAGCACCGAGCCATTGACTGTGCTGGCGGTGACCACATTGGGCATGAAGGTGAAGATACCGTCCACATCCAATGTGTAATAAATCTTGGTCCCATCCGGGCTGTAGACAACGCCATTGAGTATTCCGCCCAGCGTTCCCGCGCGAAGTCCGAAAAGAGGGTGCAGGTTGGCATCGTATGCCAGAACCCCGTTGACGCCGTCCGCAATAATGAATTGCTTGCTGTCTGGACTTGCCGCCAAAGGCACACTGCCACTGCTCGGGAAGGGCAAAGTAATCGTGAAAGAATCGGTCGCAGAGTCATACAGCTTCACACTGCTTGGGCTAACGTCGCCACCCACCACGGCCCTGGCGCCGTCGCCCCCTTTTACCATGAATGCCGGTGAGAATGTGGCATCGGTGATGGGCAAAGTTACGATATTCGTATTCAGGTCCCATTCCAGAAAGGAGCTGGACGTGCTGTTGGGGTCAAGAGCAACGATCAGCATCTTGCCGTTGGCCATCTGCGCCGGAATGGCCGTGGTACCCACGAAGTTGCGCTGCTGCAGTTGGCCAAGAGGCAAGGAGTATTGCTTCACAATGAGCAGGCTCGCAGTATCAATTACAAAAAGCTGCGGCGTTCCGGTCCCCACAAACAATTTTGTGCCATCGGTGCTCAAGTCCAGCCCCCAGGGCTGAGGTACCGGGATGTTCTTAACGACGGTGTTGGTCGTAGTGGAAATGGCCTGGACGCGATTGAAGTTTGCGTCGGTAACGAACAGGAGATGATGGGCAAGGTCAAGCACACCACCGGTGGCGACGCCATCCCTTTGCAGCATGCTACCGTCGGTGTGGATGAAGTCACTGCGGCTGTTGGGACGGTGGCCGACCGGAGGTGCCACGTCCAGTAACAAAGCTGCCGATTGTTTCGTGCCGTCCAGCGAGCGAGTCGCCACTACTGAGGTAATCACGTTTTGCGTGAGTGGGGCACTGGCTGCTGCGCTGAACGCCAGGCTGACTTGTGTGCCAACAGGGGCCGGATTCGGAGAGAAACTTGCAGTAATACCGGCGGGAAGGCCGGTAACGCTGAACTGCAGGTTGTAATTGGTGCTGCCCGGGCCCACGATGGTTTGCAATAAGAATGCCGCTGTGCCGCCCGGAGCAACGGCTACTTCACTCGCGCCTAAGTTAAGAATGAAGGGTGCAGGAGGTTGCGGGGTTGGACTAGGAGTAGGTATTGGAGTAGGTGAAGGAGACCCAGGATTGGATCCGCCGCCCCCGCATCCAGCAACACACAGAACAACGGCTGCAAAAAAAGGGATCGCCCAACGTTTGCTCGGCATCTTTGGCTACTCTCCGGGGGAATCACAAACCTAATACCAGTGATAGGAACCTGTCAATGCTCTGTTTATGAGCAAGTCTATCCAGGAGCGCGCTTTCTATCTTTAAAACTATACTTTCTGCCAGACTTCGTATCTGGTAGGTCTCTGCTGCTGTGAACCGTACGCTCAACTATGAAGACCGGGCTTGAACAAGAAGCCATCGTTCTTCGCCTGTAGATTGATCGCTGTCGACAGTCTGAATTTATGGGGACTGCGCATATTCATGCCTGATCGGAACTAATGGCAGTCAATGAACGCTCCCGCTACTTCGGAGGATTTGCTGCTTGGCGGCCTACTCCGTTCGCAATGCCTTCATCGGTGAGATGGATGCGGCGCGACGCGCCGGGATCACCGCGGCGAAAAAAGCCGAGACGGCCAGCGCTGCGGCGGCAATACCAAGGGCCATGGGGTCCCAACTGGAAACGCCATAGAGTTGCGCGGAGATAAGTCGTCCCGCGCCGATGGCGAGAGGCACGCCAAGAACCAATCCCGCCAGCACGCGCCTGGACGCGCCGGCAAGCACCATCCGCACCACGTTCACGCGGTCGGCTCCCAGGGCCATGCGGATGCCGATTTCCTGCGTTCTTTGCGCGACGGTATACGCGGTGACGCCGTACAGACCGACAGCAGCCAGCAGCAGCGCCACGATCCCGAACAGCCCGGCAAGGCTGGCTACGGCGCGCTCTTCACTAAAAGAGAAATAAACCTGCTGCTGCATGGTCCTTACGCTGGTGATGGTCAGGTTGGGATCGACTTCCGCCAGCGCGCGGGTGAGAAGCGGCTCAAGCGCGCCCGGGGTCGCGTTCGTCACCAGCATGATTCCATTGATGAAGTGCGTGCGCAGTTCGATCTTGGCCAGCAACTCGTGCTTATAGTTGACTGTCTGGTTCAGCGGCACGTAAAACATCGGTCGCGCCGGACGGCTCAGAGCAAAGCCGGCAAACTTTGCGTCCCGCACGATGCCGATGATCCGGAACGTTCCCGCGTTCTCCGGCAGATCGATGCCGAAATGCTGGTCCAGCGGTTCTTCATTGTTCTTGAAGAAGCGTTTCACAAAAGTTTCATTTACCACCGCCACGGGCTCCGAGTTTTCATTGTCGGCGGCGGAAAAGCCCCGGCCACGCAAAACGGAAACGCCAAAATTTTTGAGGTAGTCAGTATTCACGCGGTCCCATGAAGCTCCTGATTCCTCTTCCATCTTAGGGAGCGGATGGCCGGCAACGAGAATCATCTCGCCCCAGTTGTCCGTCAACGGGTTATACGTGGCCAGGCCCGAACCCTGTACGCCGGGCAGACGGTTGATGCGTTCTTCCATCTGACGATAGAGCGAAGCCAGCTTGGCCCGCGAATAACTTGCCGGAGGATCGTTGATGGCAACCACGATGCGTCCCTGAACCTGGTATCCGAAGTCCTGATGTTCAAGCTTATTGAGGCTGCGCGCCAGCATGGTGGCGCCGGCCACCAGCACAACAGAAAACGTGGCTTGCACAATGAGCAGAGCTTTGCGCGCAAAAGAAGACCGATCACCGGTGCTGCGGCCCGAGCCGCGCAGAGCGTCCGCGGGATCAGTGCGCGTGGCAAACCATGCCGGCGCGGCGCCGAAGATGACTCCGGTGATCAGGGCCACGACGAAAGCAAAGCCCAGCACAAGCAGGGATGGCGCGGTGCTGATGGGAAGAAACTGCGCGCTCTGGAAAGCCAGCGCCAGCAGCAGACGCGCGGCGGCCATCGCGACGACAAGGCCGGCCACGGCGCCGCCTATCGCGAGCAGGACACTTTCCATCAGAGCCTGCAGTACGATTTCTTTTCGCGACGCTCCAATGGCCATGCGGATGGCGGTCTGTCCACGACGGGCCACGCCCCGCGCCAGCAGCAGGTTCGCTACATTGGCACAGGCGATCAGCAGCACCAGCGCGCAAACCCCGAACAGGATTTGCAGGCTGCGGCCATACTCCTCTTTCATCACGGCCACGCCGGCGCCCGCGGGCACAACATTCAACACCTGTTTGGGAAGCACGCGGCTTATTTCGGCCATCCAGTTGGCGGGATAGCCGGAATCGTGCTGCATCCATTGCCGCAGGACTCCCGTAAGCCGCGGCGACATTCCCGCGGTGGAAGCCCCGGGACGGAGCCGCCCGATCATGCGCAGCCATGCGGAAATAGACTGATGCAGCAGAGAACCATCGGCGCTGATCATAGGCTCCTGTTGCAGAGGAATCCAAAGGTCAGGAGGGTCGCTGCGCAACGTTTCACCAAAAAATCCAGGGGCCGCTACGCCAATCACGGTGAAAGGCCGGCCTTCAATCAGGAACGTGGAACCTACGACGGAAGCATCAGCGCCATAAGTGGCCTGCCACGCATGATGGCTGAGAACCACCACCGGCGCAGACGCAGGCTTGTCGTCTTCGGCGGTGAACACGCGCCCGCCAAAAGCGCCCACCCCAAGAGTAGAAAAATAATTTCCGTCAACGTATTCGGAACGCAGCGGCCTGGGAAAGGATTCCACGCGCTCGCGCCGAACGCTCAACCGCCCCATCCCTGCCTGGAA
>Ga0164306_10000845_pt1 | contig 13016 bp, 12 predicted proteins | sample Whisoiple_242_MG_FD_110213 | JGI IMG/M metagenome (GOLD analysis project Ga0164306, IMG submission 110213) | Soil microbial communities amended with fresh organic matter from upstate New York, USA - Whitman soil sample_242_MG | ecosystem: Environmental > Terrestrial > Soil > Unclassified >... | reverse complement strand
GACGAGCTGCCCAGGCTCCAGCATTTGAGCGCCGACCAGGTCAATCCGCAGATCGATCCCTGTACGGACTTTTACCAATATGCCTGCAGCAAATTCTTTGCCGCCAATCCCATTCCGCCCGACCAGGCCGGCTGGGGCGTCGCCGGGCCGTTGCTCAAGTGGAATGAGACCGTGATGCGCCAGGCCCTGGAAGCCGCCGCCGCCAAAAAGCAGGGACGCACTCCCGCGGAACAGAAGATTGGCGACTACTGGTCAAGCTGCATGGATGAGGGCAAGGTGGAGACCGCTTCGGCAAAAGCTTTCCAGCTCGAATTAAAGCGGCTGGACGGCCTGAAGCAGAAATCGCAGCTTGTGGATGAGCTCGCCCACCAGCACGCCACTATCGGCAACGCCTGGCTGGTCGACGACAATGCCACCTTCGCGCCCATGTTCGGCTTCTCCGCCATCCAGGATTATGACGACGCGCAGAAGACCGTGGCGCAGTTCGACCAGGGCGGTTTCGCGCTGCCCGGCCGCGATTTCTATCTCAATGACGATGCCAAGTCCGTGGAATTGCGCAAGCAATACCTGGCGCACGTTGCCAACATGCTCAAGCTCACGGGCGAATCCGCATCACAGGCAGCCACGGACGCCGCGATTGTTCTCCAGATGGAAACCGGGCTGGCCAAAAGCGCCATGGACGTGGTGAAGCGCCGCGATCCCAAAAACATCAACAACAAGATGACCCTGGCGCAGCTGCAGAAGCTGGCGCCGTCCTTCGACTGGCAGCGTTACCTCACGCTCATCCATGCTCCCGCGCAGCAGACTTTTCTGGTCACCTCGCCGGATTTCTTCCGCGGCCTGGAGCAGGCCATCCAGCAGCATTCCATCGCGGACTGGAAGGTATATCTTAAATGGCAACTGGCGCACCAATCCGCGCGCTATCTTGGCAAGGCCTTCGTCACCGAGAATTTCAATTTCTTCAACCACACGCTGGCCGGAACGCCGGAGCTGGCGCCGCGCTGGCGGCGTTGCGTCCACTCCGCTGACAATGCTCTTGGCGACGCGCTGGGCCAGGCTTATGTGGCGCGCGCCTTTCCCCCGGAGAGCAAACAGCGCGTGCTGCGCATCGTAAAGGCGATTGAAGACGCGCTGGACCAGGACATCAGCCAGCTCACCTGGATGACCGATGCCACCAAGAAACAGGCCAGCGCCAAGCTCCATGCCATCCTGGACAAAGTCGGCTATCCCGACAAATGGCGCGACTACTCTGCGCTGGAGATCAGACCGGACGCGTATCTGGAGAACGTCCACCGCGCCACGGCCTTTGAGTTCAACCGCTGGCTGCAGAAAATCGGCAAGCCCATCGATCGCTATGACTGGACCATGACTCCGCCCACCATCAACGCGTATTACGATCCGCAGTTCAACACCATCAACTTTCCCGCCGGGATCCTGCAGCCTCCATTCTTCAGCAGCGATGCCGACGATGCCACCAACTTTGGCGCTGAAGGCGCCGTGATTGGGCATGAGATCACTCACGGCTTTGACGATCAGGGCCGCAAGTTCGACGAAAAAGGCAATCTGCACGACTGGTGGACAGCCGAAGACGCGAAGAACTATGACGAGCGCGGCAAGTGCATCTCCGACGAATATACGCAGGAGATTCCCGAGGCCGGCGTAAAACAGAACGGGCTGCTCACCCAGGGTGAAGACACGGCTGACAACGGCGGGCTCTACCTGGCGCTCATCGGCCTGGAAAACTCGCTCAAGCAGCAGGGAAAGACCCTGGAGACAAAAGGCGGCGACGGCCTTACCGAGGTGCAGCGCTTCTTTCTTTCATTTGCCAACAACTGGTGTGAAGAGCTGCGTCCTGAAACCATGCGGACGGTGGTCCTCACCAATCCGCACTCGCTGCCCAGGTACCGGGTGAACAACACCATTGCCAATATGCCTGAGTTTGCCCGGGCGTTCGGCTGCGCCAAAGGCAAGCCGCTGGTGCATGAGAACGCCTGCCGCGTCTGGTAGGCCAAACGGGTTACCGGCTGGATTACATTCAGTAATTTACACTGGTTGATTGATGGCGAAAAAAATAGAACAGCTCGGTCATCAGTTCTTGAGGGCACTGAAGTGTGCGGACGTTACCGGCTCACGGCCAAAGAGCGCTGGCTGAGCGAGTATTTCAACATTCCTGCCGAGGACATCGAATGGGCCGCCCGGTGGAACATTGCGCCAACGGATGAGGTCGCGACGGTGCGCCAGGATCGCCGCGAGCCGAAGCGCATATTTGCGAAAATGCGCTGGGGCTTGATTCCCTACTGGGCGAAGGACATCTCAATCGGCGTGAAGGCGATCAATGCCGTATGCGAGACGGCTGCGGAGAAGCCCGTGTTCCGCGAGTCCATGAAGAAGCGGCGCTGCCTGATACCGGCAGATGGCTTTTACGAATGGAAGAAAATCGGGCCGAAGAAGAAGCAGGCGTACAACATCGGCATGAAAGATGACGGCCTGTTCGCATTCGCCGGTTTGTGGGACAGATGGAAAGGCCCGGACGGAAAACCGATTGAGTCCTGCACGATCCTGACCACGGAAGCAAACTCGCTGCTCAAAGACATTCACGACCGCATGCCGGTTATCCTCAGCCGTGACGATTATGATCTCTGGCTCGACCCCGGACTCACTGATCCCGCAAAGCTGGCTGACCTGCTCAAGCCATTCGAAGCGCGGCTGATGCGCGTGTATCCGGTCAGCTCGACTGTGAACAGCGTTAAGAACGAAGGGCCGGAATGCGCGGAGGAAGTTGGAGTTGCTCAGGACAGCCCGGAACAGGGCGATTTGTTTTGAACGTCAATGTCCGCTGTTCAACCAGGTATGCAGTTCAGCGCATTGCTTCAGTAGCTTCATTTAGGCAGGCCGAGGGTCCTGGCACTCCGGGTATTCCACCTTGTACCGCTCGAACATGGGTAGCCAGCCATCCAGGTAACTGCGCGTCGTGGCGTTCGTTCGTCTAACGGGCGGACGGAAAACGATGGGCAGAAAGCAAAGGAATCTGAGAATTACCGCCTCGGTGCGGAGCACCCTGTTCTCCTTCATAAGGCGCAGCATGAGGCCTATCTGGCTCCGATGGCGCGGATAGTATTTGTGGAAGCATTCGGAAAGATGCTTTTCCGCAAATCCGGTCACCTGTATGAGATCACGGGAAATGTCCCGGCAAAGATGGCGCAGCTCCTTGCCTTCGAGCGATACAAGGAGCGGAATACCCGTGGAAAGCCGGTCATTCGCCTTCTGGAACTCCGCTGGCGTCGCGATGTGCAGCCGGGTAATCGCATGATGAACTGCCGATATAAAGATGATGATCGCGATGGATACGCAGATCATCATGGCGACGGTAATCTCGGAGTGCTTGTCAGGAGGTACGCAGGGCAGGTTCATCGCTTTGCAGTAGACCAGCCAGTCGCTTTGAAGCAGGGCGCTTGCAACGTTCATCGTGCTAATGCCTTTCTTACGTTGGCAAGAAGTATTCGGTACGTCCGTATCAATCCGTGGTGTTCCTCAAGCTGTTCGTCGGGGATCGGAACAATTTCAGGTTCTTTCCGGAATAGGTAGGCGTTCCAAATCAGGGTCGATGAGAGGTAAGCGAAGTGCGGAAGCGCGGTTAACCAGCGCGGCCCTACCCATCCACTTGCCGCGTGAATCGCGGCGACGATCAGGCTCACGCTTGAATAAAGCCCTAAGCCAAAGACAATACCCCAAACGTGGTCGCGCATGGTGAACCCAATGCGCGATGAATAGGCCCACATGAAAAAGAGCAATCCCGCCATGAGAAGCGATACGCTCCGGTTCACGGTAAGGATCATGCCCACAAGGTGCTTTATGGGAATGTCGGGCCACAAGATGAGGGCTACTGATGCGATGAAAAGCACCATGCCGAAGATTGCGAAAGCGCGGATTACGATGGAGGAATATTGGATGTGGGCGCGGAAGATGTAGGCGAACACCTCAAGGATGATAAGGAAAGTAATCGTGTATTCGATTGGAACGGAGATCCAATAGGCGTAGAAATAAAGGCCGCCACTGCGCGGATCGACATAAAGAAGCACCGGGAGGATAATCGCGCGGAGGATATCGAAAATGATATAGGCAAAGAACGTCGGGAAGGTGCGCTGTACCCCGTTTTTGAGGATGCAGAAAACGAGAGCGATTTCGAGCGTCAGGCTTCCGAGCCAGTGAATTAATTCGTGGGGTTGCATAGGCCGCCGGCTACGATACCCTGAGGCGGCAGCCTAAGCATTACTACCTAATTTATTTCTGAATTCGTAAACCGCATGTTGGCCTGGGGTATCCGGGAGGGCAAGGCGTAGGCAGGCCGCCACCCTCGAAAGATACTGTCTTTGCGAATGCAGTGGTATCCCGCACCGAAACGGCGGAACACAGTCCAAGAAGCGACAGCGCGGCAAGTGCAATTCTGATTTTCATAAACTCCTCCTGTCTTCGATTTTGACGCCACACGGCAGCCCACGCATTACTACCTAATTTATTTCTGAATTTGTAAAACGCATCCTGGCCGGGGCGTCCCCGGAGGCAGGGAGTGGGCAGGCCGCCACCTTCAAAAGAGACTGTCTTTGCGAATGCGGCCCGTCGATTCTATATGCCCAATGCGTCGCTGGCCGCAAAAGGCTGGGGAACAGTCTTGCTGTTCCAATTCGGCTCTGGGTGGTCCGTCAGCTCTCGATTTTGACGCCACCCGGCGCCTGCCCACGCCATCTCATTCTTGAAGCGGGGGACTTATGGCGGACCGCAAGGAACCCAGGGAAATTCGGGCCAGGATGAAACCGGCGGCAAAGCACTTCTCGGAAAGCAGCCCCAATCCGCACGGCGAGAGCAAGATTCTGCAAATGCCCATCAGGACCCATCAGCGGAATGAGACCGGCGGCAGGAACGTCCCTCAGGTCCCCAATACAGTTGGCGGCAACCTGAATCCGTCCGTCGCCCACGAATTTCAAGGGCGCGCCGTGACCAGCAAAGACGCCCCAGGCAAGCGCGCTCGCGCGCCCAGGCCGGTCACGGAAATCAAGCGTAAAGACGCTTAGGCTGTTCTGCTTTCCGCCCATGGCCCCGATGCAGCGGGCCTTGCTAGACTATCGCTGATGTCCGCCGCCAAACCTGATGCAGTAAAAACTTTTGAATCGGTCCTGGAGCGCACGCCCGACCGCCTGCGCTGGGTGATCGCGCGTCTGCCCATGGATGCCGGCAAGATCTGGGGCAAGCGCGGCCAGCTCAGGATCAAGGGCGAGATCAACGGGTTTGCTTTCAGCAGCACTCTGTTTCCCGCCGGCGACGGCACGCACTTCCTTATCGTCAACAAGAAATTGCTGGCTGGGGGCAAGACCGCGGCGGGCCTCACGGCAAAATTTCGTCTTCAGCCGGACAACACTCCGCGCCCCGCGCCTCCACCGGCGAAAGAGCTGTTGCGCGAGCTGGGACAATCCAAGCGGCTGCTCAAGTTCTACGAATCGCTTAGTCCATCGCGGCGGCGCGAGATCGCAAAATGGGTGGCCGAGTGCAAAACCCCGGACGCCCGGCAGCGCAGGTCCCGGCAAATCGCCGAGCGCCTGATGGAAACCATGGAAGCCGAGCGCGAACTGCCTCCCATCCTGCAGTTGGCTTTCCGGCAGAATCCCCGGGCCGCCGAACAATGGCAGCGCATGTCGCCCTCGCATCGGCGGGCGCACCTGTTCAGCATCTTCCATTACCGTACGCCTGAAGGACGGGCCCGGCGGGTGGCCAAGGTGATCGATGAGATGCTGTGCAGGAAGCCCTCAGAGACGATCGAAGAAGGGGGTTTTTAGATCTCTTTCATCCTTTAAGAGTGTTCCTGGCCGGAACCCTCTTCTTCCTTGCCAGCTGGCACTTCCTGTTCGATGCCCTCATCACTCCACCGATGGCCGCAGGCATCGCAGTGCCAATGGAACGGAGCCGTGGCAGACGAGTCGCGTTCTTCCAGCACCACTGCTCCCGAGCGGCATTTCGGGCAAAGGACGGCATAATCCTCGTTCTCTTCGCCCTCATCCTCGAATGCGCGCTCCAGCGCTGCATGGGCGCGTTTCAAATCACCCTCCAGGACTCCCAGCTTAAGGAAAGACGAAATCCCGGCTGCGGTCAGAGCCTCCATCGCGCGTCCGGCTTCCTCTGCGCTCTGCGGCCAGCCGAGGGTCACAATCCCCTCAGCCTCGGGCGGATCACCCCGCAACGGCGCGGGAGGTTCCATTTTGAGCCGGATATCGAGACCGCGTTCGGCAATGACTGCCTGCAGCGCTTCTTGGGCGACCTCGGTGAGATCGCTGGCACTCTGGGCGAGAGCGGCAAGCTCATCTTCCGTCATTTGCGCGTAACGTTCCTTCAACTGCTGCCATTGCTGTTCGGCGCTTTCCATAGGCGAATGATATGGCTGAAAAAATATTGCGGAGAAATAATATTTTCTTGGCTCCTTGGCGGTGAATCAGCCCTCTGCCGCCACAACAGCAATTCCCGCTTGATCGGCTGCGGCAATAACTTTATCGCCATCGAGGAACAGGCATTTTCCCGCATCGATGGCCAGGCACGTTGCTCCGGCCTGCGCCATGGTCTCAATCGTCTTCAGGCCGATTACCGGCACGTCAAAGCGCATGTCCTGGTTCGGTTTGGCTACCTTTACCACCGTCAACTTGCGGCTGAGCGCGGAATCCCCGCCTGACGCGGCGCTTTTCATGATCTCTCCCGCGCGGACGATGGTCGCATCGGTCCCTTCCATGGCTTCCACGGCCACGCAGGCGGCTTCTGCAATCACCACTGTCTGGCCAATGTCATAGTGCGCCAGGTGGCGCGCCACGCGGCGTCCATAATCGATATCTTTCAGCTCCGCCTCTGCCGGCCCGCGGCGCGTGAGCACTCCTGGCCGTGCCAGCAACGGTTCAAGGTATGAGGTCGAGCTGATCAGGTGGATACCCTCATCCTCCAGCACCTTGGCTACCGCGCCGATCAGCGAATCCGTGTTGCGCGTTCCCAGGGAGAGCAGCACCTTGGCCAGCCGCCAGTCGGGGCGTATGGCGGAAAAGATCTGCTTGTGCTTTACCTGCCCGGCCATCACTGCGGTGCTTACGCCTTCGCGCTTGAAGGTGTCGATGAGCTTGCTCAGCTCGCCCAGAGAGAGCCAGTGTACTGAGGCGGCGCCGCGGTCCTCGATCAGAGGAGAGGTTTCTTCCTTGATGGCGGCCACCACCACCTCCGCGCCCTGCGCCCGTGCCGCATCCAGCAGCAGCAACGGGAAGCTGCCATTGCCCGCGATCAACCCTAGTTTTTGTCTCTGCGCCATTCCGACCAGTGTACCAATTGCTGAAAAAGCTCTAATTCGCAGGGCCTAAGGCCATCACACGGCATGGCCGGGGCATCTTAACCAAAGAGTTAATATGCGGCAAATTCCCGACCAACTCAAGAGCAGAAACCTGGTGCCGTTCAAGAAACGCAACGGCAAATACAATCTTCCCGGCATGGCCAGTGAACACGAGGACGTGATGGCCCGCGTGGACACGGATTTGAGCCCGGAGGAGCAAGGGTTCATCCGCCACTATCTGGGCTATGCCGACGCATTTCTCCGCAGCGTTGAGTACATGGCGCCGGAGCCGCGGGAAGAGGCCGTTGCGCAAAATGAAGTCGCGCAAAATGGCAGGGAAGAAGTTACGGAACAGCCCGCCCAAGCCAAAAAAAAACCCGGCATCCAGGCTGCCTGAGGATTCATCGCTTGCGCGATGAACGTCTACCGGCCCGTCGGTAGTGGTACAGTTGAGTTTTTCCGTTTATTCAACCCATTTACAAATCGTCATCTCGAAGGGCGTAAGCGAGCCCCGCGTTTTCGGGTCCCCATTCGCGCCCGTTTTTGGCGTGAATGGGCAGATCAGCGGGCGAGTAGCCCTGAGAGACCTTGTGTTTACCTGCCAAAACAAAAGGTCCCTCGCCCCTATTCGGGCGCTCTGCCCATTTACGCGCAAGAACGGCGCGCAAATGGGGACCCGACTGCGCGCCCTCATGGACGGAAGCTCGGGATGACGATCTGTTTGATAAAGACCGTCATTGATTCTTTCCGATGCTGTTCAAGTTGTACCATTACCGGCCCGTCGCATTATTTGACAATTCCTCTCTCAGAAGCCTCAATGAACCGCAGCAGCATGTCCACGTCTTCTCCGCGGTCGATTTCTCCTCTCAGCCTTTCCACGGCCTGTGTGGTATTGAGCTTGGAATTCAGCAACACCCTGAAGGCGTGCTGGATCTTGTGGATCCGCTCTTCATTGAAGCCGCGGCGTTGCAGGCCCACCGAGTTCACGCCATAGGTCTTCACGTCGCGGGGCGCGGAGCACTTGGCAAAAGGCAGCACGTCCTGCGTCACAATGGTGCCGCCGCCTATGTAAGAGTGGGCGCCGATCCGCGTAAATTGATGGACGGCGCATAAGGCACCCACCACTGCCCACTCTTCCACCGTGACGTGCCCGGCGAGCGTGGCGCCGTTCACCAGCATGGCATGATCGCCAATTACCGAATCGTGGCCCACGTGGGCATACGCCATCAGCAGCGTGTGGCTGCCGATGGTAGTCACGCCGCCGCCTTTGATCGTGCCCCGATTGATGGTGGCGTATTCGCGGACCACGTTGTGGCTGCCCATTTCCAGGCGCGTGTTTTCGCCTTTGTAGCTAAGGTCCTGGGGCTCGCCGCCGACGGCGCAGAAAGGGAAGAAGCGGTTATGGCTGCCGATCTTCGCCGGCCCGTGAATCACCACGTGCGAAATCAGCTCGCACTCTTCTCCCAGCTCCACGTCCGCGCCCAGGACGCAGTACGGCCCAACCGCGCAGGTGGAATGCACCTGCGCCCGGGGATCAATGGCTGCCGTGGGATGAATCATTCAATTAAAAGATCATTGGATTAAAGATCATTGGATTAAAGATCATTGGATTAAAGATCATTGGATTAAAGATCATTGGACTAAAAGATCATTCCGTTGTTTCGGCCTGTGGGCCTGAAGCTGCCCGCCCGCGATTCATCGATACCAGTTGCGCGCTCACCGTACCGTCGCAAACCAGCTTGCCGTTCACGAACGCCTTGCCTTCCATGCGGACGGCAATTCGCGAAGCGCCGGCTCTCCAGCTCAGGGTCACAACCTCTATCCGCAGCTGGTCGCCGGGGACCACCGGACGGCGAAAGCGGGCCTTCTCTATACCGGTAAAGACAATCAACTTGTCGGTGCGGTCTTCCACCTCGGTGAGCAGCATTGCTCCGCCGGCCTGGGCCATGGCCTCAACAATCAGCACGCCCGGCATGATGGGGTAGCCGGGAAAGTGGCCGGCAAAGAACGGTTCGTTGATGGTCACGTTCTTGATGGCCACGATCCTCTTCCGGCGCTCGATCTCCAGTACGCGGTCAATCAGAAGAAACGGGTAGCGGTGCGGCAGAATGGCCTGGATCTGATTGATGTCGAGCGGGCCGCCCCGGCCCGTGGCGTCCGCCGGCTGGGCATCGTTTGAAGCTGCGTTCACGTTGGTGGTATCGCTCATTCTGAAGCGCGAATTATAGAGGATTTGCCGCCCGGTTGGAACTTGACGCAACTATCAGCAGCGATCGCCTGTAAAAACATGAAATCCTTCATCTACTCTCCTTGTGTACTCCGGTGCTCATGTTTGACCATTTTGTGCAGCTACTCTGCTTGCTCACGCGATTTTCAGAGAGCAGCAGCTTGGCTTTTGAATTGCTATTACCAAATGCATACGTTCTTTCCAAATTTCCGGTTCCCTGAGGCTTCATCGTCATGAAGTACCCGTCCCTGCATACTCTTAAGATCAGTCTTACAGCATTCGCGTTCGCGCTTTGTCTTTCTTTGCAAGCTTCCGCCGCCTGTCCTGAGCCGGCGAGCGGCCATTTAGCCATTTGCCAGCCCAGCCCAAATTCCACTATTTATCAGGTACCACACATTGAAGCCATAGCCAATCCGACGTCGGGAAGCATTACCACCATGAAGGTTTACATCGACAACAAGCTGGTCCTTCAGAACGGCGGCGGTTCACTTAACTTGTTTGAAGGCGGCGTTGCCAACGGCACGCACCATCTGGTCATTAATGCCTGGGACGACTTTGGCCGGCTCTATCAGGCGTCAGAAAACTTCGGCGTCACGGGAAATCTGCCGTTTAGCTGCCCGGTCACCGGCGTGGGCGTGCGTATCTGCGCCCCAACCACGGGATCTGTGGTCTCACAGAATCTGGGCTTCACCGCCGGATTCAAGGGCAATACAGCCATAAAATTTGTCCGCGCCTACGTGGACAACACTGACGAGTTCGATTTCGCGCCGGCCGCGGGCCAGGCCAGTGTTGTTGCCGCCGGCTTAAACGCCGCTCCCGGCACGCATACCTTTACGGTGGTCGCCTGGGACACCAATAACACTATTTACAAGAGCAGCGTAAGCATTAAGACGTATTTTGAGGGTGACTGCCCGCCCAAGGGGAGCACATGCAACCCCGGCATCTACCAAAATACTCCTAATGATGGAGACGATGTGCAGTCTCCGTTCCGGGTCTCGGCCAGCGTGCAGTTCAACGCCAAGCCGATCACCGCCATGAAGGTGTATATCGACGGCGTCGTAGCGGGCACATCATCCGGGCCGGCCTTTGACCAGCCGATTGCCGCCGCCAAGGGCACTCACATCATGGTGATTCAGGCCTGGGACACGGCAGGCAAGCTTTATCGCCTGACCGAGAACGTGAACGTGCAGTAAGCAGGTTTTTTCGATTTCTCCAAGGCGCTCTGAGGGCGCTCCTTCGTCGGGAAACGGCAGCTCGAATCTGGGCTGCCGTTTTTGTTTGATCCCTCATCAAGCATATTCACCGCGGAGGCGCGGAGGCGCGGAGGAAAACAAAAGCAAGGCTTACCTCTGATAAACGCTGATGACACTGATCAGCGCGGAAAACCAAAGGCAAGAACTTACCGCAGATTTGCGCGGATGCGCGCGGATTTGAACTCTGAACTTGCACGGTTGTGCCGGGTAGAAAGCCGGCGGAGGCTCGTGTAGGATTTCCCGCGTAACTTTTATCTTTATATCTTGGGCATGGCGCGGACTAATGTGCCGTAGGTCGCGCGGGGAGGAAACAAGTGGCAAAGCCTAAAGTGACAAAGCGCAAAGCGGGAAGGCCCAAAGCAGCAAAGTCTAAAGTGGCAAAGCCCAAAGCTGAGGGCGATCGCGAAAATAAAATCGAAGCCTTGAAACGCCGCGCAGAAGAACTTTGTGGCGGCCAGATGGAGGTCGGCGGGCTGGACGACTATCCATCCGAGGTGGCGGCCGAAGTGGAAGAAGGATTCTGGAAACACGTGGTGGACTACGAGGAAGCTCCGTGGACGACCAACTTCCAGCAACTTGAGAACGCGGGCGTGTCACTCCCCGCGCCGGATTCGCTCAAGGACGAAGAACTGACGGCAAAACTCTGGGAGGTAATCCAAAAGCTCGCCTTGCTGCATGTGTTCATATCACAGACAGATCATCTCAGCGACCGCGAGCTATATACCCATCTCTGGACCGAATCCCTGCGCGAAGAAACAAAGGCAATGCCGATGGTTGCGGGTTCCGCGTGGCACATCGAAGTGCTCGGCGGTTGCAGCGAGGAAGATATGCAGCTTTACCTCAAATATTACGCGGACGAAGATTGGCGCCGGCAATGGCATAAGGATTGGCCCAAGGATCCTATTCCCGCGCACGAAGACCCGCCTTACGACCGGGACCGTCTGCTGCCCAAGGCGGATTACGGCCAGCCTACCGGCAGAGAGCCCAACTGAAGCCTGGGGGGACCGGGAAACAAAACCTTTACCACTGATTTACACGGATAACACTGATTACTGCGGAAAACCAAAGGCAAGAATTTACCGCGGATTTGCGCGGATGAACGCGGATAGGAACTCTGACCTTTTTGGGATGAGTCAGGGGAAGGTGACGCGCGCTGCGTGCCTATCGCCGAGAGCGGAAAGCACAGGCAAGAGTGCCTGTGCCACACAGTCCGGGTGGGGAAATTCTCACCACTGATTCGCTCTGAGGAGACTGAATCGCAGAAGCCCGTTTATCATATGACCATTCAAGGCCGAATATGACAACCAAAGCCCCAAGCCAATCCGCTCTTGCCCATCTTGCTTACTGCCAGCAGCACCAGGGAGAAATGCTCTCGCTGTTGCGGCACATGGTGGAAATTGAATCGCCCAGTGACGACAAGGCCGCGGTCGACCGCATGGGAGCGTTTCTGGGGCAGGTGTTTGAGCGGCTGGGCGGCAAGGTCACGTTCTATCCCCAGCAGCAAGCGGGCAATCATCTGAAGGCCGAGTTTCCCGGCGGAGCTTCTGGCGGAACTTCCGCTGGGGCTTCCGGCGGAGCTTCCGGCCGGGCTTCTGGCCGAGATTCTGGCAAGCCTGCGCTTCTGCTTGGCCATTTCGACACCGTGTGGTCTATGGGCACATTGGCCAAGATGCCATTCCGCATTGAGGATGGACGCGCTTTTGGCCCGGGCGTCTATGACATGAAAGCCGGGATCACCATGATGATTTTTGCCCTGCGGGCGCTCAAGGCGGCCGGCGCGGCGCATCGGCCGGTTACGGTTTTGCTCGATACCGATGAAGAAGTTGGCAGCGCCACGGGCCGTCCCGTGGTGGAGGCCACAGCGAAAGAGTGCGAAGCGGTGCTGGTGCTGGAGCCATCGCAGGGGCCAAAGGGCCACTTGAAAACGTCGCGCAAGGGAGTGGGCGACATCACGGTGCGAGTGCGCGGCCGGGCATCGCATTCCGGCGTGGATTTTGAAAAAGGCCGCAGCGCGATTGTTGAGCTGGCGCGCCAGCTTCTTGAGATCGTGAAATTCACTGACGTGGGCCGCGGCATTACCGTAAATCCCGGAGTGATCCAGGGAGGCACGCGCAGCAACGTGATCGCCGCCGAGGCCTGGGCTGAAGTCGATCTCAGGATTGCCCGCGCGGCGGACGCCGCGCTGCTG